>Ga0070666_10000273_pt1 | contig 34295 bp, 36 predicted proteins | sample KBSS23metaG_FD_64677 | JGI IMG/M metagenome (GOLD analysis project Ga0070666, IMG submission 64677) | Switchgrass rhizosphere microbial communities from Kellogg Biological Station, Michigan, USA - KBS S2-3 metaG | ecosystem: Host-associated > Plants > Roots > Rhizosphere > Soil ... | reverse complement strand
GAGCTGGGTTCAGAACGTCGCGAGACAGTTTGGTCCCTATCTGCCGTGGGCGTCGAAATTTGAGAGGAGTTGACCCTAGTACGAGAGGACCGGGTTGAACATACCTCTGGTGTACCTGTCATTCCGCCAGGAGTGCAGCAGGGTAGCTATGTATGGACGGGATAACCGCTGAAAGCATCTAAGCGGGAAGCCTCCCTCAAGATAAGATTTCATCGAGCCGTGGTAGACCACCACGTTGATAGGCCGGATGTAGAAGTGCGGTAACGCATGGAGCTAACCGGTCCTAATTGCTCTTTTCGCGCTTTGAGAGTCCCACCATCAATGACAGTCCTGGGCTATTGCCTGTGACGGTTGTTGTGGCTGGATATTGAACGCAACGCCCGATAAAATACCCGATCGGCATTGCTGATCGTAAGGTGCATCGATTTAGAAGCTCGATTTTTCGCTCCCTGCGCCTGCTTCATTGCTTGGTGACCATAGCGTCTGTGACCCACCCGATCCCATCCCGAACTCGGCCGTGAAACCAGACCGCGCCGATGGTACTATTGCTCAAGCACTGGAAGAGTAGGTCGTCGCCAGGCATTGCAGCCGGCGCAGGAAGCGCATCAATCGGACTTTATAAAACCCATTCATAATGCTCAGAGACTTAGGCGCTGAGACCTTCCTGTCGCGGGATGGAGCAGCCCGGTAGCTCGTCAGGCTCATAACCTGAAGGTCGCAGGTTCAAATCCTGCTCCCGCAACCAGGTCTCACCTGCCAGCATTCCAGAATCTTCTAACCAACCTGCTGAAGGCCCTGCTTCAGCGGGCTATTGGTGTTTCCGTCACAGTGGGCCGGTTGGCGTCCAAGCCGCTGGCGACCTGCCGCAGCCATTCTATCACCGCATTGACGCGCGCGACGCGCCGCAGGTCGGCATGGACGACGATCCAGAAGGACCGGGTGATCGTGATGGTCTCCGGCATGAGCGGCACCAGGTCCGGATCGCTCATGCCGATGAAATGGGGCAGCACCGACACGCCCAGTCCGGCGCGGGTCATCGCATGCTGCATGGTGATGCTGGAGCTGGTGAGCCGGGGCTGGAGAGCGGCGTCGACTTCCTCCAGATAACACAGTTCGTCCGAATAGATGAGGTCGGGAATATAGCCGATCAGCACCCGCTGCCTGAGATCGTCCAGATCTGCCACCATGCCATGGGCCGCGAGATAATCCTGGCTCGCGAACAGCCCCAGCCGATAGTCGGTCAGCTTCTGCACGATCAGGGCGCCGCTGGTCGGCCGCGCGAGCATCACGGCGAGATCGGCCTCGCGCTTCGACGGATTGAGAAATTCGTTGGTGGTCGCGATCTCCAGCATGATGCCGGGATGGCGCGCCTGAAAGATCGGCAGGTTGGGCGCGAATACCCAGGTGGCGAGGCCTTCGGACAGGCTGATGCGCACCGTGCCCGCAAGCTTGCCGCTCTCGCCCCGCAGATCGCCATTCGCGGCGAGGATGGCGCGCTCCACCTCCTCGGCGTGCTGCAACAGCTTTTCACCCGCGGCGGTCAGGCTGTGGCCATGGGGGCCGACCTCGAACAGGGCCGCGTTGAGGCTATGGCCGAGTCGCTCGATCCGCCGGCCGACCGTGGTCGCGTCGACGCCCAGCCGCGCCGCGGCCTTGCTCAGGGTGCGGCCACGCTCCACTGCAAGGAAATAACGCAGATCATCCCAATACATGCATAGCCCCTGCAATTTTGCAGCCACGATTTGCATTAAATCCTGTATAACTGCAAGAAACTTGGGATTAAGCCAGCGGCAGCTTTATATTGGAGAGGGCCCCATGCGGCAAATTGATCATTTCCTGAGCGGCGGCGTCAGCGTGGCTTCCACCCGCACCGGCGACGTATTCGACCCCAATAATGGCGGTGTGCAGGCCAAGGTCGCTTTGGGCGGCCAGGATGTGCTCGATATTGCCGTTGTGGCCGCGCAAAAGGCGCAGCCCGCCTGGGCTGCGACCAATCCGCAGCGCCGCGCGCGCGTCATGTTCAACTTCAAGGCACTCGTCGAGAAGCATATGGACGAGCTGGCCCATATGCTCTCGTCCGAGCATGGCAAGGTGATCGCGGACTCCAAGGGCGACATCCAGCGCGGCCTTGAGGTCGTCGAGTTCATGTGCGGCGTGCCCCACCTGCTCAAGGGCGAATATACGCAAGGGGCCGGCCCCGGCATCGACGTCTATTCGATGCGCCAGCCGATCGGCATTGGCGCGGGCATCAGCCCGTTCAACTTCCCGGGCATGATCCCGCTGTGGATGTGCGCACCGGCCATCGCGACCGGCAATGCCTTCATCATGAAGCCCTCCGAGCGCGATCCTTCCGTGCCGGTGCGTCTGGGTGAACTATTCCGCGAGGCTGGCCTGCCCGAGGGCATTTTCCAGGTCGTGCATGGCGACAAGGAAATGGTCGACGCGATCCTCGACCATCCCGCCATCGGCGCGGTCAGCTTCGTCGGCTCGTCCGACATCGCGCACTATGTCTACAGCCGCGGCGTCGCGGCGGGCAAGCGCGTACAGGCGATGGGCGGCGCCAAGAACCACGGCATCGTCATGCCCGACGCCGACCTCGACCAGGTCGTGAATGACCTGTGCGGCGCGGCCTTTGGGTCGGCGGGCGAGCGCTGTATGGCGCTGCCGGTCGTGGTCCCGGTGGGCGACGACACCGCCGAGCGGCTGAAGGCCAAGCTGATCCCCGCGATCGCGGCGCTGCGGGTCGGCATCTCCACCGACAATGAGGCGCATTACGGCCCGGTCGTGACCGCTGCCCACAAGCAGAAGATCGAGAACTGGATCCAGACCGCCATCGATGAAGGTTCGGAACTGGTGGTCGACGGGCGCGGCTTCAAGCTGCAGGGGCATGAGGAAGGCTTCTTCGTCGGCCCCACACTGCTCGACCGCGTGACGACCGACATGCAGAGCTACAAGGAAGAGATTTTCGGCCCCGTGCTCCAGATCGTGCGCGCGCCCGACTTCGAAACCGCGATCAGCTATCCGACCAAGCATCAATATGGCAATGGCGTCTGCCTGTTCACGCGCAACGGCCATGCCGCGCGTGAATATGCCAATCGCATCCAAGTCGGCATGGTCGGCATCAACGTGCCGATCCCGGTGCCGGTCGCCTATCACAGCTTCGGCGGCTGGAAGCGCTCGGCCTTTGGCGACCACAACCAGCACGGCATGGAAGGCGTACGCTTCTGGACCAAGGTCAAGACGATCACGCAGCGCTGGCCCGACGGTTCGCCGGACGGCAGCAACGCCTTCGTCATCCCGACCATGGGCTGAGCCGGGATGACCCATCAATTCGCGCTCACCGAGGACCAGCTGGCCATTCAGGAAATGGCCCGCCGGTTCACCGCCGAAAATATCACGCCGTTTGCGGCCGAGTGGGACGAGAAGCACATCTTCCCCAAGGACGTGATCAAGAAGGCGGCTGAGCTTGGTTTCGCGGCGATCTATGTCTCGGAGGAGTCCGGCGGCATCGCGCTCGGCCGGCTCGAATCCGCGCTGATCATGGAGGCCATGGCCTATGGCTGTCCCGCCACCAGCGCCTTCATCTCGATCCACAATATGTCGAGCTGGATGATCGACCGGTTCGGCAGCCAGGCGGTCAAGGACAAATATCTGCCCTCGCTGGTCGGCATGGACCAGATTGCGAGCTATTGCCTGACCGAGCCGGGATCGGGGTCGGACGCGGCCGCGCTCAAGACGAGGGCGGTGCGGGACGGCGACCATTATGTCGTCACCGGTTCCAAGCAGTTCATCTCAGGCGCCGGCGCCAACGACATCTATGTGACCATGGTGCGCACCGGCGAGGATGGCCCCAAGGGCATATCCTGCCTCGTCATCGAGAAGCACATGCCCGGCGTCAGCTTCGGCGCGCAGGAGCGCAAGCTTGGCTGGCACGCCCAGCCGACGGCGCAGGTGATGTTCGACAGCGTGCGCGTGCCGGTCGAGAACCTCGTCGGCGCGGAGGGCGAGGGTTTTGCGATCGCGATGATGGGCCTGGACGGCGGGCGGCTCAATATCGGCGCCTGCTCGCTGGGCGGGGCGCAAAGGTGCATCGACGAGGCGGTCAACTACACCAAGGATCGCAAGCAGTTCGGCAAGGCGATCGCCGAGTTCCAGAACACCCAGTTCACCCTGGCCGACATGGCGACCGAACTGGAGGCGGCGCGCGCGCTCCTTTATCTGGCGGCCGCGAAAGTGACCGAGGGCGCGCCCGACAAGACGCGCTTTGCGGCGATGGCCAAGCGGCTCGCCACCGATACCGGATCGTCGGTGGTCGACCGGGCGCTGCAGCTGCATGGCGGCTATGGCTATCTGATGGATTATCCGATCGAGCGCTTCTGGCGCGACCTGCGCGTGCACTCCATCCTGGAGGGTACGAACCAGGTCATGCGCATGATCGTCGGCCGGGACCTGCTGCGCTGATGTCGGACGTTGCGCTGAGCGAAGAGGTCCTGTTTCGGACCGAGGGCAGGGCCGGGATCATCAGCCTCAACAAGCCCAAGACCATCCACGCGCTGACGCTGGGCATGGTGCGGGCGATGACGGTCCAGCTTCAGGCATGGGCCAGCGATCCGGCGGTCGAGATCGTGCTGCTGGACCATGCGGAAGGCCGGGGCTTCTGCTCGGGCGGCGACATCAACCTCCTCCGCGAATCCGCGCTGAACGATGATGGCGCCTCAGGCCGCAACTTCTTCTTCGAGGAGTATCGGCTCAACCATCTGATGCACGAATATGCCAAGCCGATCGTCGCCTTCATGGACGGCATCACCATGGGCGGCGGCGTCGGCATCAGCCAGCCCGCGCGCTATCGTGTCGCGACGGAGAATACGCGCTTCGCCATGCCGGAGACGGGCATCGGCCTGTTTCCCGATGTCGGCGGCGGCTGGTATCTGTCGCGGCTCAAGGGGCGCATCGGCTATTATCTGGCGCTGACCGGCGCGCGGCTGGACGGGGCCGAATGCGCGGCGACGGGCCTCGCCACCCACTATCTGTCGGCCGAGACCCTTCCCGAGGCGAAGCGGCGCATCGCCGGTGCGCCCGGTGATATCGAGGCGATCCTGCGGGACCTGTCGGCCGCGCCGCCGCCTGCGGCCGTCCTGGCGCACCGCGATGACATCGACCGGCTGTTCGCCTCTGGCCGGCTTGAGGATATCCATGCCGCGCTGGCGGCCGATGGCGGCGAGTGGGCGCTCAAGCAACTGGCCACGCTTAGGACCAAGAGCCCGCAGACCTGCAAGGTGGCGCTGCGGCAGCTTGATCTGGGGCGGGAATGCGCGAGTTTCGCCGATAATATGCGGATGGAATATCGCATCGCCAGCCGCGTGCTGACCCGGCACGACTTCATCGAGGGCGTGCGCGCGGTGATCGTCGAGAAAGACAATGCGCCCAAATGGGACCCGCCGACACCGGAGGGGGTCAGCGAGGCTTTGCTCGATTCCATTTTTGCGCCCCTGCCGGCCGACGAGGAATGGCGGCCGCTTTAGGGCTTGGGCAAGAGCGTCCAGACGGAGAGAAGCAAATGAAGATCGCGATCATCGGGCTTGGCAATATGGGCGGCGGCATGGCCGCGAACCTGGTCAAGGCGGGCCATGACGTCCACGCCTTCGATCTCGCCGAGGCGGCGCTGGCCAAGGCGAAGGAGCATGGCTGCACGCCCTATTCCAATGTGCGCGAGGCGGTGGCGGGCGTCGAGGCGGTCGTCACCATGCTGCCCAATGGCAAGATCGTCGACAGCGTCTATGGCGGCGACGTGATCGGCCATGCGCCCGCGAGCGCCCTCCTGCTCGACTGCTCGACCATCGATGTCGCGACGGCGCGCAAGGTGACGGCGGCGGCGGAGGCGGCGGGCTATGCCATGGTCGACGCGCCGGTTTCCGGCGGCATCGCGGCGGCCAATGCGGGCACGCTCACCTTCATGGTCGGCGGCGCGGATGCGGCGTTCGCCCGCGCCGAGCCGATCCTGTCGGCCATGGGCAAGGCGGTGATCCATGCCGGCGCCAGCGGTGCGGGGCAGGCGGCCAAGATTTGCAACAACATGCTGCTGGGCGCGACCATGGTGGCGACCTGCGAGACCTTCGCCATGGCGCAGAAGATGGGCCTCGACCTCCAGACCTTCTACGACATTTCGTCCAAGGCGTCGGGCCAGAGCTGGTCGATGACGAGCTATTGCCCGGTGCCCGGCGTCGGCCCGCAGAGTCCGGCAGATAACGGCTATCAGGGCGGCTTTGCCACCGCGCTGATGCTGAAGGATCTCGGCCTGGCGGTCGAGGCGGCGCATTCGGTCGATGCATCGGTGCCGATGGGTGAGCGGGCGGAGCAGCTCTACCGCGCCTTTGCGGAGGCGGGGCATGCGGGGCAGGATTTCTCGGCGATTATCGAGGCGTTGCGGGATGGTGCGCTGGGGAAGGTGGGGGCGTAACACCTTCCGCATAAACCCGTTCGGGCTGAGCGAAGTCGAAGCCTTGACCTGAGCGAAAGCGAAGGAGGAGCCTCGGCTCCGCTCGGTGTGCCCTTCGATTTCGCTCAGGGCGAACGGAGTGGGGCAGTTTAAACCCCCAACCGCGCCAACGCCCGTTCCCGCCCGATCAGCGGCAGCAAGGCCGCCATATCCGGCCCATGATCCAAGCCCGTCAGCGCGCGGCGCAGCGGCAGGAACAGCGGCTTGCCCTTGCGGCCGGTGGCCTCCTTCAGCACCCCGGTCAGCGCGTGCCAGACATCGCCGGACCAATCCAGGCCCGCCAGCACCTCGGCCGCCTGGTGCAGATAGGCGCGGTCATCCTCCGGCAGGTCGGCGGGAGGAATGTCGCCCGTCACCACCGCCCACCAGTCGGCCGCCTGCGCCACCGTCTCGAGATTGGGCCGGATCGCCGCCCATGCCGTCTCGTCCATGCCCTCCGGCAGACGCTCTGAGACGCGGGCGTAGGGCAGGTGATGCACGATCTTCTGATTGAGTGCCGCGAGTTCCGCCTCGTCGAAGCGCGCGGGCGCCCGGCCGAAATGGTCGAAGGCAAAGCCCGCGATCAGCGGCGCCATCTCCGTTACCGGCTCGACCGACACACTCGTGCCGATCCGCGCCAGCAGCGCAGCGATGGCGATGGGCTCGATGCCCTGCTCGCGAAAGGCATCGCAGCCGAGCGAGCCCAGCCGCTTGGACAGCTTGCCCTCGCTCCCGACCAGCAGCGCCTCATGCGCGAAGGCGGGCGGCGCCGCGCCCAGCGCCGTGAACATCTGGAGCTGGGTCGCGGTATTGGACACATGGTCCTCGCCCCGCACCACATGCGTCACGCCCATGTCCACATCGTCGATCGCGGACGGGAGCATATAGAGCCAGCTGCCGTCCGCGCGGCGGATCACCGGATCGGAGAGATGAGCGGGATCGAAGCGCTGCTCGCCCCGGATCAGGTCCTGCCAGAGGATGGGCGCGTCATGGTCGAGCCGGAAGCGCCAATGCGGCTGACGTCCTTCAGCCTCGAACGCGGCGATCTGGTCGCGGGTCAGGGTCAGCGCGGCACGGTCATAGACCGGCGGAAGACCGCGCCCCAGCAATATCTTGCGCTTGAGGTCGAGTTCCTGGGCCGTCTCATAGGCCGGATAGATATGCCCCGCCGCGACCAGCGCCGTGAACCGTTCCTCGTAGAGCGCGAACCGCTCCGACTGCCGCGCCTCGCCGTCATGATCGAGCCCCAGCCAGTCGAGGTCCGCCCGGATCGCGTCGACATGCTCCTCCCGGCTGCGCTCGGCATCGGTGTCGTCGATGCGGAGCAGGAAACGCCCGCCATTCTTTCGCGCCCACATCCAGTTGTGAAGCGCGGTGCGGATATTGCCGACATGCAGCCGCCCGGTCGGCGACGGCGCGAAACGGGTTATGATGGTCATGCGGTGCGAAAGGCGTTGGTGATGGGATAGCGCCGGTCGCGGCCGAAATTGCGCCCGCCCAGCTTCACGCCCGGCGGCGCCTGGCGGCGCTTATATTCGGCGACATAGAGGAGGCGTTCGATCCGCACCACGGTGTCCCGGTCAAAGCCGATAGCGACCAGGTCGTCCACCGACTTCTCCTGCTCGACCAGGCCATAGAGGAGTGGGTCGAGCACGGAATAGGGCGGCAGGCTGTCCTCGTCCTTCTGGTCCTCGCGCAGTTCGGCGGAGGGCGGCTTGGTGATCACCCGGTGCGGCATGACGGGGCCGGCTGGCCCCATTGCGAAGGCCGGGCGGTTGACGTTGCGCCATTGGGACAGGTCGAACACGGTCGTCTTGTACGCGTCCTTCAGCACCGAATAGCCGCCCGCCATGTCCCCATAGATGGTGGCATAGCCGGTGCTCATCTCGCTCTTGTTGCCGGTGGTCAGCACCATGTGGCCGAACTTGTTGGACAGCGCCATCAGCGTGACGCCCCGGATGCGCGACTGGATATTCTCCTCGGTGATGTCGGGCGCGTGGCCCGCGAAACAGCCGCTCAGCATGTCGTCGAATGCGGCGACGCCGGGCGTGATCGGCACCGTGTCGAGCCGGGTGCCCAGCATGTGCGCGCACTCCGCCGCGTCATCGAGGCTGTCCTGGCTGGTGAAGCGCGAGGGCATCATCACGCACCACACCCGGTCCGCCCCCAGCGCATCGACCGCGACGGCGGCCGAGAGCGCGCTGTCGATGCCGCCGGACAGGCCGAGCACCACGCCCGGGAAGCGGTTGCGGTTCACATAGTCGCGCAGGCCGACGATCATCGCGCAATATATGTCCTCGGGATGCTCCTGGGCGGCGGCGACCTCGCCAGCGTCGCAGATCCAGCGCCCGTCCTCGTCGCGCGACCATGTGGTCGTGACCAGCGCCTCCTCCCATTCGGGCAGGCGGCAGGCGATGTCGCCGGCAGCGTTGAGAATGAAACTCGCGCCGTCGAACACCAGCTCGTCCTGCCCGCCGACGCGGTTGAGATAGAGGATGGGCAGGTTCGTCTCGTGCACCCGCTCGGCGCAGACGCCGGTGATGCGGCGGTCATCCTTGCCGACCTCATAGGGACTGCCATTGATGTTGATGAGGATTTCGGCGCCCCGGTCCAACAGATGGGCGGTGACGAACGGGAACCAGATATCCTCGCAGATCGGCAGGCCGAGCTTCACGCCCCGGAACTCCACCGGCTCGGGCAGCGGGCCGGGCGCGAACAGCCGCTTTTCGTCGAAGGTGCCGTAATTGGGGAGTTCCCGCTTTTGCCGGACCGCCGCGATGGTGCCGCCGTCGAGCAGGGCGACGCAGTTGAACAGGAGGCCGCCCGCCTCGATCACCGTGCCGACCAGCATCGCCGGGCCGCCATCCGCCGTCGCTTCGGCCAGCCGCACCAGCTCGGCCTCCGCGCGCGCGATCAGCGCCGGCTTCAGCACCAGATCCTCGGGCGGATAGCCGATCAGCTGCAGCTCGGGATAGACGACAAGGTCGGCGCCCTCGGCCGCCGCCCTAGTCCGCCATGCGAGCATGGTGTCGGCATTGGTGCCAAGGTCGCCCATGACCTGATTGAGTTGCGCGAGCGCAATGCGGAGCCGGTCGGTCATCCGCGCATTCCTATGCATTTGCGCCGCCAAAGGCAAAGGTCGAAAGCGCCCCTTTTCTAGAAGGGCTTCGGTCGCTAAAGGCACAGCGGCACGGGACGCGCGCGAAAAGAGCGGGAGCAAGCATGAAGATCATTTCCGGGAACGGCAATCTGCCGCTGGCGCAGGCAATAGCGGATTATGTCGAGCTCAAGCTCACCGATGCGAGCGTCCGCCGCTTCGCCGACGAGGAGGTGTTCGTCGAGATCCACGAGAATGTACGCGGCGAGGATGTGTTCGTCATCCAGTCGACCAGCTATCCCGCCAATGACAATCTCATGGAACTGCTGATCATGATCGATGCGCTGAAACGCGCGTCGGCCAAGCGGATCACGGCGGTCCTCCCCTATTTCGGCTATGCCCGGCAGGACCGCAAACCCGGCCCCCGCACACCGATTTCCGCGAAACTGGTCGCCAATCTCATCACGGTGGCGGGCGCCAACCGGGTGCTGTCGGTGGATCTGCACGCCGGGCAGATCCAGGGCTTTTTCGACATTCCCACCGACAATCTGTTCGGTGCGCCGGTCATGTCGGCGGACATCCAGGCCCGCTTTGCCGAGCGTAACATCATGGTCGTCTCGCCCGATGTCGGCGGCGTGGTGCGTGCCCGCGCACTGGCCAAGCGGCTCGACAACGCGCCGCTGGCCATCGTCGACAAACGGCGCGAGCGGGCCGGCGAATCGGAAGTGATGAACATCATCGGCGACGTGAAGGGGCGGTTTTGCATCCTGATCGACGACATCGTCGACTCGGCCGGGACGCTGTGCAACGCGGCCGCCGCGCTGAAAGCAGCGGGGGCCGAGGACGTGGCTGCCTATGTAACCCACGGCGTGCTGTCCGGCGGGGCGGTGGCGCGGATCGAGGGATCGGAACTGTCCGAGGTCGTCATCACCGATTCGATCCTCGCGACCGAGGCGGTGGCCGCGAGCCCGCGCATCCGCCACCTCGCCATCGCGCCGCTCTTGGGCGAGGCGGTGAAGCGGATCGCGGACGAAAGCTCGGTCAGCTCGCTGTTCGACTGACGGCGGGGGAACGGTCGGAACCATAACCCGAGCGAAACAGTTTCCGTTCATGTGGGCCGCGCTATGAAGCGTCGAGCCAGACCAGAACATCAGGGAGAATAGCGGTGAAGACATCAACGAAGCTGACCCGGACCGCACTATTGGCCGCCGCACTTGGCGCAGCAGCGCTGGTGATGAGCGGCTGCGCGACCGTCAAGGGCGCGGGCCGCGACATCACGTCGGTCGGCCAGGCGGGCTCGGACGCGATCCACAAATAGGCTTGGCATTGCCTCTCACCCGTTCGGGCTGAGCTTGTCGAAGCCTTGACCTGAGCGGAGCGAAGGAGCCTCGCTTTCGCTCGGCAGGACCCTTCGACTTCGCTCAGGGCGAACGGATTGGTGGAGTACGCTCCCCCAGCCTCTACCTCAGGCGTCCGCGTGCCGATGGCTGCTCGCGATCATCTCCTTGAGCACGACGACGCGCCGCTGCTCCTCGTCCGTCCAGGCGTGGGACGGCCGCGTCTGGAGCTGGTCGAGCAGCACGCGCAGTTCCTTCTTGCGATCCTCAAGCGTGACGGGGTCCATGATGTTCCTCCTGCTTTTTATGGGCGAAGGGAGTACGATTCTGTGCGGGCGAGGTTCCGCATGTCCCGGTAGCGGGGCCGCCCGTACAATGGCGTTTATAGCATGGTGCCGGTCTGGAGTCGCATGGCGCGCATCCTGAAATTCCCGCGCCTCACGCGCCTCCGCCCGTTCGCGCTGCTCGCCAGCCTCGCCTGGCTGTGGGCGACCAACACCGGGATGATCGAGCCGGTCGGGCTGATCGCATCCACGCCCGAGCGGGTCGACGAGCAGTTCACCCGCTGCGGACGCGGACGCGGCCATGCCTGCGTGATCGACGGCGACACCTTCAAGCTGGGCGACCGCAAGATCCGCATCATTGGCATCGACGCGCCCGAGACCCACCCGCCCCGCTGCGCGGCCGAGGCGGCGATGGGCGAGGCCGCGACCGCGCGGCTGCAGGCGCTGCTCAACGAAGGACCGTTCGACATGGTGGGCAGCCGCGCCGACCTCACCGACCGCTACGGCCGCGACCTGCGCATGATCATGCGGGGCGGGCGGTCGATCGGGGCGCAGTTGGTGGAGGAGGGGGTGGTGCGGCGGTATCTGGGGTTCAAGATGGGGTGGTGTTGAGGGGCGGGCGCAACCGGGAAGATGCTGTTGCCATCCCGGTTGCCAGCGATCATATTCGCGTCATGCGCAGCGGCCAGCCCGATGAAGACAAGATCAGCGAGGGCGGCGGGGCGCCCGATCGCGGCCATGCGGCGTGGAAACGCGCAAAGGTCGAGGCGGCGCTGGTGCAGGCGCAGAACCGCGAGGCGATGATCCCGGCCGCAAAGCTGCTGCGCGACCTCGGCATTGAACGTTAATTTCACCCCGTAGGCGCGGGATGATCTGATCGCAATACGGGACTGGATCGCGGAGGATGATCCCCGCGCCGCCGACAATGTAATCGCCAGAATCGCGCAGACGGCGATGATGTTCGGCCAGTTTCCGCTGCTCGGACGCGAGGGATTGGTGGCCGGAACGCGGGAGTTTTCGGTTGTCGGGCTGCCCTATGTCATTGTCTACCGGATCGCGTCGGAGACCGATGTCGATGTGCTGACGGTTGTGCATACACGGCGGAGATATCCATAAGCCGAGAAATCAGCGTCGGCCTGCCCGACCGTTACCTAGTCATTAAATTCTACTAACGTTGCTATTCCCGCAGGAATCTCCACCCGCGTAACTTCTGTTTTGTCTGGTATAACTATACGATACTCCTGCATCCATTCATCGTCGACGCTTCGTGAGAAGTGTGATCTTTCCGATGATTTTGTATATTTCATAGCGCCAAATAGAGCGGTCTAAAAAAATCTATTCACGGAGGAAATTAGGCTATGGAAATCGATTATTTCGATACAGCAGCTTTTGTTTCCAAATCTGGCCATCGTCGATTCGTTTCTGCTGAACGAAAAGCACAGTATTATTGCCTCTTGAGCATATCGGTCGATTCGTGCCGCTTCGATACGAAAATTGGCCGACCCTACACCTGTGTCAAAGAAGCCGGCTAATTGAGCCTCAGAACCTCCATCCCAACGCTCGCGGTGAAGCTCATCAGGAGTCGCGGTGCCCTTACGTTCGCCAAGGTATCGTCTTGCCGGTGTGAGGAGAACTTGACCGCCATTGATCCAAGTATCGGCCCACTCACGTTGGGATAAATAAAGATACAGCGGCTCTGTAGGCATTTCCCGTAATTGGCATCCATAGGGCCCTTCTAACCGCCGTTCTCGGTGATTGGCTTGGTAGGGAGCTGTTATTGGGGCAGTGACACTGACTGATATCAATGAGGTTGAACCAAGCAGTCGGCATCTAAAAGCCATCCCCCTACTCCGCTGCAATCGCCGCCCTAGCAAACATATCCTCGGTCCCCACGCCCGGAGCCTCCTCGGCGCCGTCATTCGCCCGCGCCTTCTTGCGCTGGTCGAAATTGTCCCAGACGTCGCCCCACCCCCGCGTCGCTCTCACGCCACCTTCTTCCGGCTCTTGAGCGGAATGACGAGGCGGGCGTTTTCGAACCATTCGTCGGTGAGTTCAGGCGCGGCATCCGGATTTGACGCGATCTGCGCCACGATGTCCTCGTCGGTCAGGGCGTCCAGCCGGGCCAGATTTTCCGGGGTCGCCCATTCGCGGGCGGCCCTGACCGCCTCTTCATGAGAGACTCGCACGATATTTTCGGGTTTCCCGGTCATTGGCTTTCCTGAAACTGATGACGCGGCGGAGTCCGTCGCGCCATGTATATACTACCACAAATATGCGATCGCCAAAGAGTGCGATCGGACCGGTCGCGACAAAGCGGGTTTCGCCATAATCATGGCGATCATCTTCTTCCTCGACGAAAGGCCCGTCGAACACCAGTTCCGCAAAATGAAGCGGCAGTTGATGCTTGGCGAGATTTTCGTCGTTCTTCATCGGATCAAATTCAATCATGTCAGAATTGGCGGCTCACTCCGCCGCAATCCCCGCCTTCGCGAACATATCCTCCGTCCCCGCGCCCGGAGCCTCGGCGCCATCATTGGCCCGCGCTTTCTTGCGCTGGTCGAAATTCTCCCACACGTCGCCCCAATTGCCCCGGGTCGCGCCCTTGGAATATTCCGTCGCGCGCTGTTCGAAGAAGTTGGCGTGCTCGACGCCGTTGAGGAGCGGGGTCAGCCACGGCAGCGGGTGGTCCTCGATCATGTAGATCGCGGGCAGGCCGAGCTGGCCGAGGCGCCAGTCGGCGATGAAGCGGATGTAGCGCTTGATCTCCTTGGCGGTCATGCCCGGCACCGGACCCATCTCGAACGCCAGGTCGATGAACGCGTCCTCCAGCCGTACCGTCTTCTGGCAGCAGTCGATGATATCCTCGCGCACCGACTTGGTCAGGCACTGGCGCTCGGCGACAAAGGCGTGGAACAGCTGGACGATGCCCTCGCAGTGCAGGGTCTCGTCGCGCACCGACCAGGTGACGATCTGGCCCATGCCCTTCATCTTGTTGAAGCGCGGGAAGTTCATCAGCATCGCGAAGGAGGCGAAGAGCTGCATCCCCTCGGTAAAGCCGCCGAACATGGCGAGGGTCCGGGCGATGTCCTCGTCCGAGTCGACGCCGAAGCGCTGCATATAGTCATGCTTGTCGCGCATTTCCTGATATTCCAGGAACATGCTGTACTCGCTCTCGGGCATGCCGATGGTGTCGAGCAGGTGGCTGTAGGCCGCGATGTGGATCGTCTCCATGTTGGAGAAGGCGGTCAGCATCATCTTGACTTCGGTCGGCTTGAACACCCGGCCATATTTGTCGTGATAGCAGTCCTGCACCTCGACATCGGCCTGGGTGAAGAAGCGAAAGATCTGGGTCAGCAGGTTGCGCTCATGATCGGACAGCTTTTGCGCCCAGTCGCGGCAATCCTCGCCCAAGGGCACTTCCTCCGGCATCCAGTGGACCTGCTGCTGGCGCTTCCAATAGTCATAGGCCCAGGGATATTCGAAGGGCTTGTAGACCTTGCTGGCTTTGAGAAGTGACATGGGAGCGGTCCTTTCAGCGGGTAATGGCGGAATAATCGGCGGGCGGCATCGTGTCGGTGCGCCCGAAAAAGCGGTCGAGATCGGCTTTTGTAGCAGCCTTGCGCGTCTCGGCCGAAATAGCGGCAAAGGCCTCGTCCATGCGCTGGGCGGCTCGCGCGGTGGCGGGGCGGGCGTCGATCGCGGCGCGCCAGCGGATCAGCGCCGGGAAGGCGGCGGGGTCGAAGCCGTGCTTCTCAAGATAGTGCGCCCAGGGGTAGATCGCCATATCCGCGATAGAATAGGCGCCGCCCGCGATCCATTCGCGGCCCGCCAGCCGCTCGTCGAGCAGGCGGTAGAGGCTCTCGGCCTGCTCGTCCTGGGGCAGGCTCCTGAAATGGTTGAGCTGGCCCAGCATCGGCCCCCCCGAGGCCATCTGCACCATCAGCCACTGCATCACCTCGGCGCGGGCGGGATAATCGGCGGGCAGGAAGCGGCCGTGCGTCTCGCCGAGGTAGATCAGGATCGCGGCCGACTCCGCCAGCGGCTGGCCGAGCGCGGGGTCAAGCAGCATCAGCACGACCTTGCGCACATTGGGGCTGTTCATGCCGTAGAGAATCAGGGGCGCCCCCATCAGACGGTCGCGCCCTTGCCGACGGGGAGCGCCTTTACCAGCACCAGCACCATGCGGCACGGCACATCGCCGTCGTTGCGCCAGCCATGATAGGCGCCGCGATCGATCAGGACATCGCCCGTGCGCAGCAAAGCCTCGCCGGTCTCGGTGATGAAGGTCACCTCGCCCGCGACGATGACGGCGTAATCGAGCGTGTCGGTGGCGTGCATCATCGACCCGGCGCCGGGCGCAAATTCATGGACTCCCAGCTGCGTGCCGCCCAGCGGTATGTCGAAGGTGAATGGCACCCCGCCCGCGTCCGCCGTGCCGCTATTGTCGGCGGGCGAGCGGTCGCTGGTCCAGATGATGTCCTTAGACGGCCCGTCGATCAGGATGCAGGAGCGGCCTTGTTCATCGAGGCCCGTGACGACACGGCGAGTGGGGCGGCGGGCCGGATTCATGGCCTGCCCTTTGCAAAAACCGGAATCGAAACCTTGGTCGTAGCCCGTGCAACTGATACTCTGTGCACATTATCGAACAGGAAAGGAGCAATCCCATGTTCGAAAATCTCGACATTAAAGAGCAGATGGAAGTGATCGACATCAACGGCCAGCATATTGGCACGGTCGACCACATCGAAGGCGATGTCCTCAAGCTGTCGCGCAGTGGATTTACCGACGAGCTTCACCATTTCGTGCCGCTCGCGGCGGTGCGAAAGGTCGAGGGTGGCCGTGTCCACGTCGAGCCGGGGAAGGCAACGACGGTTGAAGCCGTCGCGGCCGCCGTCTCCTATGCCCGTGCGCATGCGCGCGGCCGCCGGGACCAGCTGTTCGGCACCAGCGGCCATGGCACCGGCATGGGCGGATCCGGCATCGGCGACTGACAGCGGGCTCATAGGGTCGCGCCCTTGCCGACCGGATCGGCCTTCACGAATATGAAGACCGCCCGGCACGGCTCGGGCCCGTCATTGCGCCAGGCGTGGAGAATGCCGCGGTCGACCACCACGTCGCCCGCGCGCAGGAGCGTCTCGCCCGTCTCGGTGATGAGCGTGATCTCGCCCGAGGTGATGACGGCATAGTCCAGCGTGTCGGTGGCGTGCATGCCCATGGGGCCCGTGGTCCCGTCGGGTGCAAACGCGATGGTGGCCATCAGAGTGCCGCCTTCGGGAATATCGAAGGTGAACGGCGCGTCGCCCGCATCCGCGTTGCTGCTATTGTCGGCGGGCGAGCGGTCGCTGGTCCAGACCACCATCCCGGAGGGGCCGTCGAACAGGATGCAGGATTGGCCCTGTGGATCAAGGCCGGTGACGACGCGGCGAACAGACTGGGTCATGGCTGGTGCTCCCGATGCGATGAAACGAGGAACGGTCCGGCCCGCCGCGCGCTTGAATCGCAGCGGGTGGTTTCCACCAGGAAAGGAACATACTCATGTTCGAAAAGCTGCGGATCAAGGAACATATGGAGGTCTCGGACATCAACGGCCGGCATCTCGGTACGGTCGATTCGGTCGACGGCGACTTCATCAAGCTGACGCGGAGCGATTCCGCCGACGGCCAGCATCATCGCATCCCGATCGATGCCGTCGAAAAGATCGAAGAAAACCGCGTATGGCTGAAGGCTGGCACCGTCGTGCCGCAGGGCCAGACGATGGGCTCGGGCGGTTCGGGCATAGCCCATTGACCAAGCTTGAATGCCGGCAGGGGCCCTGGCGGACACATGTGCCGCCGGGGCCTTATGCATGGCCGGGGCCCTTTGCATAGGACGTAACGGCCGGGTCACTAGCCGGCCGCTCCCGCGCCCGGCTGCGCGTCCAGCCCGATGACCGCGCGCGGTGATAGGGCTGGCGCGGACGTCATTACTGACAGGCCAGGCATTCATCATAGTCGGTCGTGGTGGCGGCCAGCTCGATCTTTTTGAGATCGGGCGTGTTGTCCGCCTCCACGCCGCCTGCGAAACCGGCGCGCTGCATCGACTTGGAACGCAGGTAATAAAGCGACTTGATGCCCAGCTCCCACGCCCGGAAGTGGAGCATGAGGAGGTCCCATTTCTCGACATCGGCCGGGATGAACAGGTTCAGCGACTGCGCCTGGTCGATATAGGGCGTGCGGTCGGCGGCCAGCTCGATCAGCCAGCGCTGGTCGATCTCGAAGCTGGTCTTGTACACGTCCTTCTCCTCCGGGGTCAGGAAGTCGAGATGCTGGACCGACCCGCCCCTCTCCAGGATCGAGTTCCAGACATTGGTCGAGTCCTTGGACTTGGCCTGGAAGATCTTCTCCAGATAGGGGTTCTTGACGATGAAGCTGCCCGACAGCGTCTTGTGGGTATAGATATTGGCCGGGATCGGCTCGATGCAGGCCGAGGTGCCGCCGCAGATGATCGAGATAGAGGCGGTCGGCGCGATCGCCATCTTGCAGGAGAAACGTTCCATCACCCCCTGGTCGGCGGCGTCCGGACAAGGGCCGCGCTCCTGGGCCAAGAGCATGGATGCCTCGTTCGCCTTCGCACTGATGTGCTTGAAGATCTTGAGGTTCCAGCTCTTGGCCATGGCGCCTTCGAACGGGATGCCGCGCGCTTGCAGGAAGCTGTGGAAACCCATCACCCCCATGCCGACAGAGCGTTCCCGGCCTGCAGAATATTTCGCCCGTGCCATTTCGTCCGGTGCGCGGTCGATATAGTCCTGCAGCACATTGTCGAGGAATCGCATCACATCCTCGACAAAAGCCTTATCCCCATTCCACTCATCCCAGGTTTCGAGATTGAGCGAGGACAGGCAGCAGACCGCGGTGCGGTCCTTACCCAGGTGGTCGCGACCCGTGGGCAATGTGATTTCCGAGCACAGGTTCGACGTTGAGACCTTCAGGCCCACGTCGCGGTGATGCTTTGGCATCATCCGGTTCACCGTGTCGGCAAAGACGATATAGGGCTCGCCGGTCGCAAGGCGCGTCTCGACGAGCTTCTGGAACAGGCTGCGCGCATCCACCTTGCCGCGCACCGAGCCGTCCTTGGGCGAGCGCAGAGCGAATTCATCGCCATTGCGCACCGCCTCCATGAACTCGTCGGTGAGGAGGACGCCGTGGTGGAGGTTGAGCGCCTTGCGGTTGAAATCGCCGCTGGGCTTGCGGATTTCGAGGAACTCCTCGATCTCCGGATGGGAGACGTCGAGATAGCAGGCAGCCGAGCCGCGCCGCAGTGATCCCTGGCTGATGGCGAGGGTGAGCGAGTCCATCACACGCACGAACGGGATGATGCCAGAAGTCTTGCCATTGAGGCCGACCGGCTCGCCGATGCCGCGCACCGCGCCCCAATAAGTGCCGATGCCGCCGCCGCGCGCGGCCAGCCACACATTCTCGTTCCACGTGTTGACGATGCCCTCCAGGCTGTCGTCGACGCTGTTCAGATAGCAGCTGATCGGCAGGCCCCGGCCGGTGCCGCCATTGGAGAGCACCGGCGTCGCCGGCATGAACCACAGGCGGCTGATATAGTCATAGATGCGCTGGGCGTGGGGCTCGTCGTCGGCATAGGCGGCGGCGACGCGCGCGAACAGGTCCTGATAGCTCTCGCCGGGCAGCAGATAGCGGTCCTGCAGCGTCTCCTTGCCGAATTCGGTCAGGAGATCGTCGCGCGACGGATCGGTGACGACGGCGAAGCGCCGTTCGGCAACGGTGTTGGACGCCATCGGCCGTGCTTTATCGGCTGCCGTTGCGGGCGCTGCGGGCCGGTTTTCGTCCGGGCGGGTTTCAGCCGAGATCAGCTCTTCGGTTCCTGTCTGCATATCACGGAAATCCATATTGCGCCCCCAAATGTTCTCTATTCGTTCGATTCGGTCAAGCGAACCTTACTCCCTCCGGCGACCCTGTGCCGCAGGCACGTGCCACCCCGTCGTGGGAATGCACTTTCCACGTTATACCACAATCTGTTGAGTAGTGCCCCTACTCCCGAACACTAGGGATAGTGCCACAGTCGAATCCGGACGCAAGAGATTAAACGCAAGCTTAGCGACTCAGCTCGCCGCTGAAAAGACTCGGCTTATCGACGCATGCTGCACTGCGGCAGGGCGCGACGCGCGGTGCAACCGCCAGTTGCGTCTCGTGCAAGTGGAAAAATGAAAGCCGCGCAAAAAAATTAAATCTGTGGATAAGGAGCCGAGTGGGCCTGGTCATCTTTCACCGCTCGCGCCGCAGGATGACATAGAGAGCGCCGTCGCCGCCGTGGCGGGGATGGGCGACGCGGATGCTGGCGATGCGGTCGGCCAGCGGGGAGCGCTCCAGCCAGTCGCCGATCTCGGCGCGGATGGCGCCTCGGCCGCCCGCTTCGGCGCGGACGCCGCGCGGCTTGCCGGTGACGACCAGCAGCACGCGCTGCCCCTGCGTTACCGCCTGACGGAGCGCAGCCTCCAGCGCGGCATGGGCGCCGCCCAGATTATGGCCGTGCAGGTCAACGCTGTGGTCGGGCCGCAATTGGCCGGAGCGGATGCGCTTTTCCCAGCTGCGGTCCAGCATCGCCACGGGCGCGCGGCGCGGGGTTGGCGGTGGTGCGGGCGGGGCGGTAGGCGCAGGGACGCGGCCCTTGATGCGCTTTGGCGCTGGTGCTGCCGGCGGGGCATCGTTCGGCATGGGGTCAGGCGCGGCCCGCACCCTTGCGCGAAACGGCCGGACGCCCCGGGTCAGCTGAAGCCAGAGCGCCTGCTCCTCGGGGTTAAGGCGTCGATGCGCCATTTTGGCTCGCTAGGCGCGCATAGCTGCCCACCGGCAGCAGCAGCCAGGCGGTGCCGCGCGCCGACATGCCGCCCGCGATCATCCGCGCATCGGCGCCCGCGCCCCAGAAGGTGTCGAAGCGGTTGGCGCCCTTGATCGCGCCGCCGGTATCCTGCGCCACCCAGATGCCGGTCGCTTCGGGGCGGTCGAGCGCCAGCAGCACCGGCGCGCCCAATGGCACGAAGCGGGGGTCGGCCGCGACCGTGGCGCGCGCGGTCACCGGCACGCTCAGCGCGCCCACCGGGCCATCGCCGGTCAGTTCCCGGAAGAACACATAGCTGCGATTCTCGTTCATGATCGCGGCGCCCTCGGCCGGATTGGCGCGCAGCCACGCCATGATGTCCTGCATGGAGCCGGCCTGGATCAGGCCGCGATCCTTCATCAGCTTGCCGATGCCGGTATAGTCGCGCCCGTTCTGACCGGCATAGCCGACCCGCATCACGCTGCCATCGGGCAGGCGCAGGCGGCCGCTGCCCTGCACTTCCAGAAAGAACAGCTCGACCGGGTCGCGGGCATAGGCAAGTTCGAGGCCGCGCCCGGCCAGCGAGCCGCCGATGATCTGGGCGCGGTCGTCATAAGGGATGAATTTCGCGCCCGCGACCTTGCCGCGAATGCTCTTGCCCTTGAGTTCGTCGCTGAACAGGCCGAGGTCGACCGAGATCAGATCCGGCGGCGTCCGGTAGAGCGGCACCGCGCAATCGGTCATCGGTGCCCGGCATCCGGCGATCTCCGGCTCATAATAGCCGGTCGCATAGGCGCGGGTGTTGCCGATCCCGACCGCCTCGAAATAGCGGCGGAAGAACTCGCCGGCCTGGGCATCACTCCAGCTTGACACTGCCGCGCAAGCGCCTTGCCAGTCCGAGCCGGAGGTAAGGCCCGACTGGTCGGTGCGGCGTATGAGCGCGGGGCAGCTCGTCCTGAAGGCGCGCAGCGCGCGCGCCAGCTGGTCCTTGTCCGAGGGGAGCAGTGCCGCGATGTCGGGGCCGCGCGTGAGCCCGGCGGTGATCGCTATCTCACCCGGCGCTGTGGATGGGGCAGGCACCGGCGTGACAGGCGCCGGGCGTGGGGGGGGCGCCGCCGTTGGCGCGGGCCGGGGGCTCGGCCTGCCGGCACCGGCCGGGGGAACGATGTGCGCGCAACCCGCAAGCAGTGTTGCCAGGCAGAGCAGAGCGGCCTGGCGGCACCGGAAGCCCATCGATCAGACTTCGTCTGTCGCGACCAGTATCCAGTCGGGATTGCGGCTGCGCAGGTCCCGTTCGAAGGTCCACGCCTCCCGCGTCGGGATCGCGTCTTCCATCGACCCGGCGATGACCGTGCCCTCGGCGTCGCGCGTGATCGCGGCGATGTCCGCTTCGAACAACACGGTGATCTGCGCGGTGCCGCCCGTCAACGCGGCATCCGTGATGCGCGCGTTGTCGATCCGCACCAGCCGGTTGTGCAGGACATGGCCGGCGGCGGTCCGCTCGTCGATCGCGGTCGCGAAGGAGCCGTAGACATCGTTATCGCACAGGTCCTTCAGGCGATCCTTGTCGCCATTCCAGAAGGATTCGAGAATGACGCCATAGGCGCCGCGCGCGCCGGCGAGGAAGCGGGTGACGTCGAAAGCCCGGTCTGCGCCGATAATGGCGCGAACGCCGTTCTGCGCATCGAGCGCGATGATCGAATCGCCGCTGCGGACCTGGTCGGGCCGCGCTTCGATCGCAGGCGAGGGTGCCGGCACGGCGACCACCGGACGATCGTCCACGGGCACGTGCATCTGCCGCTGCTCGTGGCCGGTGCGCTTGCCCAGCACCGAGTACAGCCGCAACGCCAGCAGCGCGAATATCAAGGCGAGAATGACGATGACGGTCACGATTATGTCAAACCTTCCTGTGCGCTTGCCCCGGGAACCACTTCTGTCCGGCGCAGGCCTAACCAAGACATAGGGTATTTGCCTGCATGTTTCAAATCCACGGGATGCCATTTGCGTTCCCGACCCTGTGATCCATGCCATAGCATGACTAAGGCTAGCGCAACATTAACGTAAATGGATGATCGGGGCGGGATCATGGTGTGGGCGATTGCGGGCCGGTCGTGCCCCTGCTAAGCGCGCGCATCACGGAAATTTGCGCCCAGGCGTTTCTGGCAGGAAAGAACTCAGATGACCGAAATTATCGACCCCATCGACCCCATGTCCAACGGCGCCGACGAAACGCCGCAGATCGGGCTGCTTGCCCAATATGTGAAGGACCTCTCGTTCGAGAATCCCAATGCGCCGACGGTCTATTCCTGGACCGAGCAGCCGCAGATCGACATCCAGTTCAACATCAGCAACCAGAAGGCCGCTGATGATGTGTTCGAAGTGGCCTTGCGCATCACCGCCAAGGCGACGACGGACCAGGGCACCAGCTTTGCCGCCGAGCTGGTCTATGCCGGCCTCTTTGGGCTGCGCAACATCCCTGAGCAGCAGTTGCAGCCCTTCCTGCTGGCCGAAGCGCCGCGCCTCCTGTTCCCGTTCGCGCGGCGGGTGCTCGCCGACGCCGTGCAGGATGGCGGTTTCCCGCCGCTGCTCCTCGACCCGATCGACTTCGGCGCGATGTACATGCAGCAGCAGGCGCAGGCCGGCGCGATGGCGAACGCAGAGCCCGCCGGCCACGCCTGACGGCAGCGTTAAGAGACAATGATCATCCTCTCCGTTCGTGTCGAGCGAAGTCGAGACACGGTTGCACGACCGGTTCTCGACTTCGCTCGACACGAACGGAGAGGGGAGACGGAGCGACACGATCGGGCCGGCGCCCGCATCGAGCCGGTGCCGGCATGAGCCTGCTCCGGGCGACCGGGACCATCGGCGGCCTGACGCTGGTGAGCCGCGTCCTCGGCATGGTGCGCGACATGCTGATGGCGCGCTATGTCGGCGCGGGCTTTGCCTCCGACGCCTTCCTGATCGCCTGGCGCCTGCCGAACCTGTTTCGCGCCCTATTTGCCGAGGGCGCCTTTGCCGCCGCCTTCGTGCCGATGTTCAACCGGGTGATGGCGCAGAACGCCGACCCCGATGATCCGGCGATCGGCCAGGCCCATGCGGTGCTGTTCGCCGGGCAAGTGCTCTCCGTGCTGGTGCCGTTCCTGGCGCTGTTCACGGCGGTCATGATGCTGGCCGCCGGGCCGGTGGTCTGGGCGATGACCGGCGGTTTTCCCGATGGCGGGCCGGAGAAGTTCGCGCTGGCACGGCACCTGACCATCATCACCTTCCCCTATCTGGGGCTGATCTCGCTCACCTCCCTGCTGGGCGGCATATTGAACAGCCTCGGCCGTTTCTGGGTGAATGCGGCCGCGCCGGTGCTGCTCAACATCTGCATGATCGCGGCGATTCTCTTCTTCCGCGGCGATACGCAGGTCGAGACGGCGATGACGCAGGCGGTCGCGGTGACGGTGTCGGGCCTGTTCCAGCTGATCTGGCTGATCTGGTCGTGCCGCCGGGCCGGCGTGGTGCTGGCTCTGCGCGCGCCGCGCCTGACGCCGGACGTCAAGCGCATGCTCGCCCTCATCGGCCCCGCCGCGCTGGGGCAGGGGGCGATCCAGTTCAACCTGCTCATCTCGACCTCGCTGGCCGCGCGGTTCCTGCCGCAGGGTGCCGTCAGCTACATCTATTATGCCGACCGCCTCAACCAGCTGCCACTCGGCCTGATCGGCATTGGCGTCGGCACCGCGATCCTGCCAGCGCTGTCCCGCCAGATCGGCTCCGGCAACGCCCGCGCGGCGAGCGAGACGCAGAACCGCGCGATGGAGCTGGCGCTGTTCCTCTCGCTACCGGCCGCGATTGCATTGTTCGTCGCGGCAACGCCGATCATCCGGGGCGTGCTCCAGCACGGCGTATTCACCGCCCATGACACGATGGGCTGCGCAGCGGTGCTGGCGGCGTTTGCGCCCGGCGTGCCGGCCTATGTTTTCATCAAGGTGCTGACCCCAGGCTTTTACGCGCGGGCGGACACCAGGACGCCGGTGCGGATCGCGCTCATCGCCATGCTCGTCAATCTGATAGGCAACCTCATCCTGATCTGGCCGCTGGGGCCGGTCGGGATCGCGCTGTCGACGGCGGTTTCGGCCTGGGTGAACGTGGCGCTGCTCTACGTCACCCTCCATCGCCACGACCATCTGCGCATGGACGAGCGGTTCCGGGTGAAGGCGCTGCGGATTGGCGCGGCGGGTGTTGCGATGGGGGCCGCGCTGTGGGGCATGAACGGCCTGCTCGATCCCTATATGGCGGGCGGTTTCTGGACCCGCATTCTCGCGCTGACCGTGCTGTGCGGTGGCGGAGCGGTGGTCTATGGGGTGGCGTCGATGGTCTTTGGCGCCTACCGCGTCTCCGAACTCAAGGCGCAGCTGCGCCGTCCCGCAAAACAAGGCTAAAAGGGCAAAACCCATGCGTATCCTGTCCGGCATCCAGCCGACCGGCAATCTCCACCTCGGCAATTATCTGGGCGCGATCCGCAATTGGGTGGCGATGCAGGACGCGATGGCGGAGGGCAGCCAATGCTTCTTCTTCCTCGCCGACATGCATTCGCTGAGCGAGCATCTCGACCCTGCCCAGCGCCTGCGCAACGTGCGGGAAATGGCGGCCGCTCTGGTCGCTTGCGGCATCGATCCGGGGCGCTCGGTGCTGTTCAACCAGGCGCGCGTGCCTGCCCATGCCGAGCTGCAATGGCTGCTCAACGGCACGGCGCGGGTCGGCTGGCTCAACCGCATGACCCAGTTCAAGGACAAGGCGGGCAAGAATCGCGAGGGCGCCTCGGTCGCGCTCTACACCTATCCGGTGCTGCAGGCCGCCGACGTGCTGCTCTATCGCGCGACGCACGTGCCCGTGGGCGAGGACCAGAAGCAGCATCTGGAGCTGACCCGCGACATCGCCGCCAAGTTCAACCTCGACACTGGGACCGAGCTGTTCATCCTGCCCGATCCGATCATCCCCAAGGAAACGGCGCGGATCATGTCCCTGCGCGACGGCAGCGCGAAAATGTCTAAGTCCGACCCGTCGGACATGAGCCGTGTCAACCTGACTGACGATGACGACATGATCATGCAAAAGATCCGCAAGGCCAAGACCGATCCCGAGCCGCTCCCGGAAATGGCGGCGGGGCTGGAGGGACGCCCGGAGGCGACCAACCTTGTCGGCATCTTCGCGGCTTTGTCCGGCAGCACGCCGGGCGCTGTCTGCGCGCGGTTCGCGGGGCAGGGCTTCGGCGCGTTCAAGCCCGCGCTGGGCGAATTGCTGGTCGAGACGCTCCGGCCGATCCGGCAGCGTTATGAGGCGCTCTGCGGCGACGATGCGGCGCTCGACGCGATCTTGGTCAAGGGCGCCGCCCGCGCCGCCGCCGCCGCTGCACCGACGCTGGCCGGGGCGTATCGGGCGCTGGGGCTGATGCGATAGAAGTCGTCAGGTGATTCCATCTAACTGAAAATCGCTGCAGAGATTGGCGAATGTTAGATAGGATCACATCCTTATCCGTTCGGTTCGAGCGAAGTCGAGAACCGCTTGCGCAAAGTGTCTCGACTTCGCTCGAACCGAACGGTTACTCTAAAGGCATCATGTTGGGGAAAGCCGTGCAAAAGCCAGAAGACCGCTTTTTCCTGGTGCTCCTCGCCGGTGTCAGCATCGCGCTGGCGCTCATCATCCTGCCGTTTTTCGGGGCCATTCTTTGGGCGCTGGTCGCCGCGCTCCTGTTTGGGCCACTCAACGACCAGCTGATCCGGATGACGGGCGGGCGCCGCAACGCGGCCGCGTCGCTCACCTTGCTGGTCATCGTGCTACTGGGGGTGGTGCCCGCTATCCTGCTGGGGATGGCGCTGCTGCGCGAAGCGGCGGGCATCTATGAGCGCATCCAGTCAGGCGGTATCAATGTCCGCCAGATTGTCGCGCATTTCCAGGGCCTTTTGCCCAGCTGGGCGGTCGGGCTCATGGAGCGGATGGGGCTGTCCGACGTCAACCTTGTCCGCGAGCGCATGGCAGGGACCATCGCGGGGGGATTTCAGACATTCGCGGCCAAGGCGATCGACCTCAGCCAGAGCGCTTTCGGCTTTTTAATCGCGCTGGGCGTCATGCTGTATCTCAGCTTTTTCCTGCTGCGCGACGGCGAAGAGATGGTCGAGCGGATCGAGCAGGCGATACCGCTCCGGCCTGAGCTGTGCCGCGCTTTCTTTGCCAAGATCGGGGCGGTGATACGCGCCACGATCAAGGGCAGCTTCGTGGTCGCGATCGTGCAGGGGATGATCGGCGGCATCACCTTCTGGGCGCTCGGGATCGGCGGGGCCTTGCTTTGGGGGATCGCCATGGGCTTCTTTTCGCTGTTGCCGGCGATCGGCACCGGCCTGATCTGGGTTCCGGTGGCGCTCTATCTGTTTATTACCGGCGCCGTCTGGAAGGGCATGGCCCTGGTCCTGTGCGGCCTGTTCGTGATCGGCCTGGTCGACAACCTGCTCCGGCCCGTGCTGGTCGGCCGCGACACGCAAATGCCCGACTATGTGGTCTTCATCTCCACCCTGGGCGGCCTTGAACTGTTCGGGTTCAACGGCATCGTGGTGGGGCCGGTCATCGCGGCCCTGTTCATGGCGGTCTGGGACATTTTCACCCGGTCGCAGCAACAAACCACCTGAAGGGCGGCGCTCTCGACCGCGCGCTGGATCGTGCCATCTCAGCGTTCAATTGCCATTCACCTGATAAAGCGCAATATCATGCCGACGGCGGAGGGGGCTTATGCCCTGAAACGCGATGGGACAGGATCATGAAACTCAGGACTTTCTCTCAATTGGTGGCGGCGTCCGCGCTGGCGCTCGCCACGCTTGGCGGCTGTGCGACGAACTTCAACGCCAATGTCGCGCGCTTCCAGCAATTGCCGCCCGCGCAAGGGCAGAGCTTTGCCATCGTCGCGGAGGACCCGCGCAAGGCAGGCGGCCTCGAATTCGGGCATTATGCCGATCTGGTTGCTGAGCGGCTGACGCAATATGGCTATACCCGCGCCGCCGACCCCGCGTCCGCGCAGCTGGTCGTGCGGCTCGACTATGCCGTCGACCAGGGCCATGAGCGCATCGAGCGCACCGGCTTCGCGCGCGATCCCTTCTGGTATGGACCATGGGGCTATCCGGGCTTTTATGGCTGGCGGGGTCGCTATATGTACGGCTTCTACGACCCGTTCCTGTTCGACGGCTATGGCGATGTGACCAGCTACACCGTCTATGGCAGCATGCTCAAGCTGAGGATCGACAGGGCCGGCCAGGGCAAGGCGCTGTTCGAGGGGACGGCACGCGCGCAGTCGCTCTCCAACAGGCTCACCTATCTCGTGCCCAATCTGATCGATGCGATGTTCACCAATTTCCCCGGCAATTCCGGCGAGGAGATCAAGGTGACGGTCGCGCCCGAACCGAAGAGCGCGACGCGGAAGTAAAATCATTCCATTTCGCGTCCGAGCCACTATGAGCGGGGCGTGATGGCGCGCGCGGCAAGGGATATGGATCAACGGTTCGGCACCGGGCGCCGGGTGGTGCTCGATGGTCCGCTCCGGCTGGACAGCGGCGCGGCGCTTTCGCCGGTTGAGATCGCCTATGAAACCTATGGCAGTCTTGCCGAGGATGGCAGCAACGCGATCCTGATCTGCCATGCGCTGACCGGCGACCAATATGTCGCCTCGACCCATCCCGTGACGGGCAAGCCCGGCTGGTGGACGCGACTGGTGGGACAGGGCCTGCCGATCGACCCGGCGCGGCATTTCATCATTTGCGCCAATGTGCTGGGCAGCTGCATGGGAACCTCCGGCCCGGCGAGCATCGATCCAGCGACCGCCGAGCCCTATGCGATGCACTTTCCAGTCATCACCATCGCCGACATGGTGCGCGCGCAGGCGCTGCTGCTCGATCATCTGGGCATCGAGCGCCTGTTCGCGGTGATCGGCGGCTCGATGGGCGGCATGCAGGCGCTGACCTGGCCCACCATCTTTCCGACCCGTGTCGAGGCGGCGATCGTCATTGCATCGACCGCGCGGCACAGCGCCCAGAACATCGCCTTTCACGAGGTCGGGCGCCAGGCGATCATGGCCGATCCCAAATGGCGCGGCGGCGCCTATTATGTCGATGGCGACGCGCCCGCCGCCGGCCTCGCGGTCGCGCGCATGGCTGCCCACATCACCTATTTGTCCGAAGCGGGCCTCACCGAGAAATTCGGCCGCCGCCTGCAGCAGCGTGATGCCAAGACCTTCGGCTTCGACGCTGATTTCCAGGTGGAGAGCTATTTGCGCCACCAGGGGATCAGCTTTGTCGAGCGGTTCGACGCCAACAGCTATCTCTACATCACCCGCGCCATGGATTATTACGATATCGCGGATGACCATGGCGGGGCGCTGGCGGCGGCGTTCGCGGCGACGCGGGCGCGTTTCTGCCTGGTCAGCTTCGACACCGACTGGCTCTATCCCACCGCCGAATCGCGCATCATCGTCCATGCCCTCAACGCGGCCGGGCGGGAGGCGAGCTTTGTGGAGCTGAAAAGTCCCTTCGGTCATGACAGCTTCCTGCTCGATGCGCCGGAAATGAACCGGGTGATCGACGGCTTCCTGCGCGCGGGCCGCCGGTGAGCGACCAGGGATCAGCCTTGCGCCCGGACCTCGGCGTCATCGCCCGCAATATCGCCACGGGCGCGCGGGTGCTCGATGTCGGCTGCGGCGACGGGTCGCTGCTGGCGGCGCTGCGCGACCTCAAAGGGGTGGATGCGCGCGGGCTCGAGCTCAATGCGGAAAATGTCGCGGCGGCGGTCGCACGCGGGCTGTCGGTGGTGCAGGGCGACGCCGACACCGATCTGGCCTATTATCCAGGCGGCAGTTTCGACTATGCGATCCTCAGCCAGACGCTTCAGACGACGCGGCGGCCCGATCAGGTGGTCGAGGCGCTGCTCAGGATCGGGGCGCGGGCCTTTGTGAGCTTTCCCAATTTCGCGCATTGGCGCGGGCGGATGGCGCTCCTGTTCGGGGGGCGTATGCCGGTCACGCGGCTGCTGCCGGAACGGTGGTACGACACGCCCAACATCCACCACCTCACCATCGATGATTTCCGCGCGCTGGTGAAGGAGCGGGGCTGGCATATCGAGAACCAGTGGTTCCTGAAGGGCGACCGGGAAACTGGCGACGCGAACGCCAATCTGTTCGCGGAGCACGCCGTTTTCCTGCTGAAGGCATGAAGGACTGATCGCCATGGCGGGGCATCATGATCATGGCCACCACCATCATGGACATGGCCATGCCCGCCGAAGCTTCGGCAAGGCCTTCGCGGTCGGGGTGGCGCTCAACCTGGGTTTCGTCGTGGTGGAGGCGACGTTCGGTATCCTCGGCAACTCGCTCGCCCTGCTGGCGGACGCGGGGCATAATCTCAGCGACGTCTTCGGGCTGCTGGTCGCCTGGGGCGCGGTTGCGCTGGGCCGCGTGCTGCCGTCGCAGCGTTTTACCTATGGCCTGCGCGGATCGTCGATCCTGGCGGCGCTCGCCAACAGCGTGGTGCTGATGCTCGCCGCAGGCGCAATCGCCTTCGCCGCCATCGAACGCTTCGACCAGCCGCAGCCGGTGGCGGGCGGCGTGATGATCATCGTCGCGGGCGTCGGCATTCTCGTCAATGGCGCGACGGCGCTGATGTTTCTCTCCGGCAGCAAGGGCGACATCAACATTCGCGGCGCCTTTCTCCACATGACGGCCGATGCGGCGGTGTCGGCGGGCGTGGTGCTGGCGGGCCTTGCGATCGGCGCGACCGGCTGGCTGTGGCTCGACCCGGTCACCAGCCTCCTTATCGTTGCGGTCATCGTGTGGGGGACATGGGGCCTGCTCAAGGAAGCGGTGGCGCTGGCCCTGAACGCAGTGCCGGCCGGCATCGACGCGGCGGCGGTGGAGCGGCATCTCGCCAGCCTGGACGGCGTGTGCGCGGTCCATGACCTCCACATCTGGCCGATGAGCACGACCGAGACCGCCATGACCGCGCATCTCGTCATGCCCGGCGGCAATGGCGTGGATTCCTTCCTGCACGATGTCGCGGCGGCGATGCACGCGCGCTTCGGCATCGGCCACACCACATTGCAAATCGAACGCGACCCGTCGGCTTGTGCGCTGGAGCCGCCGCATATCGTCTGACCTGTCCCGCAATGCCATGGTGCGCTATCATGGCAGTGTGCGTTTCAGGAGAGACCGCCATGCAGGGCACCGGGCCTGACCCCGCCGAAGCCGAGTTGCGCCGCGATCTGGCGGCCTGTTATCGTCTGGTGGCGCATTTCGGCTGGGACGACCTCGTCGCGACCCACATATCGGTGCGCCTGCCCGGTGAGGACGCCTTCCTGATCAACCCGTTCGGCATGCTGTTCGACGAGATCAGGCCCGCCGATCTGGTCAAGGTCGACCTCGACGGCAAGATCCTCAGCGAGACCAGCTGGCCCGTCAACGAGGCGGGTTTCGTCATCCACAGCGCCATCCATCTCGCCCGGCACGATGCGGTCTGCGTTATGCACCTCCACACCCTGGACGGTGTTGCGGTGTCGACGTTGGAGGAGGGCCTGCTGCCGCTCAACCAGACCGCCCTCATCGTCGCCAGCGACATCGCCTTCCACGACTATGAAGGCATTGCCGTCAACCGGGAGGAGCGCGAGCGGCTGGCCGCCGATCTTGGGACCAGGAATCTCATGCTGCTGCGCAATCATGGCACGCTGGCGCTCGCGCCCTCGGTGGCGGAGGCCTTCGCATCCATGTACATGTTTGAGACGGCCTGTTCCATCCAGGTGCGGGCGCTTGGCATGTGCCGCCCGATCCACCCCGTGAAGCCGGAGGTCGTCGCTCTGGCCGGAGCCTTCCGGCAGGGCAGCGGCGCCGCGCTGGCCAGGAACCTCATCTGGCCGGCGATGTTGCGTAAGCTGGACAGGCTCAGTCCAGGTTGGGCGGATGAGGTCGGAGCCTCATGCTGAAACAAGTTCAGGATGACGAAGGGTGGTAATATTCCGGTGGGAGATATGGCCCCTACCGCTCGCGTGTCGCGCTGAAGGCGAGGTCCGGGTTGCGCTCGGACTGATAGCCGACATCCCAGGTCGATCGGGCGAGGAAGACCGGGTTGCCGTCGCGGTCCTTGGCCATGGCGTTGCGGTTGATGCCCGCGAATGCGTCGACCTTGCCAGCCTCGCCCGACAGCCAGCGCGCGGTGTCATAGGGGGAGGGCTCCAGCGCCGCCTCGACCTTGTACTCGGCTTCCAGCCTTGAGATCAGCACGTCAAGCTGGAGCTGGCCGACGACGCCGACGATCCACTGGCTGCCGATCTCGGGATAGAAGACCTGGATGACGCCCTCTTCGGACAGGTCGTCCAGCGCCTTCCTGAGCTGCTTGGTCTTGGTCGGGTCCTTCAGCACCACGCGGCGCAGGATTTCCGGCGCAAAATTGGGCAGGCCGGTGAAGCGCACATCCGCCTTTTCCGACAGCGTGTCGCCGACCCGCAGCGTGCCATGATTGGGGATGCCGATGATGTCGCCCGGATAGGCCTCGTCCGCGATCTCGCGGTCCTGCGCGAAGAACAGGATCGGCGAGTGGACGGCGATGGGCTTGCCGCTGCCCGACGGGACCAGTTTCATGCCGCGTTTGAACTTGCCCGAGCACAGCCGCATGAAGGCGATGCGGTCGCGGTGCTGCGGGTCCATGTTCGCCTGCACCTTGAAGATGAAGCCGGTGACGTCGGGCCGTTCCGGCATGACCGGCGCGGGCTCGGCGGGCTGCGGACGGGGCGGGGGCGCGTGTCGGCTGAGCGCGTCGATCAGCTCCGCGACGCCGAAACGCTTGAGCGCGGATCCGAAATAGACCGGGGTGAGGTCGCCATGGCGATAGGCCGCGAGGTCGAACGAGGCATAGCCGCCCTGCGCCAGCTCCGCCTCGGCCCGGAAATGGGCGAGGCCGTCGGCGGAGAGCATCGCCGCCAGCGCCGGATCGTCGATGCCCGTGTAGTGCGAAACGTCGCCGTCCAGTTCCTTGCTGGGGCCGGTGGGGCGCATCAGCCGGTTGGTGGCGAAGTCGTAAATCCCCTCGAACGTGCCGCCCATGCCGACCGGCCAGCTCATCGGGCAGACGTCGAGCGCGAGCGCGTCGGCCACCTCGTCGAGCAGCGAGAAAGGCTCGCGCCCCTCGCGGTCGACCTTGTTGACGAATGTGATGATCGGGACCGAGCGCAGGCGGCAGACCTCGAACAGCTTGCGGGTCTGCGGCTCGATGCCCTTGGCGGCGTCGATCACCATGACGGCGGAATCGACGGCGGTCAGGGTGCGATAGGTGTCCTCGCTGAAATCCTCATGGCCCGGCGTGTCGAGCAGGTTGAACGTAATCCCGCCGCGCTCGAAGGTCATGACCGAGGAGGTGACGGAAATGCCGCGCTGCTGCTCGATCTTCATCCAGTCGGAGCGGGCGCGCCGGTTTTGCCCACGCGCCTTGACCTCGCCGGCGAGATGGATCGCGCCGCCTTCCAGCAGCAGCTTTTCGGTGAGCGTGGTCTTGCCGGCGTCGGGGTGGGAGATGATCGCGAAGGTACGGCGGGAGGGTATGGTCATGATCTGTCTTCACTAAAGGTCATTCCCGCGCAGGCGGGAATCCATCTCCTACCGGTTGTGTCTGCTGTGACGCCGGGAGATAGATTCCCGCCTGCGCGGGAATGACGTTCCTTTGGGGGCGGGCCTTAGCCCTGAACCAGCGTCACGTCCATGCGGAAGGACTGGCTCGCGCCGGGCTCGAGTCGGATGATGCCGGGCTTGTCCCAGATCGTTCCCGAGAATCCCAGGGGATCGGCGATGCCCGCCCAGGGCTCGATGCAGAGATAGCGCGCGCCGGGCTTCTGCCAGAGGCCGAGCCAGGGCGTGTCGGGAAAGTCGATCCGAAGATGCGGCAGGCCCCGCGCGCCCCAGGTCAGGGAGCGGCTTTCAAGCCTGTCCCAGATCAGCGCATCGGCCTCGAACAGCGCGTGGGTGGGGCTGAGCGTCCGGCCCTCGACGGGCGTCGGGCGCGGTTCCGGCGCGACAAGGCCGGTGGCGAGGTCGAGCTGGCGGATCGGCGCGGGCTCGTCCTTCTCGAAGACGATCCGATGCGCATCGGCCACGCTGCCATAGGGGAGCGGCCAGGCAAAGGCGGGATGATAGCCGAAGCTGAACGGCATCGGCTCGCCGCCGCCATTGGCGACGGTTGCGGTCATGGCGAGCGTCGTGCCGTTCAGGCGAAAGGCTATGTCGAGGCGGAAGTCGAAAGGATAGGCCGCGCGCGTCTCCGCATCGGGCTCCAGCCGGAACAGCACATGCGCATCGTCCCGCTCGACCAGGGCGAAGGCCCTGCGCCGCGCGAAACCGTGCTTGGGCAAGGTGAAGCTGCGGTCATCCTCCATGCGGTAGCGATCCTCGCGCAGCGCGCCGACGATCGGGAAGAGCAAGGGCGCGCGACCCGTCCAAAAGGCCGGATCGGCATCGGTCATCAGTGCGCGCCCCTCGGCATCGCCCAGCGACGAGAGCTCGGCGCCCAATGGATTGATTGTCGCGGTGAGCGCGGCCGAGCGGATGGTGACGAGGGACTCAGCCATGGATAGTGTCTCCTGATCGGAACGCGGACCGGCGGGATATATGGAACAGGTGCAGGGCGCCGCAAGTTCTCTGCCGCGACGGAATGGAGTCAAACGGCATGGTCGTCAGGGCACCGCTGCTTGCCATACTCCTCCTGGGCTCCTCCACGGCGGCGGCTACACAGGACAAGAAAAAGGATGATACGCTCAAGAAAGCGGGCGAGATCGCGACCCAGCCGGTGCGCGACGTCGGGATCACCAGGAAGAGCATCCCGCCCGTCCTGATCGCGGCCGCCGAGGCGCCCTATAAACCACCGGCAACCCACTGGTGCGCGCCGATCATCACCGAGCTGGCCGACCTGGACGCGGCGCTCGGCCCGGATTTCGGAGCCAGCTTGCCCGCCAATGAGAATCGCGCGGGCAAGCTCGCCGCGGCCGGCGGCGAAACGGTGGTGAATTCATTGATCCCCTTTCGCGGACTGGTGCGCGAAATCAGTGGCGCGGCGTCCACCGAACGCCGCCGGGAGGCCGCGATAGCGGCGGGCCTCGCCCGGCGTGGTTATCTGCGCGGCCTGGCGGTGTCGCGGCGATGTACGATGCCGCCGTGAGCGGGCGTGCGGGTTGCGGGCCAGGCGCCATCCGCTCGCTTCCGTGGGGCCTTTCGGTCCCGCTAGCCGCGC
>Ga0070666_10000270_pt1 | contig 34703 bp, 33 predicted proteins | sample KBSS23metaG_FD_64677 | JGI IMG/M metagenome (GOLD analysis project Ga0070666, IMG submission 64677) | Switchgrass rhizosphere microbial communities from Kellogg Biological Station, Michigan, USA - KBS S2-3 metaG | ecosystem: Host-associated > Plants > Roots > Rhizosphere > Soil ... | reverse complement strand
TCTGGTTGCCCTGCGAATTGTTGGCGATGAACACGATGTATTGCTTGGCGCAAGCCGTGTCGGGGCCGGTATACTTTGTGCCATTGCCGTCCAGCGCAAAACCGCTCGTCAGCCCCTGCCCGGCAGGTGTCTGCGGCACGCCCGAGTTTCCGGGAGAATCGGCGTACGGATTTGACGCCGCTGCGCCTTTATAGGCGGGCAGCGCATTGTAGTACTTGTATATTTCGTAAAGCGATCCGGATTCGTCCTTCGATGACTCGTTGATTTTTTCCGCGGGGTTGTTGATTTTCGCGTAGATCGAAGTCGACGCGACGCCCACGGCGGGCACGCCGGCCGTCCCGTAGCCGAAGATGTTCTTGAATGCGCTGAAATTGGCCGGGACCGTTATGTCGCGTGGCGCGAAACGCAAGTAGGCGGCCCCCGGATTGCCGTTGCTGTTCAACATGGCGACGCCGATCTTGACCGCGGGCGCATTGGCATCGTGTTGCCTGGCAGTGTAGATCTGCTGCACCACCGCGAAGATCGCATCGAGTTCCGCCTGGCCCTGGGTCGGCTCGTTGTCGGGCGGTCCCCATGCCTGCGACGCCTTGGAAAAATTCGAGGTGTTGTCGAGCAGAAAAACGACGTTCGGCACGCCCGCGCTGCTTGCCGAGTCGATGAAGATATCGATGTCGTCGGCGCGGCCTGACGTGGCGGCTGACAACGCGACCACGAACAGGGCGCTGCGGACGCTTGGCTTGAGGCTGGGAAATTTCATGGCCTGTCTTGCATCACAAGTAGGGTTCGCCGCTGGCGTTGCGGCAGATATTGCGGGCCGACGCCGGCTGTGAGCGGATCGAAGCCCCTTGCCCCACGCTGCTTGTCGCGTGTGTCACCGGATCGGTCGCACGCGTCGCGAACTGGAACAACACGTCGTAGCAGAACAGATCGCTCTTGGCGCTGTTGGCGCATTCAAGGTCACGCTCGCTGCCCAGATCGAGCTGGTTGCCGACGACTTGCTGGATGCTGACGCATTGCGGCGGATCGACGGTGGCGTTGATCACCGTCTTTTGATCGCCATTGACGTCGACCGCGACGGTGTTCGCGCCGCTGCCGAACAGGTCCGTCGGATGGTGGACCAGCCGGTTCGTGCTGATCGCCGCTTCGCTGGTCTGCAGCGCGACCTGAAACGCCAGGTTGCGCACCGCCATGTTTCCGACAATCTGCTGCGTGCCCTTGCTCAGGTTGAACGTGGTCAACGCCATCAGCGTGAGCAGGATCAGGAACACCAGCGCGATGAACAGCACGGTACCGCGCGCGAGCGCTCGGGAGGGGTATTGGCGATCGCGCAGCGGCTTCATCGCTATTGATTCCGGCCGGAGGAGTTGTAAATCCGCACCGAGGCCTGGTAGACGTGGCGCCTATATTGGTCGTTGAACGCCGCTACGGTGTTGAACGAACCATCGGCGTTGAGGCCGAGCGTGTAGCTTTTCTGGTTGGTGTAGCCGACCGCCGTGGCTTCGGTGTTGCGTCCAAGCAAATGCACCTTGACAGCCACGGTGGAAGCCCAGTTCGCCGCGCTGCAAGGCGACGCCGCGCCGGCGCAGCCCGCATAAGTATCCGGATTGGCGCTGAACTGGTCAGCGTTGCCGTCGAGCGCGGCGCCGGTGTCGAGCCCGTATTCGAGTTGCAGATTCTCGATGCCCTCGGCCAACGCGATCACGTTTGCATCGGTGAAGCCGCCGACGTCGAGCCGGGCCAGCTTCAAGGTCGGGATGCCGTCGCCCGCGATGTCGTCATTGCTGACGAAATAGATATGCACGATGAAACGGTGATAGTCCGCGACTGCCGCGCCCGGATTCTGGTTGCAGTCGATATTGTGCATGCCCAGCTTCGAGGTATCTGTGTCGAGCTTGAACCAGCCGGAGCCCGGACCTGCGAGTTCGGTCGGCTCATGTGGCAAGGCCCAGGTGCAGTGCGAGGCCTGGAAGTACGGCAGCCCTGCAATCGCGGCGCTGCAGCCGGCGGCGGCAGTCGGGCCGGCGACGCAGGTGTCGACCCGCCGGATCACGAGGATGTCGGAGCCGGCCTTTGGATTCTGGATTGCGGCATGTGAGCCGCTGGTACATGAAGCGGGAAGGCCCAAGCCGCCATCGTAGCCCTGAATCGGCAGCGGCAGCGCGGCGCCGAGGGCAGCCAGATCGGCAGTACATGGATCGGGCTTGGCGGCCGGCATGGTCAGGCCGGCATTCGCCAGATCGAACTCGGCATAGTAACCGGCGGTGTGCAGATCATCGCTGATGCGCTCCATCGCATAGCTGGCGTTCTCCACCAGCCGGCCGGAATAGTCCAGATCGCGGCGAAAACTGCCATTGGCGACGAAGACTTCGCTGAGCGTGACGAGCAGCATCAGGCCGATCGTCAAGGCGATCATCGTCTCGACCAGTGTCATGCCGGCTTGCGCGATGTGCGCGGGGTCACGCGCCGATGGCATTCTTGCGCGCATCATGGCTGCGTTAATCGCTAACCGTGCAGCGCGGCAGGCCGACGGTCACCTGCTCGGCAAGAACGCGTCGCGCGCCGTCCGCGCTGCCGTACAGATTGCGGCCGCAAGCGTTGCCTGGCGCTGCGCTGACTAGCATGCCTTGCCAAGCCACCGAGACGCGAAACGTCGCGGGTGTGCAGACGCCGGTCGTGGCGTCGGGTGCCGTAAGCAGCTCGATGCAGCCACGCGCGCCCTGGATCGCGCCAACCGGATTTCCGCCGAGCTTTTCCGAAATACCCTTGAGCAGATTGCTCCATTCGCAGACGTCGCGCGCCCCACCCGCGGCAAGCGCGCTGCAGTCCACTGGCTGGCTGTCGCCGGTTCCCGCCGGCGCAAGAAGTCCGGCTTTATTCGAATCGGCGTAGGCCGCGACTGCAGCTGCTGTTTGTGGATTGCCCGCGCCGATGCGTTCGGTCATGTCGGCCAGTAGCAGCAGGGCCTGGGACCGCGCAAACCCTTCGGACTCGACCACGTGCATGCTACTCATCAGCCCGGTCAAGCCCAGCAGGCCATACGCAGTGATGACGAGCGTGACCATCACCTCGACAAGACTGGTGCCGCGTTGCACGGGCGCTGGCATCAGCCGCTGCATGCGCCATCCTGTGTATAAGGACGCCCGCTCGGGTCGACCGCAATGCACTTGGCCGTCGCAATACCGGCGACGCTTGAGCTGACATTGAATTTGATGCCGATGCCGCCGCGGATCCGGCCGTTGAACTGATAAGTGACGCTGCTCGCGCCGGACTGCGTAATGGCCACCCGCTGCGTCGGCTCGTGCGCCTGCAGATTCTTGCCGGGATTGATCGGATCGGGGATCTGCCAGCCGGCCGCCCAGTTACCGCCAATCGGCAACACACTGATGTCGTTGTTGAGCATCAGGGCGTCGGCGCGCGCCTTGAGCAGCACGGCGCACAGATCACTGGAGGCGTCCTGAACGCGGTGACGCGCCATGGTTGCCGTCAACGATGGTCCCGCCAAAGTGGCGAGTATCGCCACGATGCTGATGGTGACGACCGTCTCGACCAGCGAAAAGCCGCGCACCCGGGAGTTGACTGGGATCAGTGACATGAGCCGGGTTCCATCTGCGCTCACCACACACCCGCCGGGCTTTTCGTGCCGTCCTGGGTAATCGAAAGGGTGGGATCTCCATACTTCGCCTGCAGCGAGCCGGGGAGCGGGATCGCACTGGCGATGAATGTCGGCGGGATCGTCGGCGCAGCGGGGCCGAATGTCACCGAGTACTGCGCCGCAACGGTGGCGGGTACCGGTGCCAGGGTGAGCAAAACGGACGCGGAGGCGAAGGCGCGACTGTCGAGGAAGTACTGTTGCTGACTCTGTGCGATCTGCATCAAATAGCTCTGCGCCTGGGTCCGATGCATCCGCATCATGTAACGTGTGTAACTCGGAAAGGCCAGGGTCGTCAGGATCGCAACCACGGCAACGACGATCATCAACTCGATCAGCGTGAATCCCGCAGCGTGCCGTTTCATCAGGTTCCCCAAGGTTCGCAATCAGGTGGAGTGGACGCCAGTGTGGCCGGGCGCTCGGACTTATGTAATCCGTGCGAATACCTAGCCGGCACGACTGCTCCACGACGCTATCCGGCTCCTGGCGCATCGGACCTGCGGTCTGCTGCACGGGTGCCTCAGGCGATTGCGGATGTATTTGCGAACGTACTTCGTTGCGATTAGCCGCTCGTTTCGTGCGGGAATTTTATGGACACGACAAGCACCGTCTGATCGTTTTCGCCTAAACTCCGTTTCCTGACAGGGCTGTGTCAATCGTCGTTTGCATCTGCTGATGCTTGTCGTGAAGTCCCTTCAAACCAGTTAGTTAATAAAAATATGCTGTTGATGATCGACAACTACGACTCGTTCACCTTCAACCTCGTGCAGTACTTCGGCGAGCTTGGGGAAGACGTGCGCGTCGTGCGCAACGACGAGGCTAGCGCCGATGAAATTCGCGCGCTCAACCCGACGCGCATCGTGATCTCGCCTGGCCCGGGCACCCCGGACCAGGCCGGCATCTGCCTGGCTTTGATCGACAAACTCGGCGGCCGCATCCCCATCCTCGGCGTGTGCCTGGGGCTGCAGAGCATCGGCCAGGCCTACGGTGGCAGGGTCGTGCGCGCGCAACAGATCATGCATGGCAAGACCTCGCCGATCCACCACACCGGCAAGGGCGTTTTTGCCGGCCTGCCGAACCCATTCACCGCGACGCGCTACCACTCGTTGGTCGTGGAGAAGGACTCGTTGCCGGCCTGCCTGGAGGTCACCGCCTGGACGCAGAATGCCGACGGCAGCGTCGATGAAATCATGGGATTGCGCCATCGCACGCTCGCCGTGGAAGGCGTGCAGTTCCATCCGGAGTCGATCCTCACCGAACACGGCCACGATCTGCTGCGCAATTTCCTGGGCGAGCAACGCCTGGCCGCCTAGCCCGCCGCGCGACGACATGCCGATCACTCCCCAGCAGGCGTTGCAGCGCACGATCGAGCATCGCGAGATCTTTCACGACGAGATGATCGACCTGATGCGCCAGATCATGCGCGGCGACGTCTCACCGCCGTTGGTCGCGGCGCTGCTCGCCGGCTTGCGCGTGAAGAAGGAAACGATCGGCGAGATCGCCGCCGCGGCGACGGTTATGCGCGAGATGGCCGCGCGTGTGCACGTGCCGGCTTACAACCATTTCGTCGACATCGTCGGCACCGGCGGCGATGGCGCAAACTCGTTCAACATCTCCACCACGGCGATGTTCGTCGCGGCTGCCGCCGGCGCCCGCGTCGCCAAACACGGCAACCGCAGCGTGTCGTCGAAATCCGGCAGCGCCGATGTGCTCGAGGCGCTCGGCGCTATGATCGATCTGGCGCCGGAACAGGTGGCGCTGTGCCTGCAGGAGACCGGCATCGGTTTCATGTTCGCGCCGAACCATCATCCGGCGATGAAGCAGGTCGCGCCAGTGCGCCGCGAACTGGGCGTGCGCACACTGTTCAACATTCTTGGCCCACTGACCAACCCCGCCGGCGCGCCGAACATACTGATGGGCGTGTTCCACCCCGATCTCGTCGGCATCCAGGCACGTGTGCTGCAGCGTCTGGACGCCGGACATGCGCTCGTGGTCTGGGGCCGCGATGGCATCGACGAGATTTCGCTCGGTGATACGACACTGATCGCGGAGCTGCGCGATGGCGAAGTGCGCGAATACGAGGTGCACCCGCGCGATTTCGGCCTGCAGGTGGCGAGCAGCGACGCGCTGCGCGTGGACGACGTCGCGCAGTCGCGCGAGCGCGTGCTCGAAGCCTTGCACGACCGACCCGGACCCGCGCGCGATTCGGTTCTGCTCAATGCCGGCGCGGCGCTGTACGCGGCGGACCTGGCCGATTCGATAGGTGCCGGCATCGCACAGGCGCGGGAAGCGCTCGCTTCGGGCGCGGCCCGCGCGAAGCTCGATCAATTCGTCGCGATGACACGACGGCTGAAAGGAACACCCGCATGAGTGAAACAGGATTCGCCAAATTACCGGCGCCGCCGTATTACGCGGTGATTTTTTCTTCCCAGCGCACCGCAACCGGCGATGCCGAATACGCGGCGACCGCCGCGCGCATGTTCGAGCTGGTGCAGGGACAGCCCGGATTTCTCGGCGCCGAATCGACGCGTGGCGCCGACGGCTTCGGCATCACGGTTGCCTATTTCGACAGCGAGGAGAACATCGCGCGCTGGCGTCAGCACACCGAGCACGCGGCGGCGCGCGCGCGCGGCAAGCGCGAGTGGTACGCGCATGTCGAGCTGCGCATCGCCAAGGTCGAGCGTGCGTACACACCGCGCACCGCACGCGACGACGCGACCTGACCTGCCGCGTTCGCCGTGTCCGACATTCTCAAGAAAATCCTCGCGCGCAAGGCCCAGGAAATCCGCGAGCGCAGCGCGCAGGTGCCGCTCGACGAACTGCGCAGGCGCTGCGCGGGCAGCGGACTGACGCGCGCCTTCGCCAGCGCGCTACGGGCGAAAATCGCCGACGACGAGGCCGCCGTCATCGCCGAAGTGAAGAAAGCCAGTCCAAGCCGAGGCGTGATCCGCGCGGATTTTCGCCCTGCCGCGATCGCGAAAAGCTACGCAGCCGGCGGCGCCGTTTGCCTTTCCGTGCTCACCGACGCGGACTTCTTTCAGGGTGCCGATGCCTATCTGCAGCAAGCACGCGCCGCCTGCCCCCTGCCGGTGCTGCGCAAGGACTTCACGATCGATGCCTACCAGGTTTACGAGGCAGGTGCGCTCGGCGCCGACTGCATCCTGCTGATCGTCGCCGCGCTCGACGACGCGCAGCTTCTGGACTTTTCCGGACTGGCGCGCGAACTCGGCATGGATGTGCTCGTCGAAGCACATGATGCCGCTGAACTCGAGCGCGCACTGAAAACACCGGCGCCGCTGATCGGCATCAACAATCGCGATCTGCGCACGTTCGCCACGTCGCTGGACACGACGCTGACTCTGCGCGAGCGCGTACCGGCGGATCGCCTGCTCGTCACCGAAAGCGGTATCCACACGCGCGCGGATGTGGCGCGCATGCGTGATGCCGGCGTCAATGCGTTTCTGGTCGGCGAGGCGTTCATGCGCGCCGAAAATCCTGGCGCGGAACTGCAGCGGCTGTTTGCGTAGAGCGTCGCGGCGTTTATTTCGCCGTATGCGTGCCGAATACGACGATGGTCTTGCCGGCTACGGATATCATGCCGTCGACCTCGAGCTGCTTGAGCACACGCCCGACCATCTCGCGCGAGCAACCGACGATGCGGCTGATTTCCTGACGCGAAATGCGGATCTGCGTGCCTTTCGGGTGCGACATCGCATCGGGTTCTTCGGTAAGGTCGATCAGGGTCTTGGCGACGCGGTTGGTGACGTCCATGAAGGCCAGCCGGCTGACCTTGCGCGAAGTGTGCAGCAGCCGGTTCGCCAGCTGCGAGCCGATCGCGAACAGCAGCTTGCCGCAGTCGTCGCGCAGCGGGCCCTCGAAGAGCTGGAACAAGCGTTCATAGCTGATCTCGGCCAAGTCGCATGACGTGCGCGTGCGCACCATGACCTCGCGTCGCGGCACCTCGACGAATAGGCCCATCTCGCCGATGAATTCGCCGGCGTTGATGTAGGCGAGGATCAACTCGCGGCCTTCCTCGTCTTCGGTCATGACGCTGACCGAGCCTTCGATAATGAAGTACAGGATGTTCGCCGAATCGCCCGGCCGGATGATCGCGGTCTTGCCCGGGTAGCGGCGGCGGTGGCAATAAGCCAGGACACGTTCCATCGCCGGCCGATCCAAAACGAGCGTCGCCGGCGCCTGCACGCGGTTGATTGCGCGCTGCAAGGTGTAGCGCAGTTCCGGCATAACGGCCATCAGCCTCCCCTTCCTCCGCGGACGGCCCGCGGCCAAGCCATATTAGCAAGGTTGGCGGGGGCTTGCCGCATCTCCACCGGCCCTTCGTCATATTTGTTTTCCTCGCCGGAAAAGTGGCTCATAATCCGCGCCCTTGATGCATTGCGCCGATTTGCGAGGTAATTCGAAGTGAAACCTCTTCCCCGCCTGAAACTGCAGGGTTTTAACAACCTGACCAAGGCGCTCAGCTTCAATATCTACGACATCTGCTACGCGGTAACGCCGGAGCAGCGCGACCGCTACATCGAGTACATCGATGACACCTACGATTCCGACCGCCTGACCAAGATCCTCACCGACGTGGCCGAGATCATCGGCGCGAACATCCTCAACGTCGCGCGCCAGGATTACGATCCGCAAGGCGCGAGCGTGACGATCCTGATCTCCGAGCATCCGATCGCCGAGAAGATCGGCCGCGACGTGATCTCCGAAACCTTGGTCGCGCACCTGGACAAGAGCCACATCACGGTGCACACGTACCCGGAAACGCATCCGCACAACGGCATTGCGACGTTTCGCGCCGACATCGACGTGGCCACGTGCGGGGTGATTTCGCCGCTGAAGGCCCTGAACTACCTGATCGACAGTTTCGAATCCGACATCGTGACGATGGACTACCGCGTGCGCGGCTTCACCCGCGACGTCAAGGGCAAGAAACACTACATCGACCACCGCATCAACTCGATCCAGGAATATCTGGCCAAGCACATCCGCCAGAAATATGAGATGTTCGACGTCAATGTGTATCAGGAAAACATCTTCCACACGAAGATGCACGTGAAGGAGTTCGACCTCGAAACCTACCTGTTCGAGGCACACGTGGACGATCTGTCGTTCAAGGACCGCCAACGCATCGAATCGCTGCTCAAGCGCGAGATCGAGGAGCTGTTCCACGGGCGCAATCTGACGTAACTTCGAAGACCGTTCGCCCTGAGCGTAGCGCCCAAGGCGCGAAGTCGAAGGGTATCGGCGTTTCGACTTCGCCCGCTGCGCGAGCTACGCTCAACGCGAACGGTCTCAATCAAATCCGGTACGCCACCGCTTTCATCACGGCCGACGCAAGTCGCATCAGACTCGGGATCGGCGCCGGCAAATCCATGCCACCTGCCGCTTTGGCCTGCGCGCCGTGCCGTGCCTCGTCAGCCTGCATTTGCGTGACCACCGCGCGACTGCGCGCATCGGCTGCCGGCAGTTTGTGCAGGTGCTCGCCCAGATGCGCTTCGACCTGGCGCTCGGTTTCCACAACAAAGCCGAGGCTGACCCTATCACCCACCAGCGCCGCGACCGCGCCGATAGCGAAGCTACCCGCGTACCACAGCGGATTGAGCACACTCGGCGCGCTGTGCAGCGCGTCGAGACGCTCGCCGCACCAGACCAGATGATCGGTTTCCTCCGCGGCGGCGGCGAGCAGGCGCGTACGCGTCGCCGCGTCGCGCGCGAGCGCGGCCTGTCCCGAATATAAGGCTTGCGCGCAAACCTCGCCGGCGTGATTCACGCGCATGAGGCCGGCCGCGCGGCGGCGCTCGTCGTCGCTCAATTCGGCTTCAGCGTGTGCCGTGGCCGGTGACGGCCGTGTGCTTTCCGCCGCCACGCCAGACGACGTGCCCAGTGCGCGCTCGATCTCTATCAGCGCAAGATCGGAGCGGGATAGATTGCGCGTGAACATGGGTCAATTGTCCAACTGCTGCGTCAGCAACACAACCGGATGCGTGACCGGGCGAGCGCGTTGATCGCCGAGTGCAGCGATTCGCGTGGCCGCGGTGTTCATGATTTCGCCCATTGCAGCAATACGCTCCAGCGCCGGCGCTTTTCCGCGCGCGGAATCGAGGCGTTCGCCGGGCTCGTCGACGGCAGCGCGAGAATCGTGACGCGCTCGCCCAGGCGCGCATCGAGCTGCGGCGAGATGTGACGGCGGAACGCCTGTTGCGCCTTGCCGCCGTTGAGGGCGATCGCACGAATCTGTGCATGTCGACGCAACAACCATGGAATCGCGTTCGGCACTTCGCTTTCCGGCACGATACTGCTGTCGAGGCTGCCGGGCCGCTCGCACGTTTTGAGCACATCCCAGATGCCGATGCCGCGTCGCTGCAGGCGCGCGATACGCTCGGCATACGGCAGCGCCGGACCAGCGTCGAACAATTCGCCCATCAGCGGCCAGAACAAGTTCTGCGCATGACCGTAGGACTGCCGCAATTCGAGCGAGCGCAGGCTGGGCACCGTACCGAGAATGAGCAGGCGGCAGCCCGCGCCGACTTGCGGCGGAAAACTCGCCACGCGCGCCGGCTTATTGGACATTTTCACAAAGTATATTTGTCCACAAAATAAACTCGGCGATAACCGCCGATTAACATCGATGTAAGCCTGATTTTACCGCGCAGGTGTATCGTAACTCTTGTCCGTGCACGGGCATCTCCTTTCGCTTTACGGAGTGGCGACATGAATCAGATGAATCAAGATGTTATCCAGGGCAAGTGGCCGGAAATCAGGACTTCGCTGCACGCGAAATTCGGCAAACTGACGGCCGAAGACCTCGGCCGCAGCGGCGTCAACCACCAGTATCTGGTCGGCAAACTGCAGGAGCGCTATGGCTGGCAGAAGGACCAGGCCGAGCGTGAAGTCCGCGATTTCGAGAAGAACATCGAGAAAGCGGCGTAATCCATCCGGACACTCGGCAAAGAGGTCCCACAAACTCCAGCGCACAGGGCTGGTGAAAGAGGACGCGAGGGCCTACTGGCCCTCGCGTTTTTTTGCGCGAAGGTCAGCCCGCTTTTTTCTTCAGCGCGGCCAGATCGGTGAGCACCTGCGCTGAGTTCGCCTTAGGGTCTACATCGGCATAATGCTTGGCGATTTTGCCTTGCGGGTCGATCAGGAACGTCTCGCGCTTGGCATAGCTCAGATTCATTTTCTGCGAAAACGTCAGCACACCGTATTCCTTGGCCGCGACCTGGTCGTGGTCCGACAGCAGCGGGAACGGCACGTGATACTTGTCGGCAAATTCCGCATGCGATTTCACGTCGTCGAGGCTGACACCGAGTACGAGCGCGCCGGCCTTGGTCAGCTTGTGCACGTCGTCACGGAACGTGCAGACCTCGTCCGTGCAGCCGGGGGTGAAATCCTTCGGATAGAAATACAGCACGACCCACTGCCCCTGATGCTGGGCGAGCGTGTGCCAATCGCCCTTCTGGTCCTGCAATTTGAAATCCGGCGCCGCCTGGCCGACCTGCGGTGCGGCCGATGCAGCCGTGTCGGCTGCCGATAGCAAACCCGAGAGTGCCAACAACAACAAAGACCCGAACAGCTTCCTCATGACGTTCTCCTTTCGCGTGGAATGCGCCAGCACAGCACCGGCTACATGACATTAAGCACTGTGCAGACCGGTCAAGGCCATCTAGCCTTGCACAGTTTTTTGCCGGAGACCAAATGAGTACTCGCCAACTGGACATGACCGATCGCCTGGAAACCTATGTGCTGGCGCATGCGCGTGAAAGCGACGTGGCAGCACGTCTGCGCGCCGAGACGGCGAAACTGCCCATGGCCGGCATGCAGATCGGCGCCGACCAGGCTGGGTTCATGGCATTGCTGGTGCGCGCGATCGGTGCGAAACGCTGCATCGAGATCGGCACCTTCACTGGCTACAGCGCGCTGGCCGTAGCCTGCGCTCTACCCGAGGATGGCAAGCTGATCTGCTGCGACATCAGCGCCGAATGGACCGCCGTCGCGCGCCGCTACTGGATCGAGGCCGGGATCGCTGCGCGCATCGACCTGCGTCTGGCGCCCGCGCTCGACACATTGCGCGAACTCGCGCGCGACGGTCGCGGCCAGTACGACTTCGCATTTATCGACGCCGACAAGAGCAACTATGGCGCCTACTATGAGGCTTGCCTGGACCTGCTGCGGCCGGGCGGCTTGATCGTTCTGGACAACATGCTGTGGTCGGGCCGCGTCGCCGACCCCGAGCATCACGATCCCGATACCGACGCGATCCGCGCGCTGAACGCAAGAATCAACATCGATGCACGCGTGGACGCGAGTCTGCTGACGGTCGGCGATGGGGTAATGCTGGTGCGTAAACGCTGAAGGCAGCTGATCCATGAGCGTTGCGAGTGGATAACTACTTCTTCGGCGTCTGCGGCAGCTTCTCCGGATCGTAGCCACCGATCTCGAATTCCATCACCTTCTCGCCGAGATCCCTGAGCGTCGCGGTAATCGCCACCCTCTGCGCGGTGCGCAGTTTTGCGATGAAGCCCTTGTCGTCGTCAATGAACAGCGCCGGTTCGCCGGTGGGCGGAATCGTCGCTTTCATGTGCTGCGCAGGCGCGCCATCGAAACTCACCGGCAGCGTCGCACAACCTTTGCGGCAATCGAACTTCGCCCCGTCGAGCAGCAAATAGACGCTCTGCCCCCATTTCGGATGCTGGCGCAGGACGAGGCGCACCTTCGCATCGCCGCCAAGCGCATGTTGGCTCGGAATTGCCGCGGCGTACTGCGTGCCGCCGGCTTCGGGCGTTGCCGTATACGTCCACAGCCGGGCCAGGCGCTTCTGGTTCGCTTGCGCTTCGCCCTTCGCGCGCACGTCGCCTATCGTCTGCTGCACCTGCGCGGCAGCTCGTGTGCCGGCAAACTTGGTGACGACTTCGTTGCCCAGCGTCAGCGCCACATCCCAGCTGCCATTCGCGCGCATCTGTTCATACAGCGCCGCTTCCTTCGCAGCTTGTGCCTCGTTCGGCGTTGGCGCGGCTGCCGACGGCACGGCGGGAGCAGGCGAAGGCGGCGGCGAGTTGCTGCCGGAGCAGGCCACGAGTGCGGCGCTCAGCATCGGTGCAAAAAAGATCGGACGTAGCGGCATGCGTCGGGATCCGGCCAGAGCCAGCCGTAACGATAGCCGATTTCATGTTCAGGATTTGCATGGATCGTGGCCCAGATTTCGCTCATACGTGGATACCTGTTCGTCGAACTCGTGACCGTCACGGCCGATCGCGCCGGCACGATGGATTTCATGGCAAGCCTGCTCGCGCGGGACGCGCCGCGTGGCGACGGATACGCTGCCGCCGCCACGCGCGTTGCCGCCCTTGCCGCTATGCGATTTCGCAGAGCCGCGGGAGCCATCGGCGCCGATCGAGTGCGGACAGGCACCGAGCCGATAGAACAAGCGGCCGTCGCTGGCACGGCACTCGAATGCGGTTTCCTGTGATGCCCGTTCCCGGGTGGCGAACCGAGCGCGCGGCGCCGCCGCTTCGCGGTCGCGCGCAAGTACGTAGTGCGGCGATGGTGCGTAGGCCGGCGCTGGTGCAATCGCGACAACGCTTTGCAATTGTGATCCGGCGCAGGCGATCGCCTGATAAGCGACAGCGCCGCGCGCATCGACGCACTTGTATACGGATTCGGCGCGTACACCGACCGCCAGGCCGAGCAGAAGCAGGCCGGCTAGCCATTCGTACCAGCGCATGCTGCGCCCGCTATTTTCGAATTCGATCTGCTGCATACCGCCTCCTGGATTGACGGCGGCATGATCGGCCGCGGCGCCCGGTCCGCGTATCGGTCGCTTCCGCGCGTGCGTGTAGGAAAATGCCGACGCAACCCCGCTACAATCGCTTTTTCCGCGTGGACGCCTTGCCATGAAATACCTGTTGAGCGCCCTGCTCCTGCCGCTGCTGGCATTTGCCGATCAGCGCGAGGCTGCACCCACGGTCGACGCCGCACTCGCGCAGGCGCAGCGCCAACACGTGCCGTTGTTCGTCGATTTTCAGGCGCAGTGGTGCTACTCGTGCTACTACATGGCCACGCATGTGCTGAACGGTCCGCAATGGCAGGCGCTGAGCAAGCGCATGCACGCGATCGAAGTCGACGCCGATTCGCCCGACGGTGCGGCTTGGATGAAAAAGCTCGGCGTGAAGGCGCTGCCGAGCTATGTCGTGCTGAAAGGCGATGGCGGCGAACTCGGCCGCATCACCGCAGAACAGCCGCGCGCGAAGTTCTATCCCGCGCTGGAGCAAATCCTTGCGGGCGGCGATGCGCTGGACACGCTCAAGACCAAGGGTTCGATGGCTGCGATCGCCCAAGTGCTGACGATCTATGAGGCCCGCAACGACATCGACGGCGGCCTGAGCTGGTACGCCACTCTGTCGGATCAGCAGCACAAGGCCGCGGCGGCCGACCGCCAAGTGGAATTCCGTCTGGCACGGCTGCAGATGGAGAAAGCGGCGAAGCAGAAGGACACGGCGGGCTGCGTTGCCGGAGCGCAGCGCGCACTGCTCGGTGATGGCGGCTGCGATCGCGTCTACGTGCTCGAGCAGATGGTCGAGTGCACCGAGAAACAATCTGCCGACGCGCGCAGATCGGTACTCGGTCCGCAGCAGACCGCGCTGGACGCGCTGCGCGAGAAGCAGTTCTTTGCCGATCCGCCGCAATGTGCGGACCAGCGTACTGCCGTGCTCGTTTCGGCCGATCTCGCCAAAGCCATTGGCGACGTCAGCGGCGAAAAAACCGTGCTCGATGGCGCGATTGCGGACGCGCGCAGCCGCCTGGGCGATGACTACGCGAAGGATCGCAATCTCGCCGACAACCTGCGCGTGTATCTCACACGCGCCGAACGCACAGCCGAACTCGATGCCTTGTATCCGCAACTCATGGCCGCGTATCCCGGCGACTACGTCTACGCCTACCGCTACGGCGGCAGCCTGCTCAAGCGTGGCAAGCCCGCAGAAGCGCTGCCGTACCTGGAACAGGCGGCGCAGAAGACGTTCGGTGCCAACCGGCTGGCGGTGGCGACGTTGCGCGTGCAAGCGCTGCTCGCGCTACACCGCCGCGCGGACGCGGAACAAGTCGCCGCTGACGCGCTTGAAGCGAACGGACCCTGGTTTCCGGAAGCGGCGCTGAAATTGAAAGCGGCGCTGAAGGGCTAGGATCCTTGCTAAGGATGCTCGGCTTCCACGTGCGTGCGCTCGCGGCGAATCAAATATAAACCCGCCGCGATGATCACGGCCGCGCCGCTCAGCGTCAGCGCATCCGGCAAGGTGTGCCATAACGCGTAATCCAGCGCGATGCCCCAGATCAGCGCCGTGTACTCCAACGGCGCGATGCGCGACGCGGCGGCGTTGCGGAACGCGTCGGTGATCGCGTACTGACCCACCGCACCGAATACGCCGAGGCCGATCAAAACAAGCCAGTGCTCGCTATGGATCGGCGTCCACTCGCGAAACGACAGGGCCAGCGCAAACACGCTGGTCATCGTCAGCATCCAGAACACCATCGCCTGCGTGGAATCGCTGCGGCCGATGACGCGCACGGCAATCGCCGAGATCGCGTAACCGGTTGCGGAGACCAGTACGGCCAGACCCGCCAGCGTCAGCATGCCCGCACCGGTCGGGCGCAGCACAATCAGCGTGCCGCCGAAGCCGGCAATGATCGCCGTCCAGCCGCGCCAATCGACGCGCTCGTGCAGCACGAGCGCCGCGAGCGCGGTGATTAGCAGCGGCGCGATGAAGAACAGTGTGTACGTTTCCGCAAGCGGCAGCGTGCGCAACGCGTAGGCGAAACTCGCGAGCATGATGATCGACAGCACGCCACGCAGCAGATGCAGCGTCCAGCGCACGCGCAGCAGCGCGCGTGCACCGCCGTCATAGAGCACCCAGGCAGTGACCAGCGGCCACGACGACATGCCACGCAGCGCCGCAACCTGCATCGGCGCGTAATGCGGCGTGAGCACTTTCAGGCAGGCGTCCATCAGCGAGAACGTGGCCACCGCCAGCAGCATCGACATCATGCCGCGCAGATTTCGGGACGCGCCTGGGTCGTTCACGCGAGAGTTTGTGCGTCGGTGGGGAAATGCGATCATGCCAGACGCGCCCGCGCTCCGTCTCTGCTTCACAGCATATGAGAAAAATCGTCCACATCGACATGGATGCGTTCTACGCCAGCGTCGAACAGCGCGACGACCCCGCGCTGCGCGGACGCCCGGTCGTCGTTGCCTGGCGCGGCGCGCGCTCGGTTGTTTGCGCGGCATCGTACGAGGCGCGCCAGTTCGGCGTGCGTTCGGCAATGCCGGCGTTACGTGCCGAGCGCCTCTGCCCCGATGCGGTGTTCGTGCCGCCGGATTTCACGCGCTACCGCACCGCCTCGAAACAGGTGCGCGAAATCCTGCTGCGGCACACCGATCTGGTCGAACCGCTATCGCTCGATGAAGCCTATCTCGATGTCACCGCGCCAAAGTCGGGGCTGAGTTCGGGCACAGCGGTAGCGCAGGCAATCCGCGCGGAAATTTTCGCAACCACGCGGCTGACCGCTTCCGCCGGCATCGCGCCGAACAAGTTTCTGGCCAAGATCGCTTCGGATTGGAAGAAACCCGATGGCCTGTTCGTGATCCGGCCGCATGAAGTGGAGGGTTTTCTGGCGCCGTTGCCGGTGGCGCGCATTCCCGGTGTCGGCAAGGTGATGGACGCGAAGTTGCAAGCGCTCGGCATCCGCACCTGCGCGGATCTGCGCGCGCGCGACGTACGCGAGCTCGAGCAGCGCTTCGGCCGCTACGGTCGGCGCCTCGCCGAGCTCAGTCTCGGCATCGACGAACGCGCGGTGACGCCGGACCAGCCCGTGCAGTCGATCTCGGCCGAGGACACGCTCGCGCATGACCTGCCGCTGGCCGAGCTCGAGCCGCTGATTCGCGCGCTGGCCGCCAAGACCTGGAGTCAAAGTCGCAACAGCGCACGGGTCGGCCGCACCGTCGTGCTCAAGCTCAAGACCGCGGACTTCCATATCCTCACGCGCAGTCACACGCCGTCCACGCCACCGGCATCGGAAAATGAATTTGTGGAAATTGCCGCAAGCTTGCGCGCGCGTGTGGACCTGCCCGCGCGCACGCGCTACCGGCTCGTCGGGGTGGGCCTGAGCAATTTTCGCGACGCGGGGGAAATCGAGACGCAGGCCGAACTGTTCAGATGAAGCGCCTTCCTATTTCGCAGTTCGCGTATATCGGCCGTCGAAGACGGTAGTCCACTCGGCTTTTGCATTCGCCGCTTCCCAGAGTTGGCGCACACTGCCGTCCGGGTTTGGCGTCCAGGTGATGCGCTGTTTTGCGATCGCGGCAGCGGCGCCCGTAGTCTGACCTTGCAGCACCATCGAGCCATCGCGCATTCCACCCTCTAGCACCAGCAGCAATCCACTGTTGTCGACCCAGGTCTGGTGCCAGACCTGGCGTGTCGCATCGTAGATGTTCAGGCTTTCGCCGCTGTAGCCGTGTTCGGTCGTGTAGTGTTCATGGATCACGCAGCCACCATATTCACGGGTAATGCGGTTGCGGCCGGCGAGCTTGCCGTCGGGCTTGTGCACCTGCCAGTCGCCGAGCCAGAAGTCGAATGCGCGATAAGCCGGGTCGGTGCAGGCCGGCACGGCCGCACCCGCGGAAACCGCAAACAAGTTCGCAAACAGCAGCGCGTGCATGATTTGTTTCCCAGGCGAGACTGCCCGGACTATGCCTGAATTCAAGTTTCGACGCGTTGCCCGGATTGCGCATCGAACAGGTGCAGGGCCGAGGCTGCGAAATCAAGATTCATCACGCTGCCCGGCTCGGGCAGGGCGTGCGGCGACGTGCGCGCCACCAGCGCGGTGCCATTGCAATCCATATTCAGGAACGCTTCGTTACCGATCGGCTCGACGACTTCAAGCCGCGCCTGCAGCGCGCCCGCCGCGGCCGGTTTGAGATCTTCGGGGCGGATGCCGACGACGAACGGCTTGTTCGCGTACGCATCGAGCCCCGCGCGACCATCACCGAGCGGTAGCTTGATGCTGCCGGTGTCCAGCACCCAACCGCTGTCGCGGCGCAAGGTACCGCGCAAAAGATTCATCGCCGGACTGCCGAGGAAACCGGCAACGAACAGATTGCCCGGTTTTGTATACAAATTCATAGGCGTATCGATCTGCTGGATGCGGCCCTGATCGAATACGACGATGCGCTGGCCCAGCGTCATTGCCTCGACCTGATCGTGAGTGACGTAGATCATTGTCGCGCCGAGGCGCCGGTGCAGCCGCGCGATCTCCACACGCGTGGACAAGCGCAATTTCGCGTCGAGATTCGACAGCGGCTCATCGAGCAGGAAGACCTGCGGTTGGCGCACCAACGCGCGCCCGAGCGCGACGCGCTGGCGTTGCCCGCCCGAGAGCGCGCGCGGCTGGCGTTGCAGCATGTCGCCAAGGCCGAGCATGTCGGCGGCATCGCGCACGCGCTGCGCGATCGTTGCGCGCGATTCGCCGCGCAGCTTGAGCCCGAAAGCGAGATTCTCGGCAACGGTCATGTGCGGATACAGCGCGTAGCTCTGGAACACCATCGCGATATCGCGGTCTTTCGGCGCCACGTCGTTGACGACGCGATCGCCGATGCTGAGCGTGCCGGAGGTCGGCATCTCCAAGCCGGCGATCATGCGCAGCGTCGTGGATTTGCCGCAGCCGGACGGTCCCACCAAAACGAGCAGTTCGCCGTCGGCCGCCGCGAATGTGGCGCCATGCACGGCGACGTGACCGTCGCCGAAAACCTTGCGCACGTTATCGAGCCTGACGCTGGCCATTGGGCATTCCCTTTGTCCGTTCGCGCTGAGCGTAGCTCGCGCCGCGAGCGAAGTCGAAGCGTCTGCGCAGACGCCTTTCGACTTCGCCCCTTCGGGGCTACGCTCAAGGCGAACGGAACTCACTCGACTTGCGCGATCTACAATTCAAGCTGCGACTGCGCTATTCTGCCATGCCATGTAAACGTTTACATTCGCCGTGGCGAAGGAGCTCAAGCGATGACGCAGCGCGTGCAGTTTCCCGATGGCTTTCTCTGGGGCAGCGCCACGTCCGCGTACCAGATCGAAGGCTCGCCGCTTGCCGATGGCGCCGGCCCGAGCATCTGGCAGCGCTTTGCGCACACGCCGGGCATGATGGTCGGCGGCGATACCGGTGACGTTGCCTGCGATCACTACCGGCGCTGGCCAGCCGATGTCGCGCTGATGCGCGAGCTGGGGCTGAAGGCGTATCGCTTCAGCGTGTCGTGGAGCCGCGTGTTGCCGGATGGCCGCGGCGCGGTGAACGCGAAAGGCCTGGATTTCTACGAGCGTCTCGTCGATGCGCTGCTCGCCAACGGCATCGAGCCATTGCTGACGTTGTATCACTGGGATTTGCCCGCCGCGCTCGATGACCGCGGCGGCTGGCTCAATCCCGACATCGCCCACTGGTTCGCCGAATACGGCGACGTCTTGTATCGCAAGCTCGACGGACGCGTGAAATTCTGGGCCACGCTGAACGAACCCTGGGTCGTCACCGACGGCGGCTACCTGCACGGCGCGCTCGCGCCCGGCCATCGCAGCAAGTACGAAGCGCCGATCGCGAGCCACAATCTGCTGCGCGCGCACGGCGCAGCGGTGCAAGCCTATCGGGCGAGCGGAAAAAACCAGATCGGCATCGTGGTGAATCTGGAACCGAAATATCCGGCTTCGAACAGCGCGGAAGACCTGTTCGCGGTCAAGCGCGCCGATGCCTACATGAATCGACAGTACCTCGATCCGGTGTATCGCGGCGAGTATCCGGCGGAGATGCGCGAAATCTTCGGCGATGCGTGGCCGCACTGGCCAGCGGCAGATTTCGATTTGATCAAGCAGCCCACCGATTTCCTCGGCGTCAACTACTACACGCGCAACGTAACCCGCCACGACGCGGCACACTATCCGCTGAAGACTGCGGCTGTGAAACAGCACGCGACCTACACCGAAACCGGCTGGGAGGTTTTTCCGCAGGGCCTTACCGACACCCTGCTCTGGGTCAAGCAGCACTACGGCAATCCGCCGGTGTACATCACCGAGAATGGCTCGGCCTTCTATGATCCGCCGATCGCCGAGAACGACATGCTGGACGACCCGCTGCGCGTGGATTACCAGCGCAAGCACCTGCGCGCGGTGGCGGACGCCATCGCGCAAGGCTGCGACGTGCGCGGCTACATGGCCTGGTCGCTGCTCGACAATCTGGAATGGTCGCTCGGCTTTTCCAAACGCTTCGGCATCGTGCACGTGGATTTCGTCACGCAGAAACGCACGGTCAAGGCGAGCGGGCGCCATTACGCAAGGGTAGTGGCGAGCAACGGCGCAAGCCTGAACGACTAACGACTCGCGCCCCCGGGGAGCGCCGGTGTCTCGACCCGGTGCTCCGCTGCGCTGGGCCGCTTACTTCGAAATCAGCAGCAGTAGCGACTGCCCGCACTGGCCGTAACTGTATCCGGCGCCGCCGAGGAATGTTTCGCTGCCCGGTGCGACGAATGTGTTCGCACCGTCGTTCCAATTGCAGGTATCGGTCACGCGGTACCAGTTCGTGCCGGTCGGCGGCGCAGGCAGCACGAAATTCACGTTCCCCGACCAGCCGTTGTAGGCGATGTACATCGAGTTCGCGTCGCCAAAATCCGTGGCCTTGACGGTATAGGCGATCGAATGATTGCTGGCGTTGTTCCAATAGTTGCTGTCGGCCACCGCGCCGCTAGGCTGGTACCAGACGACTTCGCTGCCGCTATACCAGTTCGCTGGGCGCAGCGCCGGGTGCGCCCTGCGGAAAGCGATCAGGCGCTGGGCAAATGTATAAAAGTTATTCTGGTCCGCGCTCCACGAATAATTGAGCCAGTTGCCGGACGAGTCCAGGTTGTAGGCGTTGTTGTTGCACTGGAGCGTGCGCAGGTGTTCGTCGCCGCCCTGCATGAGCGGCGTACCCGCCGAAAGCATTTCGAAGGCCATGCCGCTGCGCGCGGCACGGCGCTGGTCAAATGCATTGCCGCCCTGGTCCCAGCTGTAATTCGTCGAGGTGCCGCCATCGGACGGGCCCCACGGCCAGGCTTGGCCGTTGTTCGAACCGTTGCACGAATACACGTCCTTGAGCGTCATGCCGTCATGCACGTCGATCAAGTTCGTCGAATTCCAGGGCGCGCGGCCGCTGCTTTGGAACAGATCCGACGATCCGGTGAAGTCGGTTGCCTCCTGCCCTATCGAAACCGCAATGACGCCGAGTTCGTTCTGTGCCTGGCGCAATTGATCGCGATAGCGGCCATTCCATTCCGACCAGCCGGGCGGGAAACCGCCGAGTTGGTACGAGTTGCCGCCGATCGCCCAGGGTTCGGCGTACAGATCCAGACCGCTGCCGCCGCCGGCGGGGCGTACCGTGAACTCGTGCAGGATGCGGTTGATCGCGACATTCGGATCGCTCTTGCTGAAGTTGTAGCAACCGCTTGTGCAGGTATTGGCGAGCACCGAGGCGAGATCGAAGCGGAAGCCATCGACGCCGATCGTGTTCGACCAGTAGGCCAGCGAATCGACGATCAGATTCTGCGCGACCGTGTTGTAGGTGTTGTAGTTCGCGCCGGTGCCGGTGTTGTCGTAAAAGTACTGGTTCCCCGACGCGAGTTCGTAGTAAGTGCTGTTGTCCAGGCCGCGCCAGGAAGTGATCGTCGCGGTGGAAGGATCAGTGCCGCTCCAGGTGCCGCCCTCGGAGGTGTGGTTGTAGACGACGTCGAGGTATACCTTTATACCGGCATTATGGAACGCCTGCACCATGGCCTGGAATTCCGCGGTGGGGCCGCCAGCCGCCTTGTTGTAGGCATAGCGGCGATCGGGAGCGAAATAGTCCTCGGTCATGTAGCCCCAGTAATTCTGGTTCGCATCCGAATTCGGCACGACGTCGTTCGCGTCGTTCTGCGTCTCCTGTACCGGCAGGAACTCGACGGCGGTGACCCCGAGACCGGCGAGATAGCTCGCTTTGAGCCCGGCGCCCTTGTAGGTGCCGCGATACGCCGCAGCGATGCTCGTGTCCTGCTCGGTGAAACCGCGCACATGGACTTCGTAGATCACATCGTCTTTCTGCGCGCGCGTCGGCTTGGCGCCGGTGCCCTGTCCACTGGGCAGCAAGACGATGCCTTTCGCTGCGTAGAAGCCGCTGTCGAGTGTGCGGTAGCTCGGTCCCGAGGCGAAAATCGTGGCGTCCTGATTCGACGCATTGAGCGGATCCTGGCTGACTTCGAGCGCGTACGGGTCGAGCAACAGTTTGTTCGGATTGAAGCGGTTCCCGTTCGCGTCAACATCGCTGATGAAACCGAGCGTGGACCCCTTGGTCCAGCTCGAGTTGTACGGCCAGTTCGGCCCCCAGGCGCGATAGCCGTAGTACACCGCTCCGGTGATGCCCGATGCCTGCAGCGAGGAAACCGGCACGGTTTTCGTCCACACGCCACCGCCGACGTTGCTCATCACGTAGCGCAGCGCATCCTGTCTGCCGTATCCGCTCGCATACAGATAGACCATGATGCGCGTGGCGCTGGAGGAATAGACGCGAAAAGTGACGTTCGCCTGTTGTGCGTCGTAGCTCGCACCGAGGCTCATGCCGTTGATCGCCGCATGCGCCGGCCGGAGCGCGGCGCTTGCGAAAAGAAGGCCGCCAAGAAATACGACGAACAACTTCGAAAACTTCATGCAGGCCTCCATGCGGGGCGCAGAGTTGAAGGAGCGTCAAAGCCCGCGCATCCTAAAGACGATCGCAATGCAGCAACCAGATGGTTGCATACGTATTCAAGCCGGTATCGCGAAAAATCAGCGCAGCTTGCCCGACTCCGGACGCGCTCCGGTTCGTGTCCACGCCACGAGTTCATCGAAGGCTTTGGCGATTTCCGCCGGCGTGAACACACAGTGGCCTTCGCGGTTCACGTATTGCTGCACGAAGTTGTCACCGTGACCGGCGCGCTGCGCGGCCGTCGCATATTCGAACGTATCCGATGCGGGCACGAGCGGATCGCCGGTATCGTGCAGTTCGAGAAACGGCCGCGTCAGCTTGCCGCTCGGCGTATACCACTTGGCGACATACTCGCGTGCTTTCGCCTCGCCACGATAGCGTTTTACCCCGTCGTTGAGTGCCGCGTCGTCGCCGCTACCGACATAGATCAGTTCGGCATTGTCGAACGGGTTGCCATGCGTGCGCTGCTGCATCTCCTTCACCTCGAAGGTGTTGAAGGCAATGATCGGCCCGATATTCTTCTTCTCGGCCGCGCCATACCAACGCAGCAGCGCCTGCATCGCATCGGGCCGGCCTGCGAACGCAGCCATGATTTTCGCCTCGACGTGAGCGTCCGGCAGGTAATCGTCCGGCACCGGCACCAACGCTCCGAGCAGATCCGGGAAGTAGTAGTCGAACGCCGCGCGCAGCGCGAAATCGCGCTGGAACATCGCGTCGCTGGTCCCGATCGCGCCGCAGAGCGACAGCGCGCCGGCGTAGATGTCCGGCTTGGTTTCGATCGTGAGCGCGGCAAGCGTGCCGCCCATCGACATGCCCATCACCCAATATTGTTTCGGTTTGCCATGCTTGGCGACGAAGTGCTGGCGCAATTTCTCCGTCTCGGCGTAGGCCTGCTCGACCGCCCAGCCGGTTTGCGAGTACGTGGACTGCGCTACCGCGTAGCCACGCTGCAGCAGCGGCGTGAACATCGGCGAGATCGGCTCGACCGTAGGGAACTTCACCGGATCGATCGCGTAGCCGTGATAGAACATCACAAGTTCGTGGTTCCAGTTCGCCGGGATATCGATGCGATAGGCGACATCGTCGTGTTTGCCGATGTCGGTGACCGCGGGCGTAATGCTGACGGCGCGGCCAGACAGCAAAACGCCCAGACCGTAAAACAACACGACCAGTGCTCGCATGGGATGCTTCCTAGTTCTTGCCGAGATCGATTCTTATCGTCGCAGGCGCAGCAGCGATATACAGTTCGTTATCGTGCCACCGCGCGGCTGCATTGTTGATGCGGGTCGCGCCTGGCTTGCCCGCTAGCGGCCATGCCAACACGAATCCCCCGGGCGGCTGGATCCCGTCATCGATACGCAGCAGCAACGAGTGCCCGCTGCGCTGCAGGTGATAGCTCAATTCGCCGTGCGGCGTCGGCCAATGCGCGACGGCGATGCCGTCGCCGTCCAGCCACTGCAAAGGTACTCCCGCAGCCAGAACCAACGCATCGGCGCGCTGATACGCAAACATGTTTACCACGGAGCGGATGAAATCCGACGCCACCCAGGCGTGCGGCATATCACCGATGAAACGCGGCTTGCGCACATCGCGGCCGACGACTTCGGCCCACTGGTTCCACGCAGCCGGGCGCGCACCAGTGGCAAACAGGAAATCGACCAGTTCCAGTGCGCGCTCACGCCAGCCCAGACGCACGAAACTGCCGACGCTGCGCCATTCGTACGGCGTGTAGTCTTCCCAGGGCTTGGCGCCATCGCGGCGCGCAGCGAACTCGCGCCAGTAGCGTTCGAACGTGTGCTGCAACAGATCGGATAAATTCGCCAACTCGCCGGCTGGCACCAGCGCGATCGTCGTCGAGGTCGCGTCGAAATCGCCAAGTTCGGCGCTGCCGGGCAGATAATCGATGGCATGCTTCCGCACCGCGGTAGCGATCGAAGCATGTAAATCGCGCGCAAAATCATCACGTGCTTGCGCGTAGCGCGCCGCGTCCGGCTTGCCGAGCACCTGCGCCATGGCAGCCGCGTCCTTGTAGCCGGTCAGCGCCCAGAAATCATCCCAATACGAGTGCATCGGTTTCGCCGAATAGCCTTCGTGACTGATCGATGCAGGCAGCAATCCCTTGAACGCCGGATTTAGCGCACCGGTTTCACTGGCACGCAAGCGGTCCATGTAGGCGAACGCGGCCTCGACGTGTGGCCAGTTCTTTTCGAGTTGGGCGCGATCGCGGCTGAATCGGTACAGTTCCGCGATCACATGGATCAGTTCGCCATGGCTGTCGTTTTCCGGCACCGGGTCGGCGCCGCGACGATCCACGCAGCAGGGCACCTTGCCATTGCGGAACTGGTGTGGCGCGTACCAGTCGACGTAGTCGCGCACCGCGTCGACTTCGCCGAGCCGCAGCAGCGCATCGGCCATCATCGCGCCATCGCGGATCCACGAGCGCGCGTACGAGCGCGTACCCGGGCGCAACGCTGCGCCGTCGCGCGAAATCAAAATATGCGCAAGCGCCGTGCGCAGTGCGTTGGCGATGCGCGGATCGGGCAGCTTCAACGTCGCTCGGTTGAGCCGCTGGCGCCATTGCGCGGCCACCGCATTGCGCTCGCGCTCCACCGCGTCGCGATCGATCGCCCGCGGCGCTTGCGCGCCGCGCATGGGTACGGCGAATGCGACGTCAGCCATGCCGCCCGGCGGCAATTGGAATTTGTATACCAACGCCGCAGAGAGCTGACCGGCAGCGTCGCTCATGTCGTCCGCGGCTTGCACACGCATGAGCTGGCCATCGATGCCAAGGCGTTCGAATGCATCCGGCGCGGCGGACAGCGCTACGTGTGCGTCGTCGACCTCGAGCTGCTGCCCGCTCCAATGCAGGCGCTTGATTGAGCCGACGCCACCCGGTGAATTCAGAAACTGCATCGGCGGATTGACCTGCAGTGGCCGGATCGCGAGTTGCAGCGTTGCGGCGAGCGGCGCAGTGGAGATATTGCGCAGACGATAGCGTGCGACGAGCTGCGCGGAATCGCGCCCACCGCTGGCGAACGCCTCGACGTCGAGTTGCAGCTTGTCGGTTTTCCACTGCACGGACGGCAACGGCAGGTAACCGTCGAGCAGCGATTGCGTCGGCGTCACCTCGGCCCAGGTCACGCGGCGCCCGTCGACGACGAGGAATGGTTCGACCGACCAGGCGCCCTTGCGCGGCTCGATCGCGCCGTCTTCGCTGATCAACGCGGGCGCGCCGCCGCCATCCACACCGACGATCGTCCAGTACACCTGTTCGACGAAACCGCGCGGATAGGTTCCGCGCGGCGCGTTCTTCGCCGCAGCCTGCAACAGTTCGTTGGGCGTAGCCGGCAGCGGCGGATTGTCCTCCGGCGGCAGCGCGCGGATCGTCAGCTCGTCGAACGCCACGAAACCTTTGCCGCCGTCACGTCCGGAACTGACGACGAATTCGAGCGCAGCGCTGTGCTTGAGTTCGCGGTCCTGCGTCGGTCCCCAGGCGAACTCGAGCTGGCGCTTGCGCACGCGGACCTGTTGCCATTCGCGCGAAAACTCGAAGTCGGGGCGATTGAGCCACCACACGTTGTCGCCGCTCGCGTCGATCAGCTTGAGTTGCAGGTTGTTGACCGGCGCTTCACCGCGCACCCAGAACGAGATTTCGTAGTTCGCCGGCAAATCGAGCGGCAGGATGCGGTGCGCGCTCGCGTAGCCGTTGACGTGGTCGAAGTCGAACGTCAAGCGCAGCGCCTTGCCGTGCTTTCCCGCGGCGCCGTCCAGGCTGGCGCTGACGTCATCGGTGTGCTCGGCGCTCCATGCGGAAAGGTTTTCGCAATCGTCGAGGGTGCGCGCACGCATTGCATCGCCTGCTGCGCCACACATGATGGGAGCGAGCAGAACGATGCCGATGCTCGAAAAAAATGCGCGTCTCACGCCTTTACACTTCCCAGCAGCAGCCCCTGGATGTAATAGCGTTGCAGTACGAGGAACAGCGCGAGCACCGGCAGCACGGTGATGACGGCGCCGGCCATCATCATTTCCACATCCTGGATGTGCTCGCGCGACAGCGATGCCAGCGCCACCGGCAGCGTGTAATTCGAAGCGTCGGTCAGCACGATCAGCGGCCACATGAAGTCGTTCCAGGCGCCGAGAAAAGTGAAGATCGCCAGGGTTACCAGCACCGGCTTGAGCATCGGCAGCACGATCTGGAAGAAAATGCGCAGCTCGCCGGCGCCATCGATGCGCGCGGCTTCCATGAGTTCGTCCGGAATCGAACGCGCGTACTGGCGTACGAGAAAAATCCCGAACACGGTCGCCAGCGCCGGCACCACAACACCGCCGTAGGTGTTGACCAGATGCAATTGCTTCATCATCAGGAACAAAGGCAACATCGTCACCTGCGCCGGGATCACGAGCGCGGCGAGCAGCACGGCGAAAATACCCTCCCGTCCGCGGAACTTGAGTTTCGCGAACGCATAGCCTGCCATCGTATTGATGAGCAGCGACAGCATCGTGACGGCGGCGGCGATCGCGACGCTGTTGAGCAAGTAGCGGCCGATGCCGATGCGTTCGAACAAATCGCGATAATTTTCCAGCGTGAAGCGCGCCGGCAATAGCGGCGGCGGAAAATGACTCGCCGTGCCGGCCGGCATGAACGATACCGACAGCATCCACAGCAGCGGCGCGAGCGCGACCAGCGCGAGCAGCACGAGCGCCGAGTTGATGAGCAGCGCATGCCAATGCGATTCGCCAGCCGCACGCGTCATAGCAGATCCCGCTTGCGGCCAAAGCGCAGCAACAGCGCCGTGACGGCGAGAATGATTGCGAACAGCAGGAAGGCCACGGCCGAAGCACGGCCGAGATTCCACCATTTGAAACCTTCGTCGAACATGAAATAGAGCACGCTGACGGTACTTTGCAGCGGCTCGCCCTGGGTCATTACGTAGGGTTCGGCGAACAACTGGAAGTAGCCGGATACCGTGATCACACCGACCACCATCAGCACCGGCCCGAGCAGCGGCAGCGTGATGTGCAGAAACTGGCGCCAGCGCGAGGCGCCGTCGATACGCGCCGCTTCGTACAGGTCCTGCGGAATGCTCTGCAGACCGGCGAGCAGGATCACCATGTTGTAGCCGAAGTTCTTCCACACCGCGAACAGGATGATGGTCGGCATCGCCCAGTGCGGATTGCCGAACCAGTCGACCGCTCCGATGCCGAAATGCGCAAGCGCCCAGTTCACCAGACCGTAGCTCGTGTGGAACAAGTATTTCCAGATTACCGCGACGGCAACGACCGTGGTGACGACCGGCGCGAACATAGCCGTTCGGAAAAATCCTTTCACTCGCGCCGCGGCAGAATTAAGCAGCAGCGCGGCGCCGAGCGAAATGGCGATCGACAGCGGCACGCCGACCACAACGAAATAGAACGTGTTGCCCAGCGACTTCCAAAACAGCGGCGTCTGCAGCAGGTCGAGGTAGTTGTGCAATCCGGTAAAGCGCAAGTTGCGCCAATCGGCGAGCGCATACAAATCGAAGTCGCTGAAGCTCAAGCAGAACGCCTCGAGTACGGGCACGCCGAAGAACAGCCCGAGCACGATCAGTGCGGGGCCCGCGAACGCCCAGCCGGCCAATGACTTTTTCACGGCGATCTCGCGATGTGCTCATCGCGTTCACGCATCCAGCGCCGCTTCTCGAGGATGCCGTCGACCCGCGCATCGAGTTCGCGCACGGCAGCGTCCTGCGCCTCGCCACCGCGCACGACGCGCTCGCTGGTCAGGCGCATCTCCTGCACGATGCGCTCCCACTCGAGCACCTTCGGTGTCGGCTTCACGCGTTCGAGCTGGTCGCGAAATGCGCCGGCGTAAGGATCCTGCGCGAGCCCCGGCAGATTCCAGGTGCTGCGCCGCGGCGGCGGGTCGCCGATTGCGGCATGGAACCGTTCCTGGATCTGCGGCCGCGACAGAAACTCCACGAGCTTCCAGGTTTGCGCCTTGTGTTGCGAGCTGCGGAACAGCACGAGGCTTGTGCCGCCGGCAATTCCCGCACCCAGGGCTTCCGGGCCCGGCAGCGGCGCGGTGGCCCAACTGGCTTCGAGTCCCTGCGGGGCGCGCTTGCGGAATTCGCGGATATTCCACGGACCGGAAACGTAGAACACGAACAAGCCGTTGAAGAATTCGTCCCAGACATTGGAAATTTGCGTCTGCGACATCGGCGGCGCCCAGCCTTCGGCGAAAGTGCGCGCATAAAACGCAAGCGCGCGGCGGAAGCCGGTGCTTTCGAAATTGCCGCGCGTGCCGCCGTCGCGCAGCAGCGGCTCGCTCTGCTGCAGCGCGAACGACAGCAATTGTTCAAATTCGTTGACCGGCATCATGACCGCGTAGTGCCGGTCACCACGCACGCGTTTGATTGCGGCCATCTGCTGTTCCCATTCCGCCCAGTTCTGCGGCGGATGGTCGTAGCCCGCTTGCGCAAGCAGATCGCGGCGATAGAACAGCAAGCGCGTGTCGACGTACCACGGGATGCCATAGAGCTTGTCGTCGATGACGTTCGTGGCCCAGATCCCGGGGAAGTAGTCGTTTGCGTCGATGGTGCTGGAAGCGTCGACGTAGGGTTGCAGCGGCTCGAGCGAATGCAGCGCGGCGAATTCCGGTATCCAGGTATTGCCGAGCTGGCACAGATCGGGCAACGCGTCAGCGGCGAAGGCAGTCAGCAGTTTTTCGTGTGCCGCAATCCATGGAATTTGTTGCACGTCCACGCGGACGTCGGGATTCTCGTGTTCGAATTCGGCGATCAGGTCGCCGATGACTTCCGCTTCGCGGCCCATCGCCATGAAGCGAATCGTCGTCACGCTGCTATCGCTTGCACAACTGCATAAAGTCAGCAGAGCGGCAGCGATCACCATGCGCATGTCTACTTCCGTGCCTGCGCTTCCAGCCAGCCGCCCGCAAACCCGGCGCGCACGAGCCCCGCGCGAACATACGGATTCTTGCGCATGGTTTTCCAGATCAGATCGCTGCGGTAATTCTCGATCATCGCCACGATCGGACCTTGATCGATGCCGATATACAACGTATCGACCCAGCCGTCGCCGGGCACGATGCGGCCCGTGCGCAGCGGTCGATCGGTGAAATGGAAGCTGGGGTTGAATGCATCGACGAAACCGTACTTCGTGTACACGTTGTCACCGTAGCGATGTTGCATTTCGACGATCGCCGGCACAACGATTTCCGGCGCGAACGCGATCGATGACGCGGCAGCGGTCGGCGCGATCGTGCCATCGTCGAGCGTGTCGCGCAGTCCGGCGCCGCGCGCGATGTAACCATAGAACGTTTTCGCGTCGTTCGCATAGCGGTCGACTTCGCCAGGTTCGACTTTTTCCTTGCGTGGCCCATTGCACGCGGTCAGGCCCCAGATGTTCGCGCCGTAATCCTGCCACTGCAGCGGATCGTGAATCGCGTACTCGCGCTGTGCGAACGCGGCGCGGCGGCTGTTCTCGAAATAATCCAGATCGTGCGCGCGCATGTAATCGTCGCGGATGCCGCGGAAATCGATCCAGACATGGCTGTACTGGTGACCCAACGTCGGCCCAAAGCCGAGATGTTCCTGACCCTGGAAGCTGCCCCAGGTGCGGTCGTAGGTTTCGCTCCAGGCTTTCCATGCGCCGGCGTCCACCGCGTGTGTCGGCGAGCCCAGTGCGAGCACGTACAGCAGCATCCCCTCGTTGTAGCCGTGCCAGTCGACGTGGATGAAGCCGGCTTCCGGCGTCCAGCCCATTGCCACCAGCGGCGCGCGCGGCGACGCCCACTGCCAGTCCACGCGGCGGTAGATTTCGTCCGCGAGCTTGCGGATCTCCTTCTCATTGTGCGTAGCGCGATCGTAATAACTTTCCGCGAACAGCACGCCGCCGAGCAGCAGCGTCGTGTCCACCGTCGACAGCTCGTCCCAATGCGCGGCGTGGTAGCGCGCGCCGGTCTGCATGTCGAGGAAATGGTAGAAGAACCCGTGGTTGCCACTCGCGTCCGTGGCTTCGCTTTGCGCCGCGTCATGGAAGAAACGCAGTGTCGCGAGCGTGCGCTTGGCCGCCTCGCCGCGTGACATCCAACCGCGTTCGACACCAACGCCGTAGGCAGTGAGGCCGAAACCGACTGCGGCGATGGAGGAAAAATAATCGCCGACGTGATCATCCGGCCAATGATCGGGCATGAGGCCGTTTTGGACGCTCGCGCTGTCGCGGAAGAATTCGAACGTGCGCTTTTCCAGGTCTTCGACCGCGCGCTGCTGCGTTTTTGGCAGGTCGGAGAATTTCGGCGGTGCCGCGACCGCGCAGGTCCACGAGAGCAAGACAAAAAAAACAGAGCCCGCGACGCGGGCTCTGCCGGTATGGGCAAACAACGTTGCTACCACCGGAACCCGGCCGACAACTTGAACGTGCGCGGCACGCCGGTGATGTTCCCGGTCGTGTTGTACACGACGTTCGGATCGTACACGCCGTTGCCACCCCAGTTCACGCTGTAGCCGTCGTAGTTCTTGTAATTGAACGCGTTGAGCAAGTCGAAGCGCACGTACACGCTCATGCCATGCGTGATATCGAAGTTCTTCGTCGCCTGGAAGTCGATCGAGCGGTAGCCGAACACGTCGCCGCCGACCAGGAACTTCTTTGTGCCGTCATTCGGCAGCACGCCAACCTTTATGCACGGCGCGCCGCTCGGCGTGGTGATGCCGACGCAGGCCTGGTCATTGAGCGGCGTCGGTGTTGCCAGCGTCAGCTTGCCGCCGAACATGATGCCCCAGAAGCCGTCGAGCGACCCGGTCGCAACGAAGCGATGTTTGGGCGCCGCGTTCGAGATAACGAACGGATACTGTTTGATCGAGGCTTCATCGAACGCGTAATGCTCAGTGATCGAGCGATTCTGCGTCGCATGTGTGTAGGTGTATGCGAGCGTGACGCCCCAACCCGATTCTTTCGTATACGGCTTGTCCGCCGACAACAGCAGCGCCGAACTGCGCGTCTGGATGCCGTTGCTGCCGATGATCAGGTTGCCGTAGCCGGGCACGCCCGTGGTGATGTCGATGTTGCACCACGGCTGGCAGCCGTTCTTCCAGAACGAGCCGTCGGGATAGCGATTGCCGAGCGTAAACACGAATCCGTCCTTGCTGACGATGCGCTGGATCGTCGCACTCGTGTTCCAGTCCCAAACCCGGTTGCGCATGCCGATACTGAATTGATCCGAATAGGGAACCTTGAGGTTGTTGTTGATCAGGTTTACTTCCTGACCTGCATTGCTGCCGGCGAGCAGCGCCTGCAACGGGCCCAGTCCGCCGAAATACTTCGGATCCCATTCCACGCAGGTCGGTCCCGGCGTGCACGTGCGCGAGGAATCGTTGAAGTAGATCGTGTTGATCGGCAATGCCTGCTTCGTCACCTCCAGCTGCAGGTAGTCGTAGAGATCACGGTCGTACGCACGGCCGATGCCGCCGAACACGACATGCTGCTCGTCGCCATTGAGATCGTATGAGAAGCCCAGGCGCGGCTGCCACTCGTCCTTTGGCGCGCTGCGGTTGTGGCCATTGCTGATGTAGTCATTGATGTTGACGCCGCCGGCAGCGAGCGCCTGCGCATAGGTAACGCCCGTGGCGCCCGGATACGGCCCCTGCAATCCGGCGACGATTCCCGCAGGCGTCACGAAGTCGAGATATGACGGCGTTTCCTCGTAATCCCAACGCACGCCGAGGTTCAAGGTGAGGCGCTCGTTCACCGCCCAGTCGTCCTGGATATACGTGCCGAACTGCTTGTTCGAGGAGCGCGCAACCGGCGACAGCCCAGGCACCGGCGTGGGGAAATCGACTTTGTAAGGAATGGGCGAAGTGCCGGTTTCGTCCACGTCGTAATGAAACACTGGATTTCCCGTCGGCGACGCATCTTCCGCGCTCAGCTTGACCTCCTGGTATTTCACACCGAGCTTGACCGTATGATCGCCCATCCAGTTGAGATTGCTGAAGGTGAGATCGTCCTTGATCCCCGGCCCTTTCTGCGATTTGCTCTGCGTGGCACCCGCGCCAGCGCCACCGACAATAACGATCGTGCGACCGTTGTCCGGCTGCCATTCGTAGATCGCGCCATTGCCGTTGGTGAGCGCGGTCGGCCCGTTCGTCACTTTCTGCCAGGTGAACAGCAACTCGTTGAACCAGCTGTCGGCGCTGTGCTGCCAGCGTGCGTCAATACGCGTGTCGTCGTTGACTACGTCGACGCCCCTTGATGCAGCGAACTGGTCACCGACATTGTCGCGCTGTTGCTCCTTGCGCACCTTGGAGCTGACTTCGATGCGGTCGCGATCAGTGAGCTCCCAGTCGATCTTGCCGAAATACAAATCCTCAACGAATGGCAGAGAGGCCGGCCCGAATTGCGAAGAAACGTCCGGCGGCAACAAACCTGGGATGTCCACGGCACTCGAGGTGACGCCCGGCACGACGGTGATCGGCGTGTCGTAGCGCTTCGCCTCGTAACTCAGGAAGAAATGCATCGTATCCTGGATGATCGGCCCGCCGACCGCGATGCCGTATTCCTTCTCCTGCGATTTCGTCTTCTTGCCGGATGCCTTTTCACCCGGCGTCTCATCGCGCCAGTCGTCGTCGGTGTACTGGCCGAAGGTTTCGCCGTGGAATTCATTGGTACCGGATTTCGTTTCCGCGGTCACCGCCGCGCTGGAGATCTGGTCGTACTCGGCCTTGTAATTGGAAGTGATGACCTTGTATTCGCCGATCGCCAACTGCGGGAACGGATTGCCCTGACTGAAGAACTGGCCGCTGACGCCGCCTTCCTTCACGTAGTTCTTCTGGCCGACGCCGTCGATGAAGACGTTGACCGAACTTGCGTTCTGCGCGCCGCCACGCAGCGAGGTGTGCCCGCTGGAATCGACCTGGAACGCCATGCCCGGCACGGTGTCGGCGAATTCGAGGAAGTTGCGCGTGATCTGCGGCACGGTGTTGATCTGATGCAGCGAAATCGTGCTGCCGACTTCCGAGGTCTTCACTTCACCCAACGTCGATGCGGTCACGGTCACGCCGTTCAACGTCGTCGTCGTGGTCGGAGCAGGCACCGGCCCGGCGAAATCCAGCGTTGAAGTGGAAGCGACGCTCAGCGTGATGGTTTTTTCCGTGCCCGGTCCGGCATCCACGGTGTACGTGCCCGGCGCCAGGCCGACCAGCGCGTAGCTGCCATCGGCTGCGCTATTGGTGTGGCGCACGACGCCGGTCGCCACGTTCTTCGCGGTGATCTGCATGTCCGCTGGCGCCTTGCCGCGCAGTGTGGCGTCGGCGGTCTGCGCCCAGCCGCTGGCCGGCATCAGCGCCGTGGCGGCCACCGCACCCGTAATCAACGCTGCGAGCAGTCTCTTCCTGAATACGTGAGTCATGAGCCTCTCCTCCCGATTGTTTTTTTGGTATCAAGCTACCGCCGTTGCAATCACCTCTTTCGCACCGCACGACTGCCGCACGATGAGCTCCGTGTCGAGCAGTTGCGCATGTTTTTCGCGGGCCGCATCCGCGCTGTCCTCGATCATTGTGGCCAGACGTTCCAGCGCACGCGTGCCGAAATCGACGATGCGCACGCGCACTGTGGTCAACGCCGGCGTGGTCAGGCGTGCGATCGGAATGTCGTCGAAGCCGCTGACCGCGATGTCCTCGGGCACGCGTACGCCGCCTTCGCGAAGCGCGTACAGGCAGCCCACCGCCATCATGTCGTTGGCCGCGAACACGGCTTGCGGACGCAGCTTGTTCGCAAGCAATTCGCGGGCGGCGTTGTAGCCGGCTTCTTCGGTGAAGTCGCCCGCCAGCACCTGCGGCGCGATCGTCGGCGCGAAGCGCGCCATCGCTGCCAGGTAACCACGCAGACGTTCGGCAGCGTCGAAATTGTGTTTGGGACCCGCGATCAGCGCGATGCGGCGGCGGCCGCAGTCGACCAGATGCTGCACCATCGCAAATGCGCCGCCGTAGTTATCGACGTTGAGCACGGCGCAGCGCGCGCGCTTGAGCGGCGTATTCATCAGCACGAACGGCAGCTCGGCGCGCAGATTCTGGCGCAGGAAACCGGCATCGGCGTGCGGCGACATCATCAGAAAACCGTCGACGCGGCCCTGCATCGCGTGCATCGCGGCCGCGGCCTCCAGCGCATTGCCGTGCGAACTCGACAGCAGCAGGTGCAAGCCGCGCGCCCGCGCCGCGAGATCGATGCCGCGGATCAGTTCGGAAAAGAATTCGCCGTGCAGGTCCGGCAGCAG
>Ga0070666_10000266_pt1 | contig 34748 bp, 28 predicted proteins | sample KBSS23metaG_FD_64677 | JGI IMG/M metagenome (GOLD analysis project Ga0070666, IMG submission 64677) | Switchgrass rhizosphere microbial communities from Kellogg Biological Station, Michigan, USA - KBS S2-3 metaG | ecosystem: Host-associated > Plants > Roots > Rhizosphere > Soil ... | reverse complement strand
GCATGGATCTGGCCAAGGTCGTCAGCACGGGCGCGGCCTATCGATTCGAGGACGGCAGCTACGACCTGAACCTGGGCACGTTCTCGGCACCGCCGCGCAAGCATCGCGTCGTCGTTTACGATTTCGGCGTCAAGCGCAATATCCTGCGCATACTTGTCGACCGCGGCTGTGAAGTGATCGTCGTGCCGGCGCAGACTTCCGCCGCTGACGCACTCGCGCACAAACCGAATGGCGTCGTGTTGTCGAACGGTCCGGGCGACCCGGAACCCTGCGATTACGCGATCGCGGCGACGCGCGAGTTTCTCAAGCGCCAGATTCCGCTGTACGGCATCTGCCTCGGTCATCAGATCCTTGGCTTGGCGATCGGGGCGAAGACGCTGAAGATGAAATTTGGCCATCATGGCGCGAACCATCCGGTGATCGATCTGGACAGCGGGCGCGTGATGATTTCCAGCCAGAATCACGGTTTTGCAGTCGACGAGTCCACGCTGCCGCGCAATGCGCAGGTAACGCACCGTTCGCTGTTCGATGGCTCGAATCAGGGCATACGCCTGACCGATGCGCCGGCATTCAGTTTTCAAGGGCATCCGGAAGCGAGTCCCGGCCCGTGCGATGTGGCCGGCCTGTTCGATCAATTCGTTCGTTCGATGGAGGCGCGCGCGGCTGCCGCGGCGTAGTGACATGAAAGCTGCGATTTTGTCTACAACTTTGCTTTTCACCCTCACCGCCAATGTGCAAGCGGCCGCACCAGCGACGCAGGCTTCATCGGCTGCAAAAACACAGAAGGCCGCGGCGCCTGCTGCACCGAAAGAGCAATTGCAGGAGGTGAGTTATGAAGATCTCGGCAAATACATCAACCAGCGCATTGTCGTGCGCACCACGCTGCGCACAGAACGCCGTGGCACGCTGGTCAAGTATTCCGGTACGGCGATCGATCTGAAACTCGATACCGGCGCCACGCTCGGTCTGCCGCGCGAAACGATCAAGAGCATGGGCGTGCCGGTTGCGCCGCCGGATCCCCTGTTTCCGGCCGGCGACAAGAAGTAGGCGATGCCCAAACGCAGCGACATCAAGAGCATCCTGATCATCGGCGCCGGCCCGATCGTCATCGGTCAGGCCTGCGAGTTCGATTACTCGGGCGCGCAGGCGTGCAAGGCGCTGATGCAGGAAGGCTATCGCGTCATCCTCGTCAATTCCAATCCGGCGACGATCATGACCGATCCGGAGATGGCGGACGCGGTCTACATCGAGCCGATCAACCGGCACACGGTCGAGGCGATCATCGCCAAGGAAAAGCCCGACGCGCTGCTGCCGACCATGGGCGGGCAGACGGCGTTGAACTGCGCGCTCGACCTGGCTGACGCCGGCATTCTGGAGAAATACAACGTCGAGCTGATCGGTGCCTCGCGCGAAGCGATCCGCATGGCCGAGGACCGCGAGTTGTTCCGCAACGCGATGATCGAGATCGGCCTGGAATGTCCAAAAGCCGAAGTGGCTAGATCGCTCGAACAAGCGCTGGAAATCCAGATCAAGGTGGGTTTTCCGACGATCATCCGCCCGAGTTTCACGCTCGGCGGCAGTGGCGGCGGCATCGCCTATAACCGCGAGGAATTCGTCGACATCGTCGGCCGCGGTCTGGAATTGTCGCCGGTGCACGAAGTGCTGATCGAGGAATCGGTGCTCGGCTGGAAAGAGTTCGAGATGGAAGTCGTGCGCGACCGTGCCGACAACTGCATCATCGTCTGCTCGATCGAGAACCTCGACCCGATGGGCGTGCACACCGGCGATTCGATCACGGTCGCGCCGGCATTGACGCTCACGGACAAGGAATACCAGCGGCTGCGCGATGCGTCGATCGCCGTGCTGCGCAAGATCGGCGTCGACACGGGCGGCTCGAACGTGCAGTTCGGCGTCAACAGCGAAGACGGGCGCGTCGTCGTCATCGAAATGAACCCGCGCGTGTCGCGTTCGTCCGCGCTGGCTTCGAAAGCGACCGGCTTTCCGATTGCCAAGGTCGCCGCGAAGCTCGCGGTCGGCTACACGCTCGATGAGCTGCGCAACGAGATCACCGGCGGCAAGACACCGGCGTCATTCGAGCCGACGATCGATTACGTCGTCACCAAGATCCCGCGCTTCGCGTTCGAAAAATTCCCCGCTGCCGACGCGCGCCTGACCACGCAGATGAAATCCGTCGGCGAGGTCATGGCGATCGGACGCACGTTCCAGGAATCGCTGCAGAAAGCGCTGCGCGGTCTGGAAACCGGCCGCGACGGCTTGAATCCTCACGGCCGCGACGAATCGCGGCCGTATGACGCCGATGAACTCGCGATGCTCAAACGCGAGTTGCGCGAGCCCAAACCCGAGCGCGTGTTCCATGTCGCCGACGGCTTTCGCGCCGGCCTGTCGCTGGAGGAAATCTATCAGCTCACGCATATCGATCGCTGGTTCCTCGACCAGATTGCCGAACTCGTCGAGATCGAAACGCAGGTGAAAGGCGGCGGTCTCGCCGTGCTCGATGCGGCGCGCATGCGCGCGCTCAAGCGCAAGGGGTTTTCCGACGCGCGGCTGGCGACGCTGCTCGCGACCGACGAAGCAGCGGTGCGCAAGCTGCGGCATGCGTTCAATGTGCGCCCGGTCTACAAGCGCGTGGATTCCTGCGCCGCCGAATTCGCCACGACCACGGCGTATCTGTATTCGACGTACGAAGAGGAGTGCGAAGCGCAGCCCTCCGGGCGCGACAAGATCATGGTGCTCGGCGGCGGGCCGAACCGCATCGGCCAGGGTATCGAGTTCGACTACTGCTGCGTGCACGCCGCCCTTGCGCTGCGCGAAGACGGTTTCGAGACGATCATGGTCAACTGCAATCCGGAGACCGTCTCGACCGATTACGACACCTCCGATCGGCTGTACTTCGAACCGCTGACGCTCGAAGACGTGCTCGAAATCATCGCGGTGGAAAAACCCAAGGGCGTGATCGTGCAGTACGGCGGCCAGACGCCGCTCAAGCTCGCGCGCGCGCTCGAAGCGAATGGCGCGCCGATCATTGGCACCTCACCGGACTCGATCGACCTGGCCGAGGATCGCGAGCGCTTCCAGAAGATGGTCACCAAACTCGGCCTGACGCAGCCGCCGAATCGCACGGCGCGCACTCCCGACGAAGCGCTCGCGCTCGCACGCGAAATCGGCTATCCGCTGGTGGTGCGGCCGAGCTACGTGCTCGGCGGCCGCGCGATGGAAGTCGTGCACGGCGATGCCGACCTGCGCCGCTACATCACCGATGCCGTGCGCGTATCGAACGATTCGCCGGTGCTGCTCGACCGCTTCCTGGATAACGCCGTCGAAGTGGATGTCGACATCGTCGCCGACGCGCACGGCAACGTGCTGATCGGCGGGGTCATGGAACACATCGAGGAAGCCGGCGTTCATTCGGGGGATTCCTCGTGCTCGTTACCGCCGTACTCACTGGCGAAAAGTGTGCAGGATGAGTTACGCGTGCAGGTGACACAGATGGCGCGCGAACTGAAAGTCATTGGCCTGATGAACACGCAGTTCGCGATCCAGGGCGAGACGATCTTCATCCTTGAAGTGAATCCGCGCGCGTCGCGCACGGTGCCATTCGTGTCCAAGGCCACCGGTGTGCCGCTGGCAAAGATCGCCGCGCGCTGCATGGTCGGGCGCACGCTCGTGGAGCAGCACGCAACGCGGGAGGTCGTGCCGGAGTATTACTCGGTGAAGGAAGCGATCTTCCCATTCCTCAAATTCCAGAACGTCGACCCGATCCTCGGGCCGGAGATGCGCTCCACCGGCGAGGTCATGGGTGTCGGTCGCAACTTCGGCGCAGCATTCGCCCGCGCGCACGAAGCCGCGAGCATCGCTGCGCCCGGTACCGGCAAGGCCTTCGTGAGCGTGCGCGAAGGCGACAAACCGCGCCTGCTGCCGGTCGCGCGTGAACTGCTCAAGCGTGGCTTCAATCTGGTCGCCACGTCCGGCACCTGCGCGTTCCTGCTCGAGCATGGCATCGAGTGCGCGCGCATCAACAAGGTCATCGAAGGCCGCCCGCACATCGTCGACCTGATCAAGAACGGCGAGATCGTGTTTATCGTCAATACGACCGAGGGCAAGCAGGCGATCGCCGATTCGTTCTCGATCCGCCGCGAAGCGCTGCAGCAGCGCATCACGTATTCGACTACGATTGCCGGCGCCAAGGCGCTGTTGCACTCGCTGGATTTCCGCGGCAACGGCGATGTCCACAGTCTGCAAGAATTGCATCGCGAACTGGTATCGGTCTGATACCGTGTTGCGGCGCATGCCTACCTTTTTCCATTTCCACTATCGAAGCGATCAGCAATGAAACGATCTCCAATGACTGCCGGCGGCGCCGAACGTCTGCGCGCCGAAGTCGAACGCCTCAAATCCGTCGAGCGCCCGCGCATCATCGCCGCGATCGCCGAGGCGCGTGCGCACGGCGACCTGAAGGAGAACGCCGAATATCACGCCGCGCGTGACCAGCAGAGTTTTGTCGAAGGGCGCATCAAGGAATTGGAGGCGGCGCTCAGCTATGCGGAGGTCATCGACGTCTCGCGCCTGACACCGAACGGCAAGATCGTATTCGGCGCGACCGTGCAGCTCGAGGACGAAGACAATGGCGAAGCGGTGACCTACCAGATCGTCGGCGACCTCGAAGCCGATATCAAGCAGCGCCTGATTTCCATTTCCTCGCCATTTGCGCGCGCGCTGATCGGCAAAAGCAAGGGCGACAGCTTCGAGTTCCAGGCGCCGAACGGCACGAAGAATTACGAGATCGTCTCGGTCACGTACAAGGCCTGAGGCGCAGCGTGGCGACGCTGACGTTGCTGCTGCCCGATCTGGAGCGCTGCGAAAAGGCGCCGCCGCTGGCGCAGTGGCTGGCTCGCGGCGATCGTCTGACGTCTGCCAAACCCGGTCGCGAAGCGCAGCTGCGCGAATGCTTCGAATTCATCGGCACATCGTTGCCGACAGCCGCGCTGACGCGGTCGCTCGATGCGAATGATGCGACCGGACCGGTCTGGGTACGCGCCGATCCTGCCCATGCGATGGCCGACGCAATCACCGGACGTCTGATGGCGTGCGGCGATCTGGGTTTGGCGCGGGTGGAAAGCGACGAACTCGCGCGCGCGTTGCGGCCGCTGTTCGGCGATGCGGGTTTTCCTCTGGAGGCGAAGCAGCCATCGCGCTGGTATTTGCGTTGCCCGGCCGATGTACGCCTGCCGCGATTTGCCGCGCCGGAATCCGTGCTCGGCGATGACTTGATGCGGCATCTGCCGAGCGGCGACAACGAGCGGCAGTGGCGCCGCCTGTTCAATGAGGCACAGGTGATCCTGCACAATCACCCGGTCAATGCCCGGCGCGTGCAGCGCGGCCTGATGCCGGCGAACACGCTGTGGTTCTGGGGTGCGGGCAGGCTGCCGGAGTGGGTACGCTCGGCCTACACCCGCGTGGCCAGCGGCGATGATCTGTCGATCGCACTGGCGAGACTCGCGAAAATTCCCGTCGTGGAGCAACGCACAGCGCTGGCGGAACTGGGCGCGGACGAATCCGTGCTGATTGACGCGCACGCGGTTCCCGAACTTGGCCGGGCCAGATTCAAGGTGATTGACCTGCGCTTCGCCAGTGGCGAGCGCGTCCGGTACAAACCCTGGCATCGTCTGCGCTTCTGGCGGCGCGCATGAAGCCGCATATCCAGCGCCGCGTCGTCGCTCTTACCGACGGCTGGCCCGATTCAATGCATCCGGTGCTGCGACGTGTGTACGCAGCGCGCGGTATCACGACTCCGGCGCAGATCGAGCATCGTCTCGCCGCCTTGCTGCCGCCGCAGGCTCTGGGCGGCCTCGAGCAGGCCTGTACGCTGATAGAAGCGGCAATGCGCCGCAGCGCACGCATCGTGATCGTCGGTGATTTCGACGCGGACGGCGCCACCGGAACCGCAGTGGCGCTGCGCGGCTTGGCGCTGCTCGGCGCGGAAAATCTCGGCTACGCCGTGCCAAACCGGTTCCGTCACGGCTACGGACTCACGCCTTTGCTCGTGGAGGAGCTGCGCGAGCAGCGTCCGGATCTTTTGATTACCGTCGACAACGGCGTCGCCGCAAATGCCGGAGTCGCCGCCGCGAAAGCGCTGGGGATGCAAGTGATCGTCACCGATCATCATCTGCCCGGCTCGACCTTGCCGCCGGCCGATGCCATCGTCAATCCGAACCTCGATGGCGATGCATTTCCGAGCAAGGCGCTCGCCGGCGTCGGTGTCATGTTCTATCTGCTGCTCGCGTTGCGCGCGCGCCTGCGCGAGCACGGCTGGTTTGCCGAACGTGGCATCGCCGAGCCCGAGCTGGCCGTGCTGCTGGATCTCGTGGCGCTCGGTACTGTCGCCGACCTGGTGCCGCTGGACCGCAATAACCGCATTCTCGTCGACGCCGGCCTCAAGCGCATCCGCAGCGGTCGCGCTGGTGCGGGCATCAATGCATTGCTCGACTGCGGCAAACGCGAACTGGCACGCGTCGTCGCGAGTGATCTCGGCTTCGTGATCGGGCCGCGCATCAACGCCGCGGGCCGGCTGGAGGACATGGGACTCGGCATCGAATGCCTGCTTACCGACGACCCGGTGCGCGCGGCGCAACTGGCCGAAATGCTGTCGGCAATCAATGCTGATCGCCGCGAGTTGCAGGCGGATATGGTCGAGCAGGCCGAACGCGAAGTACACAAGTGGAGAACGCAGCACGGCGACAGTGCGATTCCGCACGGTGTCGTGCTGTTCGACCCGGATTGGCATCACGGCGTCGTCGGGCTGGTCGCGTCCAAGCTCAAGGATACGCTGCAACGCCCGGTAATCGCCTGCGCGGTCGCCGGCGAGGAGATCAAGGCATCCGGCCGTTCGATTGCCGGGTTTCATTTACGTGATGCGCTCGCCGAGATCGATGCGCGTCATCCCGGGCTATTGCTGCGCTTCGGCGGGCATGCGATGGCGGCTGGATTGAGCCTGCATCGAGCTGACATCAGCGCATTCACTGCCGCCTTCGATACGGTTGCGCGCGAGCGTCTGGCGCCGGAACAGCTCGAATCAGTGCTGCTCAGCGACGGGGAACTGGCCGCCGCCGATTTTTCGCTCGAGCTGGCTGCTCAGCTGCGTGCCGGCGGACCCTGGGGACAGGCGTTTCCGGAAGCGCTGTTCGACGGCGAGTTCGCGGTGGAATCGTGGAAAGTGGTTGGTGAGAAACATCTCAAACTGAAGTTGCGCCACGATGGTATTGCCGCTGCGCTCGACGCCATCCAGTTCAATGCGGCGCTGGATGAAAAGCCGCCAGCGCGGCTGCGCGCGGCTTATCAGCTCGAACTCGACGAATGGCAGGGCCTGTTGCGTCTGCAGTTGCTGCTCCGACATGTGGAAGCGATATGAGTGATACCAACACGTCGACGCCGCGCGCTCCGCGCGAAGATCTCGTTGCGCTGCTCGCGCTTGCGCTGCTGCGCTTTGTCCTGCATGTGCTGCTCAACACGTGTTACGGTTTCCATCGCGACGAGTTGCAGGTGCTCGATGATGCGCGCCATCTGGATTGGGGCTACGTGCCGTATCCACCGTTGACGCCGTTCCTGGGCTGGATCGAGCTGCAGCTGTTCGGCACCTCGCTGACGGGCTTCCGGGTGTTCGCCGTGTTGGCGCAATGCGCGGCGATGGTCTTGGCCGGATTGATCGCGCGCGAACTCGGCGGCAAACGTTTCGCGCAGTTCGTCGCTGCGCTCGCCACGGCATGCATGCCGTTCTCCCTGATCATGTCGAGCATGTTGATGTATTCCTCGCTCGACTTGTTGTGGTGGGTGGCGATCGCGTATTTCGCTGTGCGCCTGGTCAACAGCGGCAATCGGCGCTGGTGGCTCGCGCTCGGCCTGGCGTTCGGACTCGGCCTGATGACGCGCTACACGATTGCGATCTGTGCGGCCGGATTGTTGGTTGGCGTCATCGCGACGCCGCTGCGCCGTCAGCTGCTGACGCCTTGGCCATGGCTGGGTGCCGCGCTCGCGCTGCTAATGTTTCTGCCGAACCTGATCTGGCAGGCGCAGCACGATTTCATTTATCTGGATTTCGTCCACCACATCCATGCGCGCGATATGCGTTGGCATCGCACCGATGGTTTCTGGATCGAGCAGCTGTACGCGAATACGGGCCCGTTGTTGCTGCCGCTGTGGCTGGCCGGGCTGGCGTTCCTGGCCTTTGCACGGTCGATGCGTCCGTATCGCGTGCTGGCCTGGCTATACGTGATCGCTCTCGCGTTGTTTGCGCTGTCGCAAGGGCGCGGTTACTACGTCGCGCCGGCGTATCCGATGTTGCTCGCGGCTGGCGCGGTAGCATTGCAGGAATGGCTGGCGCGCCTACGCGTAGCGCCGGCACGCGTGGTGCGTGCGGGAACTTGTGTCGCGCTTGCACTGGCCGGCGCGACGGGCGTCTTGCTGGCCGTGCCGATCGCGCCGGTCAATTCGTTGCCCTGGCGCATGGCACGCAAAGCGCACGATAACTTCGCCGAGCAGGTTGGCTGGGAGGAATTTGCGCAGCGCGTCGCCGAGGTCTATCGCACGTTGCCGGAGAACGAAAGCCCGCGTACCGCGATACTGGCCAACAACTACGGCGAGGCCGGCGCGCTGGACTTGTATGGCCCGGCGCTCGGTCTGCCGCCCGTGATCAGCCGCACGAACACGTACTGGTACCGCGGCTATGGCGATCCGCCGCCGAGCGTGATCATCGAGCTGGGCAATGATGCGGAGGGCGAGAGCAAATCCGCTGCGAAGTGCACCTCCTTCGGCCGGTTTCACAACAGTCAGGGTGTGGACAACGAGGAATCGGCATGGAATTACGAGATTTTTGTTTGTCGTGACATTCCGCCGCAGTGGCCGGAAATATGGGGTGCAAAGCCGAGGTTCGGCTGAGGAACCTCTGGATAAGCTGCTGCGCTCGACATCTTGCGCGCCGGCGCGGATCGGAATCCTCATGTACTCGACTGTACATTCCGGTTCCTGCGCTCCGGCGTCGCGCAACCTGTCTTCGCTCGCGACGCTTATCCAGAGGCTCCCTGACGTACGGATTGCCGGTCGCGCTATAATTCCGCGCTTTGCACTAAGCCTAAGACCATGATCGAAATCAATCCGATTGCCTTCCGTATCGCCGACCTGACCAGCCGCGTCGCGTCGTTACGGGGGTATCTTTGACTACGACACCAAGCGCGAACGCCTGGAGGAAGTCAGCCGCGAGCTGGAAAATCCAAACGTCTGGGATCAGCCCGAGCGCGCGCAGCAGCTCGGCAAGGAACGCGCTCAGCTCGACAAGATCGTCAACGGCATCCGCAGCCTGACGGAAGGTTTGAGCGGGGCCGAAGAATTGCTGCAGCTGGCTGCTGCGGAAAACGACGAAGGCACCGCGCAGGCCGTTGCGGCCGACGTCGATTCGCTCGCGGGCAAAGTCGAGACGCTGGAATTCCAGCGCATGTTTTCCGGCAAGATGGATTCGCACAACGCGTTCGTCGACGTACAAGCCGGTGCCGGCGGCACCGAGGCGCAGGACTGGGCCGAGATGCTCCTGCGCATGTATCTGCGCTGGGCCGAAGGCCGCGGCTGGAAAACCGAACTGATCGAAGTTTCGGCTGGTGAAGTTGCCGGCATCAAGAGCGCGACGTTTCGGGTGGAAGGCGACTATGCGTACGGTTGGCTCAAGACCGAGATCGGCGTGCATCGGCTCGTGCGCAAGTCGCCGTTCGACTCGGACAATCGCCGGCATACATCCTTTTCCTCCGTGTTCGTCTCGCCGGAAGTCGATGACGACATCGATATCACGATCAATCCGGCCGACTTAAAGACGGACGTCTATCGTTCCTCCGGCGCCGGCGGCCAGCACGTGAACAAAACCGAGTCGGCCGTGCGCATCACGCACGTGCCGAGCGGCATCGTCGTCGCCTGCCAGACCGAGCGCAGCCAGCACGCCAACCGCGACCGGGCGATGAAGATGTTGAAAGCCAAGCTCTATGAAATGGAAATTCAGAAACGCAACGCCGAGAAGGACAAGGTCGAAGCGACCAAATCCGACATCGGCTGGGGCAGCCAGATCCGCAATTACGTGCTCGATCAGTCGCGCATCAAGGATCTGCGTACCGGCATCGAGCGCACCGATACGACGAAAGTGCTCGATGGCGATCTCGACGGATTCATCGAGGCGAGCCTGAAAGCCGGGTTGGAAGCAGGCGCCAAGCGCGTCGACGCATAACTGGGAAGCGACATGACGGATGACAACCTTCCACCCGACGAAAACCGGCTGATCGCCGAGCGCCGCGAAAAGTTGCGGGCACTGCGCGCGCAAGGCATCGCATTCCCGAACGATTTCCATCCGGATGCGTTCGGCGGCGATCTGCAGCGCGAGTTCGACGGCCAGGACGCGGCGGCGATCGAAGCGGCCGCGCGGCGCGTGAAAGTGGCCGGACGCATGCTGCTCAAGCGCGGGCAGGGCAAGGTCAGCTTCGTGCAGATCCAGGACATGACGGGCCGCATCCAGCTGTTCGTGCAGGCGAATGCGGTCGGCGAGGTCTACGACGCGTTCAAGTCCTGGGACGTCGGCGACATCGTCGGCGCCGAGGGTCCGCTCATGCGCACGAAGACCGGCGAGCTGAGCGTAAAAGTGGAAACGTTGCGCCTGCTGACGAAGTCGTTACGACCGCTGCCCGACAAGTGGCATGGCCTCGCGGATGTCGAGCAGCGCTATCGCCAGCGTTATGTGGATTTGATCGTCACGCCGGAGGCGCGGCGCACATTCGAGCTGCGCTCGCGCGCGATCGGTTTCATGCGCAAGTGGCTGGAAGCCGAACCGCGGCGGTTCATGGAAGTGGAAACGCCGATGATGCATGTGATTCCGGGCGGCGCCGTCGCGCGGCCATTCATCACCCATCACAACGCGCTGGACATCGACCTGTACCTGCGCGTGGCGCCCGAGCTTTATCTGAAGCGCCTCACTGTCGGCGGCTTCGATCGCGTCTACGAGATCAACCGCAACTTCCGCAACGAAGGCGTGTCGACGCGGCACAATCCCGAGTTCACGATGCTCGAGCTGTATCAGGCCTACGCGACGTACAACGAAGTCATGGATCTCACGGAAGACATGATCCGTGCGACGGCGCAGGCCACGCTCGGCAAGACTGCGCTGACCTGGGAAGGCCGCGACATTGATGTGGGTCCGCGCTTCCGGCGCTGGCGGCTCGACGAGGCCGTGCGCGAGCACAATCCGGAAATCGCAGCGCAGGACCTGCGCGATGTCTCTGCGTTGCGTGCGCATTGCGCGCGGCTGAAGGTTGCGGTCAAGCCGGAATATGGCTGGGGCAAGCTGCTGCTGGAGATTTTCGAGAAGACCGTCGAACCCACGCTGGTGCAGCCGACTTTCATTACCGCGTATCCGACGGAAGTCTCGCCGCTCGCGCGCGCCAACGATCAAGATGCGGAAGTCACTGATCGTTTCGAGCTGTTCGTCGGCGGCAAGGAGCTGGCGAACGGGTTTTCCGAGCTGAACGATCCGGAAGACCAGGCCGAGCGCTTTCGCGCCCAGGTCGCCGCGAAGACCGCTGGCGACGACGAAGCCATGCATTTCGACGCCGACTACATCCGCGCGCTCGAATACGGCCTGCCGCCGGCCGGCGGGCTTGGCGTCGGCATCGACCGCCTGGTGATGCTGCTCGCCGACGTGCCGTCGATCAGGGATGTCCTGTTGTTCCCTTACATGCGTCCGGAAGCCTGAGGATTGGCGCGGCCCGCCGAATTGTCTTATCCTCAAGGCGTTCGACAGGGGACAGGTTTCCACAGAAATGACGCAACAGGCAAAACAGACCTCCGGACTGCGTCACGCGCGCATGCGCATCAGCTCGGCCGTGCTGATGATGCGCGGTGCCGACGTCTGGTCGACCGAGATCGAGGATATTTCCGCGACCGGCGTACTGCTGGTCAAGCCGGACGACTGGAAAGGCAAGGTCGGCGATCTGTATTCGCTGGACATGATCGTCGGTGAGGAACTCAATATCCATGTCGAAGCGACGCTCGCACGCGTGCTCGACAACAGCCTCGGCTTCGCTTACGCGCGCATTCCGCCGGAGAAAGAGGTTCCGTTGTGGAACCTGCTCGGTGGCTATGCAGACAAGCTGGAACCGTTCGACAAGTAGAACCTGCCTCAAAATCTACTGCGCTCGGCATCTTGCGCGCCGGCGGTGCTCGGAATCCTCATGTACTGACGTGTACACTCCGGTTCCTGCGCTCCGGCGACGCGCAACCTGCCTTCGCTCGCTACGATTTTGAGGCAGGTTCTGGTTAAGCAGAAGGCTTGGCCGGCTCGCGCAATTCCCGGCGCAATATCTTGCCGACGTTCGTCTTCGGCAACGCATCGCGAAATTCGATGATCTTCGGCAGCTTGTAGCCAGTCAGGTTCGCCTTGGCATGCGCCTTGAGCGTCTCGGCAGTCAGGTTCGGATCCTTCTTCACGACGACGATTTTCACGGCTTCGCCGGATTTATCGTCGGGCACGCCAACTGCGGCAACTTCGAGCACACCCGGGCATTGCGCGATCACGTCCTCGATCTCGTTTGGATAAACGTTGAACCCCGACACCAGGATCATGTCCTTCTTGCGGTCGACGATAGCGAAGTAGCCTTTCTCGTCCATCCTGGCAATGTCGCCGGTGTGCAGCCAGCCGTCGGTGCTGATGACTTTCGCCGTCTCCTCGGGTTTTTGCCAGTAGCCCTGCATGACTTGCGGTCCGCGCACGCACAGCTCGCCCGGGGTGCCCACCGGCAGCACATTGCCATCGTCGTCCTGGATGGTTACATCGGTGGAGGGGATCGGCAGGCCGATGGCGCCGTTGTACTCGGCCAGATCCAGTGGATTCATGCAGGCGGCGGGCGCGGTCTCGGTGAGCCCATAGGCTTCCACCAGCGTCACTCCCGTCACTTTCTTCCAGCGCTCGGCCACCGCGCGCTGCACTGCGCTGCCGCCGCCGAGCGTCAGATGCAAATTGGAAAAATCCACTTTGTCGAAACCGGGCGTGTTGAGCAGGCCGTTGAACAGCGTATTGACCCCGGTAATCGCGGTCATGCGGATGCCGTGCAGCAGCTTCACGAAGCCGGGCATGTCGCGCGGATTCGTGATCAGATGATTCAGGCCGCCGAACTTCATGAACACGAGGCAATTCGCCGTCAGCGCGAAGATGTGATACAGCGGGATCGCGGTAACGATGACTTCCTCGCCTTCGCGCACGTTGCCGCTGCCGCCAAGCCAAGCCGAAGCTTGCAGCATGTTCGCGACCATGTTGCCGTGGCTCAGCATCGCGCCTTTCGCCACGCCTGTCGTACCGCCGGTGTATTGCAGGAACGCAAGGTCATTGTGTGCAATCACCACTTTGGGCGGGGCTTTGCGTGCGCCGCGCGCGAGCGCTGTATTGAAGCGCACGGCGTTCGGAATCGAATAGGCCGGCACCATTTTCTTGACGTGCTTGATCACCAGATTCGTGATCGCCGATTTTGGAAAACCGAGCAGGTCGCCGACCGCCGTCGTGATCACGTGCTGGCAGGGCGTGTCGTGCAGCACTTCGGCGAGAGTCGCGGCGAAGTTGTCGAGCACGATGATCGCACTGACCCCGGCGTCGTGCAGCTGATGGCGCAGCTCGCGCGCCGTGTACATCGGGTTGGTGTTGACGACGGTGAGGCCGGCGCGCAATACGCCGAAGATCGCCACCGGATATTGCAGCACGTTCGGCAGCATGATCGCGACGCGATCGCCACGCTCCAATTTCAGATCATTGATCAGATAGGAAGCGAAGTCCCGGCTGAGCCGGTCGATGTCCGCGTAGCTGAGCACCTTGCCCATGTTTTTGAACGCCGGGCGGTGGGAAAATCGTTCGCACGCGCTTTCGAGCACGTGCGCGAGCGAGCGGTATTCGTCCACATTGATCTTCGCCGGCACGCCTGGCGGATAGCTCGCCAGCCAGGGACGTTCGATGTCAGCCATGCCTTGCTCCCCATTGAATGAGCGGATTTGAGCATAGCGGAGGAAAAAGCGGCAAGCTGCATTGCGGCGCGCGGCGCGAGAGTGCAGGATGACGGCATGCCAAGGATCGCCGTGTTCGCGCTGTTGCTGTCGCTGCTCGGCGCCTGCCATCACACGCCCGATGAGCAGCGCATTCGTGATGCGATCGCAGCCATGCAGCAAGCCGTCGAGAGCGGCAAGCCACGCGATTTCATGGCTTACGTCGCGCGGGATTTCACCGGCGAGGAGGGCACCGTCGACCACGACGGACTAGCCAACATCCTGCGCGTGGAAGTCCTGCGCAACGAGCGCGCGGGCGTGACGCTCGGGCCGATCGATATCGAGATGCAAGGTGACCGCGCAGTCGTGCATGTCACCGCGACGCTGACCGGGAGTGCGGGCGGGCTGTTGCCCGACCGCGCTTCAGTCTATGCAATCACCAGCGGATGGCGCCGCGAGGGCAGCGATTGGCGGTGTTACAACGCGTCCTGGGAACAAAAGCTTTAGCTCGTTCGCAGTGCTCAGGCCGCTTTCGCACTTCCGGCCAACTGCCGCAATACATACGGCAGAATCCCGCCGTGGCGGTAGTACTCCACCTCTTTCGGCGTGAGCAGCAGTACCTTCGCCGTGAACGTTTTTTCGCCCGCAGAACCCTTTGCCACGATTTCGACTTGCCTGGCCGCGCCATCGCTGAGGCCGACGACATCGAACATTTCATCGCCCTTCAGGCCCAGCGTCTGCGCGTTTTCGCCGTCGCGAAACTGCAGCGGCAGCACGCCCATGCCGACCAGGTTGGAGCGGTGGATGCGCTCGAAGCTCTCGGCGATCACCGCTTTCACACCGAGCAGCAGAGTGCCCTTGGCCGCCCAGTCGCGCGAGGAACCGGTGCCATATTCCTTGCCGGCAAGCACGACCAGTGGCACGTTTTCCTTCTTGTACATCATCGCCGCGTCGTAGATCGGCAGTTTCTCGCCGCCACCGGTTTTGTTCGGGTCGAAATACAGCGTATTGCCGCCTTCCTCGCCGCCGAGCATCAAGTTCTTGATGCGGATGTTGGCGAACGTGCCGCGCACCATCACGTCGTCGTTGCCGCGGCGTGAACCATAGGAATTGAAGTCGGCCTTGACCACGCCGTGCGCCTGCAGAAACTGACCCGCGGGCGAGGTCGCCTTGATGTCACCGGCAGGGGAGATATGGTCGGTGGTGATCGAGTCGCCGAAGATGCCGAGGGCGCGCGCACCACGAATATCGGCGATCTTGCCGGTCTGCATGCGCATGCCTTCGAAATACGGCGGGTGCTTGATGTAAGTCGAGCCACCGTCCCAGGCATAGCGTTCGCCCTCAGGTGATGCGATCAGGTTCCAGCGGCTGTCGCCCTTGAATACATCGGCGTAGTTCTGCTTGAACAGCTCAGGGCCGACAGTCGCGGCGATCACATCGCCGATTTCCTTGTTTGTCGGCCAGATGTCTTTGAGGTAGACCGGCTTGCCGTCGCTGCCGGTGCCGAGCGGTTCTTTCGTCAGATCGATGTTGACCGTACCGGCGAGCGCGTAGGCGACCACCAGTGGCGGCGAAGCGAGATAATTCATCTTCACTTCGGGATGGACACGACCTTCGAAATTGCGATTGCCCGACAGCACCGACGCGACGACGAGATCGCGGTCGGCGATAGCTTTCGAGATCTCCGCCGGCAGCGGACCGGAGTTGCCGATGCAAGTCGTGCAGCCATAGCCGACGACATAGAAGCCGAGCTTCTCCAGGTCATCCAGCACGCCGGCATTCTTCAGGTAATCGGTGACGACGAGCGAGCCCGGGCCGAGCGAAGTCTTCACCCACGGCTGCGCCTTGAGTCCTTTCCTGATCGCATTGCGCGCAAGCAGACCGGCACCGAGCATGACGGCGGGGTTCGACGTGTTCGTGCACGAGGTGATTGCGGCGATGACGACGGCGCCGTCGCGCAATTTTGAACCGTTGCCGACATGTTGGCCTTCAGCCAGCGCACTCTCGTCATGACCGACTGCAGTCGTGCCGCCTTCGCCTTCCAGGCGCGCCTTGGCGGTTTCGGTCGGTTTGCGGTTTGTCGTCAGTGCGGCCAGCGAATCCCGATAGCTCTTGCCGACGTCTTGCAGCAAAACGCGATCCTGGGGCCGCTTCGGACCCGCGAGCGACGGCCTCACGTCGGCAAGATTCAATTCCAGCGTCGAGGAAAACTCAGCATGCGGCGTGTTCGCGTCGTGCCAGAGTCCTTGCGCTTTCGCGTAGGCCTCCACGAGCGCAATCTGCGCTTCCTCGCGGCCCGACAGACGCATGTAGTTCAGTGCTTCGGCGTCGATCGGGAAGATGCCGCAAGTCGCGCCGTATTCCGGCGCCATGTTCGCGATCGTCGCGCGATCGGCGAGGGGCAGATGCTGCAGGCCGTCGCCGAAGAATTCGACGAACTTGCCGACGACACCATGCGCGCGCAGCATCTGGGTGACGGTGAGTACCAGGTCCGTCGCGGTCGCGCCTTCAGGCAGCTTGCCGCTCAACCTGAAACCAACGACTTGCGGGATCAGCATGGACGAGGGCTGGCCGAGCATCGCTGCCTCCGCCTCGATACCGCCAACGCCCCAGCCGAGCACGCCGATGCCATTGATCATCGTCGTGTGCGAGTCGGTGCCGAACACGGTGTCTGGATAAGCCCAGGTCGCGCCGTCCTTCTCTCCGGTCATGACCACGCGCGCGAGATATTCCAGATTCACCTGGTGCACGATGCCGGTGCGCGGCGGCACTACCTTGAAATTGTTCAGCGCCTTCTGGCCCCAGCGCAGGAAGCTATAGCGTTCCTGGTTGCGCTCGAACTCGATTTTCACATTCAGATCCAGCGAATCGGCCGTACCGAATTTGTCGACCTGCACCGAGTGGTCGATGACGAGTTCCGAGGGAATCAGCGGATTGATCTTCCGCGCATCGCCGCCGAGCTTGACGATCGCATCGCGCATTGCGGCGAAGTCGACGACGCACGGCACGCCGGTGAAATCCTGTAGAACGACGCGCGCCGGCATGAACGCAATCTCGGTAACCGGTTCGTGCTTCGCATCCCACTTCGCAACTGCTTCGATCGCGGCAGCGCTCACGTTGATGCCGTCTTCGTGGCGCAGCAGGTTCTCGAGCAGGATCTTCATCGAATACGGCAGGCGCTTGATATCGAAGCGCTCGCCGAGCTTGGCGAGGCTGGCGATGGTGTAATGCTTGCCGCCCACTTCGAGGCTGGCGTGGGTGGCGAAGGAATCGGTCATGGCGCTCATGCTCCTGCTGCGTCGAGAGATTTTTCGCCGCGTTGAGCGGCCGCACGGCCGCTGGAACGAGGCGAGTCGATCCGCCGCTGCGCAGCGGCGGTGGATAACCGCTAATTATAGCGCCGATCGCCGTCCGGGATAACGGCGCGGTCAGGTCCCGTCGAGCGTGCAGCGAGCCAATAACCCGCGCGCCAGCATCGTGTATTGGCGTCGGCGGAACAGCAGCCGCAACTGCGATCCACCGAGTTGCCGCCAGAGCACCGCGGCGCGCACCGCGGCGAGCAGCAGCGTGCGGATCTGGTTGACCTGTGCGGCTTGCTGCAGGTAGGTCGGATTGCCTTCGACCAGGACGCGCGGCTGCAGGCGCGACAGGGTCTGCGCGTAAAGCTCAGCCAGGCGCGCGCTCGGGTCGGCCTGGCCCGCGTCGACTTGCGGCGCCATGCTCTGCAGCGCATCGATGCCGGCACGTACAGAGCGCAAGACCTCGGGACGGCGTGCAAGTGCGCGCTCCAGACGCAATACCTGGATCGCCATGCGCGTCAGCGCCAAGTCGCGCTTGCCGGTTTCGCCGAGTTGCGCGACGAGTGTTTCCAGGCCAAGGCGAAGGTTGCCGATGCCGCCGAACACGTCGGCGGGGCTGTCTGCGTCGATGCGGAAAATGCTGGCTGTGCTCCGGCGCGCTGCGATCGCGTCGCAGCCGCCGCGCATTGCCAGCGCGCGCACGAGTGCGAGCGCCTGAAACAGGCCGGCTAGCGCAATGACGCGACCTTCTCTCATGCGTTCATCCCGCCGAAGGGGGCGTCCGTTGCGTCGATGACGCCGCCGCCAAGACATTCCTCCTCGCGATAGAACACCACGGATTGTCCGGGCGTGACCGCACGCTGGGGTGTATCGAATTCCACACTGCAGCCTGCATCGTCAATGCGCACGACGCAAGCCTGATCGCCCTGGCGATACCGCGTTTTCGCCGTGCAGCGAAATTCCGCGGCCGGAGCCGCGCCTGCCACCCAACTCAGTTCGCTGGCGCACAATCTCGACGAATGCAGCCAGCGCGTCTCGTTGCCTTGAGCGACGAGCAGCACATTTTCGGCGACATTCTTGCCCACCACGTACCAAGGTTCGCCGCCGGCGTCGCGGCGTCCGCCTATCCCCAAGCCGGCACGCTGGCCGAGTGTGTAATACATCACGCCATCGTGTTCGCCGACGGGCTTTCCCTCGGGCGTGCGTATCTCGCCCTGGCGTGCCGGAATGTATTGGCCGAGAAATTCGCGGAAATCCCGTTCGCCGATGAAGCAGATACCGGTGGAATCCTTCTTGTCGTGGGTCGGCAACTGCGCCTCGCGCGCGAGCCGGCGCACCTCCGGTTTCGGCAATTCGCCGATCGGAAACAATGTTGCAGCCAGCTGCTGCTGGCCGAGCGTGTAGAGAAAATAGCTCTGGTCCTTGTTGCCGTCGCGGCCGCGCAGCAAGCGCTGGCGGCCATCGCGTTCGTCGTTGCGCGCGTAATGCCCGGTCGCGATCTTCTCGGCGCCGAGTGCGCGCGCGTGTTCGAGAAACGTCTTGAACTTGATTTCGCGGTTGCACAGCACGTCCGGGTTCGGTGTACGCCCGGCGCGATATTCGGCGAGAAAATGCGCGAACACGCGATCCCAGTATTCGGCGGCGAAATTGCGCGCATGGAATGGGATGCCGAGCTTGGCGCAGATGCGCACGGCGTCGGCGCGGTCGCGTTCGGCATGACATTCGCCGAAACGCTCGTCTTCCTCCCAGTTCTGCATGAACATTCCGGCGATTTCGGCACCGCTGTTTTTCAACAGCAAGGCGGCGACGGAGGAATCCACGCCACCCGAGATGCCGACCACGATGCTCATGGCAACGCTTTGTTGAACAAGCAATGCAGCGCATCCAGCGGCAGGCGTTTGCCGGCGAGGAAATCATCGACCCCGCGCAGCACCATCGGGCTGCGCAGACGCGCTTGCGCGGCAGCGATTTCATCGCGCGACAGCCACAGCGCGCGCACGATGCCGGCGTCGAGTTCGCGCGCCGGATCGTGACTGAGCGCCAGCGCTGCAAATGTAAAACGCAGGAAGTGGCCAGCGTCGTTCGCCCACTGGTAGATACCGACGAGTTGCGTCAATTCGACGCTCCAGCCGGTCTCTTCGAGCGCCTCGCGCACTGCCGCCTGGAGCAGGGACTCGTCGGGTTCCAAATGCCCGGCGGGCTGGTTGAGCACGAGCTCGCCACGCACATTTTCCTCGACCAGGAGGAATTTCCCCTGTTGCGGGACGACGCAGGCGACCGTAACGTCGGGACGCCAGATATCTGCGGGGGGAGTGGTCCGATTCATGCTTGAAGATTCAAGAGGTACAACGCACACAACGGCCTGAATGGTACACGACGCGTGCAGTTGAAATCGGCGAGCATAGCCGCCACTGAGCGTTATAATCGATGGGGATAAGACCTGACCGGTACGATGTCGCAAAAAACCGAACAACAGCAGCAGCGCGGCGTGGTCGTCGAAGAGGCCAAGCCCGAGGTCGCGCGCCCGCCGCTCTACCAAGTCGTGATCATCAACGACGATTTCACCCCGATGGACTTTGTCGTGGTGGTGCTGGAGACGTTTTTCAATATGAGCCGCGAACTGGCCACGCAAGTGATGCTGCACGTGCATACGCGTGGCAAGGGCGTGTGCGGCGTGTTCACGCGCGAAGTGGCCGAGACCAAGGTCACCCAAGTCAATGAATTCTCGCGTGCGCACCAGCATCCGCTATTGTGTACATTGGAAAAAACCTGAGTATCCCCATCTACTGCGACATAGGTTTCATCAGGAATTCGAATGTTCAGTAAAGATCTCGAGCTTACGATCGGCCAGTGCTACAAGGAGGCCCGCGAGCAGCGCCACGAGTTCATGACCGTGGAACACCTGCTGCTGGCGCTGCTGGAGAATCCTTCGGCGGCGGCTGTGCTGCGCGCGTGCGGCGCCGACACCGCCAAGCTCGGCAAGGACTTGCGCGCGATCATCCTCGAAACGGTGCCGGTGTTGCCGGCGAACGACGAACGCGATACGCAGCCGACGCTCGGTTTCCAGCGCGTGTTGCAGCGCGCGGTTTATCACGTACAGTCATCGGGGCGCAAAGAAGTCACCGGTGCAAATGTGCTTGTGGCGATTTTCGGCGAGAAAGATTCACACGCGGTGTATTTCCTCAATCAGCAGGAAGTCACGCGCCTGGATGTGGTCAATTACATTTCGCACGGCATCGCCAAGATCGGCCAGGAATCGGCGCCGCAGTCCGGCGCCGAACCGGGCAAGGAAGGCGAGGGCGGCGAGGAGCCGCGCGGCAATCCGCTCGTGGAGTTCGCCTCCAATCTCAACGAACTGGCCAAGCAGGGCAAGATCGATCCGTTGATCGGCCGCGTCGAGGAAGTTGAGCGCACGATCCAGGTCCTCTGCCGTCGGCGCAAGAACAACCCGCTGTATGTTGGCGAAGCCGGGGTGGGCAAGACCGCGCTGGCGGAAGGTTTGGCCAAACGTATCGTCGAGGGCGACGTCCCCGACGTGCTCAAGCCGTGCACGATCTACGCACTGGACATGGGCGCGCTCGTCGCCGGCACGAAATATCGCGGCGATTTCGAGAAGCGCCTGAAGGCGGTCATCGCGGAGCTGAAGAAGCAGCCGCATTCGATCCTGTTCATCGACGAAATCCACACCATTATCGGTGCTGGTTCCGCGTCGGGCGGCACGATGGACGCATCGAACCTGATCAAGCCCGTGCTCGCCAGCGGCGAGCTGCGCTGCATCGGTTCGACCACGTTCCAGGAATTCCGTGGCGTATTCGAGAAAGACCGCGCGCTCGCGCGGCGTTTCCAGAAAATCGACGTCGTCGAGCCGAGCGTGGCTGAAACGGTGGAGATCCTCAAAGGCCTGAAATCGCGCTTCGAGGACCACCATAAGGTGCAATACACGTCGGATGCGCTCAAGGCCGCAGTCGATCTGTCGGTCAAGCACATCGGCGACCGCTTGCTGCCGGACAAGGCGATCGACGTCATCGACGAAGCCGGTGCGCGGCAGCGCCTGATGCCGGAAAAGGATCGCAAGACTGTCGTCGATGTCGCGGAAATCGAATTCATCATCGCGCGCATGGCACGGATTCCGCCCAAGCAGGTATCGGCCTCCGATCGCGATGTGCTCAGAAATCTGGACCGCAACCTGAAGATGGTCGTGTTCGGCCAGGACAAGGCGATCGACGCGCTCGCCTCATCCATCAAGATGGCGCGCTCAGGTCTGGGCAACACGCAGAAACCGATCGGCTGCTTCCTGCTTGCTGGCCCGACCGGTGTGGGCAAGACCGAAGTCACGCGCCAGCTCGCTCTGCATTTGGGCATCGAGTTGATCCGCTTCGATATGAGCGAGTACATGGAAGCGCATTCGGTGTCGCGCCTGATCGGCGCGCCTCCGGGGTATGTGGGCTTCGATCAGGGCGGTTTGTTGACCGAGCAGATCACCAAACATCCGCACTGCGTGTTGCTGCTCGATGAGATCGAGAAGGCGCATCCGGACGTCTACAACATACTGTTGCAGATTATGGATCACGGCAAGCTGACCGACACGAACGGCCGCGAAGCGAATTTCCGCAATGTGATCGTGGTGATGACGACGAATGCGGGTGCCGCGCAGGCCGCGCGGCGCTCGATCGGTTTCGTCGAACAAAGTCACGCGACCGATGCGATGGAAACGATCCGTCGCGCGTTTTCGCCGGAGTTCCGCAATCGCCTGGATGCGATCATCCAGTTCTCGGCGCTGGACATGGAGCACATTCTGCGCGTCGTCGACAAGTTCCTGATCGAGCTGGAAACGCAGTTGCAGGAGAAGCACGTGTCGCTGACCGTCGATGCCGACGCGCGGCGCTGGCTCGCCGAACATGGCTTCGATGCCGCAATGGGCGCGCGGCCGATGGCGCGCGTGATCCAGGAGAGCGTCAAGCGCCTGCTCGCCGACGAGTTGCTGTTCGGCAAGCTGGCCGATGGCGGCAGGGTTTATCTGAGCGTCAAGGACGACAAGCTCGATGTGCGTATCGAGGCCGACGAGAAACAGCCGGCGGTTGTCGAATAAGTGACCGTTCTAAACGAAAAACGGCGGGCAATGGCCGCCGTTTTGCTGTAAAGCCGGGTCCCCGTTCGTTGTACGTACTGCACGGGATGACCTTGTCTGCAGTCACTTCATGCGGTAGGTGATCCGACCCTTGGTCAAATCGTACGGCGTCATCTCGACCTTCACCTTGTCGCCGGTGAGGATGCGGATGTAGTTCTTGCGCATGCGCCCGGAGATATGCGCAGTCACGACGTGACCGTTCTCTAGCTTCACACGGAACATGGTGTTCGGCAGGGTCTCCTGGACCGTACCTTCCATCTCGATTTGATCGTCTTTCGCCATTACTTTCCGATTGGGTCGCGGAAGCCACGCCGCAAGGCGCGCGATTCTGCCACGTTCGCGGCGCGGCGGGAAGCAAAATATGCGCTGATTCAGGCCAGATCGGACGCGATCGGGCATGGCCAGCGCTCGCTCCACGCCCCGATCGCACGCGACTGTGCACACAGCCGCACGACTTCGCCAAGAAAACTGCTGCGAGGCATTTCGAATGCGCCGAGCGTATGCAAGTGCGGCGATGCCACTTGTGCGTCGAGCAGCGGGAATTCCCATTCGTGCAATGCCCGGCACAATGCGATCAAGGCGACTTTCGAGCCATTCGTGGCGGCGCTGAACATCGACTCGCCGAAAAACATTCGGCCGATCGCCACGCCGTACAGGCCGCCGACGAGGCGATCAGCGTCGTATACCTCGATCGAATGCGCATGGCCGAGCGCATGCAGGCGCTGATAGGCGGACAGCATGTCCGGCGTTATCCAGGTGCCGCTTTCGCCTGCCCGCGGCGCGGCGCAGGCGCGCATCACGTCGGCGAACACGGTGTCGACGCGGATTGTCCACCTGCTGTGGCGTAGCCAGCGTTGCAGGCGACTTGAGACGTGAATTCTGTCGGTGGCGAACACCATGCGTGGATCGGGCGACCACCACAGGATCGGTTCACCCTCCGAATACCAGGGAAAGACCCCGTGACGATACGCATCGAGCAACCGTTCCGGCGACAAATCGCCTCCGGCGGCCAGCAAACCGTTCGGTTCGTCGAGCGCCGTGTTCGCGTCGGGGAATTCATCGCGCGCGCCGGCGCGCAGGATCGGAATGCGGATCACGCAGCCTCCGCATCGCGATCCACATACGGCGAATGCGCCATGAGTTCTTCGCGGTACGCGAGTAACGACTGCGTTTCGCGCGCCAAAGCATCGGCGATCGCTGCGCGAAAGCGCCGATCTGCAATGTAGTGGAACGAACGCGTTGCCGTGGGCAAAAATCCACGCGCCAGCTTGTGTTCGCCCTGCGCTCCGGGTTCGAAACGTGCGAGACGCTCGCGCAGGCAGTACTCGATGCCCTGGTAATAGCAGGCTTCGAAGTGCAAGCCGGGAATCTGTTCGACGCAACCCCAGTAGCGGCCGTACAGCGTGTCGCGGCTGCGCAGCAGGAGCGCACCCGCGATCAGACGCGTGCCGCGCCGGCACAGCACCGCGAGTATGCGCCGCGGCATCGCACGCCCGAGATGGCGCAGGAAATCGAGCGTCAGTGCCGGGTAATTACCCTTCTCGTCGAAGGTGGATCGATAGAAATCATGCAGTGCCTGCCATTGCGTATCGCTGAGTTCATCACCATGGCGAATCTCGCAGCTGACACCGGCACGCAGCACGCGCGCACGCTCCTGACGGATGTTCTTGCGCTTCTTCGGAGTCAGCGCATCGAGAAAATCGGCGAAATCGCGCCAGCCGCCGCCCGCGATCGCAGCGTTGCGCCAGTGGAATTGCCAGTCCATGCGCGGCAGCCAGTCGCTGTGGATGAAGCTGGCAGCGTCGCTGTCGTTCGCAAAGTTCAGGTGTGCGGAAGACCAGCCGCGGCTCCCGGCTTGCGCACGCATCGCCTCGATCAGTGCTCGCCTCATTTCTTCCCCCGCAGTGCCGACGAGCAGGCGCGGACCGGTCACGGGCGAGTAGGGTATCGCGCACAGCAGCTTCGGGTAGTAGTCCAGGCCCGCGCGCGCGTAAACGCCGGCCCAGGACCAGTCGAACACGTATTCGCCATGTGAGTTGAGCTTGACGTACATCGGCGCCGCGCCTACCAGATCGGCGCCACGGTACAAACCCAGATGATGCGGGATCCAGCCGTATTCGGCGCTCAGGCAATCGTATCGCTCGAGGCCGGCGAGGAACGCATGATCGAGAAAAGGGTTGTCGTCAGAGAGCAACGCGTTCCACTGCGCCGCATCGATTTCATCCAATCGCGAATGGAAGCGTGCGATCAGCATTTGTAGGCCTCGCACTCGCTGCGCGAGTGGATGGCGTTGCTGGGCTCAGCGTCCGCAGCATCACCAAGCAACCCAGCTTCCAGCTCCTGCCGGCGGCGTTGGCCTTGACACGCGATGCGGCTCATCGCATCGCGCATGCGCTCAGGCCAGGCCCAGCTTGTCCAAGTACTTTTCTGCATCCAGCGCCGCCATGCAGCCAAACCCCGCCGACGTCACGGCCTGGCGATACACCTGATCGGCGACGTCGCCCGCAGCGAACACGCCGGGCACGCTGGTGCCGGTCGAACCGCCGTCGAGGCCGGACTTGATCTTGATGTAGCCGTTGTTCATCGTGAGCTGACCATCAAACAGCGCGGTGTTCGGGGTGTGGCCGATCGCGACGAACAGCCCGCTGACCGGAATCTCGCGCGTGCTGCCGTCCTGCGCACTCTTCAGACGCACGCCGGTGACGCCGCTGCCGTCGCCGAGCACTTCGTCGACAGAATGATTCCAGACGATGTCCACTTTTCCACTTTGCTGCTTCGCGAACAGTTTGTCCTGCAGGATCTTCTCGGCCTTGAACTTGTCGCGGCGGTGCACGAGCGTGACTTTCTTGGCGATGTTCGCCAAATACAATGCTTCTTCCACCGCCGTGTTGCCGCCACCGATCACCGCGACTTCCTGATCGCGGAAGAAGAAGCCGTCGCAGGTCGCGCAGGCCGATACACCCTGGCCCTTGAACTTGTCCTCGGAAGGGATGCCGAGATATTTCGCGGTCGCGCCGGTGGCAATGATCAGCGCATCGCAGCTGTAGGCGCCATTGTCGCCGATCAACCGGAACGGCCGCTGCGACAGGTCGGCGGTATGGATGTGGTCGAATAGCAGTTCCGTCGCGAAACGCTCGGCGTGCTTCTGCATGCGCTCCATCAGCGCCGGCCCTTGCAAGCCTTCGATATCGCCGGGCCAGTTGTCGACGTCGGTTGTCGTCATCAGTTGGCCGCCCTGCTGCAAACCGGTTATCAGCGTCGGCTTCAGATTGGCGCGCGCCGCATAGACCGCGGCGGTGTAGCCGGCCGGGCCGGAACCGAGAATGATCAGGCGCGAATGCTTCGGGGTCGTCATGTATAATTAGTCCTTGGAAGCGGTTCGATTGAACCTCCGAAGATCGACTTTCGAGCAATCGTCTTTCGGAGTTCGATAAACCGCTTCTATGCGGTTATTCAGTACGTTTTGGGGAACCCGAAGCATGGGGTGCCTCAGTGTCTGAATCAAGTCTGCGTACCCACCCTCTTTGGAGCTACACCTTATGCGTATCGGCGTGCCCTCGGAAACCAAGACGCTGGAAGGCCGCGTGGCCCTCGTTCCGGCTGCGTGCGCGGATCTCGTGCGCCGCGGTCACGAAGTATGGGTGCAGGAAGGCGCCGGCATGAAGAGCGGGTTCTCCGACGACGAGTACCGTCGCGTCGGGGTGCAGATCGCAGCGACCGCGAAAAAGCTTTATGAAGTCGGCGAACTGATCGTCAAGGTCAAGGAGCCGATCGCCGGCGATCTGAAATTGCTGCGCAAGGATCACCTGCTGTTCTGTTACCTGCATCTGGCGCCGGAGCCGAAGCTGACCAAGCGCCTGCTCGATATCGGCCTGACCGGGATCGCGTTCGAATCGGTCGAGGAAGCCGATGGCTCGCTGCCGCTGCTCGCACCGATGTCGATCATCGCCGGACGCATCGCCGTGCAGATTGGCACGACTCTGCTGCACCAGCCGGCCGGCGGCAAGGGCAAGCTGCTCGGCGGTCTGCCGTCGACCGAGCGCGGCAAGGTCGTGGTGCTCGGCGCAGGCGCGGCCGGGCGCAATTCCGCCGAACTCGCCGCGGCCGGCGGCTCGAACGTCATCGTGTTCGAGAAGCGCCAGGACCGTCTGCGCGAAATGATGAACCTCGCTCCGAACATCACCGCGCTGTATCCGTACGAGGAAATCGTCGCGCGCGAAGTGCGCGATGCCGACCTCGTCATCGGCGCCGTGCTGATTCCGAGTGCAAAAGCGCCGCACGTGGTCACGCGCGCGATGGTCAAATCGATGGAGCCGGGCAGCGTGCTCGTCGACATCTCGATCGATCAGGGCGGCTGCTTCGAGACCTCCAAGCCGACCACGTACGCGGACCCGACCTATTTGGTCGACGGCGTAATGCATTTTTGCGTGACCAACATGCCGGGCGCCGTGCCGCAGACCTCGTCGCAGGCGATCTGCGCCGCGATCCTGCCGTATGTGCAGCGCCTGGCCAGCGACAAGAACTGGCGCAAATACGCGCCGCTGGCCGGCGGTATCAACGTCGAGAATGGTAAATTGGTCCATCCGGCGTTGAAAGGCATGAAATTGTCTTGAAAACAATGGCATGTAAGCTGTATTTGAAGTAGATTCACGCGGTGGCGCGCGACTCCAAAAGCAAGGCCAGCGACGATTCCGGCGAAGCGATGCAACGCCGTCTGCGCGAAGCAGCGTTTCTGCTGCTCGTGCCGGTCGCGGTTTACCTGTTGCTGTGCCTGATCACCTACAGCCCTGAGGATCCGGGCTGGTCGCACGCGGGGCAAACCGATCATCTGCGCAACCTGGGCGGCACGATCGGCGCATGGGCGGCCGATCTGAGCTTCTATCTTTTCGGCTATCTCGCCTACGCGTTTCCGCTGATGCTGCTCGTCTTCGGCTGGGTCTTGTTCCGCGGTCACGAAGCCGGCGAAAGCTCGCCACTGGAACCCACGTTGCGGCTGATCGGCGGGGTCGCGTTCTTTATCGGCGGCACCGGGCTGGCATTTCTGCACGCTGGTGGCCCGCTCGAACTGCCGGCCGGCGCCGGCGGGGTTATCGGTCAGGTGATCGGGCGGCCGCTCACGCACGGTTTTGGCGGCGTCGGCGCCAGCCTGTTCCTGCTGGCGGTGTTTTTGATCGCATTGACGTTGGCGACCGGTCTGTCGTGGTTCAAGGTCATGGACGCGATCGGTCAGGGCGTCTTCGCCGCGTTCGGCTGGCTCGGCGCGAGTGTGAAGAAGGCTGAAGCTTCGCGGGTGGCGCGCGCCGCGCGCAGCGAGCGCGAGGTCGTGCGCAAAGTCGAGACGGTCAAACAATCCCGACGCGAACCGATCAAGATCGAACCCACGGTCGCGCCGATCGAGAAGAGCGAGCGCGCCGAGCGCGAAACGCAGATTCCACTGTTCTCCGGCATTGCCGATTCCGAACTGCCGCCGTTGTCGCTGCTCGACGAACCGCAGCAGCAGGCCAAAGGCTATTCGGAGGAAACGCTCGAGGCGCTCTCGCGCCAGGTCGAACTCAAGCTCAAGGACTTCCGCATCGACGCGCAGGTGGTCGGCGTCTATCCGGGTCCGGTCATCACCCGCTTCGAGCTGCAGCCGGCCGCCGGCATCAAGGGCAGCCAGATCAGCAGTCTCGACAAGGACATCGCGCGCGGCCTGTCGGTGACCAGCGTGCGCGTGGTCGACGTGATTCCGGGTAAATCGGTCATCGGCCTGGAAATTCCGAACAGCAATCGTGAAATCGTCTATCTCTCGGAGATTCTTCGATCGGAGCGCTACGACGGCGTGAAATCCCCGCTGGCGCTCGCGCTCGGCAAGGACATCGGCGGCCGACCGGTCGTCGTGGATCTGGCCAAGATGCCGCATCTGCTCGTCGCCGGCACGACTGGTTCAGGCAAGTCGGTAGCGCTCAATGCGATGGTGTTGAGCCTGCTGTACAAGGCCACTGCGCGCGATGTGCGCATGATCATGATCGATCCGAAAATGCTGGAACTCTCCGTCTACGAGAGCATCCCGCATCTGCTCGCGCCGGTCGTCACCGACATGAAGGAAGCCGCGAACGCGCTGCGCTGGTGCGTAGCCGAGATGGAGCGGCGCTACAAGTTGATGGCTGCGGTCGGCGTGCGCAATCTGGCCGGCTTCAACAAGAAAGTGAAGGACGCGATCGATTCGGGCAAGCCGCTGGCCGATCCGCTGTTCAAGGCACCGGAGAACACGACCGAACCCGTCGTCGTGCCCACGCTCGAACCCTTGCCCTACGTCGTCGTGATCATCGACGAATTCGCCGACATGATGATGATCGTCGGCAAGAAGGTCGAGGAATTGATTGCGCGGCTCGCGCAGAAAGCGCGCGCGGCCGGCGTGCACCTGATTCTTGCCACGCAGCGCCCGTCGGTGGACGTCATCACCGGCCTGATCAAGGCGAATATCCCAACGCGCATCGCGTTCCAGGTGTCGAGCAAAATCGACTCGCGCACGATCCTCGATCAGTCTGGCGCGGAAACACTACTGGGCCACGGGGACATGCTGTACTTGCCGCCGGGCACGGCCACGCCCGAACGCGTGCACGGCGCATTTGTCGGTGACGACGAGGTGCACAAGGTCGTGGCGCACCTGCGCAATCAAGGCAAGCCCGATTACATCGAAAACGTTTTCGGTGATGTGCAGTCGCTCGGCGACGGCCGGGTAGTCGGCGACTCGGGCCTGCCCGAAGACGCCGATGCTGACGGCGAAGTCGATTACGACGAGCTCTACGACAAGGCCGTGGCAATCGTCACCGAGTCACGGCGTGCATCGATTTCCGGCGTGCAGCGGCGCCTGAAAATCGGCTACAACCGCGCCGCGCGTCTGATCGAAATGATGGAATCCCAGGGCATCGTCAGCGCTCCGCAGCATAATGGGAATCGCGAAGTGCTGGCCAATCCACCACCGGAATTGTGATCGCGCGCGAGCTTCTTCACTCGCGCTTAACGCAGCGCGCACATCGCGCTATTGAAAATGTGTACTAGTGCGGGGAAATCCGCGCTAACGTGACGCAGTTCACTGAGGGCATTGCAGCTTCGCGGATAGGCTTTCTCCCGGATTGTGCGCCAACGGTACGCGCGTATGGTTGTACCCAGGATGCGGATCGATGCATAAAGGAGAAACGATATGATCAAGCTCTCGGAAGTTGTCGAAGCATTGACCGGCGAGATTCAGCCCGAAAGTCCACAACCGTTCACATGGACAACGCCGATCCGTCACGATCGGTTCCTCATTCCACAATTGCAGCGCGCGAATTTCGAGCTGCGGACCCTGTTCTCGATTGCCGACCACGCCAGTCGTGACCTGCAGTTCGATTCTGCCGCCGACGCGCTGGGCCAATGCGTGCAGAAGCTGCGAGAAGTGCAGCGTCTGGAAGCGCTACGGTTGTATCCAGTGCTCGCCCATCAGGCCGAGAGCGATCCAAATTCCGCCGCCACGATTGCGTACCTGCGCCTGCGCGCGCATACGCTGGCGCGCCGCTTCCTGCGTCTGTGCGAAAGTCTCATGGCGAGCACCCGTGCGCGCTTACTGCAGGAAACCGAGCTCGTCGAAGCCGGTAGCGCACTGGATAACTACATCAGCGCGAAGGAACTGCAGATATATCAGGCTTATTCATTTACCGCAGAGTCCGCCCAGGTCGCCTAGACTGAGGGAGATTCCTGCAGTACGCAGGGGTCATGCCGGGTTCGGCCCAAGATTCGCCTGCGCTAGGTTGGCAGTTCCAAAGGTGAGAGCTACGGGGGGCGAACCGGATGGCTGCGCAGATCACCGAACAGGATGTCCGCGACCGTAGACACGCCAACTACGATGCGGTGTTGATCATGCAGCTGCAGTGCGTACACCTCGAACTGCGCGCGAAACTCGCCAGTGCTGCGCGGATTTCGACGGACGAATCCTATAAGAACGCGTTGCTGCACCTGAGCCGCAATATCGATACGCTGGCGCAGAAGTTCTTGCGCCTGACCGAGAAGCTCCTGGACGGCGGCCAAGCCGCTTCCGAGCCGGAACACTCCGCGGAAATTCTGTGCTGAATCCGCACCCGCCGTCGGTCAATCCCGCACGGCCGTCAACAGATTCGCGTCGCGCACGATTGCCCAACGTCCGTTCTGCTTCTGCAATACCGAGAGGACGTGACCCGTGCGCTTGATGGGCGCACCGCCGGTATGCGGCGTCACCACAACCGTCAGGTGATTCCAGCAGTACGCCCAATCGCCGAACACGCGGATTTCCTGGATCGCGCTTTTGGCATCGATATCGACGTTCGCGAGCGCCTGTTGCGCGCTCGCGAACGCAGCGCGCCCCCGCATTGGCTCCTGGCCCACCTGCAGGAACACGGCATCTTCAGCCATCAGGCCGAGCACGGTATCGTTGTCACCGGCCTTGGTGGCGCTTAGCCAGGTAAAAACGAGATCACGAATCGCTTGTTCGTCAGCAGTCATTGCACAGTCGACGGTATGCATTGCGTCAGGCTTTCTTGAGAAAGCAGGTCTTCAGCACCAGTCCCTTGATCTTGTCCGAGTTGCCTTCGATATGATCGGCGTCGCCGTCGACGAGACGGATGTTCCTGATCACCGTGCCTTGTTTCAGCGGAATCGATGACCCTTTAACTTTGAGATCCTTGATCACGGTCACCGTATCGCCGAAGTTGAGGAGATTGCCGTTCACGTCTTTGACCGCGGCAGCGGGAACAAGTGCCCCTTCGAGCGGCGTCTGCGGCCATTCGTGCCCGCAATCGGCACAGACATAGTTGTCGCGATCCGGATAGGTATTGTCCATTGTGCATTGTGGACAAGCGGGAAATTCCGGCATTACAGCGCCTCGAAAATGCCGGCAGCGCCCATGCCGGTGCCGATGCACATCGTGACCATGCCGTATTTCTGCTTGCGCCGGCGCAGGCCATGCAGCAGCGTCGCGACACGCACCGCGCCGGTTGCGCCGAGCGGGTGACCGAGGGCGATCGCGCCGCCAAGCGGATTTACCTTGTCGGGGTTGAGGCCGATGTCCTTGATCACGGCCAGCGCCTGCGCCGCGAACGCTTCGTTGAGTTCGATCCAGTCCAGGTCGTCCTGCCTGATGCCGGTCTGCTTGCAGACTTTGGGGATTGCCGCTTTCGGGCCGATGCCCATGATCTCCGGCGGCACGCCGGCGACGGCAAAGCCGACAAAGCGTGCGAGCGGTGTCAATCCGTAATCCTTTAGCGCCTGTTCGCTGGCCAGAAGCACGGCGCCGGCGCCGTCGGACATCTGCGAGGAATTACCCGCAGTGACGCTGCCGTTGGCACGGAACACCGCCTTGAGTTTGGCGAGCACGTCGGCCGTGGTGCCGGCGCGCGGACCTTCGTCGATCTTGACCACGCGGCTGTCGTCGATGACAGCGCGATTGTTCAGATCGGGGTAGTGGTCGGCGAGCGTGTACGTCGCGATTTCGTCGGCGAATTCACCGTTGGCAATGCCGGCAAGCGCTTTGGCATGACTTGCGACCGCGAACGCATCCTGCTGCTCGCGCGTGATCTGCCACTGCTCCGCAACTTTCTCGGCGGTGATGCCCATGCCGTAGGCGATGCCGATGTGCTCGCTGCCGTTGAAGACCAGCGGATTGAATACCGGGTGATAACCCATCATCGGCACCATGCTCATGCTCTCGGTGCCGCCGGCGAGCATGAGATCGGCTTCGCCGAGGCGGATGCGGTCCGCCGCCATCGACACCGCCTGCAGCCCCGATGAGCAGAAGCGGTTGATCGTCGCCGCAGCGACGACATTCGGCAGCCCGGCGAGCAACACGGCGATGCGCGCGACGTTCATGCCTTGCTCGGCTTCCGGCATGGCGCAGCCGATAATTGCATCGTCGATGCGCGATTTGTCCACTTGCGGCAGCTTGGACAACGTCGCATTGATCGCATGCGCGAGCATGTCGTCGGGGCGCGTGTTGCGGAACATGCCGCGCGGAGCCTTGCCGACCGGCGTGCGCTGGACGGCGACGATGTAGGCATCCTGGATTTGCTTGGTCATTGTGAATTCTCCGTCGTCGCTATCAGTTGCGCAGTGGCTTGCCTGTCTTCAGCGTGTACGCGATGCGCTCCTGCGTCTTCGGCATCTGCGCCAGCGCCACGAAATGCTTGCGCTCCAGATCGAGCAGCCATTGCTCGTCGACAGTCGAGCCGCGCTCGATCTGGCCGCCGCATAGCGTGTCGGCAATGCGGCTGGCGATCTCGACGTCGTGAGCGGAGATGAAGCCGCCCTCGAGCATGTTGACGAGACCGGCTTTCAGCGTCGCCGCGCCGACATCGCCGGCAATCGGAATCGCGCGGCCTGGCAGCAGCGGGCGCCAGCCGGATTCGGCCAGCGCTTTCGCTTCGTTCTTGGCGACGTAAAGCAGTTCGTCGGCGTGATAGACGATGACATCGCTCGCGCGCAGGAGGCCGAATTCTCTCGCTTCGAGCGCGCTGGCCGAGACTTTCGCCATTGCCACGGTTTCGAAGTAACCCTTCAACGCGGTGAACACGTCACCGCCGGTAGCATTTTGCGCGGCGCGGATTGCGATTTCCTTCAAGCCGCCGCCGGCTGGCAGCAGGCCGACGCCGGCTTCGACCAAGCCGATGTAGCTTTCCAGCGCCGCGACGGTGCGCGCCGAATGCATTTGGAACTCGCAGCCGCCGCCCAGTGCCATGCCGCGGACCGCCGCGACGACCGGGACCAGCGACGATTTGATGCGCATGCTGGTCTGCTGAAAGCGGTCGACGAAGCTTTCGAACTCGGCGATTTTCCCGGCCTGCAGTGAAGCCGTGGCCTCGCTCAAATTCGCGCCGGCGCTGAACGGTTCGCTGTCCTGCCAGATCACGAGACCAGCGAAGTTGCGCTCGGCTTCTTCGATTGCGCGATGGACGCTCTCGATCACGCCGGAATTGAGCGTGTGCATCTTGGTCTTGAACGACAAGATCGCGATGTCGTCGCCGCCGAGATTCCACAGACGGGCATCGTCGTTCTCGAAAATCGTCTTGCCCTTGTCCAGTTTCGTGCCAAGCACGGTTTCCGGGAACAACTGGCGTTTGTATACCGGAGCGCTCGAGGGCGGAATCTGGTTGCCGCTGGCCGCCGAGTACGAACCGTGCGCATCGTGCACGCCCTTGCGCGCGGGCTCGCTCGCCCAGGCGGGCAGGGCGGCTTTGCTCATGGCCTTGCCTGCCGCGATGTCTTCGGCAATCCACTGCGCGACTTCCGCCCAGCCGGCTGCCTGCCAGGTTTCGAATGGGCCGAGCTGCCAGCCATAGCCCCAGCGCATCGCGAAATCGACCTCGCGCGCAGTTGCGGCGATATCGGCGAGGAAATACGCCGCATAGTGGAACAGGTCGCGATGGATTGCCCAGAGGAATTGCGCTTGCGGATCGGCGCTCGCGCGCAGCTTGGCGAATTTCTCGGCCGGCGATTTGAGCTTGAGGATCGCCGCTACCTCGTCGCTGACCTTGCCGGCCTGCGGCACGTAGTCGGCCTTGGTCGGATCGAGCACGAGGATGTCGCGGCCAGTTTTGCGGAAGAATCCGGCGCCGGTTTTCTGACCCAGCGCGCCTTTGCCTATCAATGCCTGCAGTACGGCTGGCGCCTGGAAGTACGCATGCCATGGATCGTCGGGCAGCGTGTCGTTCATGGTCTTGATGACGTGGCCCATCGTGTCCAGACCGACGACATCAGCCGTGCGGTATGTCGCGCTCTTCGGATGGCCGATCGCCGGTCCTGTCAATGCATCGACTACGTCGTAGCTCAGCTGGTACTTCTCGGTGTGATGCATTGTTGCCAGCATCGAAAACACACCAATGCGGTTGCCGATGAAGTTCGGCGTGTCCTTCGCGTAGACCACGCCTTTGCCGAGCGTGGTAGTCAGGAACGCTTCCAGACCTTCGAGCACGGCGGCTGCCGTTTTCGCGCCCGGGATTAGCTCGGCCAGATGCATGTAACGCGGCGGATTGAAGAAATGCACGCCGCAAAAACGATGGTGCAGTGATTCATCAAGAACGTCAGCTAACGCATTGATACTCAGGCCAGACGTATTGCTCGCCAATACGGCGCCCGGGTTCACGAATTTGGCGATTTTGGCGTAGAGATCGCGCTTCCAGTCCAGCCGCTCCGCAATCGCCTCGATGATCAGGTCGCAACCTCGCAGGCGCTCCAGGTGCTGGTCGTAATTGGCCGGAATGATCGAATTC
>Ga0070666_10000264_pt1 | contig 34800 bp, 30 predicted proteins | sample KBSS23metaG_FD_64677 | JGI IMG/M metagenome (GOLD analysis project Ga0070666, IMG submission 64677) | Switchgrass rhizosphere microbial communities from Kellogg Biological Station, Michigan, USA - KBS S2-3 metaG | ecosystem: Host-associated > Plants > Roots > Rhizosphere > Soil ... | reverse complement strand
GCTCCATGGAGCCTGCATAACGGTCACCGACGATCAGCGTGTCTTCGAAGAAGACGAAGTCGAACTTCGCGGCTTCCAGCATCTTGGCGAGTTCTTTGTGGTAGGACCCATCGATCCAATCCGATCCAAATTCCTTGCCGTCGCCGGGCCACGATGTCGCTCCGAATTTAGTGAAATACCCGAGGTGGAACTTTGTATGCGCCATAACATTATTCTCATCGAAAGCAAATTTTGACTCTGGAGCGATAGAGCGCTGAGGATTCGCTATACGGCCCCGTACCATTCTTCCTCTGAGGCCGCATCTTCCAACAATTGTAGACACATGACAACAATTTTCGGAAGCTTTTGGTTTACGGTCGAATCCCGTTAGAATTAGCAATGCCTAAAAACAAACGAAATGAAGCACCGGCGTCCACAGCATCCACCCGACCAGGGATTTATGCGTGCGGCACGGATACCGTAAATTCGATTCTCAAAGCGGCTTTGCACATTCTGATCGAAGAAGGAGCGGCTGCGTTCACCCTTCGCCGGATTGCCAGTGAATGCGGGCTACAGCTTGGGAATGTCAGTCGTCATTTTCCCCGCAAAGAAATGCTTATCCAGGTGCTCCTCGAAGAATTACTCGAACCGAGTGAAGGCCTTGTAGAGCGCAACATTCGGAAAGCCGGCATGTCGGCAGAGGAGGCGCTCACGCTGATAATCGAAGGCAGCCTTGATGAAATCAAAACCAAGCGGATGACGCGCTTATTCACAGAACTGTGGGCAATGGCGAATCATAATGAAGTCGTTGCTGAACGCGTAAAATCCTTATATCACTATGTTCACCAGCTGATAGCGGAGTTTGTCGTGCAGTTAAACCCCAAGCTCAGCGCCGATGATGCCTATACGGTATCTCTATTTATCAGTGCATCGATAGAAGGTACGACGATGTTGGCTGGCTTCGGCAAGCCCTGGCGTTCACTGATGCCGCAATTAAAAGGACTTGCCACTAAATCCCTTATCCACCTCGTAAAAACCGTAACCCCGGCAGAATTGCAGGCGCTGACCTTAAAAAGCTGATGCTTGTGATTCGATCGCTCGGAGCGCGATTGCGACGCCGCTCAAGTCCGGCCCCACATTTCCTCAACCGCGAGCACGAGCGTCCTGCCTATTGGATGTGCTGACTCTCGGGCATTGTGCCGACCAGACTCGATCGCACGCTGGTCGCTTCGGTTCGCAGTGGGTTACGCCGCCATTGGCCCACTTCTTCCGTGGTGTAGGGCTTGAATCCTTCCGGAACGTGCGCATTGTCGTAGCGGTAGAGCGTCCAGTTCAGAAGTTCAGCAAGGTCGTGATCAGAAACCGCCGCAGTGGCCACGCCTGGCACCCTTGCCAGATATTCGCGACCCCCTCGGACGCTGAGAAAGCGCGCCACGAAATCAGCCAGCGACGGAGTGCTGCCGGGTGTGGCCGTGGCGCTGGGCCGATGGCACCCCTGGCATTGCAGAATCCAATGCTGGCGCGCGCGAGCCTCGTCATCTACACCCGGCGTTCCCGCGAGCGCTCTGATCGAAATCGTTCCGAGCAACAGTAGCAGGCAAATCGCCTTCATTGGCCGGTCAGCTTGGCATTCAGCTCTGCGACTTGAGCGGGGCTCCACTCCGCGCCGCTGGCCCGTAGCTGTGTCACCTCTGCGGCGGTGAATTCGACCTTGGGCTGGGCAAGGAAGTTGAGTACCGCTGCCACCTCGTCAGCCGATAGCATGGACTGCGCCGGCATCATCCCCGAGAAAACCTTGCCTTCGGCCTTGATCGGACCGCCGAGGCCCCGTGCCAGCACCAGCACCAAGTATCGCCGCCCGTCTGTCTTTTCAGCGAAGGCACTGACATCTCCCCTCAACGGGGGGAACGCCCCGGGTACGCCCGCACGGGTGGACAAATGGCAGGCCGCGCACCGCTTGTAGACTGTGGCGCCATCCACCCCTGTCTGCGCGAGCGCCGAGATACTGAAGCCCGCTGCAAAAATGACTGCTAGCATCGCAACCTGCTTGCGTAGCAAGGTATCCCCGGTGATTGCAGCGATATTTTTGACCGACATGATCACTTCTCCAGTGCCGTGCCGATGAGGACGGCAGTGGAGCAGTTATAAACATTGCTCTGGGTGCCGAGGCACCAGTTCGTGTCGTTGTTCTGCTGCGGGCGAACCATTGGCCGGTCGTTCTCGTTGGTGTTGCACAAGCAATGGCCACACGACGATTTACCGCAGCAATCGTTATAACTGATGATGTACGAACGCCCGTCCACTGGATTGCGGCAGGTGCCAATCCAGGTGATAGGCGACATTTCAGTGCCCGGTGGACAGGAGGACGAACTTCCGCCGCAACACGCACACAGAAAGCCGTCGATCGCACAATAGCGCCAATAATTGCACGTCGTGGGATCGCCGGGATCTTGAACATTACCGGTCGACTGGGGTGCGACACCGCTGCCTCCAGTATGGCTTTGTGCTGCTGCACGCGAGACCGGCAGAACCGGAATAATCGCGGCGCCGGTGATGGCTCCGCCGATCAAGGTCAGGAGACTTCGGCGCGACGTGCGCCTAGCCACCTTTCGCGTCAGAAGCTCGGCAAACTTATCCAGTTGCGACATACGATTATCCTCTTCAGCGGCTCGCCATGAAGTCCTGGATCGAGGTGACCCCACGCTCCTTGGCTTCAAACAGACTTTCCAGATGTTCACGATTGTTGACGAGACCCATTGAAGCAATCAGGCCGTTTTCACCGATCAGGACGGCATACGGCAGCTTCGAAACGCCGAGGGCACGGCCGAGCGGTTCGGACAGGACATAGTCAAAACCTTCAAGTCCTTCCGCCATCATTAATCGACGGTGTTCCGCCGTATCGCCGTCACTGGCCAGCACGATGTCGATCCAGCTCCGTTCGACTTTCGCCGCCGACTTGAGGACCGGTAGCATCGACTTACACAGCGGGCAGTCCGGCGAAAGGAAGAAGATCAGCTGGCTACGTTCCAGGCGCGCGCCACCGATGGTGATCTCCCGTCCGCCGAGCGTCGCGAGCTCCAGGTCAGGCGCCTTATCGCCCGGCTTAAGCGTTTGATGAAGGGTCAGCGCACCGGCCGGCGCAATGCGCTCGTGAAGCACGCCCACCTGACGAGCCAATGCAGCGACCAGAATCGCCAGCACCGTAAACCCGACCCAGAGCAAAACCTGGGAAGCGATCACAAACGAGTTCATTGAGCGGTTCTCCATGCACTGGCCAGTTCTCCTGCCGCTAGATAAGCGGCGAAAAAAGCGAGCGCAGCAAAAGGGGCAATCGGGTCAAGGCCTTTGGGGAAAGCAGCCGCGGCCACGGCCAAGCCGCCCAAGACTAAGGGGCGCAACAGCGCGAACCGATCGATACCTTGCGTATGCGTGCCGAAACTGCAGCCGCAATCCAGCAGCGACTCCCCTCGCCGTGCTGCGGCCGTCAGAGCCACGAAGTACACACCCCAGAGGAGGATGGCCAGTAACGCCCCGGCGCCGCGTGTCTGCGAGATGATCAGCGCGAGTGCTGAGGTCGCCTCCAACGCTGCGGTGCCCAACATGGCTGGTAGGGCCAGCCCTGCGTTGATCCGCAAAAGGCGTGACGTCGCAAAGACGAGCCGCTCGCGGGCGTAAAGCTTGTGAGCCGCAGCGCTGACGAGCACCAGCGCCAGAAAGATCGCCACGGCGGCGCCGATTGGCCCCATTACTGCACTGCCGTCATCGTCGACGGCGCCATGCTGACACCGAGGATCGAGCGGGTCAGATTGCCGGTCGCCGTGTCGTAAACGTCGAGACCACCATCCGCTCGTGCCGCTACCAGGGCGGGCTTTATCTCGTGCGTCACCTCGATCGACATGGCATGGTTGGCCAGCTCGATCGTCCGGATCAGGGCCTTCTTCATTGGATCGACTACCCAAATGGTCTTGCCGCCGTCCTTGTGGCTGCCATTGCGACCAAAGGGATTGACCAAGACGTAGAGCAGTCCAGCGGGATCGGAAGCGATTAGCTGATATCCGCCGGGCCGCCATTCCGGACTTCCACCCTCTGGCTTCTTGATCGAAAAACCGCCGGCTACCCGAGCCACGTCGCCCGACAAGTCGACGGCCTTGAAATTGCCCATGAACGTCACGAACCAGGCTGTCCTGCCGACCATAGTCGGCATCATAAACATCGGATCGTTGTCGATATCGTTAAACGGTTTTGAGGAAACTGTTCTGATTGCCTGCCCTTTTTCATCGAGCACAACGCTGGCGATCGTGCCATCCGCGCACAGCGAGGAAAATCCACGCTCACCGGTCGGATAGATTTCGGAGCAACCTGGCACATCAACGTCGGCCAGGACCGCTTTCCGATCGAGATCCACGATTGTGACTGACGCTGCAGGCGTGAAGTTAAACACCAGAGCCCACTTCGACTGATTGGTGAGTTGCAGGCTGTTCTTGATGGAGGCCGCTTGGCTACGCTTCCCGCCCGGCAGCAGAATTTCGCCTTTTGGGGCAAGCGTCTTCGTATCCCAGATGGTGAGTACGTCAGTGCGGTCACCACGTGAGCCGCGGGAATAAAAGGTTTCGGCAACGTAGATTTCACCGCGGCTCATTGAGGGCATGATGGCGCCGAACTGAGCGGCCGAAAACTGCCCCTTTAAGTTTCGGCTTTCTGCTGCAGTGTCGATGATGACCCCGCGCTCATCGATGATGCTCGTGTAATACGCGTCATTAACGAAAACCCAGCTGGCCGGATACTTTTCCGGAAGCGTTTCCGAACGCCCCACTTCCTCTGTCGGCAACGGTCGGGGAAAGCGTTCTGCCAACGCCGGCAACGCAATTGCGCCTGCAAGTAACGCGGTCATGCAAGTTCTCAACTTCCAGCGCATAGGTCGATTTCTCCGTTCAGCCGTGCTCGTCTCAAACGGGGCTGCGCACACCCGCCTGCCGCAGACTCGCGGCGAAGCGAGCGCCACCCCAATGATAATTCATATTGACCAAATTGTTTACGAGTGTCAACATTAAGAAAAGGGAGACGAGAACGACTCGAAGCCAGATGCGCGAACTTAACGAATCAAACTTGCAAAAAAAACGAATGGCTAGCGGTTGATCTGACGCGTGCAGATCAGTTGCTCTTGGCACAAGAAAAGGAACCCATAATGAAACGATCAGCTGTAGGGAACGTCTTTCTTACCACTGCAGCAGCAGTGATCTGGATGGCTGCTGAGGCCCCAGCTCAGGCCCAGTCGGCCGCGACTATCGCTAACGCACCGCGCGCGCAAAGCGAAGACAAGCATTTCGTCAAGCCGATCCAGCTCGGTTTTACCAAGCTGGTGGTCGAAGATATTGACGGGATGTCCAAATTCTATCGCGCATTATGTGGCTTCGAGGAAGAGGAACGCGGCGACGCCAAAATCGGTGGCCATCCCATCCGTGAGGTCCATTTTCGGTCCGATCCGCCCGGGACGGGCACCTTTACGCTGACGAAATTCCTAGATGCGCGCCGACCCATCACCCAGGCCATCATTCTCGGTTTCATCGCCCCGAATATGAATCAGTTCGTCGAGCGCGCTTTAAAGGCGGGCGCCACCCTGGTTGAGCCTGTTACATCGCAGCCGGAACATGGCGTCAAGTTCGCTTTTGTCAAAGACATCGAAGGAAATTTAATCGAATTGGTAGAGCTCCTGTAGATGGGGGCGGAAGGAGACCCCTGAAGGGCATCTCCTGCAGATCAGCCAACGGCGCGGCGCTAATAGATTCATATACCGGTGGGCTGCAGATATTCAGAAACATTAGGGGAAGTTCAATGAGCTTATCTAAACGCCGTCGCCCTATGACACCCATCGTGCCGCCACGGCCGATCAGTGACATCTTCACGGATGATGAAAATGCGCGAATGCTCGATATCATGCGTACAAAGGGGCCATGGCGTCTCATTGCTGCCATCCACTTTAACTCCGCGGAAGAAATGCTCGCTGTTTCCAGCCCTTCGGGCGGACGGGATGAAGGACTGAAGCTGTCTGACCTGCTGACCCCTGCCTTTCGCGGCACCTTCGGCAATAACGGCCTGCCTTATATCGAAGAGGCGCATGAAATTTTCTACAGCCGCAGACTGCTCAGCTTAGTAAAGGAGATGCACGGCGCCCGCTACGGCGCGCCCTATCTCTTCCAGTTCAACCTGAATGGGCCGTCTCACGGCTACGATCCGGGTCACATCGACGGCCGCAGCTGGCGCGGGCTCGACCCGACTAACATGCCCGCCTGGCTGGGTGCTGTTATGGCCAAGTCCGGGCTGTTCGAGCCGTGGGAAGTCAAGGCAGGTCAGGTTATTTCCTGGTATTACCATTCAGACATCGACGGGGGCTTTACCTATTGGCCCGATGGCCCCGATCGCGCGCCGCAGCGGTTATCCGCCCCTATTTGGAACAGCGGCCTAGTCACCGACAACCAGCATATGTTCCATCGGGGGGAAGCCTCTGGTCCGCCCGAAAAGCGCGATATGGCGGCGGATATGTCACTGAACTCGATGATCGAAGCCGAAGGTGAGGACGGCTGGCGCATCATCGATGGCGATCGCGTCGTCGCCCGTTATGAAGCCAGCGATATGCGCATGCTCCTCCATTACAGCGCTCATGTATTCACAGACATGGCGGACCTCAAGCGCTTTTACGATCATACGGACGACCTGAAAATCGATCAGGCCTTGGACATATTGATCGCCGACCTGGAGACGAAGGGCATCCCCGTTGCCACCCCGACCAATCCCATGTCCGATCCTGACTTCATCGCGACGCTTACGGTCGCCTACGCTACCACGCCAACCAGCTATCACCCCAAAGCACCACTTCACATGCGACAGGGCGGCAGATAGTTTTGCTCGCCGCGCCTATCCGAGAAAACCTTAAGAGGGTCACGGCCATGAATACCGAATTTACCAATAAGCATAGGAAATAGATTATGGCGTTACGATGGTTCTTGAGCCGCATGGGTGCGCGCGCAAATTATGCTCTGATGCATGGCTTGGGACTCACAGCTGTCGTCCTCACCACAGCGCCGACTCTGGCGGTCGCCGCGCCCGCGGCCCCGGTGCGTGCGGAAATCCGGACCACGTCCTACGGTGTGCCTCACGTCAAGGCCGACGACTTCGTGGGTGCGGGTTACGGGCTTGGCTATGCGTTCGCTAAGGACAATCTGTGCGAGATCGCGGCTCGCTGGGTGACGGTCAACGGTGAGCGCTCCAAATATTTTGACCCGGACGAAGCAGATCCTTTCGCCGGGTTCGGCGACCAGAACAATCTGCAGAGCGACTTCTTCTGGAAGCGCATCCTCGATATGGACGTAGTTGGCAAGGAGCTGCAGAAGCCTGCGCCGCTCGGCCCGTCCTCTGAGGTGCGCGAAATGGTGCGCGGCTATGCGGCCGGCTATAACCGTTACCTTCAGGAAGTCGGCGTTGCGAACATCCCCGACGCTCGTTGCCGCGGAGCAGCGTGGGTCCGGCCCATCACCGAGAAGGACGTCTACCTGCGAGCCCTGCATTGGAACATCCTCCTGAGTTCCGGTGCGCTGATAAAGCCGATAACAGCAGCAGCGCCTCCCGAAAACACCCGAAGCGAGGTACCGCGCACGAAAGACATCGACCTGGCGAGCGCGGTCCTTGTGCCTCCGCTTACCGGCCCCGGCAGCAACATGATCGCACTCGGCAAGGACGCGACCGACAACGGCCGGGGCATGCTGTTCGCTAATCCGCACTGGTTCTGGAACGGTCCTGAGCGCTGGTATGAGGCGCAGATCACCGTTCCCGGCAAGATGAACGTCTACGGTGCAGGGGTCCTCGGCGTGCCGATGATCATTTTCGGCACCACCGAGAAGGTGGCCTGGAGCTCGACGCTGTCGACGCCGCGACGCTTCACGATCTATGAGCTGAAGCTCTCACCGGGACAGCCGACTTCCTACCTCTACGAGAATGCCGTGCGGAAGATGACACCGCGGACAGTCACGGTGGAGATCAAGAGCAAAGATGGCCGACTGGAGAAACGGAGCCACACCTTCTACGAGACCCATAATGGTGTTGTCCTGGAGAGCGAGGCCTACCGCTGGACAGACAAGACCGCCTACACGGTCCGGGACGTAGCCATGAGCTTCCGCTGGCTGAACCAGACACTCGCGATGAATCGCTCCAACTCCGTCGAGGAGATCGACGAAGCCGGACGCAAGCACCTCGGAATCGGCTGGCTGAATATAATGGCCGCCGACTCAAGCGGCAAAGCACTCTACGCGGATCGGACTGCTGTGCCGCACGTTACGGACGCAAAGCTAAAGAGCTGCGTCACGTCTGAGCTTGGCCAGACAGTGCTCAAGACGCAGCGCACTCCGATCATGGACGGCTGGCGCTCGGGTTGCGAGTGGGGGAATGACCCCGGCACCCCGATCCCGGGCATCTTCGGCCCGGTGAGCCTGCCGCAGCTGGCACGTTCAGACTACCTAAGTAACAGCAACGACAGCTACTGGACAAACAACCTTCGGCATCCGCTGGAGGGCTATCCGCGCATCCTTGGCGATGAGCGAACGCCACAGAGCCTGCGCACGCGGATCGGACTGCTCAAGATTGAGGAGCGGCTGAAAGGTGTGGACGGCCGTCCTGGCAACCGCTTCACGGTGGACCAGCTCGAACAGATCACCATGGACAACAAGGTCCTCTCGGCCCTGCTCTGGCGCGATGCAATCGTGAAAATGTGCCGTGAGGCAGGCGGCGACCTCGCGGAAGCTGGCGACGTACTCGCTCGCTGGGATATGACCGAGGACGTGGACTCGCAGGGTGCGGTCCTGTGGCGGCGTTTCTTCGAACAGCTCGAAGGAGGAAAAGGGGGAGCAGGGCCACATTCCGAGCCGATACGGGCGGAGGTCTTCAGCGTACCGTTCGATCCAAAGGATCCGATGACCACCCCGCGCGGGCTGAATACGTCCAATCCGGACGTTCTGAAATCCCTCCGCGCTGCTGTCGCTGACTTGCGCGGCTCGGGTATTCCTCTCAACGCCAGCCTGCGCAATTACCAATACGACGAACGCGCCGGCGTCAAATATCCCATCCCTGGGGGCCCGCCCGGGCCGGGTCAGTACAACTATGTCAGCAGCTACCCCGGCTGGGTCCCCGGAGAAGGCTGGCCCAATATTATTTTGGGTTCGAGCTTTGTTATGTGGACGCAGTTCACGGACAGTGGTCCGCATGGGCGGACGGTGATGGCGTACTCGCAATCGAGCAACCCGGAATCGGCGCTCAACTCGGACCAGACAAAGCTGTTCTCCGAAAAGCAGTCGAAGCTGCTGCTTTTCAACGAGAAGGACATTCTCTCGGACCCGAACCTTCAAGTGACACGCCTCTGCAGCGTTGGCTCCTGCTGACACTTTCGCATAGAGATTGAGCGCCGAGGCCGATAATGTTTGGCGCTCTGTAGCACCTTGGCTCGCACCGAACTCGCCGTGACGCGCAGGATGCACCGTTCGGAACAATTGGCGAGCTTTGCTAGGATGATTTGGTCGTCTATCTGGCTTTTCCACGCCGATTTCGCTTGAGTATGGTTCCGTTTTCGCGGTGATGTTAAAAAACGCGCCCCTGCTCCCTCTCGACAAATTATGAATACGTCGCGTCTAGCGCACATTCGAAAATTCTCACGATGACTTCCCTGCGACCATCGCCAACTCAACTTTTTCCGGCAGGCGGTGTGATGATCAATCGCGTCGTGCGAAAGAGCTGTCCCTCCTCCGCATAGTAGATAACAGCTAAGACCAAGATCCCGATGCAGAGGTAGCCAATCGCCACTGGGAGCGTTGTTCCCGCATAGGAATGTCCGATTATCGAACCAACCAAAACCGCGCCGATCGTCGTAATAAAACCTTGCAAGGATGAGGCGGTGCCCGCTATGTGGCCCAGCGGCTCCATGGCAATAGATGCGAAGTTGGCCCCACATAGACCAATACAGGCCATACTCAGCGATTGCAGAATCACATAACTTACGAGTGTGATCGCGCCTGTGGAAATTAGAACCATGTGAACAATCGATAGAGAAATGAGCGCAACAATCGCCCATTGAGAAATCAGTCTTGCCCCAAATCGCTTGACCAAACGGCTATTGGCGAACGAGGCTATCCCCATCGCGCCGCCACATATGGCAAATAGCAACGAAAATGCGTCGCCCGCACCAAATCCGGCCACGAAGATCTGCTGTGCTGCTGAAACGTATCCCACGATGCCGCCAAATGTCAGCGACGACGCCAGAGCGTACCCCACCGACCGGCGATTGGTCAGAACGGCACGATAGTTCTGACGGAGAGTCGCCGGGGAAATGGGGATGCGGCAGGCTATCGAAAGAGTCTCAGGCAATCGCATTAACGCCCAAATAAGCACGAGCGCCACAAACACACCCAGCGCCTGCAAGACAAACCGCCATGAGCCAAAGGTGAGTAGCGCCTGCCCCAGTGTCGGAGCTAGGACAGGCACTAAGAAGAAAACCATCTGAGCTAAGGACATCGTCCTCGCCATCCTCCAGCCCGATGCTACATCCCGGATTATCGCCATTGCCAGGACGCGAGTAGATGCGGACATCAGGCCTTGAAGAAGTCGAGCCTTTAGTAGTGCGTCGAAAGTGGTTGAAGATCCGGCCAAGATGCTCGCAATGACATATCCTGCTAGCGTACCGACCAGGATCGGTTTTCGTCCAAATCGATCTGCCAGTGGCCCATACAGGAGCTGCCCGATAGCGAACCCAATCATGTAGACGGTAACGATCCACTGCTGATCATTTGCTGCATTGATCGAGAGATCGCGACCGATCATTCCTAAAGCCGGCAAGATGATGTCGATACCGAGCGCATTCACGGCCATCACTGCGCCTACAAAGGCGACGAATTCACTGCTTCCCATGTTGTTGCGCGAGCTTTTTGCCGTCATTCACAACCTATTCGCAATCCCGGACGTAACACCGTCGACAACGTGTGGAGCACATTACCGTGCCATGCCAAAGACTGCCGATGTCAAAGCGCCCTATCCCCCGATCTAGTAGCCGGTCATATTATTTGACAAGACTCCTCAAAAGTGAGGCGCGGCAGCCGGGGGAAAGGTTCGTCGACCCCATGACCCAGCGCGCAGATAAAATTGGATTCGATTGCAGTGCCGGCAAAAAAATCCTTATCCAGTGCTGCCCGATTAAAGCCGGACATTGGTCCGCAATCGAGGCCTAATGCCCTAGCGGTAAGCATTAGATATGCGCCTTGAAGTGTTGAGTTGCGAAAGGCTGTTTCCCGCTTTACATCGGGATCATCGAACCAGTGTTGTGCACCGGGATTATGTGGGAAGAGCTGGGGAATTTTCTGCGCAAAATCGAGATCCTGCGCAATGATGACAATGGCGGGCGCATGAATACTCTTTTCGGCATTAGTGACTGACATATGCTTAGCAACGCGCGCCTTAGCCGCTTCACTCGTGCAAAACACAAAGCGGGCCGGCGAAACGTTGGCCGATGTCGGGCCCCAGCGGAGGAGCTCATAGATTTCTTGCCACAGGCTGTCCGGCAGTGTTTCCTTGCGCCATGCGTTGCGGGAACGAGCCCCGAGGAGCATGCGTGAAAGCGTCGCGTCGTTGGTCACATCGGCCATCATCTGAACTCCCGCAAATTAATGCTCTTCTGTCAAACAAATCAGTATTCGACGGCCCGATGCGTCATGTTCAGCTGAATGCTTGCGCAGAGCTGCCTCACAGCCCTGGACGCTTTTCGCAGGCTCTGCTGATGATTCCGCCCGGCATGTTCTATCGAGCCTTGCAGCCACCCACAAAAACTCAACGGCAATCAGTGCACAAATGATCATCATCGCGATGACGACCATGGAGTAACTCCCAACAATATCGTGCACGCGGCCCACCGCCGGCGACATCACAAAGGTCAAGGGCAATGTGAAAACGCTCAAGAGTCCGAGCACCCTCGGCAATGCGGGCGCGCCGAATATGCGGGTTACCAGTACGCTGGTCGGCGGAAATACGGCGGCGCCACATATTCCGCTCAATGTCATTGAGATCACGAGCGCGGGAAACCAGCCGGTTGCCGCGAGAATAGCCCAGCTTATAGCCGATCCGAATCCCGACAGTGCCAAGGTCTGCGCGGCACCGAGACGGTCGCACAGAAAGCCCGACAGGATCGATCCAAAAATGGTGGCACCCCCAGCTATTGACAGCAGCAACGCCGCAGCAGTGGGCGAGACCCCGCCCTCCATTGCCATCGGAATTATGTGAGACGTACTGGTAATGTTGGTGGCATTGAGCACCCCATCGCCAAGCGCGATCAGCCAGAACATACCAATCGACAGGATCAAACGAAGCGGGTGATGTCCGCTTAGAGCCGCAGCCTCTATGGTTTCTTCGGCAAGAACTGGGGCCTCTTTAACGCCCAGCATGAGCGGCAGCAGCAATATATGAAGCCCGGCAAGACATAGGAAAAAACTCCCCACGCCAAAGCGCTCGATAACAAAGAGGCCGAGCAATGGAATAAGCGCGATAAAGAGTGGGACGTTAGCAATCCCCAGAGCCCTGCCCTGTGCCTGCGGATACCAGCCACTCACTAATACACTGGCTGGCAGCGCGCCGAATAACGCCGCACCGGGACCAATCAGCAGAGCTGACGCCGCGAGCACTATCGCTATTGTCGGCGCGAATGCCAACGCCAAATAACCCGCGGCCGACAACACGACTCCGATTGTCATCGTCATTCGGATGCCAATTCTGACAATCATCCCCCCGGCCAAGGGGGCGAGCAAACTCATCGAGAGCAGCGTCAGCGCGAGTAGCATTTCTGCCATTGCGCGGGATGAGTGGTAGCGTGCCTCAATGGCGAGCACGCTGACGGCAAAACCACCGAACGAGCACCCGATCGCAATGTTCTGAGCGAAAAAACCGCGGACGAGCATTTTCGGCGCGGCTGCAAACCGCGGGTCTATCAATGAGGCAGGCATGGGTTAGCGTGCCTCGGTTACGGCGTCCGTTTCGACCATCGCGGGGATTTCTTGAGGCCACCGGCCCAAAGCACACTCTGGCGGAACTATGTCGCTGACCCCGCCTGTCTTTGTGGTATCCGTATAAAAACCGAGTGCATAGTTACCGAACGAGTACCCCAGCAGATCGGTCAGATTTTGAGCGAAGTTTTTGGCGATCTCCGGAGGACAGGAGAGATATTGATTTTCCTCTTGACGCAGCCAGCCGAGCGTATAGGTGACATTGAGCGCGACTCGCGGCGTGGTACCACGGTTCTCGCCACCACTATGGATTACGGTTCCGTTGTACAGGAGCACTGATCCGGCTTTCATCACTGCCTGAACGCTCTCGTCTCGCCGAGCCTGGCGCTTGAAACTCCACTTGTGGCTGCCGGGTACGATATGAGTCGCACCATTCTCTTCAGTGAAATCACTTACTGCCCAGATGCCGTTGCATTGCGGTTCGATCCCCTCGGGAATGACACCGCCGCCATCGTCGCCACCCCAAACAAAGCGGTCGCGGTGCAGTGGCTGCGCGGCTTGGCCCGGAAGAATAGTGATCAATTGAGTGATGTTGAGCTGAATACGCGAGCAGAAGGGGCGCAGCGTCGCGTTCGCAGCGCCAAGAGTGAGCGGATTCACTGCTATTTCCCGCACCGCAGCAGAGCGTGAGATCAACCCGCCCGTACGCCGTGTCTTGCGACCGGCCCAATCGTCGAGCCCATCCGGTGTTTGATCGATAAGCGGCAGAACCTCCGCCCGCAATGCCCGCAGTTGTTCCGGAGACAGAACATCGCGGATGATGCAAGCGCCATCGCGCTCCATGGCACGCACGATATCCTGAACGGTGCAATCGGGGCTCAATACTTCAAGACTCATACAATCTATTCCAACGAATTCCCGCACGGGGCTGGTGGGATGGCGTTTAATCAAGCGTGCAGCAAGACTATTATTAATGTTGACTACCGTCAACAGTTTCGGCGAGTAATTCCAGCCTTGAAGGCGAGCGTACGCACCTTTTCTATCCCGCAAAAAACAAAGCCGCCCTGCAATGCAAAAGCGGCTTCGCCCAACAACAAACGACTATCTAGCCAATCATGCCGCCTGCATCTGGCGCGGACCAGGCGCTTCCGGCAGATATATCAGCGGTGTGCCGACATCGTACGTCTGAGTCAAGAGACTGACGAAAGCGGCGTCGTGCAATGGCTCGGATGGCTCTTGGAGTTTTATACCGCGCGCGCATATCCTGGATAAAAATATCGAACACCTTGTCGTGAGTGAGGTCGTCGCTGTGATCCATCGTTTTTTTCAGCTCAGCAAAGTCCTCGTAAACGTCAGCGCTCCAATGCACTAGAAAGCGCGTCTCTTCGGCGGGGGACACGCTGAATCACTTGGGCGTCAGTGGTGATCTGCCACCCATCAATCACTTCGGGATCGGCGCCGAATGCCGAATTGAACGCCAGACCCTGAGGATGACGCATCTCAAGCGGGCCGTTCACCTCTGCGCGGTGATACATCATTTCGTTCTGCACGAGCACGCCGTTGTTCCACATCGGCGCAGGCAAACGCTTCGGTTGAGCTAGCGGACCCTCAGGCCAATAGGTAAAACCGCCTCCGATTTTGCCTGGATAAAACCACGCAATAACTTGCACCATTTTTTTCAGGTACGGTTTAAACAACCCCGATTTGCCCATCGTGTTTGCCAGCCAAATCGGCGAATTCGCGCGAGTCAGGCCGCGAAAGTTAACGCCATCGAGGTGCGCAGGATCATGGCAATTGGCAGGGCCCTGAATATTGAACAGCATCATCATGGGCTGTGCGTATTTTGCGCTCCAATACGAACGGGCAAGATCGAGAAACTTGCTGTTGTAGAAACAATCTTCTAATTCCGGGTAAAAGCAGGTGCCGTGCTCGGCTAGGTAGCGGCGAAAATGGGTCGTCAAGAACATATCAAAAGTCGGCGTAACCCCTTCCGGCATACTGCCCGACAGCGTCGCTATAACCTCCTCGGCAGACGTAAAATGTTGAGCCAGAATTAATTTCCACGGCCCTTCTCGACGCACCACTTCGACCAAGCGGCGGTGTTGATCATCGGTATAAATATTATCGAGCAAGCGTGGCTCAGAGACGGGGCGAAGCGAATTAGCAAGTTCAATATTCATGAAGATGGTCCCCGTGAAGCTCCATAAATGCTCGCAGCACTGAATCGGAATGCCCGATAGCGGCGCTTCAAAAATCCGAAATGCACTAACTCAAGTTGTTATCCGGTGAATAGTGCAATTCGAAATGAAGCCATCAAAAATGTTTACAAAAGTCAACAATATGGACGGCGGTTTTTTAAAATAAATGCGTAATTAATGAAATCAGGGGCAGAGACTACTTTTGTTTAATTCAGCTCTGCTCCCGAACTCAATCATGAATATTCCAAACGACCGAACGTCGCGTACCTTGATGATTTTAACGTGATAGCACTGCGAACAATTCGTCCGAGCGAGGAACTCACTCACGATTACCGCGACGAATGGGAGTAAATCGTTTAGCGAAATTAAACGCGATGCCGCCAAGTCGCTCGACCCAGCATGCTTTGGCGAATCTCCACCATCGTAGACGCAGATCATTGCACTGAACTCAATGCAGGCATATAACTACGCCGCCTACCGATTAACTGAGGCTTGCTTATGGGTTTTTACACCGCGCTGGAATCGGTTAACGGTTTGATGGCCGGGCAACAATGGCGCCTGCATCGCTGCCGACGCAATTGCACCGATACGCTGCACTATTACATTACGGATAACCACGGGCGCGTGATTACGCCCCAATCGAACCGTCGGCGAATCGGTTTAACCTTGGATGAGTTATTAACATGGCTGGAACAAGGTTCTTCGAATTACCTTGCTCAACAAGCCCGGGAGCTACGCCGGCAAATCATCGAATCGGCCTAATGGTGCCGGGCCAAGTAACTAGGCGGTCTTGAATTCGGAGGCTGCGCAGCTAATCGATGGCGCGTAAACCGAAATTTAAGGGTTGAATCAATTAATGCCGTAAACGGAGTGTGACACATGCGTAACATATTCAACGTCGTGATGAGAATCGTCAGCAGCCTTATTGGCGTTGCGATGGTGGCAATAGGGACTGTGTGGATTTTGCAAGGACTCAATCTGGCGTTTCGCGTCGGATTCATGGTCGGCGATAAACATTGGACCCTCTATGGCGCAATAATGGCACTCTTTGGCATAGCGCAGGTTTATTGGAGCAACACGCGCGAACCACGCGAAGTCAAACTCTGAACCAAACGCGGTACATTTTTGGCGAGTAAAAATCTAGTCTGCTCATGCCAAACAATTCTAGAGCGCCGTGTAGGCAACGAACTGTTAAGTATGAAATATTCGTTTGTAAAAATTCGAACAGCAATTCCAACGGGCATGACGTACAGCCGACTCTTTCCGTTTTTAAAATAGCGCTGGGATTGCGCAAGGAAAATCAAGATGCCGCCTTGGAATAACTCTACGCTGACCGTTTACCACGGCTGTGACATTAATTCCGCTCACACACTGTGTCAGCCGACACCGAAAGTCTCACCCAACAGCATCAATTTAAGCTTATGCAGTCCATCAACCGATTTTGGTCAGGGCTTCTATTCGACGACGCGACAAGACCAAGCGGAGAATTGGGCAAACGTACGTATCATGAGAACCGGCTATAACATTGCAGCAGCAGTCGTTGCGTTTGATATCGACCGTGAAGCGCTTTCCGCGCTTGCCGACATAGCCTTTGTCTGGGAAGGCCAGCCGCCGAATTCTGACTTTTGGGATTTGGTCGACCATTGCAGGAAGGGTAATCACCACGCGCGATCCACTATCGCCTCTGGATTCTACGACCTTGTTTATGGGCCAGTTGCCCTACCGAATCAGCGATTAGTTGTGAAAGATTGCGATCAAATCAGTTTTCATTCCGCGGCAGCCATTGCCGTTCTTTCCAACCCAAGAGTTGTTGTAACTGGAACCCCAACCATATAGGCGACAACATGGGCACAGCAGAATCCATTTCAGATATTCAAGCAAGTGCATGCTCCATAGACGAGTACTTCGATCTTGTTAAAACAATCTTCGTCAGTGTATTTAGCTGGGATCCGTGGGACGCCCAACGACAAGTGAACAGATTGAAAGATGATTTTTACGGATTAAAAAGCGAAAAAGAAATGGTGCTTTTTTTTCATAGCGATCCGTTTGATGTGGCTATGCAGGTATCCCAGTATTCCAACCAGCCAGTAAAAGTTGACGAAGTGGATGCGCATCGTCGCCACTGGCAAAAACTGGAACTGACATTGGTGAAGGTCTAGGCCCGTACGTCATAGCGCTTTTCGCGAGATTAGGTTTCATTAAGGCGTACAGCAGAAATGATTAAAACCAACTGACGCAGGTTTTCATGTACATCCTCATCTGGTTTTACGCAAAATTAATCCTTGGCATCGCAGCGATACTCGTGGGCATCGTAGGAACGGCCTATGGGGCATCAAAAAAAATGGGGAAAGCGGCCGTCGCATTTATCCCGCTCATCGTGGTGGGCGGCTGGTTGCTGATGGGTGGAAAAATAAAACTTGGCAGCGTCGAGGCGCAATCGGAAAGCTTCGTTAGCTTAGCGGCAATGCTTCAGAGTAACGAGTTCGCAGAGCCGGACAAACTCATTGAATTAAATAATCGCGGTGTCACGGTTTGGTGGAAGCTGTTGCGCTATCGGATCGAGCTGCGCACATTGTTGAGGGAAATTTGCCACGATGTGGACTGCCAGCTGGGCAAAGACGATGTGGGGTTTGAGGTTGAGATAAAAGCATTGGCTAGATTAAACGTTATCGATACGCTGTTTTTCAACACGCTAAATAAAATCAGGGTCGCGACCTACTATGCGGAATGGCAAGTAGGTCAGCCGCCAGAACCCGAAGACATTGAGTTCGCATTGAACGAATCGCCGAAAGCGCTAACGCAACTGATTCAACTGCGCGATAAGGTAAAAGAAAAGACACGTGATAAACAGGCACCGCCGTAATCATCGCGATAAATTATTTAATTACAGTGAACCACCTGAAATCAAAAGATAATCAACCAACACATGCGCCATTTTGGTTTTGACACTGATACGGTACCGGCCGTATTTACCAACGCACGCATTGATAATTTCTACTTGCCGTACGAACTTTATCATTCCCCCTCTACCGCCCTTACCAAATGGGTATCGCCGTCTATTAAGTAAATATGAAGTAATGGCTTATCAAAATTGAGATCACCTCAATTATGCGTTGTCGGTTTATGGCTATGGATGGCCCCGTTTTGACTTCTGGGTAAACACAATGAGTAATAACAACTCGGTTATTTTCAGTTGTGATCGACAGGTGGCGCTCGTTACTTTTAAATCGTCCTGAAAGTTTCAACACGTTGAACTGCAGGACGCTGCCGCCAAAAGCGCAGACTGCTAAGAAGGCGTACATGCGTTTTTCGAAAAGCGTCCACCAAATTTTGGCTGACCGCAATGCGCAAAAAATGCCTTAAATCAATTAAACATATTTAATTGCGCTTATTTACCTCGGAGTAAGTATTTTTGTACCTTGCCGGCTGCATTGACGGGCAAGGCATTCGTAATTTCGATGTAGCGCGGGACTTTATAATTGGCCATGTTTTCGCGGCTCCACTCGATAATATTTATTGAATCGACAGGATGGTCTCGACGCGGCACAACAAATGCCTTCCCTACTTCGCCAAGGCGCTCGTCGGCTACGCCGATTACCGTAACCTGTGCAATTGCCGGATGACGACAGAGAATTTTTTCTATTTCTGCGGGATAACAGTTAAAGCCACCACTGATATACATATCTTTCAAACGGTCGGTAATACGTAAATAACCATCAGTATCAAAGCAGCCGATATCGCCGGTATGTAACCATCCATCAGCATCGATGGCTGCAGCGGTCGCCTCCTCGTCCTCGAAATAGCCCCGCATGACATTGAACCCACGCACCCACACTTCGCCTTCTTCTCCAGTCGGAACGGCGCAACCATTTTCGTCCGCGCAAATTATTTCGATGCCCGGAATCGGCTTGCCGGTCGTTGTGGCCACTCGCTCGGCACTGTCATCGGCCGAGCTGATGGTGGCTACACCACATTCCGTGAGGCCGTAACCCGTCAGCACATTTTTAATGCCGAGTTCTTCGCGCATGCGAGCGATGAGGATCGGGGGCACCGACGCCGCGCCCGTAATACTCAAACGAAGCGATGAAAACCGTTTTTTTTGTTCTGGTTCAGCCATCACCAGTGTTTGAAACAACGTGGGAGGCCCTGGCAGTACCGTAATTTTTTCGCGCTCAATTTTTCCGGCGATAGCCTCGACGTCCAAAACCGGCTGAGGATAAATAGTCGCTCCGGTCAACAGACAGGCGAGCCAGCCCGCCTTGTATCCAAAACTGTGAAAGAACGGATTGACGATCAAATAACGGTCTTCACCTCGCAATCCCACGCGCTGGCTCCACAGCAAAAATACATCCACACTTTGTGCGTGCGAACTCATCACGCCTTTCGGATCACCCGTGGTCCCCGACGTAAACAAAATATCTGAAATGTCGTTAGCATCGAGTAATGCATAAGCATCATCGGCGTTGCGTATGCTGGCTTCATCGGCGCTATCGATGAATTCGCGCCAGTCTCCATCGAACGTGATGATTTGCTTTAGGTAGGGAAGATTCAAATTTTTAAGTAATTGCGGATAATTAATCTGCAAAAAACTATTAACGGTAAGCAACACTGGAATGCGGCATTTGTTCAAAATGTATTGCGCTTCGACACCCTTTAGCCTTGTATTGAGCGGGACAACAATTCCACCCACGCGCTGAACTGCCAGGCACGCAATAATCCATTCCGCGCTATTCGGTGCCCAGATCGCAACACATACCCCCTTACTCAGGCCCGCGTTTAAAAATGCGCCGGCCGCTCTGCACACGGCCTCATTTAAATCGAAAAAACTCCAGCGCTGATGATCAGCCACCGCCGTTCGCTGACCGAATTTTTTAGCAGCGTATGCTGCCGCGCCGGGAATTGTGGAAGGCATTTGTGTGCTCATGGTTTCGCAGATCGATAAATTAAAATTGAAGACATTGATAAATTATTGGAGATCGTTCGACGCAAATTTTATTGTCGCGTTTACATCGAGCCTATTACCAAATGGGACCATGCAGGGTGTCGATGTAAAGCGTCTTAATATGCGTGAATATTCAGCCGATACCGATAATTACCATTAATGAGTGGACGATGCTCGTTCTGGAAGCAGCGGCGTAACGATAACCACAATGGCCAGTAGCACTATCAACAACAGGAGTCCCGGCTGATAGCTACCAAACTGATCGAACAGACCACCGAAAACCGGCAATATCAGCACCAGCGACATGGTCAGAAACGGATTGATCACGCCGAGCGATAGCGTAAAAGTGTGTCGGCCAAAAAACTGACCCGCCAGCATCGGAGGGATGAGCGCATTCGCGCCCATCGCCAATCCGGTGGCGGCGCTGGCGATCAGCATCGACACATAGCCATGCGACGTGATCAGCAGTAAGCACGCGACGAACAGACAGAGCACAGGAATCCGAACCATAAGACGCCTGCGCATCGTTTCATACAACACACCAAAACTTAATTTGCCAATGACACCGCACGCAGCAACACACGACACCAATAATGCCGCCTGCTCGCCACTAAAATGATTTGCCGTTGCGATCGACACCAGATTAATGACGAGCACACTGACAACGCAGTAACAACCGCTGCCGAGTACGACAATCAGCCAGAAACGACGATCACGAAATAAATCGCGCAATGACCATGTCGGCCCATCGTCATCGCGATGAGTGACCACTGAACGCTGCGAGATGCCATCCGGATGTAAGTGTTTTTGTTCGGGAAGATCTATCGTTAACCCTGCGACTGGCAGTATCAGTAATGCACTGCCTACACCCATCACAAAACAGGTTATCTGCAATCCCCAGTGCTGCAGACTCCACCCTGCCAGCGGCGGCACAATAAAACCCACCGTGGAAATACCCGCGGCGGCAATGCCCAACGCACGACCGCGGCGCAAAATAAACCAGTTGTTGATGAGCGTGTTGGTGGCCAGCGTACTCAACGCCATGCCGGTGGAAAAAAAAACGGCGTATAAAACGCCGATGTGCCACAACTGCGTGGCAAAGCCGAGGCCGGTATAACCCGCACTGACAGCAGCGATCGCGATGGCGATTGCTTTACGCAGCGTAATTTTAGGGAGTAACCAGCCCCATACAGGAGACAGGACCGCAACACCAAACATCACTGCGCTTGAAGAAAAGAACAGCACGCTGGCATTGGTCGTTTGGAACGCGAGCCGGAGGGGCTGTACCAGCAAACTGCTGATGTAATGCGTGCCGAGACAAATCCCCTGAACGATAAAACCAACAGCGACAATCACCCAACCGTAAAATAATGAAACGGTATGCACCGGCGCAGCATCGGCATCAGACACTTCCCTTATTATGGAAGCATCGGTCTGCGACGTTTTTGCCAACAGCGGACTGCCCATTCTTCGTACCCCACGAAATGTCGCTACGGAAACAACTATAAGTGACCCAACCTCCCCTGTCTGCTTCCATCCGGGAACACCTAATCGTTGTTAATTTTTGCGTTGCTTCCCAATTGGGTACTGACGTCAGTCAAACGCTCGCCATAATGAGATACCAACCAAAGCATTGGCGACAGCGCAACGTCGCAACTGCACATTAATAAAATCAATAATGGAGGAGAATAATGATGACTCGTCGTCTCAGCTTGCCCCACGCAATTCATACTGCTGCGTCCGGCCTTGCCGGTGCGCTACTTATAGTTGCAACACCCGCTCTTGCTGCATCTGGCCAGCGCTCGGCGTTGGAAGAAGTGGTGGTTACTGCGCAAAAGCAAGATGAAATGTTGCAGACCGTGCCGTTAGCGATATCGGCTTACGATGCCAACGCACTCGAAGCAATGAAGTTCACCAACTTAAATGATTTATCGATGAAACAGCCCGCGCTGACTATCGCGCCGTTTCCGACAAATAATTCGACGCTGACAATTTTTATGCGCGGCGTAGGTACTACCGACGCCGACCAGGTCAGCCGCGATGCTGGCGTGGGTATCTATGTGGATGATGTTTATCTCGGCAGAGCTCAGGGGTCAGCCGCCGATATCGCCGATATCGAACGCATCGAAATTCTGCGCGGACCTCAGGGCACTTTATACGGACGTAATACGATTGGTGGTGCCATTAAATACATTACCGCCAAACCCACCGGCAGCTTTGGATTAAAACAATCGCTGACAGCCGGTAACTACGATTATTTTCAATCGATTACCAATCTTAATTTGCCGGAAATTTACGGTGTCCGCACTAAGCTCAGTTATCTCAGCGAAAAACGCGATGGCTTAGTGCATAACCCCGGCGAAGCGCGCGATTTTGGTGTGGTCGATAAACGGGGATATCGCGTGGCGCTGCAGGCTCAGCCTGCGCCAACCGTGACCATCGATTACGCCTACGATCGCTCCGAAAACAATGGCACCAGCAATTACATGCAGCAAGGCAGCGTCAATCAATTTACGCCCTTCTACAAGACGCCGATTTTTCATCATCGTTTAAGCACCGCATTTCGAGGCGTCGACCTGCCGATTCGCGATGATTTTAAAATTGACGGTCATACCCTGACCGTAGCATGGGACGCATCGGATGCATTGACGATAAAATCGATCACTGCATACCGGCAAACGCAAAATGATCGTTTGCATGACGCGGTCGATGCATTTAACTTTCCGCTGCTAAATTCAGGCAATACGCATCAAAGTCAGGTTTCGCAGGAATTTGTTTTAAACGGATCGTCCGATCAGCTGGACTACGTAGCCGGCGTTTATTATTTCCGAGAAAAAGCCAATCAAAAATCACGGCTCGCCGCGAGCGGCAGTCTTGCGGTAAATCCGCCGTCGGCCATTAGTGTTTTCCGTCCGCCGACGCTGAGTGATTTGCCGGCGTTCACGATCGCCGACGTCGTGAACCGCTCCGAGGCGGTGTATGGGCAAGTGACCTGGAACCCGGAATTCTGGGATCAGCGCTGGAGCTTTGCGGTAGGTGCACGGTATTCGCGCGATTATCGCGAGCAAGAGCGGTCTCTTGGCGCCACACCCATCGATTCTGGGGATACCGATTATTCGAGCTTCGATCCCAGCTTCACGATCGATTTTAAATGGACCGATGCCATCCATACTTACGTCAAGCGTGCAAAAGCGTACCGATCGGGCGGTTTCAATATTCGTACACTGGCGCACGAGCCGTATGGTCCGGAGAAACTTGTTTCTTATGAAGTCGGGTTGAAATCGATGTGGCTGGACGATCGCGTGCGCTTCAATATCGATGCGTATAAATCGGATTACAAAGACATCCAGCTCGATTTCACCGATCCTGCGACATTGTTGCCGCATACCGTCAACGCAGGAGAAGCGACGGTTAAAGGCATAGAGGCAGAGCTGGCGGTAATTCCATTCGCAGGACTGCAGATTCGCCTCGATTATGGCTATATGGATGCAACGCTCGATAAAGGGGGAGTCAATCCATTCTCGGGTCAGCCGCTGATTGGCCTGTCGATGCCGCAAACACCGCGGAATAAATACAACGTCGATGTGGATTACACCTTCGAACCCTTCAGCTTCGGCGAGTTATCCGCGGATATCAATTACGCCTGGACCGATCAATACACGACGAACGGTGGTCCCGGATCAATTAATTTCCCGGTTGATAGTTACGGTGTTTTAAATGCGCGGATGACATTAGCGCATATCGGAGGTAGCACTCCAGAACGCGGCGATCTCAGCTTATCGTTGTGGAGTAAGAATTTATTAGATAAAGAGTATGTGGTTTATCGGTTAAATGGTGGTGATATGTATGGCGAGCCGCGGACATTTGGTCTCACGCTCGCTTATAAATATTAATTACTTAGGGCGGGCGGCTGCGAAGTCGCTCGCTTAACCGCTCGCTAGTGATTTTTTGCCGCATAGCGCGATGTTGAGCTGTCTGGTTCGGCCAGCAATGCCACGCTTTTTAGAAGTAACCGAACCAGTTCCGCTTGACGGTTTACGCCGGTTTTCTGAAAAATCCGTTTTGAATAAACGCGCACACTACCTTCAGTGAGATTAAGCTGCTGCGCTGCTTCCACCAATGTCGCACCGTTGGCGAGCAACATCGCAAGGCGCGCTTCGGAGCGTGTCAGATTGAAAAGTTGGGCGACAATTTCCTCTTGGGCAAATTGTTGGTGCTGCACATCGGCCAAATAAACAATGACGCTAGGACTGCTCTCACCACGAAACCAGGGTAATACCGGCGCCGGTCGCACCAGACCGCCGAGCGTCGAACCATCGATACCCTCAATACGAAGCGCATACGTATCTGCAGTAGTCGCCGGATTAGGACGTGGTCTTGTTATATCGCTGACAATACGTTCGAACTCTTGCGCACAGCGCCTGATCGAAAACACGATGCGACCATTGGTGAGCGATAAATAACGCCGGTCTTTTGCAATGGCCTGTGCCACTTCGTTGGATTCGATGACCTGCCCCGCCGCATTCAACACAATAGTGCCAATTCTTAAATGGTTTGCCACATCCCTGTAAATCTCCTTCTCCAGTTCGTTGCGGGATAACAGCGCATAAATTGTCAACGCGCGTTCAAGATGGGGCTGCAGTTTTAAAAAAAGCTGTTTCTCCGCTGCGCCGAAATCATGGCGATCTTTTCCATTCATCACGCCCACATTGCAATGCCAGCCGTTTGGCTCCGACACGCACATACCGAGCTGATATTCGATGCCATAAGGCCGCATCATGATTTGATAATATTGGGATTCAGCCAGCTCAGCGGGTGCGATGACTTCGCTTAACGTGAAAATATCTCCCGGCTCTCGAAGCGCTTTCCCCAACGGGTCTACGTGCGTTAACCGCAGCTGATCAATCGCAATCTGTCTCTGCTCTTCCTTGCTTAACGGAACTTCGCGATCGTAAATAAAAATAGGCGGCACGCCCAATTGGCGACGCTGCAGCATCATCGCGGCCGCAGCACAACCCAGATGTTCACGCAGGCCCTTCATGAAAGATTGCCACGGAAGTGGTTCTAATGTGCCCTGATAGATTTGCGCAATGAGATCGTCGACAGCGATTGATGACGTCATGATCAGACTCGTTCTCGTTTTTATTTTTATGCTATTGCGAATCCTTACCGCCATTTTCTAAGCCATCTACCTCATATAGAAAGCGTTTGTCATTTTTCAAATTTATTACAGTTTGATGGTCGGTAATATAGGGGGCATTGTGAATCAACACAATCATAAAAATGCAACGGGAATTGAGGGAGATAAAAGCGAAGGGAATTAATTACTTATCGGCTTCCTCGTTGTCGGGGCCAGCGCAATTGACACATTCCGTCGAACGCCTCGACATAATCGCTTTCGTTGAGCAATGAAAATCCGCCGCAATCCAGCAAATCGAATAGCATTCGGCATACCGCCTCTGCATGTTCAAAACGGTGATCACGCAGCAGGTGGCTCAGCACCCCTGCTTTAGTCAGCTGCTCAGACGACATATGTAAATCATCGCGCTCTGACTCAGCGAGCACCATACAAGTCGCTGAAGGCATTGCCGGATCGCTCCAACGGAACCAGCGCGGTAAATCGCCGTGACGGCCGCAACCCGGATCACCGTGTGCGGCAAATTCGGCCCAGTAGGACATCACTGCATACGACAATTTCTGGAAATTGCTCGGATTACCCACATCATTCAATAAGGCTGCAATGGGGTAAATCGGCCTTAACCGTTGGCGATCAAAGATAAACAGTACATCCAGACCATGCGGAGCGCCTAACGTAATATCATCCAGCCAGGGAGCCGGAGCCAGAGAGTTCCAATCGAAGCGATAGGCATAAACGCCTGCCGCTGTATTTTGCGCCAGCTGCGCAGCAGGCTCATCAACGCACGCCGCCTTCATTAATTTGCCGAGATATTCCGCAGCCAGCAGATATCGCGTTTTGTCTGGAATTTGCAACTGACCTGAATACGCATTGCGCTGCGCAAAAATCGCCGGCTTTGCTAACGCTAACAAATTCGAATATTCATCGCGCGTGCATCCCAGCATGAGAGGTATTTCTGCTTCGCGCCGATGTAACAATGCGCTTTTAACACCCTCTGCAGGAATAACCGCACCATCTTCGAATAATTGTGGAAACAACAACGCGGTATCACGCCGATGGTGAAGCTTGCGCAGTTGTTGCAACGCGCTATCCAGCTCCATCGGCGATTTGGCCCGAAGATACTTTGCGATCTGGCTATTATCCCACGATGCAATTTTAGATTTGGCCGCTTCTCTGTTAAGCGCAAGATCATCGTTTAATAACAATTGAACGATCAATTCCGCAGCGCTCAAAGGATCGCCGGGCTGATGATCATCGGAATAATTTTCAGCGGCACTCGCAGGCATACTGGTGGGCAGCGCACTTTGCACAATCGCTTTTTGCAGCAATCCATTGGCACAAGGCGAGACGAGAAGCGCTAATACATTTGCGCCGCCGGCGGATTCCCCAAAGACGGTGATGTTGATCGGGTCCCCGCCGAATTTATCAATATTCGTGCGTACCCAATGCAATGCCTGTATTAAATCCAGTAATCCGAAATTACCGGAGCGCTCTATCGCATTGGTATGGGGTCCGTGCAATGCGGGGTGCCTGAACCAGCCACATAACCCCAGCCGGAAGTTAACCGTAACAACAACCACAGACTGCGTAATTGCCAGCTGCGCGCCATCGTAATTATTTCCGGTGTCGTAGCAGTTGCCCCCGCCATGTATCCAGAACATCACAGGACGAAGTCCAGGAGCTTCAGCGGACTTCTGCCTATCCGGCGGTGCCCAAATATTGAGATAGAGACAATCCTCCGAACCAATATAGATAGGACCGCCGTCGCTATCGCGGCTGCGCTGGACGGAGGGCTGCGCGTGCTCAACGGTAAAACGGGGCCCGCTCCAAGATAGCGGCGGCTGAGGTGCTCTCCAGCGCAGTAAGCCGACTGGCGGCGCTGCATAGGGAACACCCAGCCAGATGCGCTCTCCCTGCGCACCCAAGAATCCTGCGACTTCGCCGCTCTGCGTCATACAGCGCGTTGCGTAGTGCGGTGGCCGCGTTCTTTCTTCAAATTTGTTCACGGCTCGGGTGCTCATTCACGTCGATTAAATGTCATGCTTTCCCGAGATCAACACAACTCGAGCTCTTCCACGCGAAGACAATCACGCACGTGCTGCGCAAAGGGCTCTAATGAACTGCGCTCACCCACGTACCGGAAAACAATCGAACCATTGAGTTTGCGGTAAACAAAAATAGCGGCAAACCCAAGGTCCTGAACTGTTTCAAACCAAAACGTCCTGTCTTCAAACGTGACCTGCGCAGCGTCGAGAAACCGATAATCATTGACGATTACCCCGGTGCCGTCGAGGCAATCCACCAGCGAGCCACGAACAAACGACGTGAATGTGCCATTGCTTTCGCGCGTGCGACCCAGGGCTAACTCCCGATTCAGGTAAGCAATGTCCAAACGAATTTCCATTGCTGTGACCGGTTTGACCTGTTCGCGAAAGCGCACCCCGATTGCGGCAATATCTAATGCAGCGAGCGTTCGCACCGGAAGCTGTGCAAAGCGTTCTATCGTTGCATTGCCCTCAAAATCATCCGGAATGCCGAGCTCCTTAATCCGCTTGAGATCACTCGCCGTATAGATACGGCAATAGCGATTGGGATCCAGAAGATTGCTCAGTGCGAACGCGCGCCACGCTATCGCATGAATAATATCGGAGCTGCTCAACGGTATATCTACGTGTTCCCTCGCGTGTGTGACGGCACGCTCCAGCGTGGCAGCATCGATATCGACATTGATGTATTCGAAATGTGTTTTATTCGAACGCAGCGTTTGGCCGAGACTGAAATTAACCGACGGCAAGATGCTGAACTTCGCGCTGGGCTGATGACCATTGCCAACCCCTAATTTCGCTATTTCTTCACGTGAATACGAACTGGGCAGCGGCAGTGTTTCCCCGCCATACAACTTTCCCCATGCGCGTAAAAAATGACTGAATGCGGTGCCGTCAACAATGCTGTGAATCGCGCGCACTGCGAGTGCCCACGTATTGTCGTTGAATACGATCACCTTGAACGACGAAAGCGGTACCACGCCGCTCAAGATGTCACCCTCAGCTGGAGGCTCAATCAGCGGTGACTGTTCATCGATGGGCGTCATAGCATCGACATCTGGTTGCGGAAAATCAGCTTCGCACACAGAAAACCACACACCCACGTTATTACGATAAATACATACAGAACCGTTTCGCCGAACCAAGGAGGCGCTATAGATGGGATACCGATTTAACGCTTTTTTTAAGGTCTCCTTGAGACGTTCGACATCAGGGACGCGATTAAAAAAATACACGCCAGCCATACTCAGATGCCCTGTTAACAGATCAAGTGCGTTAAGGGGAATAAAATCGTGAGCTGAAGAATCCGCCTGTATTAATACTCTCTCTAATTGCTTCATCATGAATGCACCTCTCCAGATATCAACCGTGACTCAGTTTGCTTGAATAAGCTGTCCTCCGCCGTCGCTACTGCCGATAATGGAGGGGCCCTCATCCTGCCGAAATTAATATTCCCTACTCATCACCGTCGAAGACGAGCTGTTCAAGGTGCTCCTCGAATCCAATCGTCGCGTGGTCGTTATCGAAATAGCGCCAGCAGGTACTCCACAAATCCTTCGGAAAAATAACGATATTATTTGCACTATCGTCATCGGCCGCCGCAAGTGGCGGCATTGAATCAATATCGGAAAAATAAATGTTTAATACGGATACAGGTGACGAAATATTCGGATGGCGCTCGTGAAATCCATTTCCGGCCGGCACAGAACTGCGCTGCTGATTGATCATCGAAAAAACTATGTTCGCCAATGACGCCGTCCGGATCGCATCGAAGGTATGTACCACTCCCCGACTTTTTCGAGCGGAACTGTCATCCTGTTGGATGGGCGATGAGTGCGCGTCTGCAACGATTTGAAGTTGCGACGTCTCAGATCCCGCGTTGTTGGCGGAAAACGCAAAGGCTTTCCAGGCCATCGCGCTTATCACATCGACGCAGCGAATCTTAAGACCGAGCCTCTTCCCTATGACGCTGACCAGCGCTTGCATCACAATGTTGGGTGTGTGGACCTCGATGTATGAGCGCTGGAGATTCAATCGATCGTCGCTATGAATAGCGCGTAAGGGCCGCGAGCCAGTCCGAACACTTATTCCGTCGGAACTCAAACCTGGCATTAAATACGTTGAAGAAGTTTTGCTGGGCGTCTCGAACAAAGACCTATCCATAATAAATCCTCCAAGTTACTTTGACACACCTTGGGTTTTTCGAACCCAAAGTTGTGCACCACACGCTGAGTTGCACCAACACTCAGCTCTGATGAGCATGCCCCCGTTTCCGGGGAATGAGATTTTTATAATTAGATGGGAAGCTGGACAACAAAATGCTAAATAAATCGCGATAACCGCAGAGCGCTATCGATAAAAAAGCCTAACAATCAAAAACGACAAATTGATTACATCATTGATTAAACTTTTTCGTTTTAAAATTAAGCAATGGTTGCGCCAATTCAAATATATGGCTGCAATTTCGTATTTTCTAGACGAAAGCGATTCTTCAGGAATCGATCGATCAATACTCTCGAATGGACCTTTGCTCACACAAACTGCGTCCTCATTTACAATTAATCAGATCTCATTAACCTCAAAAAAATCGCCTGGATCGGCAGCGCCTCTTTTAAGAGCTCAAAAATATGAAACAACTCACCCTCAATAATGAGTCATATAAAATTATTCATTCGCTATTTAAATATGTCTTGACCATGGGAACTTCGCAGCGTGATAGTAAGCGTCGCCTATCGAAATATTAATCTCTATATTCCCGTCATCGAGTCTTAAAAGGATTGAAAGAGTAAGCGTAGAAAGCTCACGGAGGATTTCCTGATGGCAATTATTGTCAATGATCGACTATCGACACGTGCTGCCCTACCACCTCCCGAGCAACTCAGTGTGCTTGATATTCTCACCGGTCACTACTGTTTTTCCGGCGTATATTATTTGCGGAAAAAACCGAACGTAGAATTAATAAAGGCATCACTTCAATCAGCGCTCGATCAAAATCCTGCAGTCTCCTCTTCACTAAAGCGCGGCGGCAACAGTTTTTGGTTAAATTGTGAAAATGTCGGCGTGTCATTCACGGTTGTTTACAGCGACGCAGACAGCGCGCCATCGCCTGATAGCGCTGCTATAACAGAAGGCTCAGAACTTATTGACCCAGAGCCTCAGCTATCAGATGTGCTTTATCACGCTCAGCCGTTGCATTATTTCCGGCTAACGCTGTTCAAGCAGGCAGGCGCCACGCTCGGCGTGAAACACGTTCACAGCTTTGCAGATGGACGCTGCATGGCCAAGTTCATGGAACAATGGGCCGCGATTTATAACGGCACTTCGATTTGGACTGAAAATTCATCAGTTTCACGTGCAGACATCACGGCGCTCGGCTCTCAGCTCTGCAAATACCCTAGTACGCGATTCAGCCATGCGCCTGCGGATTTTGATGTTCTTTCGGCGCTCAAAAAACAGGCTCCGCTTTTTGGATCGGTGCGCAAATCGTTACCGAAGGAATATTTAACAATTTTACTGGAGCGCTGTCGTCATCAGTCCGATATTAACGTCAGCAGCTCCGATGTCATTCATGCTTTGCTATGGAAAGCTTTCGCTCAGTGTTCGGACCATAGAGATGATGAATCGTGCTCTATCTTCAGCATTTTTGATCTGCGTGGTGCATCTAATTTAAATATTCCAGTGGATTTTTTTGGAAACGCCGTAATAGAACGATATGCAGAATTACCATTTTCACAAGTACGGAGGGAACCTATATACCGCTTAGCAGAAATTTACCGCACGGCCATCAAGCCAATTCTCGAAAATGAAATACGCCAGGATATTGGTTATCTTAATGAAGAACTGAAAAACGGCCATATCGATTCCAGCTCAGGCACATTCAGTCATTTTTCAAGAAGATCCCTGCGCGCTTGTACGGAAGGAACTGGAATCTATCTCAACGATATGCGGTTCCTGGGAACAAATAATATAGAGTTCGATGGAGAACCGGCCGTCTATGATTTGCGGGTGCATATGGGCTATCACCACGCGGCTGTTCACGCTCTTGACGATTCTCACATTGCCATTCGGTATACAGGTCTCAGCAAAACTCTAAGCCATTTTTTCGACGAGCTTTCTGCGTATTAACGATCGAATGTAGTTAGCCGAAAACCCACCGCACACTATCCAGATGCTCGCGCATAGATGGCTAAGACCCTACGCTCACCATATGGGAACATCAATATTTTTTGCCCACTGGTACTATCCGGATATTGAGCGGGTAAGGAAATTAATATGGGTGAAACAATTATTCTCACCGGTGCAAATGGCGCTATCGGTAAAGCCATCGCATGCACTCTGCACGCCATGGGCTGGAAAGTTATCGGTATTGATTTAACTTTTTCCCGAGCCACACCCGAACTTTTTTGCCGCGAAGAATTCGACATCAGCGAACAGGCCGTGTTTCGATCAGCACTACAAGCACTGCTAAAAACCAACTCCCTTTCTGGCCTCGTCAATTGTGCGGGCGTCAGCCACGTAGAGCCATTCCTTGACCAGGACTTCGCTGAATGGTCAAGGCTGGTCAACATAAATTATTTGGCTGCGCTGACAGCATGTCAGACTGTGCTACCCGCTCTGATCGAAAACCAGGGCGCCATCGTTAATATCACCTCTGATTCCAGCCGCGTTGGGGCAGCTAACGAAGCCGTATATGCCGGCACTAAAGGCGCGCTGGCGTCATTCAGCAAAAGCCTCGCACAAGAGGTCGGCGGTTTTGGAGTGAGAGTAAATTGTGTATCACCCGGCGTCATTGATTCGCCGATGTCGCAAGGTAATGCGGAACTGGTTGTCAAGTTGACGAGGAAGATTCCTTTGAAGCGGATCGGCAAACCCGAAGACATTGCAGCGGCCACGGCGTTTTTACTCGGCCCCAACTCGACTTATATTACCGGCCAAGTCCTTAGCGTTGACGGTGGGTTAACCATGATTGGATGACCGTCCCAGCGGCCAGGCCGATAGCGGCGAGTCTCATCACGTGGGAACGATGAAATCCGTCGGGATGAAGAGTCGTAGGTTTCGTATTGCAAAACCTCTTTATATTCAAATTTTAAAACTTTCGATATTCCGCGGTTATTTCAAAAATAATTCCTGCTCATCCTCAAACACCGTGCAGCAAATTCAGGGTATTAATGAAATAAATGATCTACGGACTGACCAGGCTTGAATTAAGGCTCTATTGAACCGGTTAACTACGAATTTTTAGATTCCTGTTTTAATTTAAGCATGCGTCATGCCATCGGATCCCCCCGCTAACAGCCGATTAAAAGTTCCAATAAGTTTCCGTATGGGAATTCAGCTGTGCTAACTCACCCAATATAGTCACCGAAAACCAGCTGCCGTCCTGCATCGATGGGCAGATGTGTACGCTCATTTAATCCCTTTCGCGGCTAGTGCGGCTTTTAAATTTCGAAGAGGAAAACATCAGAGTGACGGCGCATCGCTTCTCTCCTCAACCAACTCCCTCGCTATCCAAAACGAGCGAACCGTCATTGGGTCATCCCGACACATTGCGCACAACGCAATGCGGCCAGATCATCGGAAAATTGCATCGTGACAAATGTCATGTCTGGCAGGGCGTCCCTTACGCTCAACCGCCAGTCGGTGCTTTGCGTTGGCGTGCACCGCAACCGCCGCTAGCTTGGTCAGGAATTTATCCAGCGTTCGAAGCCGGCTCACCATGTGCTCAACGAAATGTTTATACGGCGAGTAATCCCGACACCATCGCGATTATTGGTAATGAGGATTGCCTTTACCTCAATATTTGGGCGCCACCATTTCGTGCCGACTCCATTCCGACCGGTGATGAACGATTGCCAGTGATGGTTTGGGTTCACGGCGGCTCCAACATTCGCGGCCAGGGCGGTACCTATCTCGGCGGCACACTGGCGAAGGCACATAACGTGATCGTGGTGACATTTAATTATCGACTCGGGCCGCTCGGATGGTTTCGACACCGCGCGTTGCGCGCATTAACTAACGATGTCGAAGATCATTCCGGTAATTTTGGCACGCTCGATATCATCGCGGCATTGCGCTGGGTGCGCACCAATATTGAGGCATTTGGCGGCGATGCAGAAAAGGTCACGCTATTCGGACAATCGGCCGGCGGCTGGAATGTATGCTCGCTTCTGGCGTCACCTTTAGCTAGCGGATTATTTCAACGGGCAATTGTGCAGAGCGGCAGCTCGATTAGCTTCGACCCAGTCGTTTCTGAAAATTATGTCGACGACAATATTGCGGGTAATGCGCAAAGCTCAGGCGAAATTCTGTTGCAATTGCTGATTGATGACGAACGCGCAAAAAATCGCAGCGATGCAAAGGAGCTGGTCATGCGAATGAGCGATCCGCACATCGCAGACTACTTGCATAAAAAATCGCTCGAGGATTTCGAGCGTGCTTATAAACATATTCGCGCCCGCACTGGGCTTTCAGCGCTCGAATTTCCGGCCTTGTTCCGCGACGGCGCCGTGTTGCCTGCGGAGGGCCTCGAACAGGCATTTGCGAGTGGCACTTATTGCAACAAAGTGCCGGTCATTATCGGCGCAAATAAAGACGAATATACGGTGCTAATGACGCTGCTGCCGGACTCACCGTTTTCACTGCACGTACCAGAGTCACCTCGCGTGCGTATCGCGGATAAACATCAGTTTTATCGCGCGGCGGATTACCTGAGCAGATTGGTGAATGCGTTTACCGTGGATGAGTTGGCCCATCGTCTGGCGTACTGGCAACCAAATACGGTTTTTGCCTACCGGCTCGAGTGGGACTATCTGCTGCCCGCACCGTATCTCGACAATATTTTGTTGGGTGCGACACATGGATTGGATGTCGTCTTCGTATTCGGTCGCGACAATCTCGGGCCCGAGTTTCTCCATATCCCGTTGATCAGTGAAAAACATCTTCGCAGTTATCAGCAATTATCGGACGCCATGATGGCGTACTGGGCGCAGTTCGCTGCCACCGGCAATCCTGCCGACTCAACGAACAGCATGCGCCCGCACTGGAGGCCATGGTCAGTCGCAGAGGGCAATACGTATTTCGTCCTCGACGACATAACGAAAGGTGGTTTACGCATGAATACATCAATGCTAACTAAGCCCCATATTCTTCAAGAATTAAGTGTTGATAGCGACATAATCTCTAATGATGAACGTTGCCAGTTTTTACGCGATCTTTATCGTATTGCCGGCCGGTTTTCGTTATTTCACCGACCCGATTACGAAAATTTTTGTGATGGATATTGCGCCGAAAAGTTTCCCCTTTAATCAGACGCCGTGCTTCAAGTGACTTGCGCAGCACGAATGTTCAATTAACGAATGTTGAATAATGATTCCACGATGATGCCGGATTACAGCAGCCCTTCTATTCTTCACTGCAGCAGTTCAATAACCCGCGTGGCAAACCCGGCTAGCTTGCGTACCGCAAGCTGCGGTCAATT
>Ga0070666_10000263_pt1 | contig 34815 bp, 30 predicted proteins | sample KBSS23metaG_FD_64677 | JGI IMG/M metagenome (GOLD analysis project Ga0070666, IMG submission 64677) | Switchgrass rhizosphere microbial communities from Kellogg Biological Station, Michigan, USA - KBS S2-3 metaG | ecosystem: Host-associated > Plants > Roots > Rhizosphere > Soil ... | reverse complement strand
AGAGCACCGCGTCGGGTTTCATCTTCGAGAGCGCGGCGGCGTCGATCAGGTGGCGCGTCTCGGGGGTCAGGGGAACGTGGAGCGAGACCGCGTCGGAGCGCCGCAGCAGCTCCTCGAAGGAGACGCGGGTCGGGTCGTCAGGATCCTCCGCGTCTCGCTTCGACCGTCCCGACGCGATCACGTTCATCCCGAAAGCGCGCGCGCGCCGCGCGACCGCCCGGCCGATCCGCCCCGGTCCCACGATGCCGAGCGTCTTTCCCTTCAGATCCCGGCCGAGCAGCAGGTCGGGCCGCCATCCGCCGAATCCGCCGGCGCGCACCATGCGGTCTCCCTCGATCACCCGCCGGAAGAGCGCCAGGAGGAGCGTCATCGCGGCGTCGGCCGTCGCATCGGTGAGCGCCCCGGGCGTGTGCGTGACGACGATCCCCTTCGCCGCCGCCGCCGCGCGGTCCACGTTGTCCACGCCGACCGCGTAGTTGGCCACGATCTTCAACTTCGGCGCCCGGGCGAAGAGCTCCGCGCCGACCGGAACCGTCAGGAGCGTGATGAGCGCTTCGGCCTCCGTCAGATCCGCCCAGAACATCTCGGCCCCCTCCCCCGGATCGACGATCCGCAGGTCGTACGACTCGGCGAGCCCGTCGAGCCAGGGCCCCGGGAGCGGGGATGTCGAAACGACGACCGCGCTCATCGCCGAATCCCTCCCACCGCCGTGCCCGCGAAAAACAGTGCCGCGCCGACCGCGAGGATGGTCAACTCCGCGCGGACGGGCCCGCCGAGCTTCGCGAGGAGATACGGGTGTCCGCCGAGCAGCCCCACGAAGAGCGCCATGCCCGTCACGAGCAGTCCCGCGAGCATCAGCGAGCGGCCGACCGTCTGACGCATGGTCAATTCTCGTCCAGGACCGTCACGGAAATCACGCGGTCCCCCTGCTCCGTGCGATCGACGACTTCCTGGCCGGCGACGACGCGGCCGAAGCGGGGATACCTACCGTCCAGATGCGGCTGGCGCGAGAGCGTGACGAAGAACTGGCTGCCCCCGGTGTCCGGCCCTTCGAGCCCCATGCCGACGCTCCCCCGCTCGTAGCCCGCCTCGACGAGCTCGTCGCGGATCTCGTCACCGGGCCCGCCATGGAGCGTCCCCGTGGGGTCGCCTCCCTGGATCACGAACCACGGGACCACCCGGTCGAAGGCCGTGCCGTCGAAGAATTTCTTTCGGGCGAGCGCCGCGAAATTCGCGACGGTCAGCGGGGCCGTCGCGCCGTCGAGCGCGATCGTGATCGTGCCGCGCGCGGTCCGGATCACGGCGCGGCGCGGACGCGAGGCGTCCTCGAGGATCCGCTCGTACCCCTCGAGCGATCGGCCGGTCGCGTAGGCCGGAAGCGGGAGCGCCCCCGGATCGCCGCCGAAATCGGCGACCAGCGCCTGCCGCGCCTCGCGGGCGACGACGGTGCGCGGCCAGTCGGCGGCGACCTGGAGAATCGCCTTCGCGGCATCGCCCTTGAGCCTTCGCGCCGCCCGCACGGCCGAGAGCGCCGCGTCGGCGATCGGGTCGCCCCGCCAGCCCGGAAATGTCTTCGCGATCTCCGGCAGGACCGTCGGGTCCCCCGCTTCCGCGAGGCGTTCGACGACGGCCGACCGCACGCCCGGATCGGGATCGGAGAGGCGCGCGAAGAGCTCCGCACGATGGGCCGCATCGAGCGGGAACGTGCCGATCGCGGCTTCGCGCACCCGAGGGCTCGCATCCCGCAGGAATTCCTCGCGTGGCGCCGCCGCGGCATCCTCCGGAAGGAAGGCGACGGCCGAGGCCGCCGCGGCGCGCAGAGAGACATCCGGAGAGGCCGTCGTCTCCTCGATCCGGGAGCGCGCGCGATCCTTCACAGCCGCCATCTCGGCGAGAAACGCTACGACCCGCCGCCGTCCCGACCCGGAGACGGCCTGCGCATGAACGGATCGGTAAGCCTCCCGATCCGCCTGGAACCACCGGAGGCACGCGAGTGCCGCGGTGGCGACGCTCGGGTCCGCGTCGCGCGCGAGCTCGACGATCCTCGCGATGCGATCGCGGTTGAGCGCCTCCGGGTGCTTCTCCTCGATCTGGGCGATCGCGTTCAGCGCCAGAGTCCGCGCACCGGGCTCGCGCCGGTCGAGCGCCGAGCCGAGGGCGGGAAGGGCCGCCGCGTCCCCGAGCACGCCGAGCCCGCGCGCGGCCCAGCCCGCGGCCTCCCCGTCCGGGTCGGCCAGGGCGCGTGTCAGGGCGGAAGCGGACGCCGCCACCGGGTTTCGGGCGAAGGCGTAGATAGCCGCGCGCCGGAGATCGGCATCCTTCCCGCTTGCAAGCTCGCGCGCCCTCGCGGACGCCGATTCGTTGCCGAATCGCGCGAGCGCGTAGAGGAGACAGGAGCGTGGCTCGCGGGCAATGGCCTCGAGCAGCGCGGCCTCGCCCGCCACCGTCTTCAAGGACCCGACGGCGCGGCCGGCGGCGCAGACAACGGCCGGATCGGCGTCGGCGAGAAGCGATGCTGCCGCCTCGCTCCCCCTGGCGTCTCCCAGGATTTCGAGTCCGAGCGCGGCTTGGCCGCGGACCGCGGCATCGCCGTCCCGGGCGAGCGCAAGGAGAAGCGCGATCCCGCGGCCGTCGCCGATCGCTCCCGTGGCGTGCGCGGCGGCCCGCCGGACGGCGGGAACGGGGTGCGTGGCGGCGGCTTCGAGCGCCACGCCGTCGAAACGGCGCTCGTCCTCGAGCATCAGCATGGTCGCGCGCGCCTCGAGCGGCGAGGCGAACGATCGAGCCTCCGCCGCCGGCGGCGCCCCCGCGGGACGGGGCGAGACGCCGCGACGGGCCGCGCAGCCGAACGAAAGCGCCGCGAGCGCCGCTCCGGTTCCCCGGAGCAGGAACCGTTTCATTGCCCGAGGGAGAGCCGGTCGCCGAGCATCGCCGGCAGGCCGGCGCGCAGGATCTTTTCCCGGGCGAGCTTCACGTCGTACTCGACGCGGTCGAAGAACACCACGCGCTCGTCGGAGTCGAAGATGGCGTACGCCGCCTGCGGGTTCCGGTCCCGCGGCTGCCCGATCGACCCGGGGTTGATCAGGTACCGCTTCTCGGGATCGAGCACGAGCTTCGTGCGCTCCCCGCGAATCACCTCGACGCGGATCGCGTTCTTCTCCAGCGTGAAGACCGACGGGATGTGGCTGTGGCCGAAGAAGCAGACCTTCCAGTCGCCCGAGCGGAAGTTCATGTACGCATCCACGTCGGAGAAGATGTAGGCGTCCTCGTCGAGCGGCGAGCCGTGGCAGACGGCGAAATCGCGGTCCACGATCGCCGGCCCGAGCGGGAGGGCTTCGAGATACCGGCGGTTGACGGGGGAAAGCTTCTCGTCCGTCCAGCGCGCCGCGTAGAGCGCGATGGCGTTGAACTGCTCCCCCGAGTCGGCGCCCACGACGACCTTGTCGTGGTTGCCGCGGATCGCGATCTTCTCGCGCTTGATCTTGCGGATCCGCTCGATGACGTGGTTCGGGTTGGCGCCATACCCGACGAAATCGCCGAGCAGGATCACCTTCTGGAACTTCTTGCGCCGGACGCGGGCGAGGACGGCCGCCAGGGCCTCGTCGTTGCTGTGGATGTCGGACAGGATCAGATAACGCACGACTGCTCTTCCAGCTTCCGCAATACTTCGTCCGCCACGTCTTCGGGAGTTTCCGCGCCGCTCAACGAGAGAGAAAGCCGGGCCATTCTATAGAAAGGGAGGCGCTCCTCCAAAAGCCGCCGCGCCTGTGCCGCGTCGTCGAAGAGCGGGCGGTCTCCTTTCGCGGGCGCGCGGGCCGCCAGCGCCTCGAACGGCGGGTCGAGAAAGACCGTGACGCCGTCCTTGAGAATCCGGGAACGGTTGCCCTCCGCGGCGAACGTTCCCCCTCCGGTCGCGAAGACGCCCGCCGGGATCGCGAGCGAGCCCTCGACGAAAACGCTTTCCCGCCGCCGGAACTCGGGCTCCCCCTCCGATTCGAAGATCGCGCGGACCGTCTTCCCCGACGTCCGCTCGATCTCGGCGTCCAGATCGAAGAACGGCCGATCGAGGCGCGCGGCGAGGATGCGGCCGATCGTGGTCTTCCCGGATCCCATGAAGCCGACGAGCCAGATTTTCCGGGGAAGAAAGCGCCGCCGCGCGATCGCGACCGCGCGCTCGGCGCGGACGGCGGCGTCCGGGCCGTTCAGGGCCGAGATCATCGCGGCGGAGTCGGCCCCCGCGCTCCAGACTTCGTCCAGCGCTTCGAGCGAGATGCCGCCGATCGCTACGAGCGGCTTCGTCTTTTCGCGGGCGACGCGCGCGAGAGCCTCGAGGCCGGCCGCCGGTCGAGCCGCCTTGACCGCGCTTGCGAACACGGGGCCGAACGCCACGTAATCGACCTCGGCGGACGCGAACGCGCGCCGGGCCGCGTCGAGATCGTGCGTCGAGACGCCGATCGTCGCACCCTCGCCCAGGATCGTCCGCGCGGCGGAAGACGTCATGTCGTCCTCCCCCAGATGCACGCCGCAACCGGCAATCTTCGCGAGATCCACCCGGTCGTTGACGATCAGGCGGGTCCCGGCCTCGCGGGCAAGACCCGCCGCGGCGGTCACCTCGCCGAGGAGCCGTCCGTCGGGAAGCGATTTTTCGCGCAACTGGACGGTCCGGATGCCGGCGTCGAGGAAGACCCGGGCGATCTCCGCCGCGGAGGAAATGCCGCTCCGCTCGCGGTCGGTGATGGCGTAGACGGGCGAGATCACTTCCCGGAAGGAGACGCGAAACGCTCCATGAAGCGCGTCGAGATCCGGCCTTCCTGGAAGTCTTTCTCCTCCAGAATCTTCCGGTGGAGAGGGATCGTCGTCTTGACGCCTTCGATCACGAAGAACTCGAGCGCCCTCCGGCCGCGGGCGATCGCCTCGGCGCGGTCGCGCCCCTTGACGATCAGCTTCGCGATCATCGAGTCGTAGTGGGGAGGGATCACGTAGCCCTGGTAGGCGGCGGTGTCCACGCGCACGCCCGTCCCGCCCGGGGGGTGAAACACCGTGATTCGGCCGGGCGACGGGGTGAACCGCTCCGGGTCTTCCGCGTTGATGCGGAACTCGATCGCGTGGCCGCGCGCCTTGATCGGCTTGTCGCCGAAGGAGAGCGGCTCGCCGGCCGCGACGGCGATCTGTTCTTTCACGAGGTCGAGGCCGGTGACTTCTTCGGTGACCGGATGCTCGACCTGGATGCGCGTGTTCATCTCCATGAAGGAGAAGTGGCCGTCGGCGTCCAGGAGGAACTCGATCGTGCCGGCGCCCGTGTACGCGACCGCCTTCGCCGCCCGGATGGCCGCCTCCCCCATCGTCTCGCGCAGCTCGTCCGTCAGGGCAACGGAAGGCGACTCCTCGAGGAGCTTCTGGTGCCGGCGCTGGATCGAGCACTCGCGCTCGCCCAGGTGGACGACCTTGCCGAACCGGTCCCCGAAGATCTGGAACTCGATGTGGCGCGGCGCGGTCAAGTATTTCTCGAGGTAGATCTCGGCGTTGCCGAAGGCTTTCTCGGCTTCTCCCCGGGCGATCTCGTAGAAAGCGGCGAGGTCCCGCTCGTTCTGCGCCACGCGCATCCCGCGGCCTCCGCCTCCCGCCGAGGCCTTGAGGATCACGGGATACCCGACCTTTCGCGCGAGCTCGACCGCTTCGTCCAGAGTCTCCAGCGCGCCGGACGACCCGGGGAGCGTCGGCACGCCCGCCTTCATCATCGTCTTTCGGGCGAGCGCCTTGTCCCCCATCGTGCGGATGGCCTCCGGGCTCGGGCCGATGAAGGCGATGCGGCAATCGGCGAGGATCTCGGCGAAGCGCGAGTTCTCGGAGAGGAAGCCGTAGCCGGGATGGATGGCGTCCGCTTCCGTGATCTCGGCCGCGGAGACGATCGAGGCCACGTTCAGGTAGGACGCCGACGGCGGGTACGGCCCGATGCAGACGTCCTCGTCCGCGTAGCGCACGTGGAGCGCGTCGCGGTCGGCCTCGCTGTAGACGGCAACCGTCCGGATGCCGAGCTCCTTGCAGGCGGAGATCACGCGGAGCGCGATCTCCCCGCGGTTGGCGACGAGAATCTTCTTAAAAATTGTGCACCGAAGCGCTCATTCTCATGAGCGCGGAGGGCACAATCCCCGCGAAAGCGGGGATCCCGAGAGCGAGCCTTTCGGGCTCTCTCCGAATCGAGAATGCTTTCGCTGGATTCCCGCTCTCGCGGGAATGACCCGTCGAAGGCGAGGTCCGCTCCCCTCGCCACGAGAGAGAAGGGGCATCGTCAACTCGCTTTGATCGCGAAGAGCTTCTCGCCGTACTCGACCGGCTGACCGTTCTGGGGAAAAACCTTGACGATCTCTCCGGCGACGTCCGACTCGATCTCGTTCATGAGCTTCATCGCTTCGATGATGCAGAGGATCTTGTTCTTCTCCACCTTGTCGCCGGGAGAGGCGAAGGGCGCGGCCTCGGGCGATGCCGACCGGTAGAACGTGCCGACGATCGGCGACACGATGTAGTGCAGCGTGTCTTCTTCGACCGGCGCCGCCGGGGCTTCGGGGACGGCGCTCGGAGCGGCAGGAAGCGCGGCGGCCCCGCCACTCACGCGCACGGCTTCCGGAAGGGGCGTGTAGTAGACGGGCGAGCCCCCGTTCGAGTCGCCGCGATGCCCCTCGATCCGCAGGCGGAACCCCGAGCGCTCGATCTCGACGCCCGTGAGGCCCTTCTCGGCGACGAGGTCGATCAATTCCTTGATTTCCTTGAACGACAGCATTCAGACCAGCTCTTTCTCCAGAATGGCGCCCGCCTTTCGGGCCTCGAATCGGGCCCGGCCGGAGTGGGCCCCGGGGGCAAGCAGGATGAGCAGATAATACTCGGAAGTCACGGCCGACAGCACCACGGTCGCCCGGTCCGATTTCACCTCGAACTGGCGCAGGTTCGCGGGGTCGATCCCGAGGTCCGCCGCGCTCAAATGACTGAGAATGCCCGTCATTTCGGCCGAAACCACCTCCAGTGCGTTGTCCTCGGCGGGCACGACCGAGTCGATGGCGATCCCGTCCCGGCCGACGAGCGACACCCCGTGCAGCCCTTCGACCCGCTCGGCAAACCCCATGAGCGTCTCGCGAAAGACGTCGGTCATGGAAACACGTCGGCTTCGCGGATCGCGTTGGGACGCGACCGCTGCCAGCCTCCCGCATCGCGGACCTCCTCGCCTTGGTGGCTCGCGCCCTGGGGGGCGCGGCGATTGACGCGCCAGCGCTCGCGCGCCATGCCGCTTTGCGGCCAATCCTTCTCGCGAAGGATCGCGCTGAATGGTCTGCGGCGAGACTTTCCGCGATGCGCCTGCGCGGCTCGGGTAAGCACCCTCGACCGCTTCGGGGCCCCCCGAAAGCCGGAACGTAACAGGCCCGGAATACTCCATTGGTTTGGACACTTTCGGACGTCGGGTCCTAGGGACACCGGGGAGGGTGCACATTTAGGTGCGACTCCCCTTCTGTCATCCCGAGGCGCGAAGCAACCGGCCTGCCGCGCCGACCTGTCCGGCGTAGCCTTGGCGGAGGCGGAAGCCTTGGCGAAGGCGGGAGGGATCTCGGTCGAAGGGTGCATCCCCCGGCGGGCGCCCGAAGCCATGCCGGTCCCGATCACCGCGACTCCGCGGCGCGGGATTTGACCCGGGCGAGCCATGACTCGAGGGCCTGTCGCTTGCGGGCGACGAGATCGGCGGGCAGGACGGGGGCAGGAGCCGGTTCGGGAGCCGCCCCCGCCTCGGGAGCCGCGGGGGGCTCGTCCCCCAGGCGATCGTAGATGCGCCGCGCGTCTTCGGAGAATCCCTGCTTCTCGTAGAGTGCGGCGAGCGTTCGGGCGGCGGGGATCTCGCCCGAGGCGTCCACGGCGGTCGGAAGGTCTTCGTCCTCCGGTTCCTCGGCGGGAAGATGTTCGTCGGCCGCCTCCTCGAGCGGGGCCGTCTCGACCGGTTTCTCGCTCTCCGGAGCCCCGACGGCCGCCGGCGCCTCCTGCGCGGGCGCGAGCGACAGGTCGGCGAGGGCCCCGATGGGCATTTGCTCGTCTCGTTCCGAGGATTCCGGCGACGAGGACGCCCCGGAGGTCGTCTCCCCCGCCTCACTCGGCGGCGCGAAGGGCTCGGCGTGTTCCGGCGCGAAAGCCTCGGGCGCCGGCTCGTTCAAGTCGATCGCCCGGGCGTCGATCCGGAACGGACGCGTGGTCTCGATCGAAAGGGGCGGGTCGGCCGACGGCTCGAAATCGAGGGTCGAGAGAGGAATTGGCGTCGGGTTGTCGGGCTCGACCGTGAAATCGACCGTGCCCGGAAAGTTCAGTGGGTCGAAGAGCCGCGCTTCCGACACCGGCGGGAGGTCGGGGACAGGAAGGGCGGGAGCGGCCGCTGTCTCCGCCTTCGCCTGGGCTTCGAGGGCGGCGATCTTCTCGTCGATCGCCCGGTCTCCCGCGAGCGCCCGGTAAAGTTTGTACTTCTTGATCGCTTCGACCGCATTGCCCATGCGGGCGTGGAGATCGCCCAGGGCCTTGGCGGCCACCAGGTTCTCCCGGTCGCTCGCGAGCACGCGCGCGAACGCCTCCATCGCCTCTTCGTTCCGCCCCATCTCCTGGTAGAGGCGGGCGATCGCGATGCGCGCGGAGAGGTAAGATGGATGCGCCTCGAGCCCCGCCCGGAGCGTCGCCATGGCGTCCGAGAAGCGGCCGGCGCGCCGGTACTCCTCGGCGAGGCCGACGAAAATCCGCGAACCCGGCATCGCGGCCATCCGCTGCTCCAGCTCCCGAATCTTCGCTTCGCTCTGGGGATCGGCCATAGGGGCCGTATTCTCTCACCAAAGCGCAAACCCCCAAAAATAAAGCCGCCCCCGGGTGGGGGCGGCGAAAAGAGAGGGTCGACTTCCCGTCTCAGGGGGCGGCGGGCGGGGTCACAGGCGCCGAAGTGCTCGCCGACTTGGAACAGGCGTCGGTCACGGTGAGGGTGGCCGTTCCGGAGCACGGCGTGGTGTCGGGGCAGGTGAACTTGACCGCCGTGGTGTTCTGTGACGTCGAGGTTGCCGGGTCAGCCGGTGATCCGTCGGAGTTCGCGAAGGTCCACGCGTAGCTGTACTCGGGGGTTCCCGAAGTCGGACGCACCGCGTGGAAGACGGCCGTGTAGGTGAACGGATCGGGATCGGTCAAGACCGTCGTCCCCTGCGAGAAGGACGCCGTCGGCCCCGATTCGATGAAGGTGGTATTCGCAAACGAGGCGCTGGTGGTGCAGCCCGTCGCGCCGTTGATGAAAGTCAAGGTGACCGTCGGCGAACAGATATCCGGGGTCACGGTGAAGGTCAGAGTTTGCTGGGCGTTCTGCTCCGACTTGGAGACAACACCAACGGAGCCGCCCGCGGCCGTCACCGTCAGCGCGCTCGGGGTGCCGGTCGGGAACAAATTGGTTCCCGTGACCGATACCGCGGTTGCCGTGCCGCCGGGACCGGAGCCCGGAGTCGGGCCGCTCGTGATCGTCGGCACGTTGATCGTGAAGGTGCCCGGCGAGCTCGCCGTTTCGCCCGTGGAAAGCAGGGTCACGGCGATCGTTCCGCCGCTGCTCGGGCATCCGGCCGGCGGCTTGGCGAGGATCTGCGTGCCCGACACCGAGATGACCGTTCCCTGCTTCCCGCCGAAGGTGACGAGGAGAGGTGCGACGAAGCCCTGGCCGGTGATCGTCACGACGGTTGAAGCGTCGCCGTGATCGGGCGTGAACCCGAAGATCGCGAGGCCGACGGTGTAGGTGAAGGTGACCGGATTGCTCGTGCACGCCGAACCGGAACAGTTCACTTCCTTGACCGTCACGGGAACGTCGAGCGGGAAGCTCTGGGACGGACCCTGTCCGTTGGCGGGAGGAGTGATCGCGACGATCTCGTTCTGACTCACCGAGATCACCTGGGCCTCGAGCGTTCCGCCGAAGAACACCTGGACGGGCGCCGAGAATCCGCTTCCGGTGATCGTGACGCGCGTGCCGCCCACCTTGGTGCCGGAAGAGGGCAGGATCGCCGAAACGACGGGCGTGGACTCGTTCGTGTAGGTGAAGCAATTGGGCGAAGCGAGCGTCTGCCCGTTCAGGACGACGTCGACTTCGACCGGCGTCGCCGGAAGGCCGGCGAGCTCGGGGAACGCGGGAGTGGTCGCCGTGATCGTCGATCCCGTGGAATCGACGGTGACGCCGGTGGCCTGGTGGACGACCCCGCCCGACCGGAAGAACACCCGGATCTTCGAGGCATCGGTCCCGAGGTTTCCTCCGGTGATCGTGATCGGTGTTCCGCCCGTGACGGGCCCGGTGTGCGGGTTGGCGCATTGCGCGATGAAGGGACCGTTGGGGAGACCGTTCGAGGTGAAATTGACGGGCACGGAGCTCCGCGCCGTGCTGCTTCCCACCGTCACGGTGCCCGTGACGACCGACGGCCCGACGGTGTCGCTGCAGATGGCCGTCGTCACGATCCCGCCGTTCTGCGAAACGACCGAGATCGTCGGGAGGCCGTTCTGGGCGAAGATGCCGAATGTGGTGGAAAGCAGGACGGAAGTCCCGGCCGGAACCGGCACGCCGTTCTGCGTCGCCACCGCGGTGATGAGCGAGCAGTTCCCCTGAACCAGGGTTCCCGGATTGGCCGTGAGAACAATGGCCAGCCCATTCGTCTTCGGCGGAGGCGGGGTCGTCGGTCCCGGGCTATCCGCGGAGCAGCCGGCCATGAGCCCCGCCGCCGCGATCGCGACGAGGGCGAGCATTCGGTTCAACGTGAGGCGCATGTGGCCCTCCTTGGTATTCGGGATTTTCGAGTTCCGCATGGTCTCTCCGTCCTATTGCGCGCTGTAGAGAACGAAGATGCCCAGGGTCGCCGGAGCACTCGACACCCGGGTCCCCGCGACCGTTTCACCGTAGAAAGTGACCGTGATTCCCAGGTGGATGAGCGGTTGGCCCGTCTCCTGGTCGATCCCCCCGTTGAACGGGAGCAGCTGATCGAAGGGGGATTGCTGACTGGCGGCGGGAGTGATGACCGGAAAGTTGCTCATCGCAAGCGTGCCCTTGAAGGGAACCGTGCCGCCGGCGGCAAACGTTTCGTCGGGGGGAACTTTCGTTCCGCCGTCGAGCCGGGTGAAATGCACCACGTACGAGGTGACCTGAACCGTCTGGAACCCCTGCGGATCGGTGACCGACGAGTTCTTCGCGTGGCTCGTCAGAATCATCGTGGGCAGCTGCAGCGGAGCGCCCGGGGCGATGTTGAACTGCAGGGGGACGGTCGTTCCGAAGTCTGTCGTCAGGAAGACCGGCGACTCGGTTTCGCCCTGCTTGTTCGTGCAGCCGGCCACGAACGGAAGGGCGGCCGCGAGGGTCAGCAACAGGGCGCGGGTGATCGTTCGTTTCATGTGAGCTCCCTCAGTGAATGATCCGGGGCGTGATGAAGATCAACAGTTCGTCGTGGTTCTCGAGTTTCTGCTTGGTCCGGAAGAGGTTCCCGATGATCGGGATCTTGCCGAGGCCCGGCACGTAGTTGTAGCTGTCGTTGTCGTTCATCTGGAAGATGCCGCCGATGACGGCCGTTCCGCCGTCCTTCACGATGATCTTCGTCTGCGCCTGCCGGATCGAGAGAGGGACGTTGCCGCCTCCCTGGATCTGGACGCCCGGCGCGGGCTCGCGCTTCTGGATGTTGACGTCCATCAGGATCGTCCCCTCGGCGGTGATCTGCGGCGTGACCTGGAGCTGCAGCGTCGCGTCCACGTAGACGACCGACGTGGTGTTGTTGACCGTCGTCTGGACCGGGATCTGGAGACCGGTCTGGATCGACGCGCGCTGGTTCGTCATGGCCGCGACGCGCGGCGACGAAATGATCTTGACGAGGCCCTGGTTCTCGGCGGCGTTCAACGCGATGTCGAGGTTGAACGTGTCGAGGATGTTCCCGAGCCGCAGGGCCAGTCCGGTGGTCGAAGGCTGCGCGGCGCCATTCGGGCGGGTGAACACGGTCCCGGAAAGATTGCCGTTGTTCGGGAAGACGAGATTCGTCGTGTTGCCGTGCGCGGCGTCGGCGATTCCGGAGAAGCCCCAGTTGACGCCGAGGGTGTGGCCGAAAGTTTTCGTCGTCTCCACGATCCGCGACTCGATGACGACCTGGTCGGTCGGCCGGTCGAGGTTCTCGAGGAGCTGGAGCACCGTCGGCATGTAGTCCTGGATCTCCCGGATGATGAGGGTGTTTGTCCGCTCGTCCACGATCACGTCGCCGCGGGGCGACATGACGCGCTTCAGCGTTCCGGCGGCGGCGCCGACCTGCGCGTACGAGAGACGCTTGATGACCGTCTTCGTGGGAAGGGACGACTGGCGGGCGAGGTCGAGCGCGGCGCGCTGCTGCTCCTCGTTCTGGAGCTTGCCGGTCGTCGCGATGCGCATGACGTTGTTTTCGATGATGTAACCGAGCCCGTTCTGCTTGAGGATCAGCTCGAGGGCCTGATCCCACGGAACGTTCTCGAGGCGCACGGTCACCGTGCCGCGGACATCCGGGTCGATCACGATGTTCAAGCCGGTCAATTCGGAGATCGTGCGGAATACGTCCTTGATGTCGGCGTCCTTGAGATCGAGCGAGATCGGCTCGCCCGTGTACTGGGTCTCGCCGCCGCCGACCGTCTTCGACTTGTAGGTGTTGGCGAGCTCCTGGCGGTCCGTCGGATGCTCCTGCGCGTTCAGCATCACTTCGGCGGACTCGAAAAGCGGATCCTGGGAAACCTTGATGGCCGGCGCGGGGACCGCGGCGGCGCGCGTTTCCGCGGGCTTCGGTCTCGGGACGCGCTTGGCTTCGAGGACGCCGTGGGCGCGCTTGTTCGCGGGAATCGTTTCGACGGTGGGCCCGGTCGCCACACGGGCAAGCGAACCCGCCGGGGCTTCCGGCTTGTCCGGCGCCTTCTCGACCTTCGCGACCGCGACCGGGACTTCCGCCGGAGGCGGCGGGGCGGGCGCGGCCGCGGGAGCCGCCGGCTTTTCAGCCGGCGCGGAGGCGACGGTGACGGCCGGTTTCGGCATCTCGACGGGGTGCTTCGCCGGTTCCGGGGCCGTCTCGACGGGAGCGGCGGCGACGGTCACCGGCGCGGGCGGCGCGCTCGCGACGACGACGGGAGCCGCGGGTTCCGCTTTCGGGGCGACGGGGGCGGGCGCTTCGGACGGGGCTTCGGCGACGCTCGTCCGGGAAACGGACGACGGGGTGTTGACGGGTTTCGGCATCGCCCCGCCGACCGATTCGCCGAGGCGAACGAGCAGGCGCTCGCCGTCCCGCGACGTGGAGTACGGGCGCACGCGATCGAGATCGATGACGACGCGCGCGACGCGGTCGGGCGCGGAGCGGAACTGGGAGACGCGGGCCCGCAGCACGGGGCCGGCGCCGCGGATCACGCGGTTGCGGAGCTCGGCCTTGACGCCCGCGACGTCGAGCACGATGCGCGGCGGGTTGTCGAGAACGAAATCCGTCACGGTCAGGGCGCCGTCGCCGAGCAGCGACACGATCGCGGAGTCCCGGGTGCCGCTCACGTCCACGCGCTCGAGCGCCTTCGCGGACTCGCCGCGAGGAACGTTCGTCGCGGAAACGGGCGACGTTCCGACCGACGCCACCGCGGTGGCGGGGATTTCGACCGAAGAGACTTCCGCCGGCTTCGCCGAAGCGGGCTCGGCGACGGGAGCGGGCGAAACGGCCGCGGTCTCGGTGGCGGCGGGAACGGCGGAGGCGTCGGCCGAGACGGCGGTCTCGAAGCCGATCGCGAGGGATCTTCCCTGCGAGGCGATCTCGAATTTCGTGCCGGCGCGATGCCGGATGGTGAGACGGGTCTGGTGGCGGCCGAGCTCGTTGACCGGCTCGACCTTGAGGCTCGTCACGAGCCCGCCTTCGACCGCGGGGGTGGAAAACGATTCCGCGGGGCGGGCGCCGGAGAGCTCGATGATCAGCGTTTCGGGAGAAGGCTCGTACGACGTGTAGAGGAGCGGAGCGTCCGCGTTCAGCACGACGCGGGCGCCGTCGGTGTCCTGCGCGAAAGCGGCGGAATCGATCGTGGCCGTCGGACGCGCGGTGAGCGTCGCCGCGGCGGCGGGGGCCGGAGCCGGGGCCGAGTTCTCGCGAGCCGCGGTACCGGAGTGCGTCGAGGAACACGCGACGACGAGCCACCCCAGGGCGAAGGCCGCGTACCCGAATCTTCGTGGATGCATCATTCCTCCCGTTCTCGCGAAACCCGTCTTGTGCGCGGTCATTCCGGTTTCGTCGGAGCGTTCAGGCGCTTCACGACGTCGCGGAAAGGCTTGACGCTCTGCGGATCGTTGACGTTCTGCCGCAGCGTCAGCTCGTTGCTCTTCACGTCCAGGACCTCTCCGTCGAAGAGCACGTCGCCCTTGCGCAGGAGATAACTCTTGTTGTCGGAGCCGCGCACCTGCGCGAGCCATCCCGATCGGGTCTTCCAGATCCCCTGGAGTTCCAGCTCGTCGACCGAGATGCCGGCGAGGCCGGGGGGACGGGATTCGCGCGAGCGCTCGCGCACGAGGAGCGATTTGAACGGATCGCGCCGTCCCGCCGGATCGTAGACGTACTGACGCCCCTCGACGGTCGAGTCGTCCGGCGGGGCGGGCTTGGCCGCTCCCGGCGCGGCCGTCGTGGTGGTCGTGGTCGTCGCCGTAGTCGTCGTCGTGGTCGGGGCGGCGGGCGCTTTCCCCTGCGCGGAAACGAGGGCGATCCCCGTGAGAGGAAGCATCAGGAGAACCGCGGCGATCGAACGCGATCCGCTCATTCCGAGGATTCCTTTCCCGCCGGCCGCGCGCCCGCGGGCCTGCCGGCCGCCGGAGGCGCTCCGGCGGGGGGAGGGGCGTTCTCGTCGCCGCCGGTGTAGATGAAGGTCTTCGCGACGAACGTCGCGGCGAGCGTCTTTCCGGGGACGTTGCCGAGGTCGTGCACGCGAAGGTCCTCGACGTTGATGATGCGCGAGAAGTTCGCCATCCGCGAGAAGAAGAGCGCGAGGTTGTGGTACGTGCCGTTCAGCGAGATGTTGAACGGATATTCCTTGTAGAAGTCCTTCGGGATCGGCTCGGTCGTCCGGAACACGAGCAGGCTGAAATCGCCCTGGTGCACGAGCGCTTCGACTTTCTTGATGAGGTCTTCCGTGTCGCGCTCGGGCGGCAGCACCTGCAGGAGCTTCTGGAGCTCGAGCTCGAGCTTCTTGACCTCTTCCCGGAACTGGGCGAGCTTGCGCTCCGCCGCGCGCCCCTTCTCGATCTCGGCGGAAAGGGAGGCGTAGTGGGCCTTCGCGGCGTCGATGTCGCGCCGGCGCGGTCCGAAGAACTGCCATTCCGCGACGCCGATCAGCACGGCCGCGAGGCCGAGGCCCCAGGCGACCGCGTGCCACATCGGCTTCTCTTCGAATTTCAGCTCGATCGCCATCAGAGCCTCGTCACGCGGCCGGCTTCGCCGCCGGCGCCGCGGGAGATCCGGGCGGAGCGGGCGAAGTCGCGGTTGCCGGTTCGGTCGGCGCCACGTACGTGAACGTCACCGAGAGACCGAAGTTGTAGATGGGCCCCTCCTGGTTCAGGCTGTCGAACCGGGGCTCCGCGAAGTACGGGCTCTTCTTCAGGTTTTCGATGAAGTTCGCGACGGCGTTGGGCGTCATCGCCTTGCCGCGGATGCCGATGTTCTGGCCGGTCAGGTTCATTTCGTTCAACCACACGAGGTCGGGGAGCGCCTTCGAGACCTCGTCCATCAGGCGCACGGGACCGTGCTGGTTGCGCTTCAGATCGTTGATGAGGTTGATCTTCGCTTCGAGGTTCGCCTTTTTCTTCTCGTAGCCGTTCACCTCGTCGATGATCGACTTCAGGCGGTCCACCTCGGCCTGGGCCTTGCGGTTCTTCTCGTCCCAGTCGCGTTTGACGGCGGCGACGTGCCACCACATGCCGAAGAAATACACGAACGCGACCGCGAGGCAGCCGGCGAAGACGAGGTTGTTGACCTTTCCCGTTCCGAGACCGGGCTGCGGCGCGCGGGCCGCCGTGCGGCCCTCGGAGAGCAGATTGATCTTGATCAAGCGATCATCCTCCGACCTGACGGACCGCGAGCCCGACCGCGATCGCGAGCATCGGGGCGTGATCCGCGAGCCAGTCGTCCGAGACGCCGCTGCCGGAGGTCTGGACCTGCCGGAAGGGATTCATGATCTCGACCGGCATCCCGAAGCGCTCCTTCAGCTGGGTGTCGAGATTGACGACCCGCGCCGACCCGCCCGAAAGGACGATCTCGTCGATCTTCTCGGTGGCCGTGGTGGCGGTGAAGAAGTCGAAAGTCTTCTGGAGCTCCTGGGCCATGTCCTGCGTCACGGCCTGCAGGATGGGGAGGGCGGTCGTCAGCGTCTGCTCGCCGGCCTTCCCTCCGCGCTTCAACGTCTCCGCCTGGTCGAAGCTCAGGTTGAACTCCTTCTGCAGGGCGTCGGTGTACTGGTTGCCGCCGAAGGAGATATCGCGCCAGAAAATGGAATTCATGCCGGAAAGGACGTTGACGTTTGTGACCGAGGCCCCGATGTTGACCAGGGCGACGACCCGTCCGGGGGTCAGCGGGTAGTTGACTTCGTACGCGTTCTGGACCGCGAAAGCGTCCACGTCCACCAGGACCGGCGTCTTTCCGGCTTGGGAGATGACCCCGGTGTACTCGGCGATCTTGTCTTTCTTGACGGCGACGAGCAGGACGTCCATGCCGTCGGCCGTGGCGGTGTCGAGGACGACGTAGTCGAGGTTCACGTCGTTGATGTCGAAAGGAACGTATTGCTCCGCTTCCCAGCGGATCGACTCGGCGAGCTCCGACTCGGTCATCCGGGGCAGGTTGATCTTCTTGACGATCACCGAGTGCCCGGAAAGAGAGGTGCCGTAGTTCGTGTTGCGGACGTTCAGGGTGCTATCGAGGCGGTTGATCGCCTCGACGACCAGGGAGGAATCCATGATCGCGCCGTCCACGATCGCTTCGGGGGAGAGGGTCTCCACCCCCGCCTTCAGCAGCTTGAAGGTGCCGGCCTTGGCCTGCCGGAGCTCGACGAGCTTGACCCCCGAGCTTCCAATGTCGAGCCCGACGAGGTTTTTCGATTTGCCAAACAACACGACGCCTCACCTACTCGTTGAAACGGGTTCGGGACAGCGACTTGAGGTTCCTAACAACTGGAAAAAAGCTAACAGAAGCCTAAAGCTCTGTCAAGACAAAAGATTCTCAGCACGTGAGACTTAGCCCACTTCCCCCCGCGCCTTTCTCGTGCTAGGATCACGGTTTCGTCGAGGAGGAAATCGGATGGCTCAGGGATGTCACTTCTGCGGAAAATCGGCGGTCTCCGGGAACCGGGTCAGCCATGCCAATAACGTCACGAAGAGGCGCTGGCACCCGAACGTCAAGAGCGTTCGCGCGGTCGTCGACGGCGCGAGCCGGCACGTTCACGCCTGCACCCGGTGCATGCGGAGCGGCAAGGTCGTGAAGCCGATCGTCCGCTCGAAGTCCGCCACCGCCTGATCTCCGGGCCCCGCGAAGGGGCCATTTCGCTCCCCCGAGACTCGAACCCCCGAAAACCCGCCCGCTTCGTCCCGGGGCGGAGCCCCGCGCGGTTTCCCGGGAGGGTCCCGACCGGTCCCGGCCCGGCGTTCCGTCTCCGGGAATCCGTCAGGAGGCGGCCGCGGCGGGCGCCTGCCGCCGGACGGCGCGCACCCCCGAGATGGCCCGCAGGCGCTTCAGGATCTTCTCCAGGTGCTTCAGGCCGGAGATTTCGAGCAGGATGACGATCTCTCCCGAGCCCTCTTCGGCCGTTCTCGCCTCGATGCGACGGATGTTGCTCTTCTCGTCGGCGATGACCTGCGTCACGTCGGCCAGGAGCGCGGGGCGGTCCTCGGTCTCGAGGTGCAGCTCCGCGGGGAACTTCGTCTGCGATCGCTTCCCCGACCAGGCCACCGAGATCTGGCGCTCGGGGTCGTAGAGGAGGTTCGTCACGTTCGGGCAAGCGGCCGAGTGGACCGAAACCCCGCGGCCCCGCGTGACGTAGCCGGCGATCGGCTCCCCGGGAAGGGGGCTGCAGCACCGGGCGATCGTCGCGAGCAGATCGTCGTAGCCGAGGACTTCGACCGACGGCGCGCCGAAAGGCAGGATCTTCCGCGCGGCGCGGCCGATCGCCGATCCCCCCGGCTCCGCCGCGGCGCGGGCGATCTCCTCGGCCGGGACGAACCGCTCCACGACGTTTCGCGGGGCGATCTTGCCGAAGCCGACCGCCGCGTAGAGATCGTCGATGCGCGAAAGGCCGAGCTCCGGCAGATGGTCGGCGAAGACGCCCTCCGATTCCATTTTCTTGATCGACCGCTTGAAGCGCTTGAACTCGCGGTCGAGGAGCTTGCGCCCGATCTCGATCGACTTCTCTTTTTCCTGGCCGTGGATGAAGTGGCGGATCTTGTTCTTCGCCCGTGAAGTCACCACGAACGACAGCCAGTCGCGCGAAGGCTTCGCGGCGGGGGACGTCAGGATCTCGACCCAGTCGCCGTTGGAGAGCGGGGACTTCAACGGCACGAGCCTGCCATTGACCCGGGCGCCGACGCAGTGAGCCCCGATGTCGGAGTGGATCCGGTAGGCGAAATCGACCGGCGTCGCCCCGCGCGGGAACGCGAAGACCTTCCCCTTCGGCGAGAACGTGTAGATCTCGTCGGGGTAGAGATCGACCTTCAGCGAAGCGAGGAACTGCCGCGGGTCGGAGACTTCGGTTTTCAGGTCCGCGAGCCGGCGCAGCCAGTCGAACCGCGCGTCCTCGGGGGAGGCGTCGAGGCGTCCCTCCTTGTAGCGCCAGTGCGCCGCGATGCCGCGCTCGGCGACGACGTCCATCTCGTGCGTGCGGACCTGCACCTCGAAGGGCGTGCCGCGCTCCCCCATCACCGTCGTGTGGAGCGACTGGTAGAAGTTCGGCTTCGGCATCGCGATGTAGTCCTTGAACCGCCCCGGGACCGGCCGCCAGATCTGGTGGATGAGGCCGAGGATCGCGTAACAGTCCTTGACCTCGCGGCAGACGACGCGGAAGGCGAGGATGTCGTAGAGCTGCGCGATCTCGAGCTCCTGGCGCTTCAGCTTCGCGTGGATCGAATAGAGGCGCTTGACGCGCCCGCGCACCTGGCTCTCGATCCCCGCCGCGGCGAGCGACGTCTCGATTTTCCGCTGGATCTCGTCGACGAGGCCGCGCGTGTTCTTCAGGCGCGACTCGACCTCGCGCGAAAGCTGGTCGTAGCTCTCGGGCTCGAGGTAGCGGAACGCCAGGTCCTCCAGCTGGCCCTTGATCGCGCCGATGCCGAGGCGATTGGCGATCGGAGCGTAGATCTCGAGGGTCTCGCGGGCGATCTCGATCCGCTTTTCCTCCGGCATGAACTCGAGAGTGCGCATGTTGTGGAGCCGGTCGGCGAGCTTGACGAGGATCACGCGCAGGTCCGACGCCATGCCGAGGATCATCTTCAGGAAGGTTTCCGCCTGTTCCTGCTCGCGCGAATGGAACGAGAACTTTCCGATCTTGGTGACGCCGTCGACGAGCTCCGCGACTTCGGCGCCGAAATGGCGGGCCAGGTCCTCCTTCGTGATCCCCGTATCCTCGAGGATGTCGTGGAGGAGCCCGACCACGATCGAGACGTCGTCGGCCCGGATGTCGGCGAGGATCCCGGCGACGTTCAACGGATGGATGAGATAGGGCTCGCCCGAACGGCGCGTCTGGCCGTGGTGTTCCTTGGCGGAGAACACGTAGGCCTTGCGCAGGAGGTCTTCGTCGCTGCCGGGGTTGTAGGACTGGACCTTTTCCAGAATCTCCTCGAAACGGATCATTTGTCTATTGTAGCGGGCGCCGCCATGCATCGAGCCGGGCGAGACGGGTGTGACCCGCCGGCGGGCTTAACGTACGCCCCGGTACGCCGCGCCCGCCGGCCGGGCCACCCCCGCGCGCCGGGCTCGCGCCTGGCGACGCCTCATCGCTTTCGTCAGAGCGACATCGCCGGGCAGGGCTCGCCGAAGACCAATGTCCGGCGGCCGCTCGCCGCGGCGGTATTGCGACGCTTATCGTCCGCGCTGGCCCACTCGGAGGCGGGGTTGGAAGGCGAGTCCGAGCGGGCCTCCTGCTGCACACGTCGAGGCGCGGCCAGAGGGGTTGGAAGGCGGGTCCGGGCGGGCCGCCGTCGGGCAAGGCGTACCGGGGCGTACGTCGCGCCCGGCGGCGGCTCGCCCGGACCCGCATAACGGCCCCTATGGTCCGCGCCTCTCCCCTGCCGCAAGGCCGGAGGCGCGGCCGGTAACCCACGCCCACAAAAAATTATGCCCCCCGATCGGCCCGAACGCGTCGAGGATCTCGCCGCACAGATGCAGCCCCGGAACGCGGCGGCTCTCGAGCGTCACCGGGTCGACCTCGTCGAGCGCGACCCCTCCTCCCGTGACTTCGGCCCGCGCGAATCCTTCGTGGCCCGAAACGGGAAGCCGGTAGCGCGTCATCGCGTCGAGGAGCGCCAGGCGCGACTCGCGCCGGAACTGCGAGAGGCGGACGGTGCGCGCAACGCCGACCTCCGCAAGCAGCGTCGCCGCGAGCCGCGCGGGGACGAACCGCGCGACGACGTTCTCGACGACCGCCGATCCCGGCGCCCGGGCGAGGCGCTCCTCCCACTCCTCCCGGGAGGCGCCGGCCCAGGCGACGAAGACCGGCGCCTGCGGGTCGCGAACGACCGCGTGCGAGACGTCGAGCACGGCCGGGCCGGAATAGCCGGCGTGCGTGAAGAGAAACCCGCCGGAAGCCGAAAGCGGGCGGGGCGGACCTCCCGCCGTCATCGCCGCCGGCAGGGAGACGCCCGCGAGCTCGCGGTGGGCGGCGCTCGCCGTGCGAAGGGGGGTGAGGGCGGGATAAGGCTCGACGACGCGGTGCCCCAGCCGCCGCGCGATCTCGAGCCCGGCGCCGTCGGATCCGGTCCGCGGTATCGAGAGTCCTCCGGTCGCCAGCACCACGCGCGCCGCCCTTCTCGACTCCCCTCCTTCGACGACCACGGCGAGCGGCGACACGGAGACGTCCACGACGCGGGCCGTCCGCACGAGCTCGACTCCCGCGGACGCGGCTTCGCGCAGCAGCGCATCCAGGACGTCGCGCGCCCGGTTCGACGAGGGGAAGAGCTTTCCCGATTCCTCCTCGAGAGACAGCGGAAGGCCGAGCTCGTCCTCGAAAAAGCTCCGTACCTGCTCCAGGCGCCAGGACTTCAGCATCCGGGCGCAGGTCCGCGGCGATTCCGACACGAACCGCTCGGGCGAAAAACGCGACGGGAGCACGTTGCACCGCGCTCCTCCCGAAATCAGGATCTTCTGGCCGGGGCTCGCGGTGCTCTCGAGAAGGGTCACGCTCGCGCCGGCTCGCCGCGCGAAGATCGCGGCCGTCAGTCCGGCGGCGCCGGCGCCGACGACGAGAACGTCCGGGGGGCTCAGTCGCGAACGGAGCGGCGGGAAGTTTCGTTCACGCCGCTTCCGTCTCCCTTCCTCCGCGGGCCGCGGAGGTCGACCGTCAGCGCTTGCCGGACTTGCGGTTCCCGGCCGGGCGGGGAGCCGCGCCCCTGGGCGCCGGAGCGGCGGCCTTCGCGGCCGCGGCCACGGCGACCGGACGTCTCCGCGCCTGCATCTCGTTCCAGATCACGACGATCGGAGCGGCGACGTAGATCGAAGAATAGGTTCCCACGATGATGCCGATGACGAGCGTGAGCGCGAACGTGCTCAGGACCTCGCCGCCGAGGAAAAAGAGGGCCACGACGACGAGGAACGTCAGACCCGAGCTCATCACCGTCCGCGAGAGCGTCTGGTTGATCGAGTCGTTGATGATCTTCGGCAGCGGATCGCGCCGGTTGTTCTTCATGTTTTCGCGGATCCGGTCGTACACGACGACCGTGTCGTTCATCGAGTAGCCGACGAGCGTCAGGAGCGCGGCGACGACGACGAGCGTGATCTCCCGGTTGAAGATCGAAAGCAGTCCGATCGTGATCAACGTGTCGTGGATGATCGCGATGATCGCGCCGACGCCGAACTTCGCGTCGAACCGCACCCAGATGTAAACGAGCATCGCGAGCGTCGAGAGGAGCACCGCCCAGAGGGCCTTCGTGCGGAGATCGCGCCCCACCTGCGGGCCGACGTTGTCGGCCGAAAGCACCGTGAACGGCCCGATCACCGTGTTCTGCTTGAGCCAGGCCTTGACGGCCGGCGAGACGTTCGGAATGGCGTCGAAGTCCGCGGGCGAACGGAAGAGCCCGACCTGCGAACGGTAGGCGACGATCGCATCGCCCTCGGCCGCGTAGTGCTGCGCGGCGGTCGCGCCGAGCTTGCCGGCGACGTTGTCCGGGTCGGCGGCGGCGAGGCTGGTGGCGAACGTGTCGTGCCCCTTCACGTTGGCGTCGATCCGGGCGCCCGCGGCCGGTCCGCCGAGAGCGGCCGAAAGGGCGGAGAAAACCTCCTGGGTGACGTCGCGGCCTTCGCGCTCCTGCTGCTTGACCTTGATCAGGACTTCGTTCTTCTCGGGGGTGTCGTATCGCTGCACGCCCTCGAGCCCGAGATTGAGCGGCTTGACGATCGACTCGATCTTCGCCGGATCGGGACGTTCCGCGAACTTCAGCACCATCTGGGTCCCGCCCGAGAAGTCGATGCCGAAACGGAGACCGTGATGCGCCGCGATCGAGATGAACCCGGCGGCGATCAGCGCCCACGAGGCGCCGATGCAGATCCACTTGACCCGGAGGAAATCGATGTGGGTGTTTCGAAATAGTTCCATCGTCTGGTCCTGTCCGCTAGATCGAGAGCGTTTCGAGACGCTCGCGCGAGCCGTATTCGAGCATGAAGATCGTCTTGGAAACGTAGACCGCGGTGAACATCGAGGCCGCGAGGCCGACGATGAGCGTCACCGCGAAACCCTTCACCGGGCCGGTGCCGAACTGGAAGAGGAAGAGCGCGGAGACGACCGTCGTCACGTGCGTGTCGACGATCGTGAGGAACGCCTTCGAGAAGCCGTTCTCGATCGCCGTCTTCGGCGTCTTCCCTTCGCGGAGCTCCTCGCGGATGCGCTCGAAGATGAGGACGTTCGAATCCACGGCCATGCCGATCGTCAGGATGAAGCCCGCGATCCCCGGGAGCGTCAGCGTGGCGCCGAACTGCGCGAGCACGCCGAGCAGGATGACGGCGTTCAGGATCAGCGCGAGCACCGCGTTGAACCCGGATCGGCGGTAATAGACGATCATCGTGACAAAGACGAGGAGCGCGCCGAGCAGCGCCGCCGTGACCCCCTTCTTGATCGAATCGAGGCCGAGCGACGGGCCGACGGTGCGTTCTTCGAGGTAGACGAGCCCCGCCGGCAGCGCGCCGGAGCGGAGGATGAGCGCGAGATCGTTCGCGCGCTCCGGGGTGAAGCTCCCCGTGATGATGCCGGAATCGCTGATCCGCCCGTCGATCCGGGGCGCCGACTGCACCCGGTTATCGAGCACGATCGCGAGCTGCTTGCCGATGTTCGCGCCCGTGACCTTGTCGAACTTCGACGCCCCGTCGGCCTTGAGCGAGAAGGAAACCGACGGGCGGTTGTTCTGGTCCTGCGAAGGGCGGGCGTTCTTGATGTCGCGCCCGGTGACGGACGCGACGCGCTGCAGGAGATAGAAGACCTTGGGCGAGCTGGGGTCCTGGTCCGTCGAGTTGCCCTCGATGATCTCGGCGTCGGGGGGCATCTGCCCGCCGGAGCTCGCGAGCAGCGCCGTGCGGTCGGAGGACGGGCCCGCGATCACGAGCTTCAGCTCGAGGAATGCCGTCGATTTGATGATGTCCTTGACGCGGCGCGGGTCGTCCACGCCCGGGAGCTGGACGACGATCCGGTTCTCCCCTTCGCGCGCGATGACCGGCTCGGAGACGCCGAACTGGTCGATCCGGTTGCGGATCGTCTCGACGGCCTGGGCGACCGCGTCCTCCGAGAGGTTCTTGCGGGCGGGCGCCGAGAGCGAAAACGTCCAGAGCGTCCCCTGCCGGGAGAACTCCCAGCCGGGCAGGAAGCGCTTGACCGCGTCCTGCAGCTTGTCCTGGTCGGTGTCGGGGTTGACGACCGCGGTGAAGCCGGCCGGTCCGATGCGGTTCATCGCCCCGAGCCGGAGCGACTGCTCCTTGTTCTGCTCGCTCAGGTGCGCCATCGCCTCGTCCGTCTCGATCTTCAGCGCGTCGGCCGTCTGCACCTGGAGAACCAGGTGGATGCCGCCCTTCAGATCGAGCCCGAGGCGGATCCCGTTCTTGAGATAGTCCTTCATCCCGGGGGAAGTTTCCCCGGTGACGTCGGTTTTGACGCGCGAAATGCCGCTCGCGACATAGGCCGCGACGGACGCGGCGAGGACGACGAGGATGACGGCGACCCGGGTCCAGACCTTTTGATGCGACAAGTGGAAATCCTCCCGACGTTCGTTGACGAAACCGACGGAGTCTAACGGGGCGAAGGACGGGAGTCAAACGGTCAGCCCGCGCGGCGATGCATCGAGCCGGACGGGCGGGGGCACCGGGCCGCCGGTCTCGACGTACGCGATCTGGTACGCCTCGCCCGCCGGCCCGATGCCCCCATCACGTCGGGCTCGCGCCTGGCCGCGCCTCAACGTCATCAGAACTGAAATCGTGTATTTCGACCGCCGCCTGCAGCACAGGCCGCCCGTTCGCGATCCGAGCCCCGCGAGCGTCGCGACGCCCAGTTTTGGTCGGGCGCCGCAGCGGTCGAGGGTTTGTACCCGAGCCGCGCAGGTTGTATCCAGCGCGCGACATTTGTCGCAGCCGCGAAGCGGCCGGCGCGAAAGCGCCGAGCGCGCCGATCGCCGCGCTCGAAAGAGCGCGAGCACATCGCAGATAGTCTCGCCGCAGGGTATTTAGCGCGATCCTTCGAATGAAGGATCCGCCGCGAAGCGGCGTGGCGCGCAAGCGCCGGGCGCGTCGTATCCAGCGCGTAGCGCGCCGATCGCCGAGCACGCCAGTGCGACGGCCATCGCCGCGCCCGCAGGGCGCGAGCAACCAAGGCGAGGAGGTCTGCGCCGTGGGAGCCGAAGCGACACGCGCCCATGCGCGTTTCGCGGAAGGCCGACGTTATTTCTGGTAGAACGACTCGACGACCTTCTTGACCTCGTCGTCGGCCGATCCTTCGTTCTTCATCTTGCCGGCGAGCTCGGCTTCACCGCGGCAGATTTCGCAGCCGGTGGCGTGGAGGGACGTGAAGCAGGTCAGGAGCGACGCGTGCTTGAGATTGGGACTCTCTTCGCACCCGCAGTAGCAATGGATCTTGTCGATGGTCTCGGGGTGCTGCGCGGCGGCGGCGTAGGCCGGGCGGGAGTCCGCGTCTTCCTCGCCCAGGTTGGCCGGGTCGATGACGGGCTTCTTCTCGCGGCAGGCGTTGCAGGAGGCGTTCTTCGCGGGCCCGGGCGCGGCCTTCGGCGAGGTCTTGTCCGCGAGGGCAAAGGCGCCCCCGACGAGGAAAATGGCAGCGAGTATTCCCGCGAAAGGTTTCATGCGTGCTCCTCTCCGCGCGTCGTAACGCGATGCGGCCGCTCCTTGTTCCAGAAATCGAGCACGCGCCCGTAAAAATCGGCAGCGGCGGAAGCAAACGATGGCCCGGAAAACCGCAGGGCGATCCGCCGCGCGACCTGACCCATCGCCCGCCGCTCGGCGGGATGCGTCGCCAGGAAGTCGAGCGCGTGGGAGGCCTCTCCCTCGGAACGGGCGACGAGTCCGGCGCCCTTCAGCAGGTCGAAATCGCGGATTCCCGGAACGTCCAGCGCCACGACGGGGAGCCCCGACGCCATCGCTTCGAGGACGGCGCGATGTCCCTGGTCCGCGCCTCCGGCGGTGAAGAGGAAGGCGTCCATCGCGCGATAGATCGCGGGGAGCCGTTCCTCCTGGTAGCCGGTGCCGAAATTCCTCTCGCCGACGCCGAGCGACCGGGCGAGCTGCCAGAGCCGATCCTTCGATTCGCCCTTTCCCACCTGGAGGAGGGCGATCGCGGGCTCGCTCGTGCCCGCGAGGATGCGGATCGCCGCGTCGTGCCCGCGGCCCGGGGCCATCTTTCCGATCGTCCCGACGACGAACGCGTCTGCGGGAACGCCGAACTCGCGGCGGATGTCCGGGCCCTGAGGGCCGGGGCCGAACGTGTCCGGATCGACGACCGGCGAGAACCGCGCGCAGGGCGCCCGGGGCGAGAAACGGACCGCGAACGTCTCCTGCAGAGCCGCGCTCGAAAAGGCGAAGCCGGAGGCCCTCCGGCGTCCCCACCGCGCGAGAAAATGACGAAACGCTTTCGCGTGGTGGAAGGAGCGGACGAGGGGAATCGGCGCGGCCGAGAGCGCCGCGCAGGCGACGAGATGGTCGTGGGAGGAGTGGCTCTGGACCAGGTCGAACTTTTCGCGACCGAGGGTCTCGTGGAGCCGGGCCACGTCCTGGAGGAAATCCTTCGGCCGCCGGCCCCGCGCGAGGAGCGGGCGCGCCCACCCCTCGGACTCGAGGCGCCGGGAGAGGGGGGAGCCGCCGGCGATCGCGATTTCCGCCTCGATCCCGGAGTCCCGGAGCGCCGCGACCTGGGCGACCGCGACCGCGGCGGGGCCGGTCCACTTGGCGCCGGACGTCAGATGCAGGATGCGCACGGTCGGCGATCTTACACGGCGGGGCATCGGCCCCGGCGGCTCTCCGGGGAGGTCCTCGCGCGAACCGAACCCGTATTAGACTTGGGCGATGGCCGTCGATCCGGAGCTGCTCGCGATTCTCGTCTGTCCGAAGACGCGGGGACCGCTCGAAAAGATCTCGCTGCCCGACGAAGTCCGCCGGGGCCTCGTCGAGAAGTACCGGGACAAGTTCCGCGACGAAGAGCCGGTCGTTGAGGACGGCCTCTACTCCGCGCAGGCCGCACTCGTGTATCCCATCGTTTCGGACATCCCCGTGATGCTGATCGACGAGGCGCTTCCCGCGTCAGCCGTCGGGCGATGAATTGATCGCTCCGCGGGAGGGGGCGGGTCTTCGCCGCCTGTCATCGGTCCTGCTCGTCCTGCTCGCGCTTTCGTCCTCGGCCATCGGCGTCGCCAACGTGCTGTTCGCGGCGGCCGCGCTCGTCTGGATCGCGCTGCTCTCCCGGGAGGGGCGGTGGCGCGAGGCGTTCGGCGCGGACATCGCGTTCTGGCTGGGCGTATTCGTCGCCGTGGCCGCGCTCTCGGCGGCTTTCTCGCTGCATCCCTCGCGGAGCCTCCCGGCGCTCAAGGGCTCGTTCACGTTCCTCCTGCTCCCGCTCTTCGCCGACCGGATGGAAACGGAGCGCGACGTGCGGGCGGTGATCACCGCCCTGGGGGCATCCGGAGTCGCGCTCGCGGGGCTGGGTCTCTGGCAGTACGTCCACGGCGCGAACCGGCTTTCGGATCGGATCGAAGGCACGCTCTCCCACTACATGACGTTTTCGGGCCTCCTGCTCGTCGTCTGCCTGCTGTTCACGGGGATCGCCATCGAGGGCCGGCAGGGGAGGCTCGCCTCCCTCGCGATCGTGCTGATCCTCTCGGCGGCCATCGTTCTCACGTTCACTCGCAATGCCTACGTCGGATTCTTCGGCGCGATCGCCGTCTATCTCGCCCTCCGCCGGCGGCGGTGGCTGCTGGCGCTCCCGGTCCTCGCGGCCGCGACGTACCTGGCCGCGCCCGCGGCCATCCGGGCGCGCATGGTCTCGACCTTCGATCCTTCCGATCCGACCAACCGCGACCGGCTCGACATGGCGGTCGCGGGAGCGCGGATGATCCGGGATTACCCGGTGTTCGGGCTCGGCCTGACGCTCGTGAAGCCCTACTACCCTCTCTATCGCGTTCCGACGGCGGTCCGATGGAGAGTCCCGCATCTCCACGACAACATCCTCCAGATCGCGGCCGAGTCGGGACTCGTCGCGGCGGGCGCGTACGTCGCGATCCTCGCCTGCTTTTTCACGGCGTGCTGGCGCGCGCTCTGCCGGGAAACAAATCCGGGACGACGGGGGGTCCTCGCCGGCGCGTTCCTCGCCGTCGTGGGAATCTCGATCGCCGGTTTCTTTGAATACAATTTCGGCGACGTCGAAGTTCTCATGACCACGCTGATCGTGATGTCGATACCTTTCTCGCGCGCGCTTCGGCCCGCCGAGGCGCTCCCGGCTGCCGCATGAGCGACGCGCAGGCGGAATTCCCGTTCGCGGCGCCCGTCTACACGGTCAGCCAGCTCCTCGCGGAGGTATCGACCGCCCTCTCGGCCGGATGGCGGCGCGTGGCGGTCGCGGGCCAGGCCTGCGAGGTGCGCCGGTACCCCTCGGGGCACGTGTACTTCTCCCTGAAGGACGAGACGGGCAAGCTCCCCTCCGTTCTGTGGCGCTCGGATGCGATCCGCCTTCCTTTCGAGCTCGAGGAGGGGATGGACGTCGTCGTGACGGGGACGCTCTGTCTCTACGCGGCGCGCGGCCAGTTCCAGATCCAGGTCTCGGGCGTCCAGCCGATCGGCGTCGGCGCGATGCAGATCGCGCTTGAGCAACTCAAGAGAAAGCTCGCGGCGGAAGGGCTCTTCGATGCCGACCGGAAGAGAGCGGTCCCGGCGCTTCCCCGGAGGGTCGGCATCGTCACGTCGCTCCAGGGCGCGGCCATCCGCGACATCCTGAACGTGTTGAAGCGGCGGCATCCCGACCTGTGGGTCACGATTTTCCCGGCCCGCGTCCAGGGAGAGGGCGCGGTGGAGCAGCTCGTCGAAGGGCTGCGCGCCCTCGCGCGCCTCGGGTGCGACGTCGTCGTCCTCGCGCGGGGCGGCGGATCGGCCGAGGACCTCGCGGCCTTCAACGACGAGCGCCTGGCGCGCGCCTTCGCCGCCAGCCCGGTCCCGACGATCTCCGCGATCGGCCACGAGACCGACTGGACGCTCGTCGACTTCGTGGCCGATCTCCGCGCGCCCACCCCGTCGGCCGCGGCCGAGCTCGTCGTCGGGGCCCGGGAGGAGATTTCCCGCCGCGTCTCGCACGCGCTCCGCTCGCTCGGCCAGCTCTCCCGGCGACGCCTCGCCGAAGCGCGGGACCGCCTTTCCGCGGCGACCCGGGCCGAGTCGCTCGTGCGGTTCCGTTACCTGCTGCTCCGCCGTCGCGACCGGTTCGAGGCGGCGAGGGATGCCCTCGCCGAGAAAATCGCGGAGCGTCCGCGCCTGTATGCGGAGAGGCTCCGGAGGGCCGCCGCCGGGCTTTCCTCGCCGGATCGCCTGCTGGGGATCGATGCTCGCCGCGCCCGCGTCGAGCGCCGCGCGGAAGCGCTCCTGCAGGTCGCCCGGCGAAAGGCCGCGGCGGCCCGCTCCCGTTTCGAGGGGGAGGCGGGTCGCCTCCGCGCGCTCGACCCGCTGGCGATCCTGAGCCGCGGATACGCGGTGGTGTACCGGGAATCCGCCCCCGTGGCCCCGCTCACCGACGCGGCGAAGTCCGCGCCGGGCGAGCGCCTGCGGATCCGGCTCGCGCGCGGGGAGATCCGGGCGACCGTCGATGAAACCGTCCCGAAACCGGAAGGAGAATCCCGATGAAGAAAACCGCGTCGGTCCCGTTCGAGAAGGCGCTGGAGCGACTCGAAGCGATCGTGGAGAAGCTCGAATCGGAGGAGATCGGCCTGGATGCGTCGCTCGCCCTCTTCGAAGAAGGGATCGGCCTGTCGCGCGTGTGCCAGCAGAAGCTCACGGAGGTCGAGCGGAGGGTGGAGATCGTCCTGAAGGAATCGCGAGGGGAATACCGGACGGCGCCTCTCCCCGACGAGCCGGCCGGCGCGGCGGAGGAGCCGGTCTCCGGGAAGGATCGGTCCGAGTGATCGCGGGCGGTGCGTCTCGCCGCGCCGCGGGAGCGATCGATGGGCCGGGCTGAGTCGCCGGACGAGACCGATCCGATCGCCTGGGTGGGGGCGTGGCGCGCCCGCATCGAGGCGGCGCTCGACCGCCTGCTCCCGGCCGAAACCGCTCCTCCGGGCCGGCTCCACCGCGCGATGCGCTATTCGGTCTTCGCGGGGGGCAAGAGGCTTCGCCCGCTGCTGGCGCTTTCGGCGGCGCGCGCGTGCGGGGGCGATCTCGACGCGGTCCTTCCCGCCGCCTGCGGGCTCGAGATGATCCACACGTACTCGCTCATCCACGACGACCTGCCGGCGCTCGACGACGACGATTGGCGCCGCGGGGTACTGACCTGCCACAAGGCCTTCGACGAAGCGACGGCGATCCTCGCGGGAGACGCTCTCTTGACGCACGGGCTCGGCGGCTTCGCGGTCCATCCCGCGGGCGACGCGTACGGGGCGGCGCGACTCGAGGCGCTGACCGCGGTCGCGGAGGCGATCGGGACGGCCGGGATGATCGGCGGGCAGATGGAAGATCTCGAGGCGGAGCGGGGCGATCCCGGTTCCACGTCTCCGGCGGAGCGTCTCGAAGCCATCCACGCGCGGAAAACGGGAAAGCTGATCCGGGCCTCGATCGCCGTCGGCGCGATTCTCTCGTCCGCGAACGACGATCTCCGCTCGCGCCTCGACCGGTACGGCGACCGCCTGGGGCTCGCCTTCCAGATCAAGGACGACCTCCTCGACGTCGAATCGACGCGGGACGCCCTCGGGAAAGACGCCGGCAAGGACGCCGCCAGAGGAAAGCTCACGTTCCCCGGCGTTCACGGCGTCGAATCGTCCCACCGGATCCTCGCGGAGACCGTGGCCGAGGCGGGCGAGATCGCCGCCCGGATCGAGAGCCCCCCGGGGCCGCTCGCGTACTTCGCCGCCTACGTGGCCGATCGCGCTCGCTGATCGCGAAGTTCTCGCCCTCGTCCGGGAGGGTATCGCCGGATGGCTCCGGGCAGCAGGGCGCTGAGAAACTCCAGCGGGTCGCGTTCGGAGCGCCGCGGGGCAAGCGGCACGACGCCGCGCCGGCGTCGCCGAAGCGACTATGGCGTCGCGAAGGCGCGGCGAAGGCGATGCCGGAAGCATCAGCGCCCTGCTAGAATCGCTCGATGCTCGAGTCCATCCGCTCGCCGCTCGATCTCCGCCGGCTGCCCGAAGAAGATCTTCCGCGCGTCGCCGCGGAAATCCGGGAGTTCCTGCTTCACCACCTATCGAAGACCGGGGGGCATCTGGCCTCGGGGCTCGGCGCGGTCGAGCTCACGATCGCGCTGCACTACGTGTTCGACACGCCGATCGATCAGATCGTGTGGGACGTCGGGCACCAGACCTATCCGCACAAGCTCCTGACGGGCCGGCGGGAGCGGTTCGCGACCCTCCGCCAGCGGGGCGGGATCTCCGGATTCACTTCGCGAGAGGAATCCGAATACGACGCCTTCAACGCCGCCCATGCATCCACGGCGATTTCCGCGGCGCTCGGCATGGCGGTCGCCCGAGATTTGAAGAAGGAGGACTTCCGCGTCGTTGCCGTCATCGGCGACGGCGGCCTGACGGGCGGAATGGCCATGGAAGGACTGAACCAGGCGGGTTATCTGAACCGCAAGCTCCTCGTGATCCTGAACGACAACGAGATGTCGATCTCTCCCAACGTCGGCGCGATGTCGGGGTACTTGAACCGCATCGTGTCGGGGCAGGTGTACAACCGCGTCCGCGACGAAGCGGGAAAGGTCCTCGAGAAGATCCCGCTCGTCGGAGACCGGCTGCTCCACGTCGCGCGCGAGGTGAAGGACGTCGCCAAGAAGGCGCTCGTTCCGGGGATGCTCTTCGAAGACCTGGGCTTCCGCTATGTCGGGCCGGTTCACGGGCATTCCCTCCCGGCGCTGCTCTCGGCGCTCCGCTCGGTGAAAGACGCCGATCACCCCGTCCTGCTCCACGTCCGGACGGTGAAGGGGAAGGGCTACGCGATCGCCGAGGAAGATCCCGTGAAATGGCACGGCGCGTCCCCGTTCGCGGTCGAAACCGGAGAGTCGCCGAAGAAAGAGAACGCCGTGGCGCCGGCGCCCTCGTACACCTCGGTCTTCGCGAAGACGATGGTCGAGCTCGGCGAGGCCGACCCCCGCATCGTCGCGATCACCGCGGCGATGCCGGAAGGCACGGGGCTCGACAAGTTCGCGCGGAAGTTCCCCGAGCGGTTCTTCGACGTGGGGATCTGCGAGCAGCACGGCGTCACGTTCTGCGCGGGCATGGCGACGCAGGGAATGAAGCCCGTCGCCGCGATCTACTCGACCTTCCTCCAGCGCGCCTACGATCAGATCTTCCACGACGTCTGCCTGATGGATCTACCGGTCGTCTTCTGTCTCGACCGGGCGGGGCTCGTCGGGGCCGACGGCCCGACCCACCACGGCGCCTTCGACCTGACCTACCTGCGCGTGTTTCCGAACATGCACGTCGCCGCCCCGAAGGACGAAGACGAGCTCCGGCACCTGCTCGCGACCGCGCTCACGGTGGGCCATCCGGTCGCGGTCCGCTATCCGCGCGGCGAAGGGGAGGGGGCGCCGATGGTCGGTCCGCCGAGGATCCTGCCCGTCGGAAAGGCGGAGATCCTCCGGCGCGGAAATTCGGGGGTCATCTGGGCGCTCGGGAATCGCGTCGCGCCGTCGCTCCGGGCGGCCGAGCGATTGGCGGCGGAGGCGATCGATCTCGCGGTCGTCAACGCGCGATGGGTGAAGCCGATCGACCACGAGGCGATCGCCGAAACGATCCGGCCGGGGTCGAAAGTGATCACGGTCGAAGACCACGCCGTGGCCGGCGGTTTCGGGTCCGCCCTTTCCGAAGCGGTCGCCGAGGCGAAGATCTCCGACGTCGAGATCGTCACGCTGGGCATCCCCGACCGTTTCATCGCCCACGCGACCCAGAAGGAGCAGTGGCGGGAGGTCGGGATCGACGAGGAAGGGATCGTGCGGGCGGCCCGGGAGCTCTTCGGCCGGTCGGTCTCCCGGCCCACGGCGTTCGCCGGAAAGCGGTGATCGCGCGGCGGCTCCTGCTCGCTGCGCTCCTGCTCGTCCTCGCCCCGGGGGCCTTCGCGGCGACGCTCGACGAGAAGCTCGACGAGGGCTGGAGGGTCCAGCGGCGCTGGACGACCCTCGCCGCCAACGGCTCTTTCGTGTACGCGTTCTCGTTGAAGACCTGGAACGGCGCGGGCAGGCTCAAGGAATCGATCACGCGGGAGATCCGGCTCTCGAACCGGGGGACGACGCACGATTGGACCGTCCTTTCGGCGACGAAAGACGGGAAGGACGACACGGAAGCCGCTCGCGCCGAGGAGCGAAAGCGTGCCGCCGAGCCCGAGACGAAGCGGAAAGACGATCTTCCTTCCCCGTTCGATCCCCGGTTCCGGAACCGGTACGTCTTCGCCGAGGCTCCGGAAAACGGCGCCGGCGGGGAGCTTTCGTTCCGGCCGGGAGCGCCGTTCGAGAATGCGCTCCGCGGCCGCGCGTTCTTCGACGGCGGAGGGGCGCTGCGCCGGGTGGAGTTCACGCTCGACCGGCGTCCCGCGTTCACGAAGCGCCTCGACTTCACCGTCCTGATCGCCGAAAACGGATACCCGGAAACCGTCGACACGAGCGGAGAGATTTCCCTGGTCGTGTGGAAAAGGAAGTTCGAGTCGCGGCTGGTCGTCCGGGAGATCCGGCCGGGAGGAAAGGAGAGCCCATGATCAACGGGATCGATTCCCATCTCGTCACGACCGCCAACGAGCTGCCGGGCTACCGGATCACCCGCACGCTCGGTCTCGTGCGCGGCATCGTCGTCCGGTCGCGGAGCGTGGTCGGAACGATCGGCGCCTCGCTCCAGACCCTGATCGGGGGAAACATCACGCTCTTCACCGAGCTCTGCGAGAAGACGCGCGAAGAAGCGTTCGAGCTGATGTTGAAGCACGCCGCGGAGCGGGGCGCCAACGCCGTCGTCGGGATGCGCTACGACGCCAACGAGGTGATGCAGGGCGTCACGGAAGTCCTCGCCTACGGCACGGCGGTCGTCGTTTCCCCGGATTCGCGGTGACGGGCGGAAATCGTCCCGAGGCCGGCCGGCAGGCGGGCTTTCCGCGCGCGTGAGCGCTCCCGGCGAAAGGCCGTCGTGGGCGCGGCGCTTCGCGAAGGCCCTGCTTCCCCGTCGGGTCCGTCGGGCGCTCCGGATCGCGGCGCGGGAGGCCCCGCACCGGTGGCGGGACTGGCCGGCGGACCTGAGCGATGCCCTCGGCGCCAGCGGGGGCGGGCGGCTTCCTCCGGCGAATCTCCGCCGCCGCGTCTCGCGCACGAGCAGCCGCCGGGAATTCGAAGACGTCGGCAGGCGGATCGCGGCGGACGTTCTCGGCGCGTTTCGCCGGTCGGCCGAGACCGGAGTCTCGTATCTGCGGTGGCTCGATTTCGGCTGCGGCGCCGGCCGCATTTCACGGCACCTCCTCGGCGCGCCCGAGATCGGCGCCCTCGTCGGGGTGGACGTCGACGGCGCGCTCGTCGCGTGGGCCCGAAAGCATCTCCCGCGGGGCGAATTCCGGCGCATCGATCCGGCGCCGCCGGCATCATTTCCGGATCGATCCTTCGATGCGGCCGTGGTCGTTTCGATCTTCACGCACTTCGACGAAAAGATGGGGCGACGATGGGCGGCCGACCTCGCGCGCATGCTGCGGCCGGGCGGGCTGATGATCGTCTCGACGCACGCCCCCTCGATCGCGGGGTCGATCCCGCTGGCGCCGGAGGCTCGGGAGCGGCTCCACGCGGCCGGTTTCCTGTTCGTCCCGGGAAACGGCGTCTTCAACGATGACGCGGCGTTCCACTCCGTCGGCTATCTGAAACGGGAGTGGGCGCCGTGGTTCGATCTCCTCGAGCACG
>Ga0070666_10000260_pt1 | contig 34878 bp, 35 predicted proteins | sample KBSS23metaG_FD_64677 | JGI IMG/M metagenome (GOLD analysis project Ga0070666, IMG submission 64677) | Switchgrass rhizosphere microbial communities from Kellogg Biological Station, Michigan, USA - KBS S2-3 metaG | ecosystem: Host-associated > Plants > Roots > Rhizosphere > Soil ... | reverse complement strand
CGTCAGCCGGTTTCTGACCGCGCTCCAGATGCGCAAGACGACGACCGTCGAAACCGCGCCGCTGGTCGTCGTTACCGTGTTCGACAAGAACGACGCCGCACCGGCCTTCGAGATCGTGCGCGAATTGCGCGCTGCGAAAATCCGCGCCGAGGCTTACGTCGGCACCGGCAAGATGGGCGACCAGTTCAAATACGCCGACAAGCGCGGCGCCGCGCTGGCCGTGATCGAAGGCCCCGACGAGCGCGCCAAGGGCGAAGTCACGATCAAGGACCTCGCGCTCGGCGCCGAGCTTGCCAAGTCGGTCGAAAGCCGCGCCGCGTGGGTCGGCAACCGCGAGGCGCAGGTCAGTGTGAAGCGCACCGATCTGGTGGCCGCCATCCACCGCGCGCTCACCCGCGAGCACTGACCGTGGGCGCGTTTCCGTACTACGACACGCCGGAAGTCCAGGCGTTGAACGACCAGGCAGTCGCTATCCTGAAAAGCTTCGCGTCGCACGGCTACACGCGCCACGAACCCAGTGTGCTGCAACCGGCAGACATCTTCCTCGACCGCTCCGGCGAGGAAATCCGGCGCCGCACCTTCACGCTGTCCGATCCGTCGGGCCGCGAGCTGTGCCTGCGTCCCGATCTCACGATCCCGATCTGCAAGCATGCGGTGGACACCAAGGCCGCGCTGCCCGCGCGCCTCTGCTACAACGGCCTCGCCTTCCGCTACCAGGCGGGCGCCCAGCCGACGCAGTTCTTCCAGGCGGGCGCGGAGTTGCTCGGCGTCGAAGACACCACCAAGGGCGACATCGAGATGATGACCGTCGCCATCGATGCCGTGCGCGCCACAGGCCTGACCGATATTGACGTGAAGGTCGGCGATCTCGCGTTCTTCTCGGCGCTGGTCGATGCCCTCGACCTCGCGCCGCACTGGCGCGCCCGGTTGAAGCGTCACTTCTGGCGCGCCGGCTATTTCGAGGAACTGCTGACCCGCCTGACGCGCGCAAAATCGACCGACATGCAGCGCCTGCTGGCGTCCTTCACCGGCCTGTCCGACGAGGAGACCCGCAAGGCCATCGAAGGCCTGCTCGACATGGTCGCTGATGCGCCGCAGGGCGCGCGCACGCGTGGCGAGATCGTGGAGCGCCTGATGGAACAGGCCGCCGACGAAGCTGCCTCGCATCTGGATGCCGATGTGGTCCGTACCATCACCGGGCTGCTCGACGTTTCGGGCGAGGCGGGTCCCGCGCTGGCCGAGATCGCCCGCCTGACCAAGGCGGCGAACATCGACCTCTCCGGTCCGCTGGATGCGATGCAGGTGCGTCTTGAAGCACTCCACAAGATGGGCGTCGCCAAGGAGCGCGTGAGCTTCGCCGCGCACTTCGGCCGGAACCTTGAATACTATACGGGCTTCGTTTTCGAGTTGTGGTCGCGCGATGCGTCCGGCGCGGTCGAAGTCGCAGGCGGCGGCCGCTACGACACGCTGCTGGAAGCGATCGGGGCAGGGCGACCGGTGCCGGCCGTCGGTTGCGCGTTGCGCACCGAAACCATCCTGGCTGCGCGCCGCGCGGCGGGAGGCGCCTGATGTCCGCACTCACGCTCGCCATCCCGTCGAAGGGCCGCCTCAAGGAAGGTGTCGAGGCGTATCTCGGCGACGCCGGCGCCACGTTGAAGCAGACCACCGGCGCCCGCGGCTACCGCGCCACGCTCTCCGGTTTCCCGGACATCGAGGTGATGCTGCTGTCCGCATCCGAGATCGCGGCCTCGCTGATCGCGGGCGACGTGCACTTCGGCGTCTCGGGCGAAGACCTGCTGCGCGAACAGGCGCCCGAGCTGGAAAGCCGCGTGCACCTGATCCGGCCGCTGGGCCTCGGCTTCGCGGATGTCGTGGTCGCCGTGCCGCGCTACTGGATCGATGTCGCTACCATGGCGGACCTGGACGACGTCTGTGCCGCGTTCGCGCAGAAGCATCGCCGCCGCCTGCGGGTTGCGACAAAATACGTCCAGCTCACACGTGACTACTTCGCGCGCATGGGCATCTCGGACTACCGCATCGTCGAAAGCGCCGGCGCCACCGAAGCCGCGCCCGCGGCCGGCACGGCGGAGATCATCGTCGACATCACGACGACCGGCAGCACCCTCGACGCCAACGGCCTCAAGGTGCTGGACGACGGAATTATCCTCAAAAGCCAGGCACAACTCGCCGCGTCGCTGAGGGCTGACTGGACGAACCAGGCCCGCGCCGCAGCATCCGCGCTGCTCGACCGGCTGGGCGCCCGCGACCGTGCGAAAAGCGCGCAGATCCTGCGCGTTCGCCTCGACAAGAATGCCGACGCGGTCATCGCAGCGCTCGCGCGCGACACGGGCGCATCGGTGCTTTCAAAGCCGACAGATGCACATGGCGAGTATTCGCTGCTCTGTCCGCGCCCAAAACTGATGCAGGCGATCGCGGCCTTGCGCGCGCACGGTTGCGACGCGCCGGCCACGACGCAGGATGCGGATTATGTTTTCGATACCGCAAACCCGCTCTACGCTGCGTTGGCGGACGCGCTCGCTCAGTGAAGCACGCCTAGCAGCCACAGGATCAGGAAGATCAGCAGGATCGTTCCGACCACGCCAAGGCCGCCGCCCGCGCCGTAACGGCTGTAGCCGAATCCTCCGCCGCCCAGAAGCAGCACAAGCAAGATGATGATAATAAGCAGCGTCATCGAATTCCCCGATTGGTCGGGGAGGAAACTCCATGGAACGCAGTAAGTTCCTTTAGCCCAGCGCCGCGGCCAGCCGGCGTGCTGAATCCTCGGAATGATAAAGACCGAACCCGATGCGCAGCCGATCGCCGCGGTGATCGGCGATGATGTTCCGCGCGGCGAGCCGCGCGACGATCTCACCGGCCTTCGGTGTGCGGAAGCACAGGAATCGCCCGCGCTCCGCCTCGTCAGGCACCACCAGGGTTTCCGCGTTTACATCGTCCGACTTCACGTCGCGCAGAAAGGCGCGCTCTAACGCCCGCACATACAAAAGCATCTTGTCGACGCTGAGATCGAGCCCGGCGAGCCAATCCTGCACGGCGTTGAAGCGGTAAAGGGCGCTGACGTCGAACGTCGCGCCCAGAAACCGGCTGCCGTCGGCCGCATAGGCGACCTCGCCCTTGCCGCTGCCCTCCAGCGCGCTGAAGCCGGCATACCACCCGGTATCGGGTGGGCGCTGACCGTAGAATGGCGGGCAGTGCAGGAATGCGCCTTCGCCCGCCATCGCGTATTTGTATCCGCCAGCCAGATAGAACACGCGGCCGGCAATCGCGCTCAGATCGGTCGGCACCGCCATGAATCCGTGATAGCCGTCGATCACGACGAAGGTCTCGCGATGCGGCACTGCCCGCACGATCTTCGTGAGATCGCGCAGCGCGAAGCCAGAGTCGAAGAACACCTGGCTGAGGAACACCAGATTGTGCCCGCCGCGTGACGCCGCATGCGCGAATCGCTCCGGGAAATCTTCGAACGGCTCGGTCGAGATCTGCGTGATCGAGACCAGCCCGTCTTCCTTCAGCCGGGCCATCTGGCGCGAAAAGCTCATGAACTCGGAGCCTGTGGTCAGCACCCGCACCGGCCGCTGCGGCAGGCAAGACAAGATACGCACCAAAAACGAATGCGTGTTCGACCCGAAGGCAATCGTCGCCGGATCTGGCAGGTTGAGCTGGCGCGCGATATGCGCCTGCGCGTTCGGGATGACATGCTCGAACACGTGATTCCATTTGCGATCCAGCAGTCGCGCAGCGTCCTCCCACGCGGCGATTTGCGCGTCATAGGACACGTCCGGCCACGGATGGTGGCTGTGCGCTGCGACATTCAATGGGGCGTCCGCGCGCCCGAAGGTGCGCGAGAAAAAGCTCATTGCGGTGAGACCGGTCCTGCCTTGATGTCGGGGTCGTCCAGGTGCTGCGCCTTCCAGCGCATCATCTCCCAGATGCGCGTGCGGCCGGACGGATGATCGTAGAAGATAAACTCCTCCCACGGACTCGGATCGAGCTTGCGGTACGTGGCGAGCTTCAGCACGACCGTGGAGAACGCGTCGGGTTGGCGCACCGCGTTGATGCCGAACATGTCAGCTTGGATTTCCGCGGTGCGCGTAATCCAGTTGTTGACCGGCGTCATAAGCAGGCTGAAAGCGGTGAACAGCGCCAACAGGAGCGGGAAACCCGCCGGATCGGATACCTCCCGAACGTCCCAATTGCCGCCAAGCAAGCTTGCAAGGCCTCCGAACGCACCCTGTAGGAATCCGAAAGTGAGCACGATCACCAGCCCGCCCAGCACCAGTCCCCACAGGGCATGATCAAGCACATAGTGCCCCATCTCGTGTCCCAGCACGGCGAGCACCTCATCATGCGTGCCCTTGCGCAGAAGGTTGTCATTCAGCGAGACGCGCGTCGTTCCCATGAAGCCGGACACGTTGGCCGATATGCGGTCGGATTGGCGCGATGCGTCGACAAGGTAGACGTTGTCCACCGGAATGCCCTCGCTGCGTGCGATCCGCAGAATGTCGGTCTTGAGCGGGCTCTCCGGCAGCGGTGAGTAATGATTGAACAGCGGCGCGATCACGACCGGTGCGATCATCGTGCCGAATGCGGCGAACGCGACCGACACCATCGCGCCCCAAATCCACCAAGTGCGTGGCGCGCGGCGGATGATGGCATAGCCGATCGTGAGCAGGATGATGCCGATCGCCAGCAGCAGGCCCAGCGATGTCAGCTGGTCGCCGAACCATTGCCCGAAGCTCTGGTTCATCAGCCCATAGGATTTCTCGCGGAAGTAACTCTCGTAGAGCGTAAGCGGGAAGGTCGTGACCGCGAGGATCAGGATCATTGGTCCGACATAGAGCGGCACCTGCCAGAACCGCGAACGCGTTTGGCGCACCGCGAAATCGCGAACCGCCGCAGACACGCGGAACCACAGGAGCAGAACGCAAACGGCGATCAGGTACAGCGCATCGACAAGGATGAGCACATAGCCGCCTTCGAAATAAGAGTCGGACCGCTCGCGCGCCGCGCCGCCGACTTGCGCAAGATAAGCTGCAGTCGCCTTCTGCGGATCGAAGTCACCCTGGGCCGATCCGATAGGTGGCAACTCGTGACGATCGATCGTTGTGGTGGGCGCGGCGGCCGGGCCCGCCTGTTGTGCCGCTGCGGGCGCCGAAAGAGTGAAAAGTGCAAACGCCAACGCCGCCAGTAGCGACAACAATTTTGCCATGAGGGCCTCCCGCGCGGGACCTTACCCATATGGCTTGCAACCCGCCAGTTTTGTTAGGTCGGGCTGATGCGCTATGCGCTGCCGCCGTCGCAAACTGTGTCCGCGACGGCGACTCGCACACTAATGGTGAGAGCCGGCGGCCATCATTGCGATCGTCGCCGGATTATGGCTACCAATTGCGGATGCAGCGGCCCCAACGGTTGCGGTGATAATAACGGCCGCAGCCGTCACCCCGCCCACCGCCCCAGCCACGGTCTTCATTCTCCACACAACGGCCGCGGCGATTCTGGTGATAGCCGCGCCCGCATCCGTCACGTACCTGAAGCACTTGGATGGACGAAGCATGTGGCGCCGGCGGTGCTATCACCGCCGCGGTTGCGGCGGAACTTGCGAAAAGCAGTCCACCAACGAAAGCAAGCGATAAAATCGATTTCATGACAATCACTCCTAAAGTCCTCTCGGCGAATGCATGCTAGCCAAGCTGTCATGAGTGTGAAGCTATATCTACCATTCGCTGTGACCGGTTTTGCCGGCCGAGCGATGGCGGCTGTCATGATGTGTGCAAGTGCAGCACTAGCGGCGCCATCGGCAAGCCAATACGACGCCTGCCTGAATCGGGCACAGACCGATCCGTCCGGCGCGCTGTTGTTGGCTTCTGCCTGGTCGAAATCGGGTGGCGCCGCGCCGGCTGAGCACTGCGCTGCGGTTGCACTGGTCGGCCTTCGTCGGTTCACCGAAGCAGGAACGAAGCTCGACGCGTTGGGCCAGTCGCCGGCAACCGGCGACGCGGGCATGCGCACCGCGATCTATGATCAGGCCGGCAACGCATGGTTGTTGGGAGGACAGCCGGATCGAGCCATCAATTCCTTCACGGCGGCGCTGGCGATCGATCCGCTGGACGCGGACCTGCTGGCCGACCGAGCCCGCGCCAACGCACTGAAAAGAAACTGGGCCAAGGCCGAGTCGGACTTGACCGCCGCGCTGCTGGTAAACCCGGACCGGGCAGACCTCTATGTGCTGCGGGGTAGCGCCCGCCACGGCATGGGCCGCCGCGCCGAAGCGCGCGTGGACTTTGAGCATGCGTTGAAGCTGCAGCCGAATAATGCGGATGCTTTGGTTGAGCGCGGTACGGCGAAGCTCGAGGATGGCGACGTCGCCGGCGCCCGCGCCGACTGGCAACGCGCCATGACTATTGCTCCAGGGACAGCCGCCGCTGAAAGCGCGCGCCAGCACCTGGAGGATTCGATTCCGGCGAAGTGAGCGCCCATTCGGCCCGCACATCGGGGTCTGGTTCGCTCGCGCCCCGATGCTCGTTCTGAGGCGCTCTTCCGAGCCTACCGACTGCCCAAACTGCCATAGCGCGTATGAGCGGTGAGGGGTCGTCCAGCAACAATTCCGCTTCGGTGGCGAGCGATGCTTCGCCGGAGTTGCCGATCGCGATCAGCACGTTGCGCACAAACCGGTCGCGGCCGATGCGCTTTATGGGCGACTTGCGGAAGAGTTCACGGAAGGCGGCGTCGTCAAGCCGCGCGAGTTCGTGTAGCAACGGTGCCTGCAACGCCGCACGGGGATGGAAGCGGTTCTCATCCGCCATCTGCGCGAACTTGTTCCACGGGCACACCGCCAGACAGTCGTCGCAGCCGTAGATGCGATTGCCGATGGCTTCGCGGAACTCAAGCGGGATGTGCCCTTTGTGCTCGATGGTCAGGTACGAGATGCAGCGCCGCGCGTCGAGCTGGTAAGGTGCTGGAAATGCCTGCGTTGGGCACACATCGAGGCAGCGCGTGCATTGTCCGCAGTGATCGGTTTCCGGTTCATCGTGTTCGAGATCGAGCGTGGTGAAGATCGACGCCAGGAACAGCCACGACCCGAAGTCCCGGCTAACGAGATTGGTGTGCTTACCCTGCCAGCCGATGCCGGCGCCCTGCCCAATCGGCTTCTCCATCACCGGTGCGGTGTCGACAAACACTTTCACCTCGCATTTGAGGTCGTGCGCAATCGCGCCGGCCACGCGCTTCAGCCTTGTCTTGATGACGTCGTGATAGTCGTCGCCCTGCGCATAGACGGAGATGGTGCCGGCATCGCTCTGCGCCAGGACCGCCAGGGGGTCATGGCTGGGTGCATAGTTCATTCCCAGAACGATCACGCTCTTCGCGTCCGGCCACAGCACGTTCGGCTCAGCGCGCCGCTCGGCATTGCGCTCCAGCCAGTCCATCGTGCCCTGTCGTCCATCGGCGAGGAATGCACTTAGCCGTTCCGCGGCATGCATGGGCGAATCCGCACGCGCAAAGCGCACGACGTCGAAACCCTCAGCCAGTGCACGCTCGCGGATGCCTGCCTTCGGATTGGCCCTAGAAATCGAGTTCGGCATAGCTGGCTGTCGGCGGCTGGCCGGGCACCTTGTCGTTCAGCAGTGTGCGGAATGCCGGACGCGACTTGATCCGAATGTACCACTCTGCGGTCTGCGGAAACTCGCTCCACGGGACTTCCCCGAAATAGTCGAGGGCAGAGAGATGTGCAACCGCGGCGAGGTCCGCGATCGTGCACTCGCGCGTAGCGAGGTTGCCATTGGCATCTGCCGCGTCGCCCACTTTCTTGAGCGCCACCTTGAGCGCCTCACGGCCTTGGCGAATCACATTCATATCGGGCGCCGAACGCTGAGCGGCGCCGGTAAACCGCGGGGCTGCTTTCTCAAACACAATTCGGCGCGTAATCTGGTCCTGGAACGGCCCGAACGCCCAGTCTAGCCAGCGTAGGGCGAGGCTTCGCGCTGTCGTGTCTTCCGGCATCAGAGGGTGGTCGGAATAGGTACCTTCCAGATGATCGACCAGCGCCCACAGGCCGGTGACCGTGGTGCCGTCGAGGTCCGTGAATACCGGCAGATGAAGCTGGCTGTCTTCCGAGAGCACCGGATCACAGGCGAGCCGCTTTTCCCCGACCATCAGCCGCGCCAAACGCGAAGCGGGCGATAGCGTGAGGTGAATCAGTTTGCGCATCGCCGCGCAATCTAGAGCAAAAGGGATCGGCATAGAAATGTGCCTTTATCGGCGCGGCCCGGTCCCTTTAGGGTGGGCGCAAAGGATATTCCATGAGCCACAGCGACATCGTCATCCAGGACCGCGAGGAGCTGTTCTTCCTCCTCTGCGAGGCGGCCGAGTTCGAGCACGCCGTCATGTGCACTTACCTCTATACAATGTGGACGCTGAAGCGGGACGTCTCCGAGGGCGTGACAGTAGAGGAACTCAAGGTCATCGACGGCTGGCGACGCTCGCTGCGACAGGTCGCGCTGGAGGAAATGCTGCACCTGTCGCTGGTGAACAACCTGCTCGCGGCGACCGGTGCGTCTCCTCACCTCTGGCGCCCGCCCTTTCCAGTGGCTTCGGGCTGGTTCCCGTCGGATGTGATCATGCGGCTGTCGCCTTTTTGCGAGGGCACGATGGACCATTTCCTGTTCATCGAGCGGCCTGAAGGCATCGACATGTCGGATGGTGCAGGCTTCGACCATCCCTCGCGCCATCCGCGTGTGGCCCGGCCGGATCTACTCTCGCCCACGCCACGCGACTACAGCAGTCAGGGGCAGCTCTATCACGCCATACTCCAGGGTCTCGCCAAGCTGGTTGAGCAGCACGGGGAGGCGAAGGTGTTCGTGGGGCATGGCGAGGCGCAGGTTGGGGCTGCCGAGTTCGGCCTGCCTGATCTGTTCAAGATCAACACGCTCGCTGATGCGCGCCGCGCTATCGAGGAGATCGTCATCCAGGGCGAGGGCGCACCCGCGGACAACGAGACGTCGCACTATGAGCGGTTCGCGGCGATCGCGGCGGAGTACGACCGCCTCAGGGCGGCGCGGCCGAACTTCCAGCCGGCGCGCCCGGTGGTCGACAATCCCGCGCTCGACAATCCGCGCGAACATCAGAACCTGAACGTCATCTGCGACCCGCTGACGTCCAAGGTGGTGGATCTCGGCAACGCGCTGTATGCGCTAATGATGCGGACGTTCGCGCAGGTGTTCTCGCCCGCGCCGTTGCCGCGCGAACTGCGCGTCGGTCTCGCCGCGACGACTACAGAGCTTATGTATGCGATGAGCGCGATGGGTGAGGCGGCGACCAAGCTCCCAATCGGCCCATCACATCCCGGTCGCACCGCCGGACTGACCTTCGCGCTGTCCATGTCGTCAGGCCAGTTGGTGCAACGTTGCGCCGCGCAAATCCTTGCGGAGCGCGTCGCCGAGCTTGCGGGTGCCGCGACCAGGCTGGAAGCCTCCGTTCCGCTGATGGGCACCGGTAAACGCCTCGAAGCGATCGCCGCGCGCCTGGCCAATCTGCACGCACAGTTTGAAGAGCATCTCATCACGGCTGTTGAAGCGGTTGTGCAGCCGAAGGCGCTGGCCCCCTCGCCGGTGGCCGCGGCGTCCGCCACAGACGACCCGAACGTCGCGCGCACCAAGGATATTACGCTGCGCTTCAACAGCCAGCGCTGCATCCATTCGCGGCACTGCGTTCTCGGTGCGCCTGGCGTCTTTCTAGCCAATGTGAAAGGGCCATGGCTGCACCCCGAGACGGTGTCGGTCGAGGAGTGCGCGTCGGTCGCGCACAATTGCCCATCCGGCGCCATCACTTACGAACGTCACGATGGCGGCCCGCAAGAGCAGGCGCCGCGCGTCAACGTGTTGCGCATCCGGGAGAACGGTCCCTATGCGGTACATGCGGCTATCGCGCTGGAGGGACAGGGCGCTGTGTTCCGCGCCACGCTGTGCCGCTGCGGCAAGTCGCAGAACAAACCCTTCTGCGACAACAGCCATCGCGATGCGGGTTTCGCCGCCACCGGAGAACCTGCAACCATCGAGACCGATCCGCTCCAATCACGTGACGGGATGCTTGCCATCACGCCGCTGCAGGACGGTCCGCTCCAGGTCAATGGCAATCTCGAGATCTGCTCCGGTACAGGACGGACAGTCTCACGCGTCGAGAATGCGCGTCTCTGCCGCTGCGGCGGATCGGCGAACAAGCCGTTCTGCGACGGCACGCATGCGCGCATTGGCTTCCGCTCGGCGCCGTCGGTGCAGGCCAGGACGCACGAACGGCCGTCCGGCTAACGCACACACCAGTCGATGCCGGCGCCGACCACCTGTCGTTCACGACCTATCAGGGTGCCGGTCCGCCGGCGCACGTAGCGGCCGGGGTTGGCGGCCTTCCACTTGTCGGGACTGGGAAGCACCGCCGCGAGACGTGCCGCCTGTGTCGGGGTGAGCGCCACGGCGCTTACGCCAAAATAGCTTTGCGCCGCAGCTTCGGCGCCGTAGTTCCCGTGCCCCCAATCCACAATGTTGAGATAGGCCGTCATGATCCGCTTCTTGGGCCACAGTGCCTCGACTAGCACGGTGAGATACGCCTCTACCGCCTTGCGCACACCGCCGCCCGAATACATCAGGAACAGCTCGCGCGCCGTCTGCTGGCTGATCGTACTCGCGCCGCGCAGCTTCTTGTGACGCAGCTTGTAGTCCCGGTAGGCGTCGTTGATCGCCTTCCAGTCGAAGCCGTTGTGGATGCAGAAGTTCTGATCTTCCGCGCCGATCACCGCCCGCGCCAGAAAGGGCGAGATCGCGTCGGCTTCGCGCCAGGAATAGTGCACCGGCTGCAAGGTCACGAGATCGATTGCCATCGACGGCGTGAACGGCACCGGCAGGAAGCGAAGGATCAGGAGAAGAACGACAGGAGCGGGCAGGGCGAAAAAAAACAGCACGGACAGGACGCGCCGTACCCAGGGTGTTCTACCGCCTGCCCGTCCGTGCCAAAGCCAGTGGAAGAAAGCGCCTAGCCTTCCTCGCGGCCCGTGCGTGTCGTGCAAATCATCCCCGCCCATGCGCGCAGCATAACGCCGAACGGCTTGCTGCGCGCAACGCGGCGGAAACTCGTTACTTCACGCTGCCCGAAACGGTCGTAAACGTGCTGTTCAGGCCCGTGCCGACGACCTGGACGGCGCCGATAATCACGACGGCGATGAGCGCGGCGATGAGGCCATATTCAATGGCGGTCGCGCCGGATTCGTTGCGAAGGAAGTTCGAAATCAGCTTGTTCATTGTAAGCCCCGGTGAAGAGTTGACCCTGCGCATCGGCTGCGCAACGGACGTCATACTCACATTCAAATGTTGACCCGAATTTACCGGTGGTCTCGCAATTCGAATTGAATTTACCGGCAAGCCGAGGCATGTGTTGCGCCAGAACCCGCGCAATTCTTGGGTTTTCTCGATTGTTTTCACTGTCTAGCGCATGGGCGGGTAACTACGCATGAACGATATTCTTAACGCTGTGCTCTTGGGCATCGTCGAGGGACTGACGGAGTTCCTGCCGGTCTCGTCCACCGCGCACCTGCTGATCGCGCAGGATCTGCTGGGCTTCCAGCCGCCGGGCGAGGTCTTCCCGATCGTGATCCAGTTCGGCGCGATCCTCGCGGTGGTTGCGGTCTATTGGCGGCGCTTCTGGGACGTGTTGATCACTCTGCCGTCGTCGAAGGAATCACAAAACTTCACGCTTGGCGTGCTCGTGGCTTTCCTGCCGGCGGCCGTCGTCGGTGCGCTGGCGCACGGCTTCATCAAGGAGGTTCTGTTCAATCCTGAGATCGCGCCGAAGGTGATTGCGGCGACGCTGATCCTGGGTGGCGTCATCATCCTGATCTTCGAACGGCTCGCGCCACCGCCGCGGTTCATGGATGGCGACAGGCTGCCATTCAAGCAGGCACTTCAGATTGGCCTGTTCCAACTCCTCGCGTTGATCCCGGGCGTATCCCGTTCGGGCGCCACGATTCTGGGTGGCGAACTGGTCGGGATCGACCGCAAGGCCGGCGCGCTTTTTACCTTCTATCTCGCCGTGCCGACCATGTTCGGGGCAACGGTCTACGACCTGTACAAGAATCGGCACAACCTCGATATGCATGCCGGCATCGACATCGCCGTCGGCTTTGTCGTGGCATTTATCGTTGCGCTGTTCGTGGTGCGGACGTTTATCGGCTTCATTGGCCGCTTTGGTCTGAAGCCCTTTGGCTGGTATCGCATCGCCGCCGGGCTGGCGATCATCGCGGTACTGGTGCTGCGCTAGACCTGGACCCGATCGCGAACGAAGTCGTCATACTGGCCCCTGGGCCTGAAGCGCCACAGATAGGCCGGTACTTCAGCCTCGACAGAGGTGGGCGTGATGCCGAGGGTGGCCAGCGTGTTCGCGCCGGTGACGACCGTATCGCTCTTCAAAAGGGTGATCTGGTCTGGCGTCAGCAGCGGCTTCGGCAGGAATTGCAGGAACATCGCCGGGACCATTGCGAATGCGAACGGCAGAGGCACCAGCAACCGCTTACGGCAGATGGCGGCCAGCATCAGCTCCATCAGCTCCTTGAACGAATATACGTTGGGCCCACCCAGCTCGTAGAGCTTGCCGTTCAGAGACGGATCCTGCGCGAGCTTGGCGATCGCTGCCGCGACATCACCCACGAACACCGGCTGGAATTTCGTGTGTCCACCGCCGATCAGCGGCAGCGCCGGCGCGAAGCGTGCCATCGCCGCAAAGCGGTTGAAGAAATCATCCTCCGGTCCGAACACCAGAGAGGGCCGCACGATCGTGGCGTCCGGAAAAGCCTCGCGCACCCGCTCTTCGCCTTCACCCTTTGAGGACGCATAGGTGCTGTCGGAATCCTTGTCGGCGCCGATTGCCGAGACGTGCACCAGAGTCCGTGCACCGGCCGCCTTCGCGGCCCTGGCGATGCTCTCGGCCGCCTCGACGTGCACGGCGTCGAAGGTGTTTTCGCCGCTCGAATGCAATACACCGGCGAGATTGATCACCGCGTCGGCGCCACGCACGGCCGACTCGACCTGGTCGCCTTCCAGCGCGTTGCACTTCACAACGGCGATTTGGCCAACCGTTCCGTTGGGTGGCAGGAAGAAGCCCTTGTTGGGATGGCGTACCGCGACGCGAATGCGCTTGCCGGCCTTGGCGAGGGCCCGGACCGTGTGGCGACCGACGAAGCCGGAACCGCCGAAAACCGTGACGAGGGACGTGCTCATGGTCCCGTTCTAGCGGGGGCGGGGCGCGCCGCAAAGCCCGTTCCAGGGCCTAATCCCGGACATAGGCGCGTTCACCTGTCGCGGGCTCGAGATAAACCGTCACGGTCTCGCCGGTCTGGTCGTCGATGAACCGCTCGGTGGTGCGCCGGTAGCCCGGTCCCGGCCGCTGCGCGAGATTGGGCTTGTAGATCACCCGCTCGAATACCGTTCCAACGACAAGGGCGATGCCCCAGAAGGCCAGCACAAACATCGGTGGAAATACTCCCAAGGCCATACAGGCGAGGCCGGCGACCAGCAAGACGCCGCCAAGGACGATCAGGAACTGGCGCATGTCACACCTCCGGCTCCAGCACGACCGCTGTGCCATAGGCGACGATCTCGCTCATGGTCTGACCGATCTCAGACGAATCGAATCGCATCATCACGATGGCGTTGCCGCCCATGGCGGTGGCGTTGCGCACCATGCGATCGATCGCCTGCTTGCGGGTCTCTTCGAGCAGCTGGGTGTACTCGTGTATCTCGCCGCCGACGATGGAGCGCAGCCCAGCGACGATGTTGCCGCCAAGGCCGCGCGAGCGGACCACGACGCCGAACACCTGTCCCAGCACCTGTTTCACGCGCTGGCCGCGCACATTTTCCGTGGTGGTGACGATCATGCAGTCTTCCCAAGTCCTTCGGCCTCGGAACAGAACATAGGTATCCCACACCCGCGGTTGTAGATGGGCGCTAAGCGGCTGAACTGCTTGGTATTTGGCAAAAGCGGCCGGAACTTGGCAGGCTGCGAGACGTTGCCATCGTTGGCAAACGCAGTTGGACAATCCCTCGTGGCTTCGCTCGACCCCTACTATTCCAAGCGCGATTTCGGCGTCACGAAAGAGCCGCGCGGCAAGGTCGTGCGCGGTCAGGGCAAGCATCGCTTTGTCATCCAGCGCCATGCCGCGACGCGGCTGCACTACGACCTGCGCCTTGAATTGAACGGCGTTTACAAATCCTGGGCGGTGACCAAGACGCCGTCGCTCGATCCGGCTGTGAAGCGGCTTGCGGTCGAGGTCGAGGATCACCCGATCGAATACGGCACCTTCGAAGGCACCATCCCGAAGGGCCAGTATGGCGGCGGCACGGTGCAACTATGGGACCGCGGCACTTGGACCTCGCAGACCGACGATCCGGAACGCGATCTGAAGCGCGGCAGCCTGAAGATCGTGATGGACGGTGAGCGGATGCAGGGCAGATGGGCGCTGATCCGTCTGCGCGATCGCGACGAAGGGTCGGGGCGCAAGGTTCGGCACAACTGGCTGCTGATCAAGGAGACCGACGACGAGGCGAAGCGTGGCGCCGCCGGCGATGCGCTGGCCAAACAGGTTACCTCGATAAAGACGGGGCGCACGCTGGACGAAATCGCCGCCAGGTCCAACAAGGTATGGAATTCCAACCGCTCGACTGACGCCAATGTGAAGGCGCTGAAGAAGACCGCGGCGCCGAAAAAGAAGACCGCTAAAAAAAAGACTCCGGTGAAGCGCGCGGCGGAGAAAGCCAAGCACCGCGCGTGAGCCGTCTACCCGACTTTGTCGCGCCCCAACTGGCAAAGCTTGTGGCGAACCCGCCCAGCACCGATGCCTGGGTGCATGAGGTCAAGTTCGACGGTTACCGTCTCCAGATGCGCATTGAGAAGGGCCGCGCCCGCCTGCGCACCCGCAAGGGCCTCGACTGGACCGAGAAATTTCCGGAGATCGTGGCGGACGGCAGCAAGTTGGCGGACTGCTTGATCGACGGCGAGATATGCGCCTTGACGGCGAACGGCTCGGCCGACTTCGGGGCACTGCAACTGGCGCTCTCGGAACGTAAGACGGGCGATCTGGTGTTCTTTCTGTTCGATTGCCTGTTCGCCGGTGACCGCGATCTGCGCAAGCTGCCGCTGACCGCGCGCAAGGATGCGCTCGACAAGCTTCTCAAGCGGGCGAAGGGCAAGCGCCTGCGTTACGTGCCGCACTTCACCGAGAAGGGCGACGCGATGCTGGAAGCCGCCTGCAAGATGGACATGGAAGGCATCATCTCCAAGAAGGCCGACGCGCCGTATGTGTCGGGCCGCGCCGACTATTGGACGAAATCAAAATGCCGCGGCGGGCAGGAAGTGGTGATTGGCGGCTGGCGCGGCGACGCGGACACCATGCGCTCGTTGATGGTCGGCACGCACCAGAGCGGCAAGTTCGTCTACATGGGCCGCGTCGGCACCGGTTACACTGCGACGGTTGCGGCCGACCTGCTTAGAAAGTTGAAGCCGCTCCGGCGCAAGACAGCGGCCTTCGTGAATCCACCGCGAGCGCCAGACCTCAATTGGGTCGAGCCGAGGTTGGTGGCTGAGATCGAATACGAGAACGTCACTTCGGATGGCATCTTCCGCCAGGCGGCGTTCAAGGGTTTGCGTGCGGACAAATCCGCGGCTGCGGTGGTGCCGGAAGTACCGGTCGATGCGCCGGCGAAGGAGAAGAAAGCCATGGCGAAGAAGGTCGCGAAGGCCGCCGCGAAGGGCGGCAAGCGGGCGGGCGGCGACGTCGTGCTCGGGGTGAAGATCAGCCACCCGGATAAGGAAATGTGGCCCAAGTCGAAGAGCGGGCCGGCCGTCACCAAGCTCGACCTCGCGCACTATATGGAAGCAGCGGCGCCGAAGATGCTGCCGCATGTCGCGAACCGTCCGATCTCCATCGTGCGCACGCCCGACGGGATCAAGGGTGAGACATTCTATCAACGCCACGCGCTGAAGGGCACACAGGCGCCGGTGCTGGCGATCAAGGTGCCCGGCGCGGGCGAGGAAGAGCCGTTCCTCGGCCTCGACACCGCGGCGGCCCTGGTCGCTCTGGCGCAGCAGGGCGTGACGGAAATCCATCCCTGGGGATCGAAGCCCGGCAAGCCCAACGAGCCGGAGCGTGTGATCTTCGACCTCGATCCTGCGCCCGAAGTGCCGTTCGCGCGGGTGATCGAAGGCGCGCTGGAATTGCGCAAGCGTCTTACCAAGTTCGGTTTCACGCCGTTCGTGAAGACGACAGGCGGCAAGGGTCTGCACGTCGTGATCGCGATCAAGGACGCCGACTGGAAGGAAGCGAAGGCCTTCGCCAAGGCGGTGGCAATGCAGCTCGAGAAGGAGCTGCCCGAGCGCTACACAACGACCATCGCCAAGAAGGCGCGCACGGGAAAGATATTCGTCGATTATCTGCGCAACGACCGCACCTCGACCGGCGTCGCGCCCTGGAGTCCGCGCGCCCGCGATGGCGCGCCCATCGCTGTACCGATCACGTGGAGCCAGGTAAAAAGGGGACTCGACCCGTCCAAGTGGACGATCCGTACCGCGGCACCGCTGCTCAAAAAGGCCGATCCCTGGGCGACCTTGGCGAAGAGTGCGAAGGCACTCGGGCCGGCCCTCAAGACGGTGAGCTGACGCTTAGCGGTGCGCCTGCTTCTTCGGTTTGGCGTTGCTGTTGGCGTGCGTGGCGGCAGCGCCCCTGGCCCTCAGGCTCTTCTTCAAGGCTTCCATCAGGTCGATGACGTTGGTGTCTTCGACAGGCTCCGCCTTCACGGGCTTGTGGCCCTTCTGTTTGGCGTGGATCAGTGCCTTCAGCGCCTTCTCATAGCGGTCCTGGAACATGCCCGGATCGAAGGCACCTTCCTTCTGGCCGATGATCTTCTCGGCGATGCTGATCATTTCCTTGTTGCCGTGACCACCGGGAATGTCCTCGAAAGCCTTTTTCGCATCCAGAACCTCGTCCTCGGAGCGCAGGGTGTAGACGACGATGCCCTTGTCGCGCGGCTCCAGCGCCACCATCCGTTCGCGGGTGTGCATCACCACGCGGCCGATAGCGATGCGGCCGGTCTGTTCCAGCGCGTCGCGGATCACGACATAGGCCTCGGTGCCGGTCTTGCCGTCGGGCAGCAGGAAATAGGGATCGTTCCAGTAGAGCCGGTCGATCTCATCCGCATCGACGAAGCGTTCGATGTCGATGGTCTTGGTCGTCTCCAGCTTGACCTCCTGGAGTTCCTCATTGGTCACGATGACGTATTTGTTCTTCTCGATCTCGTAGCCCTTCACCAGATCCTTGCGCTCGACCGGCCCGGTGTCGGGATCGGTCGGGATCATGCGGATGCGGTTGTTGGTCTCCGGATTGAGAAGATGGAACGAGACGTCCGACGTGCGGGTCGTCGCGCCGTAGAGCGCGACCGGACAACTCACCAGCGACAGGCGCAGATGGCCCGACCACGTCGGACGGCCGCGGCGCGCGCCACCGGTGTGTGCGGGCGTTGCGCTGTGATGCGTAGCTTTCTTCTTCTTGCGTGCGGCCATCGTGCTCCTCACTCCGGTCCCGTTATGGCAACCGGCGGAGAGGAAAGCAGTTCCCGCGCGCGGCACGAAGCCGGTGGAACCTGGAAGAATCCGATGTCGGGAAAAATGGTGCCCAGAAGAGGACTCGAACCTCCACGCCTTGCAGCGCTAGTACCTGAAACTAGTGCGTCTACCAATTCCGCCATCTGGGCACGATGGAAGGGCGCGATGTTTAGGGGCGCGGCCCTTAACTGTCAATGAACCGGTTTCAGGGCGAAAAGCGTGGGATGGCAGCGGGTTGGCGGCGCTTCGGCAAGATAATTGTTCGGCGGAAAAATGGGGGAGGGCCTCCTGATAGACGGACGCCCTCCGAGCTGGCCTGCCGGGAGGGCGTGTGTCCGCGCTGCCAGGCAAGCATCGTCCGGCCCTCTTTCAGGACCGCGCGCATGCACCTGCGTTTCGTCTCCACGGTTCTCATGACCGCGGGCAAAAGCGATGCCAAAGCGTCCGATGGGAGCTCAATCCGCGGTCAAACGGGTCCCCACGAGTTGGGCCCTTACCTGTATGATCTCATGTCTTGCTGTCGTGCCGCCGTGCGCGCGCAAATGCGCGGCGCCGGGCTGGCCCTGCATGGTGTACTCCTGCCGATGTGATGGGGGTGTGTTGGGCAAATAAGCATGGAGATGGACACTTCAAGGGGCTGAAATAGGAAAAATAGCTGACAAATTGTCAGGCCGCTGGAAGGCGTTGTGCCCCAACCGGCTCGACCGGCGTTATCGCGTCCGTTCGCGGACCGCGGTTGGGGTCGCACCAAAGCGGCGGCGGAAGCAGCGGTTGAAGTAGGAGATGTCCGAGAAGCCGCTCTCGAGTGCGACCGTGCTGATGCCCTGTTCATCGAAGCGGGGGGCTGGGTCTCGCCATGGCGAATGGCGGAAGGATTTTCTCATTCGGCGACAACAGCGTGAACGGGAATTCCACATCCGACGGCACGCCCTTGCCGCCCATGCTGGCCAAGGAGTAGCGGCGACTCGGACAGCCGATCAGGCGGCCTGGGGCCGCATGGCGCGGACGTAGTCGAGCGCGGACAGCATGCAGCGGATGTTGTTCGCGAACATTGCGCCGTGATGCCGGGCCATGGCGGACCGGAACGTTTCGCTGAGTGTGATCTCCATCCGATCGCTGCTGTACACGACCATGCCGCGCCGCGCCGCGGTGTCGAAGACGCGGCTTACATGCGAGCGCGACACCTTGAACTCCCGCGACAGCGCCGAGCGCGCGAAGGGCATCGGGCCGCGCGGCGGATAGACGGCCTCGTTGCCGCCCAGCATCAGGCGGTAGAGCATCAGGTAGCCCGAGGTCGCATCGGCGAACATGTCCCGTTCGCTGCCTCTCAGGTTGCGCAGCATGGTCAGCGTCGCGTCGCCCAGCGCCAGCGTAAATCCACGGAAGAACAGCGGGTCGGTCAAATGCTGCGCGAGCGCGGCGGTTTCGGGCTCGATCAGGGCCGTCGCCTGAAGGCCGCTCGACATCAGTTCGAGGAAGGCCTTTTTCATTTGCTGGGTCGGGATATAGCGGCGCGTGCGGCGGTCGGGCTGGTGCGGGTCGGGTTCAATGAACTTGTAGAGACGCAGCTGCATCAGGATCGCCGTGGCGCGCCCGGGGCTGGCGAGACTCAAGCCGCTCAGCAGGTCGCGGATGGCGCTGCGCGTGAGGTTGTCGTGCGCATCGAGGTAAAGCGAGATGTAGCAGAGGATCATCCGCGTGATGTCGTTCGCGAGCCGCGAGGCGATCGGGTTGCTGCCATGCAGCGCGAGCGTGTCCCTGATGTGCGCATGCGTGGCGGCGGTAAAGCCCGGCTTGGCCGCGACCTCGGCAATCAGGGCGTCCGTGATTCGACCGCCGTCGGCGGCAAACCGCGCACTCCAGTATTTGAGACTGTTGCCGGTGGCGGCGGACATCGTCAGACCCCTCGCCGGTATCCTATTGGGTTCGCGTGATCGGGTCGAACTTGACGCAAGAGTCGGCCATACTCCGTCCACGGAATTGCGAATTAAGGTTTTCGTGGCCTCCGACCTCAAGCGCTATCACGCCAAGCGAAAGTTCCATCGGACGCCGGAGCCCAAGGGCACGGTGGCCGAGGCGACGGATGCGCCGATGTTCTGCATTCAGCAGCATCACGCGCGGCGGATGCATTACGACCTGCGGCTTCAAATCGGAGGCACGCTTCGCAGTTGGGCGGTGCCGGAAGGGCCGTGCCTGGATCCGAAAGTGCGCCGGTTCGCAAAACTGACAGAAGATCATCCCCTCGAATATCTGGAGTTCGAAGGGCAGATCCCGGACGGCAATTACGGCGCGGGTAACATGATCGTATGGGACCGTGGCACCTGGGTGACGCTGGCCGACGATCCGGACGAGGCGCTCAAGAATGGCGAACTGAAATTCCGGTTGGCCGGTGAGAAATTGTCAGGCGGATGGACGCTGGTGCAGCTGCCGGACGACCCGACGAATTTCCTGTTCATCAAGGAGCGCGATATCGCAGCGCGGCCGCTGGCCGATTACGACGTGCTGAAGGAAGAGCCGAATTCCGTCATCACGGGGTTGCCGGTCGATGCGGCGCCGGCGGCCATTGCGCCCGCTGCCGCGAAGAAGGCCGTGCCGGTGCCGAAGGCTGGGAAGCTGGCCGACGCGAAGGCGGCGCCGTTTCCCAGCAAATGGTCACCGGAGCTGGCATCGCAGGCGGACCTTGCGCCGCGCGGCCAGGGCTGGCTGCACGAGATCAAGTATGACGGCTATCGCACGCTGGTGATGTTCGACCGGGGCAAGGTGACGCTGATCACGCGCAACGGGCATGACTGGACCAAGCGCTACGGTTCGCTGGCGAAGGCGTTCGCGAAGCTGCCGTGCGAGACCGCGATCCTGGACGGCGAGATCGTGGTGCAGGATGCACGCGGGATCTCGTCGCTGAACTTGCTGGAGGAGGCGCTGTCGGATGGCGGCGTGTCGCACACCTTCACGTTCTTTGCTTTCGACCTGTGTTACCTGGATGGGCATGACCTGTCGGGCGTGAAGCTGATCGAGCGCAAGCGGGCATTGGAAGGTTTGGTGACGCCGTTGGTCGATGGGCGGTCGGCGGTGCAGCTCAGCACCTATGTGGAGGGCGACGGGCAGGAGCTGTTCACGCAGGCGAGCCGGATGGGGTTGGAGGGGATTGTCTCGAAGAAGACGGACTCCCGCTATGTGCAGAAGCGCTCGAATGACTGGGTGAAGGTGAAGCGGGTCGAGATCGGCACGTTCACGGTGATCGGATTCCTGTCGAGCGCGCCCAAGACGGTGACGTCGCTTTTGCTGGCGGAAGAGCGCGCGGATGGCCTCGAATATGCGTGCCGCGTGGGATCGGGGATTTCGGAGACGCGCGGGCGCGAGCTGTATCCGCAGTTCGCGAAGGTGGAGATCGCCAAGCCGGTGGTGCCGGTGCCGAAGACTCCGGATGCGCACTGGATCGAGCCGAACTGGACCATCGAGCTGGGCTATCGCAGCCGCTCGTCCGACAATGCGCCGCGGGCGCCGGTGTTCATGAGCATCGCGCCGGTGAAGAAACGGCCGGCGGGGAAGAAATCGCTGAAGCCGAAGCTGATCGGCGACAAGGAGCTGGCGTCGATTCACCTCACCAATCCCGAGCGCGAGATGTTCAATGGCAGCGGCGGCGCGAAGCTGGGCGTCACCAAGCTGGACATTGCGCTGTTCTATGCGCGGGTTGGGGACTGGCTGTTACCGGAATTGCTGCGGCGGCCGGTGACGATCATCCGCTGCCCGACCGGCGATATCAAAGATCTGTTCTACCAGCGCCATGCCTTCCACGGACTGCCCGACGGCGTGGCGAAAGTGGAGTTGAAGGACGAGGAGGGCCGCGCGGCGTTCATCACGGTGACGGAGCCCAAGGGGTATCTGGGGTTGCCGCAGTTCGGTGCGGTGGAGTTTCACCTGTGGGGCTGCAAGGTCGACGATCCGGAGCATCCGGACCGCATCGTGATGGACCTCGATCCGGACGAGAGCCTGCCGTGGTCGCGCGTTTGCGATGGGGCGGAAATATTGCGCGACCGCATGAAGGCGCTGGGGTTCGAGGTGTTCCTGCGCACCACGGGGGGCAAGGGCCTGCACCTGGTGACCGCGATCGATACGGTGCACGACTGGAAAGCGATGAAGTCGTTCGCCGAAGCGCTGGCGAAGGCGGCGGCGGGCGATTCGCCCTCGCTGTTCACGGCGGTGGCGTCGAAGGAACGGCGCAAGGGGAAAATCTACATCGACTATCTGCGCAACGGGCGCGGGGCGAGCGCGATTGCCAGCTATTCCCTGCGGGCGCGGCCGAATTTTCCCGTCGCAACGCCGATCCGCTGGGACGAATTAAGAAATCTTACCGGCGGCGCGGTGTTCGATCGCCAAACGGTGTTCAAGCGGCTGGAGACTCTGGCGGCTGATCCGTGGGATGGGCTAGAATCAAGCGCAATCAAGATCACGCCGCAGATGCGGCGGTCGGTCGGTCTCAAAAGTTAGGCGGAAGAGCCATGGCAGGTCGCGCGTACTGGAAGGGTTATCTGAAGCTGTCGCTGGTCGCGTGTCCGGTGCGGCTCTATTCGGCGACGTCGGCGGGCGCCGCGAAGATCTCCTTCAACATGCTGCACAAGGACACGCTGAACCGCGTGCAGATGAAGTACCACGACGCGGAGCTGGGCGAGGTGGATCGCGCCGACCTGGTGAAGGGCTACCAGTTCGAGAAGGACAAGTACGTCGTGGTGACCGCGGAGGAGCTGGACGAAATCTCCATCGAGTCGAGCAAGACCATCGACATAGACGGGTTCGTCGACCAGGACGAGATCGATCCGATCTATCTGGACTCTCCTTATTATGTGGCGCCGGACGGGCCGATCGCGGAGGAGACCTATGCGGTCATCCTGGAAGCGATGAAGAGGGCCAAGAAGGTTGCCATCGCGACCATCGTGCTGAACGGGCGCGAGCGGCTGGTCGCCATTCATCCGCTGGCCGAAGGGTTCAAGCTCACGACGTTGCGCTCCGCGAAGGAGATCCGCGAGGCATCGGGTGCGATCGACAAGTTCTCGGTCAAGCTGGCGCCGGACATGCTGGCGATGGCCGGGCAGATCATCAATTCGAAGAAGATCAAATTCACGCCGGAGACATTCGAGGATCGCTACGAGGACGCGCTGATGGCGCTGGTGAAGTCGAAGATCGCGGGCGGCGAGCCGGTGATCATGAAGGCGCCGGAGCGCGGCAACGTCGTGAACCTGATGGACGCGCTGCGCCGCTCCATCGAGGAAGAGCGCCGTCCGGCGGCCCCGAGCCTGAGCAAGGGCGCGGCGAAGGGTGCGGACAAGGCGGCCAAGCCTGCGAAGGCCAAAGCGGCGGCGCCGAAGAAGAAGTCGAAGGCCGCTTAAGCGTCAAGGGGTTCGTCTGAATGGACCTGTATCGCCGGTCCGTTGCGCTGTATGGCCGGTTCTCGCCGGGCCAGCGCGAGCGGCTGGTCCGCGAAATCACCCAGCGCGGCGGTTCTGTCGTGCGCGACCTGACCCGGCGTTCCGACATGCTGGTGGCCGGCGGGCTCGCCACGACGCTGATCGACAGCGGGATGCTGGGCAAGCGCCTGCGCATGGCGTCGTCGCGCAGTGTGCCGGTGTTCGGCGAGCGGACGTTTGCCAATGCACTGGCCGGAAAGGGCGCCGACAACGCGACCTTGCCGCTGGCGACGGCACTGGCGCCGACCGGGCTGACGCACGAGGATGCGCTGTTGCTGGCGGCGTTCGACCTGATCGTGGTGCAGGGCGAGAATTGCCGCTTCGCCGATGCGGCGCAGATCCGCGCGGCGGCCGAGCTGATCCACCAGAACGGCTCGCGGGCCGAAGTGGTGCGCATGCTTGTGAAGGTGCGCGACAAGGCACCAACGGGGCGCCGTAAGCTCGTGCTTGGACCGGCAGGCAAGGGCGCACTGCAATGGGACAGCGGGCTGACGACTCTGGAGGGGCAGGGCTTCCTGCCGCTCGACTATCCCCATGCCGGCATCGATGAAGTGTTCGAGCAGGCGGAACTGGCGGAAGCCGATGGCGAACACGACGCGGCCGCAAAACTGTACGAGACATGCGCGCAGAGCGAACGCGCCGATCCTATCGCGCCATACAATCTCGGCAACATCCGTCTGGCGCAGGAGAGCCATGGCGAGGCGATCATCGCCTATCAGCGGGCGCTGGCACGCGACGCGAACTTCGCTGAAGCCCGTTACAACCTTGCGCTGGCGTATGAAGCGATGAGCAAGCTCGGCCAGGCGGCGGAAGAGCTGGAGCAGGCGCTGGCGATCGATCCGCTCTACTACGACGCGATGTTCAACCTGGCGCAGTTGCGCATGAAGGAAGGCGACATCGCGACCGCGAAATATCACTTCGAGCGCTATCTGGCCTCGAACCCGCCGGCCGACTGGGCCGCGACCGCGCGCAAGGCGATCCTCTACTGCACCGCCAGGCTGTCGGCGTAGCCGCCGCCGCTCGTCATCACCCGCGGCGTGTGGGAGGGCCTCTTCGCCGCCGCCGTCATCACGCGCGCCAGAATGGCGCCGTTCGTCGTGTAGAACAGCGCGAACCAGAGGCTGAGGCGGTCGCAGAGTAGCGGCGTGACCAGCGCGGTGTCGGTGCCGTCGCGCTCGATGAACCCGGCCATCCCGGCTTCGCGCAGCAGGCGCAGGATGTGCATGCGCGACACGCCGAGGGCGCGCGCCATGCCGCTGGCGTTGATCCGCACGGGGCCCGGTGCGGGGAAACCGCCGTCCTTCCAGGCTTCGTTGACCAGCATGTAAAGGAAGAGCACGCCGGAATTGCGGTTGGTGAGCGCGTCGAATGCGGTGAGGTCCGGGTGGTTGCGCGGGCCGAGGGAGAGCATCAACCGCCCCATCTCCGCCATGTAGGCGCGGAATGTGTCGTTGTCGAATGCGTCGACCGTCGCCTGCGCTTCCGGCGCGAGCATGGCGATCGATTCCAGATCGATGAGCAACCGCTTGCGATAGGCGGTCTTCATCTTCTCGGTCGGGACGTAAATGCGGACGCTGCCGTTCTTGTGTTCCGGATCGCCTCGCACATAACCGATGAACTGCAGACGCAGCAGCAGTGCGGCAGCGCGGCCCGAGCTCAACGCACCGCTGTTGGCGGAGAGATCGCGCAGGCGGCGATGCGTCAAACCTCCGGTGGCATCCATGAAGAGCGCCAGGGAGGCAAGTATCACATGGCCGAGATCGCGGAAGGTGTTGTGCAGAACCGGATCGATGGTGATGTGGTTGAGCGCCTTTTTCACCGAGTGATGGACGGCTTCGCCGAACCGCGGATGCGCGCGCACGCGGGCGATGAGTTCGGCGCTCGTCTCGCCGACTTCGCTTTCCCAGCGTTCCAACACTCCAGAACTCATGAACGCGACGCCTCCGGAGACCCACCATACCAAATTTGGGCGGCGGCTCTGATACGGCGAAATCCCTAGGCAGGCAATTCGGGGAAACGGCGGCTGAGATATGGCGAATTTGCGAGGCCATACCGCCGCGGAAGGTCCGCAGCCTTGGTAAGTCCGATCCGGACACCGGTGGCGATCGCGGGTTCCCCGACGCGTTTGGTTAGCGCGAAGGGTGGGGCATAGAGCGAAAGACCATTGTGCTTTCCGGTGATTCCGAGTGCGTCGCAAAGCTTGCCAGGACCGCTGCACAGAGCGCGGGGATTGGGCGTGCCGCGGCGGCGCGCCATGGCGCCGAGGCCCTGCGTCGGCTCCAGGGCACGGACAAGCACCGCGCTCGCATCGGTGCAGACGAAGTTCAGGCACCAATACATGCCGTAGATAAAGTAAACATAGGCGTGGCCTGGTTGGCCGAACATCACGGCGTTGCGCGTGGTGCGACGTGCGCCGTAGCTGTGCGAGGCGGGGTCGGCCGGATCGTAAGCCTCGGTCTCAACGATGATGCCGCCGGATTTGCCGAACAGCAGCGTGGCGCCGATCAGGTGGCGCGCCACGACGTCGACGTCGCGGGCGAAGAAGCGCGGACCAAGCGGCTTCATCCCGCGACGAGATTGACGCCATAGACCAGCGCCGCGCCCGCGATCGTCATGGCGGTGGTGAGGAACTTGGGGTGGGCGTGGTGGCTCTCGGGCACCAGGTCGGAGGCGCCGAGATAGAGGAAGAGGCCGGCGAACACCGCGAGCACGGTGCCGAACAGGCCGGCCGGTAGCGGGATGAAGAAGGCCGCGAAGATGCCGACGGCGGGCGCGATGGAGTCGGCCAAGAGCCAGCGCATGCCGTCGGTGCGGGTGCCGCCGTTCTTGAGCACGACGTTCATGGTGTTGATGCCGTCGGAGAAATCGTGGGTGAGCACCGCGATGGCGACGGCGAGTCCGATGGTGCTGGAGATCTGGAACGCGAAGCCGATGGCGAGGCCGTCGAACACGCTGTGGGCGACCAGGGTGATCGCGCCGAGCAGACCGCGCTGCGGGCCGTGGGCATGGGCGTGATCGTGGTGATGGCCGTGGCCGTTGTCGCCATGGTCGTGGCCGGCGGCGTGGAGCAGGGCGAGGCGGTCGAGCAGCAGGTAGAACAGGAAGCCGACGGCGACGAACAGCATGGTCTGCGCAGGCGTCCGCGTGTCCGCGGTGAGATGCACGGCTTCCGGCAGCAGGTCGAAGAAGGCGACGCCGACCACTGCGCCAGCGCTGAAGCCCAGGATCAGGTGCAGGCGGTCCCGCAGGCGGAGCGCGACAAGGCCGCCGAGCATGGTCGCGCCGAAGGCGGCCGGCGCGAGCAGGAGGGAGAGCATGAAGACGAGGTGCCGTTGCGTGTCGGAACGGTCATAACATACCTTTGCGGCCCGTCGATCATGCGAGGACTCATGGCCGCCAAGAAGAAGACGAAGCGCTCCGCGCCCAGGAAGAACGTGGCGGCGAAGAAGCGGCCTGCCGCGAAGAAGGCCGCCGCGCGCAAGCCCACCAAGAAGAAGGTGGCAGCCAGGAAGAAGGCGGTGAAGAGGATCGTGCGGCAGACGCCGCCACCCCGGCCCGCCAAGCGGCTGCCGCCGCGCAAGAAGGTGGTGGACGCCGTGGAGGAGGCGTCGCGCGAGAGCTTCCCGGCCTCCGATCCGCCAAGCTGGACGCCGGTGACCGGCGAAGACCGTTAGGTGGTAGAAGCCGCGACCGAAGCGGACATTCCGTCGTGGCTGGAATTGGTGCGCGAGGTCGAGCCGCTGTTCGGCCCGATGCCAATGTTCGACGTGACGCTCAAGACGAAAATCCGAGAGGGCGATGCGCTGTGCGTGCGCGACGGCGCGCGCGTGATGGGAGGCGTGCTGCTGGGCGGCGAGGCACCGGACCACTGGATCCGCTGGCTGGCGGTGCGGCGCGACGCGCGGCGGCGCGGAGCCGGTGCGGCGCTGATCGGGGCGGTGTTCGCGCGGTGGCCGGCGGCGTGTTCGATCTCGCTCGCGACGTTCGGCGCGGATAACCAGCAAGGACAGCCGGCACGGCGGCTGTATGAGCGGTTCGGCTTTCAGCCGCGCGAGATGCTGCCGCGCGGGCCGGAGGGCGGGACGCGGCAGCTTTATGTGCTGGTGCGGACATGAACCGCGAACTCCTTCGCAACGTCACGCTGCTACGGGCGTTCAGCTTCTGCAACGATTTCCGCGTCTATGCGCCGATCATGGTGGTGTATTTCGCACACGTCACCGGATCGCTCGCGCTGGCGACCCTGCTGCTCGCCATCGCCAAGATCGCGTGGTCGGCGTTCGAGGTGCCGACGGGCGTGTTCTCCGATTTCGTCGGACGCAAGCTGACGATAGTGCTGGGACAAGCAGCATCGGTCGCGTCGATCGCGCTGTATGCATTCGGGACCGACTTCGCATGGCTGGCAGCGGGCGCCGTGATGGAAGGGCTCGCCTTCGCGCTGTTCAGCGGCAACAACGACGCGTTTCTGTTTGACATGTTGAAGGCGGAGGGGATTGAAGCGCAGTTTTCCGAATGGCTGGGCGGAATCAGCGCGATGTTCCAGCTTGCGCTGGCCGTGTCGGCGGGTGTCGCGGTGGTGGCACTTGGTTGGCTCTCGCTGCGTTGGATGTTCGTGCTGACGTTGCCGGTCGCTGCGCTGGGGCTGGTCTTCGCGTTGCTGCTGACGGAGCCAAAGCGGCGCACGGACGCAATCGCGACCAACATCTTCGCGCACCTGCGCGAGGCGGTGGCGGCGTTTCGGCGCGACGTGCGGTTGCGCGAGCTGAGCCTGGCGTCGATGCTGGGCTTCGCCCTGGGCGAGGCGAAGCACATGTTTCACCCGGTGTTCTTCGCGCTGTTCTGGCCGGCCTGGGCGCTGGGCGTGGCAGGGGTCGCGGTACATGGACTGGCGTCGCTGGGCTTTCGCATCGGCGGGCCGGTGGTGAAGCGGTTTGGGGAATTGCGGGTGCTGGTCGGCGGCAATTTCGCCAGCATCCTGATCGGCGCGGGCGCGGTGCTGGTGCCGACGGTGGCCAGCCCGGGCATCATTTCGTTGTCGTCGATCCTGTTCGGTCCAGCGATGGTGGCGCAGTCGAGCCTGATGCAGAAGGCCTTTACCGATGCGCAACGCGCAACCATGGCGTCGCTGATTTCGCTGGGTGGAAACATCCTGTTCGCCGCGGCGGTGTTCGCCATCGGGGCGGTGGCGGACCGGATCGGCGCGCGTTTTGCCTTGCTTGGAGCCGAGATTCTCACTATCCCCGTGACGCTTCTTTACTGGAGGCTGTACCGCTCCGCATGAAGATCAAACTGCACAAGGGCGACCTGCCCGACGGGCTCGACCTGGGGCCGCTGGTGGCGATCGACAGCGAAACGCTCGGGCTGAGCTATGTCCGCGACCGGCTGTGCCTGGTGCAGCTGTCGTCCGGCGACAATGTCTGCCACGCCGTGCAGTTTGCGCGCGGCGCGTACGCGGCGCCGAACCTGAAGAAGCTGCTGACCGATCCCAAGGTGACGAAGCTGTTCCACTTCGCGCGGTTCGATGTCGCGATGTTCCGGCGCTACATCGGCGTGCGCACGGCGCCGATCTATTGCACCAAGATCGCGTCCAAGCTGGTGCGCACCTACACAGACAAGCACGGCCTCAAAGACCTGGTGCGCGAATTGCTGGGCGTCGACCTGTCGAAGGAGCAACAGTCGTCGGACTGGGGTGCGCCGGAGTTGACGGAGAAGCAACTCGCCTATGCGGCGAATGACGTCGCCTATCTGCACCGGCTGAAAGAGGTGCTGGACGGGATGCTGGCCCGCGAGCATCGGACGGAACTGGCGAAGGCGTGCTTCGAGTTCCTGCCGTCGCGGTCGGAGCTCGATCTGGCCGGCTGGGAAGACGTGGACATCTTCGAGCACTAGCTCTCAGTTCTCGGTGTCATGGCCGCGACTGCGGGCACCCAGGTGAGGTCCTGTTCGTATCTGCGAGGTTCGCGGTGCACCAACTGGGTGGCCCGCAGTCGCGGGCCCATGACAGTTGGGGTTGGCGTTGGCCCACCCCGTTAACGAGGTCTTACCGCAGCGCAATATAATTGCCTTGAACCCGTCAGTCCGATGGGACACATTTGGCATGAATTTCGCGTAGAGCTGCGGCTCGCGCCATCGGGCCAACAAAAACAAGGGACTGCATGGCTTCCCCCAAGATCAGGGCCGTCAAACCGCAGGGCGCCAAAAGCCGCGACCTGGCGGCGGCGCGCCGGGTGCTGCGCCATGCGACGGATGCGATCTCGGCGCTGGCCGATGCGCTGAACGGCGAGTTCTCGCGCGCCATCGATGCCATCCTGGGGATCGAGGGCCGCGTGATCGTCAGCGGCATGGGCAAGTCGGGTCATGTCGCGCGCAAGATCGCGGCGACGCTGGCGTCGACGGGAACTCCGGCGCTGTTCCTGCATCCAGCGGAAGCGAGCCATGGCGACCTTGGCATGGTGACGCGCGCCGATGCGCTGCTGATGCTGTCGAACTCGGGCGAGACGGCGGAGTTGGCGGACCTGATCACCTATGCCAAGCGGCTGACCATTCCGCTGATCGGCATGGCGAACAATCCGGACTCCAAGCTGCTTCAGGCGTCGGACGTGGCGCTGCTGCTGCCCAAGGCGCAGGAGGCGTGCCCGATGGGGCTGGCGCCGACAACCTCGACCACGATGATGCTGGCGCTGGGCGATGCGCTGGCGGTGGCGCTGATGGAGCGGCGCGGCTTCTCGGCCGACCAGTATCGCGATTTCCATCCGGGTGGATCGCTGGGCAAGAAGCTGATCCGCGTCAGCGACATCATGCACAGTGGCGACGAGCTGCCGCTGGTCATGCCAGACACGCCGATGCGCGAGGTCCTGATCGTGATGACCTCGGGCCGCTTCGGGTTCGCGGGCCATGCCGGCGTCATCGACAAGAAGGGCGCGCTGGCGGGGATCATCACCGACGGCGACCTGCGCCGCCACATGGAGCCGGGCCTGATCGACCGGCTGGCACGCGACGTGATGACGTCCAATCCCAAGACGGTGCCGCCGGAGATGCTGGCGTCCGAAGCGCTGACCTTCATGACCGAGAAGCCGCCGAAGGTGACGCATCTGTTCGTCGTCGATCCCAAGGCGGACGTCCGCAAGCCGGTAGGCTTCCTGAGCGTGCACGACATCATCCGTGCAGGCCTTTCCTAACATGTCACAACCCGGTGCAAACAAGGCTGTCGCCGAGCCGCTGTCGTCCGGCGGCCAGCGGCGCACAGGGCGCGACTGGACCGCGCGGACGCGCGACACCGCCATAAATGCACTGCGCTACTCGCGGTTCGTGACGGTGATGAAGCGCGTGCTGCCGATCTCGGCGGCGGTGCTGATCCTGGCGATCATCGCCTACTCGCTGGTGCCGCGTCAGTCGGATCGGATCAAGTGGACATCGGAATCGGTGGGTACGATCCCCAACGATCTGGCGATGATCAAGCCGCGGCTCACCGGTGCCGACAGGAAGGGCAATCCCTTCGTAATCACCGCCGACATGGCGATCCAGGATGCCGCGAACGTCAAGCGCGCGACGCTGAAGAATGTGCAGGCCGATCTCACCCTTGAGGGTAACCGCTGGATGAATGCGACGGCGGTGCGCGGCTTCGTCGACATGGACCGGGGGACGCTGAAGCTGGATGGCGGCATCGCGGTGTTCTCCGACGACGGCTACGAGATACATACGGCGCGCGCCGATGTCGATCTGCGGCAAGGCACGCTTCAGGGACCGGTGACGGTCTACGGGCATGGGCCGTCGGGTTCGTTCCGGTCCGACACGTTCGAACTCGACCGCAAGACACAGCAGCTCATCCTGAACGGCCATGTGCAGATGACGCTGATCGGAGGCCATAAGTGAAGCGTGTTCTCGTTCTTTCCCTCCTGCTGATGGCGAGTGGCGCGGCGTTCGCGGACACGCCGCCGGCGGCCAGGCATGACGCCAACCAGCCGATCGCCATCTCCGCCGACCGCTTTGTCGCGGAGAAAAATCCGGCGGCGGGAAATGGCGGACAGATCACCGGTACCTATTCGGGCAACGTCCTCATCACCCAGGGCGAGATCAAGATGCGGGCGAATTCGGTGCGCATCAATGTGATCGGCGGCAAACCGGACAAGATCTACGCCAACGGCAATGTGGTGGTGAACTCGCCGTCCGGTACTGCGACGGGGGACAATGGCATCTACGACGTGGCGCCGCGTCTCGTGACGCTGACCGGGCATGTCGTGCTGACCAAGGGGCAGAACGTGATGCGCGGACCGCAACTCACGGTGAACCTCGTGACCGGCGTGGCGCAGCTTGGCGGCGGCGGGCGCGTGAACAGCACGCTGCAGCCCGGCTCAAGCGGCGGACGCGTTCAGGGGTTGTTTACGCCTCCGGCGCAGACGGGTGGGAAGTAGAGCGGGCGAAAATAAGCGACTTCATGTTTCCTTAAACACGAATAGGCATGGTTCTTGCCAATGACTGACGCGACCGACGTCCAGACCGATGTTGCCAACCGCCCCCGCGTGATCGAGGGCGGCAAGGGACTCGTCGTCACGCGCATTGCCAAGGCCTATAACCGCCGCCCCGTGGTGCGCGACGTCAGCCTGACGCTGAAGCGCGGCGAGGTCGTGGGCCTGCTGGGGCCGAACGGCGCGGGCAAGACGACCTGCTTCTACATGATCTCCGGCCTGATCCCGGCCGACGCCGGCACGATCGAGGTCGACGGTGCCGACATCACGCGGCTTCCGATGTACCGGCGCGCGCGGCTGGGCATCGGATACCTGCCGCAGGAGGCGTCGATCTTCCGCGGCATGACGGCGGAGCAGAATATCCGTGCCGCGGCCGAGCTTATCGAACCCGACGCCAATCGCCTGAACGCGATGGTGGAGGAATTGCTGGCCGAGTTTGGCGTGACGCATGTCCGCCAGACGCCGGCGATCGCGCTGTCGGGCGGCGAGCGCCGCCGTGTGGAAATTGCGCGCGCTCTCGCGACCCATCCGTCCTACATCATGCTCGACGAGCCGTTGGCCGGCATCGATCCGATCGCGGTGGGCGAAATCCGCGAGCTGGTCGTGCACCTGAAGGATCGCGGCATCGGCGTGCTGATCACAGATCACAATGTGCGCGACGCGCTCGATATCATCGACCGCGCCTACATCCTGCATGACGGGCGTGTGATGAAGGAAGGAACTCCTTCGGAGATCGTCAGCGACCGCGACGTGCGGCGTGTTTATCTGGGCGAAAGGTTCTCGCTCTAAAAGCCATGGTGTCTGGGGCATTCACATGGCTGGCGTAGGACAAAGGCTGGAAATCCGGCAAGGCCAGGGCCTTGTCATGACTCCGCAGCTGCAGCAGGCGATCAAGCTGCTGCAATTGTCGAACGTCGAGCTTGCCGAATATTGCGAGCAGGAACTCGAGCGCAATCCCATCCTGGAACGCGACGAGCGCGACAACGCCGGTGACGGCGAGCGCGAGGCCGTCGAAGCGGCGTCCAAGAAGGAAACGCTGGACAGCGAGCTGGCCCGCGAAGACTTCTCCAAGGTGGCGGACCTGGATTCTGCTTCGCACGAAAACATGTACGACGGCGACACGCAGGCCGCGGCACCCGCGCCAAGCAGCGGATCGCTGACCGACTGGACGACCGTCAAGGCGGGCAACGCGTTCGACGGCGACGAGGATTTGCTGGAATCCACCGTTGCCGACGGCGGCACGCTGAAGGATCACCTGATGGATCAGGTGAGCATCGCCGCTTTGCCGCCGGACATGCGGCTGATCTGTCTCCAGCTGATCGATTCGATCGACGAGGCGGGGTACCTGCGCGCCGATATTGGCGAAATGGCCGAGCGTCTTGGCGTCGCGCTGTGCGATGTCGAGGAAGTGCTGCGCGTGGTGCAGGGCTTCGACCCCGTCGGCGTGGGCGCGCGCGACTTGGCCGAGTGCCTGGCGATCCAGCTCAAGGCGCAGAACCGTTACGACCCCGCCATCGCGGCGCTGCTCACGCGGCTCGACCTGGTGGCGCGGCGCGATCTGTCGGCGCTGACGCAGCTTTGCGGCGTCGACGTCGAGGACGTCACCGACATGATCGCGGAGATTCGCGGCTTGACGCCCAAGCCCGGCCTCGCGTTCCATTCGGAGCCCGTGCAGCCGGTGGTGCCGGATGTGTTCGTGCGCGTGGGCAGCGACGGCGCCTGGGCGATCGAACTCAACTCCGACACGCTGCCGCGCTTGCTGGTGAACTCGCGCTACTACGCGCAGGTGAGCAAGGGCGCGCGCGACAAGGATGCGAAGACCTATCTGACCGAATGCCTGAACAACGCGAACTGGCTGGTGAAGTCGCTGGACCAGCGGGCGCGCACGATCCTGAAGGTGTCGAGCGAGATCGTGCGGCAGCAGGATGGCTTCCTGACCTATGGCGTGCGCCATCTGCGGCCGCTGAACCTGCGGACCGTTGCGGACGCGATCGGGATGCACGAGTCCACCGTCAGCCGCGTCACGTCGAACAAGTACATCGCGACGCCGCGCGGCCTGTTCGAGCTCAAATACTTCTTCACCGCGTCGATCCAGGCGGTGAACGGCCAGGAAGCGCATTCCGCCGAAGCGGTGCGCGATCGTATCCGCGAGATGATCGAGCGCGAGCAGGCGATCGAGATTCTCTCCGACGACCGCATCGTCAGCCTGCTCACAGCGGACGGGGTTAACATCGCGCGCCGCACCGTGGCCAAGTACCGGGAAGCCATGCGTATCCCGTCATCGGTCGAGCGGCGCCGCCTCAAGAGTGGCCACGACATGATCTCGGCAGCGCGCTGAAACCGGCCGCTGGATACGCATTCGCGGCGTCCGTCAAGCGGCGAATCCCACTCTTCGGCCTTTCGTTAATTGCAAGAATTGACAACACTACGGACCGGGCCTACACACCCGCGCCTTCGTCCCGGGGGCAGGTCCTACGACCGGAACAAAAGTGTCGCAAAGCGCGTTCAGGCCAGTACAGAAGAAGGCCATGCGGGTTCGGGTTTCAGGCAAGCAAGTGCAAATCGGCGAGACACTTCCTGCGGGCGTTCGCGCCCGGCTGGAGGGTGCCGTTGCCAAGCATTTCGACGGCGGCGCGGAGGCCAAGGTGGTGTTCAGCCACGACGGGCCGTTCTTCCGCGCGGATTGCCTGCTGCACCTGGATTCGAAGACGGTGATGACCGCCGAGGGCGAAGGGCCTGACGCGCACCGCGCGTTCGATGCGGCTTTCGAAAAGATCGAGACGCAGCTTCGCCGCTACAAGCGCAAGCTCAAAAATCATCACGCCAAGCCGCGCGCCCGCGCGCGCGCCGAAGCTTAAGAAGGTCGAGCATGAATATCTCCGATCTGTTGCAGCCCACCGCTGTGATCCTGGCGCCGAAGGCACAGGGCAAGAAACAGCTCCTGCAGGAACTCGCTGGGCGCGCATCGCAGGTGACGCGCCTCAACGAGCGCAAGATCTTCGAGACTTTGATGGAGCGCGAGCGCCTGGGTACGACGGGCGTGGGGCAGGGCATCGCCATCCCGCACGGCCGCGTCGCGGACCTGAAGGAGATCGTCGGCGTGTTCGCGCGGCTCGATGCGCCGCTGGATTACGATGCGGTGGACAACCAGCCGGTCGACCTGGTGTTCATGCTGCTGGCGCCGGAGGGCGCGGGCGCCGATCACCTGAAGGCGCTGGCGCGCGTCTCGCGTCTTCTGCGCAACCAGCAGGTGACGGAGAAGCTGCGGGCCGCCAAGTCGGCCGAGGCGATCTACGCCATCCTGA
>Ga0070666_10000259_pt1 | contig 34896 bp, 28 predicted proteins | sample KBSS23metaG_FD_64677 | JGI IMG/M metagenome (GOLD analysis project Ga0070666, IMG submission 64677) | Switchgrass rhizosphere microbial communities from Kellogg Biological Station, Michigan, USA - KBS S2-3 metaG | ecosystem: Host-associated > Plants > Roots > Rhizosphere > Soil ... | reverse complement strand
CTGCCGGTCAACGGCCGTTCAATCTCAAGGCGAAGGCGCGGGGTTTGTTGGTGATCGAAAGCGAGCGAGATGGCTGGGGCGCTAGGACTCGAACCTAGAAATGCCGGCTCCAAAGGCCGGTGCCTTACCAGTTTGGCGACGCCCCATCCGGCAGGACGGTCTCAATTGTCGCGGAAACCCCGCGCTTTCACAACGAGCCGGTCCCGCCGGATGGTAGTCGCGGAGAATCGTCTACTTCTCGAGCTTGAGCTTGAGACCCTCGGCGGCAACCTTGATGTTCGCGCCCTTGGTCTCGCTCTTCAGGTTGATGACCACGCCCTTGCTGTTGCGCAGGGAGGAGACGCCCGCACCCTTGCCGGCCGTACCCTCGGCTCCCGCCGCCGCGTAGACGCCGTCGAAGTCGTCGATGCTCTTCAGGTTGTAGACGGTGCCGCTGGCCGACGCCTTGGTGATGCCGACCTCCGCGACGGAGAGCCCGTCGATCTTGACTCTGTAGCTCTGTCCCTTGTAGTTGAGCGTGCCGTTGCCCCAGCTCCAGCCGATGCCGGCGGCCACGGTGCCTTCCGACAGCGTGAGCGTGGCGTCCGGAGCCTTGTCCTCGGCCCACACCGGCGCCACGAACGCGGCGACCGCGAGCGCGGCCAGGGCCACCCAGAAGATTTGTCCTCGACGCATGACTCCTCCTCGACCCAGGCGCCGCGCGGCCGGGCCATTCCGGCCTGGCGGCGGAGAGTCCTCAGGAGGTTCGTGCAATAACGAGGCCCGAAGTTCCAGGGCGAGACCCGCAGAGCGCCTCAGCCGGCCGCCTCCGAGCCCTCGTCTCGCGCCTGTACCGCGCCCGCGGCGGCTGGCGGCGGGAGCGTCTTGACCTTGTCGTACTCCTCGAGGATGCGCTTCTCCATCCGCTCGCGCGTCTCGCGATTGAGCGGATGCGCGACGTCCTTGAACTCGCCGTTCTTCTTGCGCTTGGAGGGCATCGAGATGAAGAGGCCGTTGGGTCCCTGGATCACCTTGAGATCCGACACCAGAAAACACTCGTCGAGGACGATCGAGACGTACGCCTTGAGCTTCTCCTCGTTGACGGGAAAGACCTTCACCTGCGTGATGTTCATGACGGGTCTCCGGATCTGGGTTGCAAGCGGTCCCGATACTCGCGGCGGGAGAGAGTCCGGCAACTCACGAGCCGGGCCTCCGGGTGGCGGCCGGCCAGGGAACGGAGCGCGTCGGGAGAGACGCCGTGCAATGCGATCGTGGATCCGGATCCGCTGATCGCAACGTCGCTCGAAGCGCGCTGCGCCGACCGAACGTACTCCTCCATCCTGGGTTCTACCCGTTGCACGGCGGATGCCAAGTCATTCGGGCCGAAGAACCGATCCGCGGACGACGCCACCGCGAGGCTTCCCGGGAGGACTCCGCGACCCGCGTACTCGCGGTACACGGCCGCGGTCGAGATCGAGAACGGCGGGACCAGCAGCACCAGCTCCACCGGCGAGGACGCCGACGGATCGTCGGGAAGCGGCAGGACGCGCTCGCCTCGGCCGGACACGTCGGCCTCGCCTCCCGTCAGGAAGAAGGGGACGTCGCTGCCGAGCTCCGACGCCACCGGGGTGAGCGCGTCCAGATCGTCCGCGATTCTCCACAGCCGCGCGAGGATCTGGAGCGCGGCGGCCGCGTCGGAGCTCCCGCCTCCGAGCCCTCCCCCCATCGGGACGCGCTTCTCGAGCCGGATGCGGGCGCCAGCCCGAATCCCCGCCCGCTTCGCGAGGAGGCGCGCGGCGCGAACGACGAGGTTGTCGTCGCCGGACGGAACCGCCGGATCGTCGCAGGAGAGCGCGAGGTCGTCGGCGGGCTCGGCCGTGAGGCGGTCCGCGAGATCGATCGAGACGATCCGGGAACGGATCTCGTGGAAGCCGTCGGGCCGCAGTCCTCCGACGCGAAGCTCGCGGTTGACCTTGGCCGGGGCCAGGCCGGAGAGCCTCACGGGCGGCCGCTCGAAGGCGCCGGCCCGGGCGCCGACGATGCGTTCAGCGGCTCCGTCGCGATGAGAGACAGGGAGAGGCTGCGTCCCGAGCTTTCTTCCTTGAGCGCGATCCGCTGCGGCCACGGACGAAACTCGCCCGCGTACGCAATCGAGAGCCTTCCGCCCGCCCCGCTCAGCGCGAGCGAGCGCAGGCGCTGCGACGAGAGATCGAGCACCGCCTCCGCGCGGTAGGCGACTCCCCCGCCACTCCACGTCAGCAGACAGTCGGCGCCGTCGCGTCCGGCGACGGTGGGAGCCGGAGAGTCGGCTGCGCCGCGCCAGACGCCGGCCAGCACGGAGCGGAGGGCGTCGGGATCCACGACGAACGCCTTACGGTCCTCGCCCGTGATCACGCCGACGCCCTGGTGGTTGCCCTCGCCCTCGCGATACTCCGCGACGCGCGAGCCGAAGGGCCCCGTCAGGGACGCGGTGCGGACGCGATCGTCTCCGTAAGTGACGGCGAGCGTCCCGGGAACCGAGGGAAGGCCCGACGTGCCCATCCGGGCGTCGTAGAGGAGCCTCGACGGCGGGAGGCTGTCCGCGCGCTGCTGCGCCGAGGTCCAGGCGGCGAGCGCCTCGCGCACGTCCTCGGGCCCGGCGGGGCCGAAGCGCCGCAGCGCGCCGCCGCCGGCGCAGGCCGTGAGGAGGACGAAGAGGGAGGAGAGTCCGGCGAGGCCGAGGAGAGCGCGCGGTCTCAACGCTGCGTGACGGGAGACCCGGCCCGGCGGAGCTTCTCGCGGACGCGCTCGGGCTCCTCGTGCTTCAGCTGAAGCGCCTTCTCCCAGTGCCGCACCGCGGACTCCGCGTTGCCGAGCTTCGCGTCGAGGTCGCCCATGTGCTCCTCGATCGTGGGATCGGTGGGCTCCCGGCGGTACGCCTCGCGAAGGTTGCGCTCGGCGCTGTCCATCTTTCCGAGCCGGAAGTACGCCCAGCCGAGCGAATCGAGGTACGCCGCGTTGCGTGGCTCGCGGCGCACGGCACGCTCGAGGAAGTCGCGCGCGCGGTCAAGCTGGACGCCCTTGTCGGCCCACATGTAGCCGAGGTAGTTGAGCGTCGGGGCGTCGTTGGGGCGCATCTCGAGGATCTGGAGGAAGACCTTCTCGCCGCCTTCGAAGTCTCCCGAGCGCTCGAGGCTCGAGCCGAGGCGGAACAGGGCCTCGGTGTTCTCGGGGTACCTGCGCGACGCCTCTCGCGCGATCGTCGCGGCCGCCTCGTAGTCCTTGAGCCGCGCGTACGCGTCGGCCGCGGCGTTCATCTTGTCGATGTCGTCCGAGGCGCCGAGCTCGTCGAGCTTCGCGGACGCCGTCTTCTTCTCGGCCTTGTCCGCGGAATGCGCCTGGAACTCGGCGGCCGTCGCGGCCCACTCCGCCTCGTTCGGGTCCGCCGCGGCGTACGCCTTCGCCCGCTGAGCGCCGTCCGCCCAGTCCTCGGAGTCCCGATCGGCCGCGAGGAGGATGCGCGCGGCGCGGCTGTTGACCTGCTTCCCGGCGGCGTCGAGGGCGACGGGCCCCAGGATCCGGCGCGCCGACGCGTAGTCGCGCTGCAGGTACGCGATGAAGCCGAGCTCGACGGTCGCGGCCTGCTTGCTCTCGGCCTTGTGCGGATCGTCTCCCGCCCGGCGGATCAGCTCGTCGTAGATCGCCTTGGCCTCGTCGAACCGCCGTTCGCGCGCGAACTCCGAGGCGAGCACGCGGCGCGGGCTCGGGTCGTCCGGATCCGCCTCGATCAGGGCGCGGAGGAGCTTCTCCCCCTCCGCCGACTGGGACTGCTCGAAGAGCACCGTCGCGAGGAGCCGCTTCGCCGCGGCGTTCTCGGGTCGCAGCGTGACGAGCTCGCGGGCCTTCTTCTCGGACTCCGCGAAGCGTCCCGCCCGCGCGAGGTCCAGCACGATGCGCTCGGTGACCGCGTTGTTGGAGGGGTCCCGCTTCTGGAGCTCCCCGAGGAGCGCCAGCGCGTCGTCCATCTTGTCCTGGTCCTCGTAGAGGTCGACGAGCGCGGCCGAGATCTCGCGGTCGGCAGGATCGATCTCGTGAAGCGAGCGGTAGAGCGCCTCGGCGTCCTTCCAGCGGCCGCTCTTGGCCTTGGCCTCGGCGGTGAGGCGCTGGATGCCCGGCTGTCCCGCGACCTCCGGCAGCCCGTCGAGGACCTGGGCGGCCTCCGCGGATCGGTCGGCGGCGAGCAGCGCCCGCGCCAGCCCGACCGCGGTCGCGACGTCGCCCGGAGCGAGGCGCCTCGCCGCGTTGAGCTGCTCGATGGCGGCCGGGAGACGCGACGGGTCCTTCTCGGCCGCCGACAGCTCGAGGGCGCCCAGGAGGCGCCGCGCCTCGGCGAGATCGGGGGCGAGCTCGACGGCCTTGCGGGCCTCGGCCGTCGCCTCGTCGACGACGTTCAGGTCCCGAAGGAGCTGGGCGTACTCCAGGTGGACGACCGGGTCGGACGGGAGGCGGGAGAGCACCTTTCGGTAGAGCCCGAGCGCCTCCTGGAACTGCCCGTCGGCGACGGCCGCCCGCGCGGCGAGGAACATCTTGCGGCTCTCGAGGAGCTCGTCGGCTCCGCCCGGCGTGGCGGCGAAGCCGACTCCGGGGGCCCATAGCGCGGAGATCCCCAGGACGGATGCCAGCACGAGCGCGAGTCGTCCGCGCGCGGGGACACGTGGTCTCTTCACCCACGCAATGTAGCACGCCGGCCCCCCGCGAAATTCCGGCGTTGGGGTCCGGCCCGCGAGCGAAACGGGGACCGCGAGTCGACGGCCGGCGGTCAGGCGTCCGTTCGAGAAATCCGGCGACCGCCGCCAACGACGAATCGACGACTCCCGTTACCGACGATCGACAACTCTCTCCCGGCCACGAGAGAGTACGCGATAATCGTCGCGTACATGCCTCGACTCGGGGTCCTCCTCGTTCGCGCCGGTGCCCTGACCGAGGAGAGCGTGAACCGCGCGCTCGCCATCCAGGGCTTCGCGGGCGGTCGCATCGGCACGCTGCTGATCGAGCGCGGCTCCGTTTCGGAGGACGACGTCGGCAAGGCGCTCGCCGAACAGCACGGCTGCGAGTACGTCCCCTGGCCCCGTCTGGGCTCGGTGCCGTCGAGCGTGACCGCGGCGCTGCCCGCGAAGTTCGCCATCCGTCACTCGGCGATCCCGGTGGAGCTCAACGAGAACTACCTGCGGATCGTCCTGCGCGATCCCGCAAACCTGCGCATCCTCGACGAGCTGTTCTTCGTGACCGGGAAGAAGATCGTCCCGGCCACCGCGCCGGAGGTCCGCATCTATCAGGCGCTCGAGAAGTACTACGGCGAGCGGCGGACTCCGCGCTTCGCCATCCTCGCGGAGAAGCTCTCGCGCCCGACGCTCGCCTCGATCATCAGGAAGCCGCTCCCTCCTCCGCCCGATTTCTCCGCGACGCCGAGAGCGATGCCCGGCGACCCGACTCCGATCGCCGACCTGGATGCGGAGAACGGCTCGCCGACGCCGCTGTGGAAGCTCGTCCCGGACGAGCCTCCCGTCGGCTGGAGCGGGCTCGCGCCGCCGCCCGAGGAGGTCGCGGACGACGAGCTCGAGTCGATCCCGTGGGAGGAGCTTCCCCCGCAGCCGGCGTGGCAGCCCGAGGCCTCCGAGTCGCGCGGAACGCGCGCGACCTCGCCCTCCGTGCCGATCCCGGGCCGGCGCCCGAGCGCGCCGAGCGAGCCGGCGCCTCCGCCGCCTCCGCAGAAGGCCGGCATCCCCTCTCCCCAGGAGTTCGCCTCCATACTCGCGGCCCGCCAGCGAGACGAGGTCTTCGACGCGGTCCTGACGGTGTTGAAGCGCCGTTTCCGGCGCAGCGCGGTGCTCGCGGTCCGCCCGGAGGGCGTCGTGGGCTGGGCGGGCGCCGGCGAGCGGGTCCGCCCCGAGGCGCTGCGTGGGCTCGACATTCCGTGGTCCGAGCCGTCGCTCTTCCTGAACGTGCGGATGAGCCGCTCCTTCTACCTGGGACCGCTGCCCCCGCTGCCCCGGCACAAGGACCTGGCGGATGCGCTGGGCGGCTGGCCGCTCGAGTGCCTCGTCCAGCCGGTCCTCATGCGCGACAAGACGGTGGCATTTCTGTACGTGGAGTGCGCGTCGGCCCAGGGCGCGACTCCGGCCGACCTGACCTTCGTCCGCGAGCTCGCCGGGGCTTCGGCCGCCGCCCTCGCCGCGGCCATCCGCTTGAAGAAACAGCGGGTTATATAATCGCCTCAGAGTCCGGAGGAACCGTGATCAAAGCCGACATCGTGGATCGTGTCGTCGATCTGGCGCAGATCCCCAGGGCGAAGGCGGCCACCGCCGTCGAAACGGTGATCGAGGCGATGCGCTCGGCGCTGGGCGCCGGCGACCGGATCGAGCTGCGCGGATTCGGCGTGTTTCAGGTGAAGCGCCGCAAGCGCGGCATCGGCCGCAACCCGAAGACCGGCGTCGAGGTCTCCATTCCGCCCGGAAACACGATTCGGTTCAAGCCCGGCAAGGACCTGCGCGATCTGACGTAGCGGCGGCTCGTTCCCCGCCTCGACATAGAATCCGCACCATGCCGCGCATCGGCGAGCTGCTCGTGGCGGAGGGCGTCCTCTCGGAAGTCGCCGTCCAGAGCGCGCTGGGATTTCAGCGTCACACCGGCGAGCCGTTCCGCCTCGGCACGATCCTCCTCGACCGCGATCTTCTCGGCGAGGAGAGCCTCATGCGCGCGCTCTCCGTCATCCATCGCTGCGACTACGTCGCGTGGTCCGAGATCCTGCAGGCGACTCCGCAGGTCGTGCGCCTACTGCCCGAGCGCACGGCGGTGAGGCTCGGAGCGATCCCGTACGGCCTCGAGGGCCGCGGGCTCCGGGTGGCTTTCAAGAATCCCTCGAACCTCGCGGCGGTGGACGAGGTCTCCGCGGTGACGAACCGCCCGGTGGTTCCCGCCGTCATCTCCGAGGTGCGCCTCGTCCAGGCGCTGAACCTCTTCTACGGGCGGCAGGTGCCGATCGAGTTTCGCAACGTGCTGCTCAAGCTGGAGCGCAACGAGGAGCGCCGCCTCTACCGCACGCGCGCGACGGTGCGCGCCGAGGTGCCCTCGCCGTCGGGCGGCGTTTCCGCTCTCGGGGGCGTCCGTCCGATCCCGATCGAGGGCGAGCATCCCGAGCCGGAGATGCCGCTCCCGATGCCGCCCGCGGCGCCGCCGCGCGGCGCACGCGCCTACGACGCGCCGTTCATGTCGGCGGAGATCCCGACCGCCGACCTCGCCGACTCCAACGACTTCCTGCCGGGATACACGCCGCCGCGCGTCGTCTCCCCGGAGGAGCAGGCGCGGGAGATGTGGAAGGAGCCGGGCTCCACGCTGCGGAGCGAGAGGGTCGAGGCCGAGGACCGCGCGGCGGGCGCGATGTGGGCGCCGGCGCCGGCGAAGCCTCCCCCGCCCGCTCCGATTCCCGTCGCGGTCCCGCCCGAGCGCGCGAGCGCGCGCGACCAGGTCGCCGAGTCCATGCTCGAAGAGCTCGCGCAGACGTTTCCGCGGGTCCTCCTGCTCACCTCCGCGCAGGAGTCCGTCCAGGGTTGGACCGGCCGCGGCGGCGGCGTCACGCGAGAGGCCATGGGGCGCGTGCGCATCCCGTGGGGCGAGCCGTCGATTTTCGCGTTCGTCAAGCTCTCGGGCATGCCCCACAAGGGCGCGCTCTCCCGCATCCTCCTGCCCCCCGTGCTGACGGAGATGCTGGGCGCGAAGGCCACGGCGTCGTGCGCCGTCTTTCCGGTGCGGATCAAGGATCGGCTCGTCGCGTTCCTCTACGCGGACCGCGCCGGCGCGCCGCTTTCGGACAAGGACTTCCGCAACCTCGAAATCGCGGCGAGCTCGCTCGGGAGCTCGCTCGCCCGTCTCCTGCTCGAGCTGCGCAGGGGCGGTCCCCCGTCCTAGAAGCGTAGAGCCCTGAGCGGAGGAACCGAGCCGCCGACGGACTTCGTCGAGCCGCCGCCCGCGCCGGGCCGGTGGAGCCGCGTTGCGTCGCATCCCCTGTTTCATCTGGCGCTCTTCGTCACGACCTTCTTCACGGCGACTCTCGCCGGCGGCCTCGCGTTCACCGACAGCGGCGGCCTGCTGGCGCGGGGCGGGCACTTCGCGGACGGACTGCCGTTCTCGATCCCGCTCCTGACGATCCTGGGCATCCATGAGCTGGGGCACTGGGCGATGTGCCGGCGGTACGGACTGCCGGCGACCCTGCCGTACTTCCTCCCGTCGCCGCTGCTGATTCCTCCCGTCTTCAACTTCGCCGGCACCTTCGGGGCGCTGATCCGGATCAAGGCGCCGATCCGGACGAAGCGTGTGCTCCTCGACGTCGGCGCGGCCGGCCCGCTCGCCGGATTCGCCGCGTCGCTCCCCTTCCTCCTCTACGGCGTGGCGCACCCGCGGCCGAGCACGACGCCGCTCACCGAGCAGACCGTGCTGTTCCACTACCCGCTGATCGTGCGCTGGGCTCAGCACTGGATGCACATCGGTCCTTACACCAGCGCGACGGTCCACGAGCACCCGACGTTCATGGCGGCCTGGTTCGGCCTCCTCGTGACCTCCCTGAACCTGCTTCCGATCGGGCAGCTCGACGGCGGACACGTCCTGCGGGCCGCCGTCGGCCGGCGTCAGCCGATCGTGTCGGCCTTCGTGGCGGCGATGTGCCTGGTGGCCGGGATCGCCGGTCCGGCCGGCTCCGCGACCTGGGCGATCTTCGCGGTCCTCGCGCTCGCCGTGATGGGCCTCGCGCACCCGCCGGTCGACGACGACGACGCGCCGCTCGACTTCGGGCGCCTGCTCGTCGCGCTCGCTTGCGTCGGCGTGTTCCTGCTCTGCTTCTCGCTGTCGCCGATCGGTTATCCCTGAGGCCGTCAGCCCGGCGGCGGGGCGGCGAGATCCAGGAGAAAGGTCGCCGGCCCCTGATTGACGAGCGCGACGTCCATCATCGCTCCGAAGGTGCCGGTCTCGACGGGGACGCCGAGCTCGCGCAACGCGGCGACGAAGCGGTCGTAGAGCGGCTCCGCATCCGGTCCCGGCAGCGCGCGCTCGAATCCCGGCCGGCGGCCGCGGGAGAGGTCGGCGGCGAGCGTGAACTGGGAGACCGCGAGGACGGCTCCGCCGACGTCGGCGAGAGCGAGGTTCATCTTCCCTTCCGCGTCCTCGAAGACGCGAAGGCCCGCGACCTTCCGCGCGGCTTCACCGGCCAGCGCCTCCGTGTCGTTCTTCTCGGCGCCGAAGAGGACGAGGAAGCCGCGGCCGATCTCGCCGACGAGCGCGCCATCCACCCGGACGGAGGCGCTGGACACACGCTGGATGACGAGTTTCATTTCCTTCTTCGGCGCGCGACGCGCATGAGCTCGGCCGGCTCCGGCGCGCCGATCGCGCGCGCCGCGAGCCAGTAGAACGCGGTGGCGGCCGCGATCAGGAGCGTCAGGATTCCCGCACCGCGCCAGCCCGCGATGCGCGCCGGGTCCACGACGCGGAACGACGCCCAGAGGAAACCCCCCATGAGCGCCGACGCGGCGGCGATCCGGGCGGCCGACGCGGCGATCTGCCGTCCCCTGAGGGGTCCTTCCCGCCTCCGCAGCGCGGCGAGCAGGATCGCGACGTCGACGCCCGCGGCCACGGAGGCCGCGAGACCGATGCCCGGCAGGCCCATCGGCCGCGTCAGCAGCGCGCAGAGGAGGAGGAACGCGGAGGCGTCCGCGAGGGCCGCGAGGACCGGGAGCGTGGTCGACTTGAGCGCGTAGAACGCCGGGACGAGGACCCGGACGCCGGCGAAGAAGAAGAGGCCGGCGGCGAGGGTCGCGAGCGCGCCGGCGGTCGCCGCCGTGTCGCGCGCGCCGAAGCGGCCGCCCTCGAAGAGGACGCGCACGATCGGGCCGCGCAGGACGATCAGCCCGACGGTCGCCGGCACGGTCACGAAGGCGATCAGCCGTAGGGCGAAGGCGAGGCTCTCCTTGAACGGCTCGCGGCTCGCCTCCAGCGCCTGGCGCGAGAGCAGCGGCAGAATGGCGGTGGCGATCGAGACGGCGAAGCCGCCCAGGACCAGCTCCTTGAGCCGGTTGGCGTAGTAGAGGTGCGAGACGCTGGCGTCGCCGAGCCCGGCGGCGAAGCGCGTCGAGACGACGGTGTTCACGGTGTTGATGCCGTACGCGAAGAGGCGCGGCGTCATGAGGAGGAGGACCGACCGCACCGCCGGGTCGTGCCAGCCGAGCCGCGGCCGCCCGACCGCCCGCAGGCGCACGAGCTGCGGGAGCTGGACCGCGATCTGCAGCAGGCCTCCGACGAGCACGCCGGCCGCGAGGCCGTAGGTGGGCTCGGCGAGCCGCGGCGAGACGAAGAGCGCGGCGAGAATGAGCGCGACGTTCAGGAGGATCGGCGCGGCCGCCGGGAGCGCGAAGCGGTGATGCGCGTTCAGGATCGCCTGGCAGAGCGCCGAGAGCGAAACGAGGAGGATGTAGGGGAAGAGCCAGCGATTGAGGAGCACGGTGAGCTCGAACTTGCCGGGCACCTGATGAAACTGGCCGGCCAGGAGGTCTACCAGCCACGGCGAGCAGACGATGCCGAGCACGGTCAGGGCCGCCAGGATGAGCGAGAAGGTGGCCGCGACTCGAGACAAAAACGCCCGCGCCTCCTCCGCGTCCCGGTCCCGCGAGACCTCGGCGTAGACCGGGATCACCGCCGACGACATGGCGCCCTCGCCGATGATCTCCCTCAGCATGTTGGGGATGCGGAACGCCACGAAGAACGCGTCGGTCCGCATCCCGGCGCCGAGCGTCGCGGCGATGACCTTGTCGCGCAGGTAGCCGGTGACGCGGGAGAGCAGCGTGAGGGGCGTGATTGTCGACGCCGAGCGGACCAGGCGCCCGCGGTGCTCGTCGATCTCCGGATCCGGCATTCGCATCCGGATTCTAGACTGGCCACCAAGATGCCTTCCCGGGAGAGCGCCCGGGCGCGACTTCCCCTCTCCTGTCGGTCGGCCCGCCAAGAATCCAAGTCCCTCTGGGACATCATCTGTCCGAGGCGAAAGTGGAATATCGTCACAGCACCTGAAAGGAGGGCGAACACATGGCCAGCGTCAACAAAGTCATCCTGATCGGAAACCTCGGCAAGGATCCCGAGATCCGCACCACGCCTCAGGGCACCACGCTCGCGCGGTTCTCGGTGGCGACGACCACGGCGTGGAAGGACGCCTCGGGCGCGAAGCAGGAGCGCACCGAGTGGCACGACATCGTCGCGTGGGAGAAGCTCGCGCAGATCTGCGGCGAGTACCTGGTAAAGGGCAAGCAGGTCTACGTCGAAGGCAGCCTTCAGACCCGCAGCTGGGAGGACCAGAACGGCCAGAAGCGCTACAAGACGGAGATCAAGGCGTCCAACGTCGTGATGCTCGGCCGTCGCGAGGACGGCGCTCGCTCGAGCGGAGCCGGGGCGGGAGCCCGCGAGGTCGCGGATGCGGCCGAGGCGCCCGTCGGCGCAGGCTCCGGCGGCGGGTACGACGACGACGTTCCGTTCTAGGCGGTCCCGCATGCCCGCCTGCGTCGGAGGGCACCGATGCCCGCTTACGTAATCGTCGACGTCGACGTTCTCGATGCGGCCGAGTTCGCGCGCTACGCGGAGCTCGTGCCGCCCACGATCGCCCAATACGGCGGTCGCTACCTCGCGCGCGGAGGCCGGACCGTCCTTCTCGACGGCGAGCCCGAGCCGAAACGCGTGGTCATCCTCGAGTTCCCGACGCTCGAAAGGGCCCGGGAGTGGGAGGCGTCTCCCGAGTACGCGCCCGCGAGGGCGATCCGCCGGCGGGCCGCGCGCGTCCGCATGGTCGCGGTGGAGGGCGTGAGCCCCTCGCCCTGATCGGAAGCCGGCGAGACTCTAGGCGCCGGCCAGCGAGCCCCGGAGCTCGCCGAGCTCGGCGATGAGCCGCTCGGGCGTCGGCGACTCCGGCTGCGCCGACCTCGCCGCACGGCGCAGCGCGTCGAGGTGCGCGGCGTACTGCTCGAGCCGGTCGGCAGCCTCGGCGTGGCGCTCCGGCGGGACGCCCGCCTCGACGGCGGCGACGCACTCGGGATACCGCTCGATCTGTCGGCAGACGAGCAGGAGGTCGCAGCCGGCTCTACTCGACGCGGCCGCACGCTGAGGGAGATCACCGAAGGCGTCGAGCGCGCCCATCTCGAGGTCGTCGGAGAAGGCGGCGCCGTCGAAGCCGAGCCGGTCGCGCAGGAGACGGGTGGCGCGCTCCGGAGAGAGCGTGGCGGGAAGCCCCTCGGGTCCGCCGAGGTGCGAGATCATGACGGCGCGCGCCTTGTGCATGAGGCCGTCGAAGGGCGCGAGGTCCAGAGCCTCCTCGTGAAGGTCCGGCGCAAGGACCGGGAACGCCTGATGCGTGTCGACGCGGGCGCGGCCGAGGCCCGGGAAGTGCTTGAGGCATCCGCCGATGCCGCGCGCGTGGAGCCCGTCCAAGAAGTCCTCCGCCGCCTGGAGGACTTCGTGCGGGTTCGCCGACGCGCAGCGCTCCCCGAGGACGAGCGCGCCGGCGCCCTCCGCGCATCGGTCGACGACGGGCGCGAGGTCGACGTCGAAGCCGAGCAGCGCGAGCGAGGCCCCGGCGAGATCGCCCAGCCAGCCCGCCGCACCGCCGCGCGCCGCGGCCTGAAAGGACGGCGCGGGGGCGAGGACCCCCGAGAGCCGATCGACAGGACCTCCCTCCTGGTCGACGAGGAGGAAGCGCGCGCCCGTCTCGCGGATCTCGCCGATCAGCGCGCGCGTCTGCTCCACGTCCTGGAGGTTGCGGCGAAACAGGATGACGCCGTAGGGGGGGTGCGCACGGAGGATCGCGCGCTCGGAGTCCGAGAGGCGCGGCCCGGCGACGCCGACGCCGAAGAGGCCGGCGCTCACGCGGCTACTTCTTCTCCGGCTTGCCCGAGGGCTCCGCTCTCCCCGACTGCCCCGCGGTTTTTCCCTTGAGCCGGTCCTGGAGCGTCGCGAGGAGCGAGAGCGCGGCGACCGGGGTCATCTGGTCGACGTCGACGGCGCGCAGCTTGTCGAGCGCGAGCTCCTCCTCGGCCGAGAAGAGGAGGAACTGGCCGCTGCCCGCGCTCTCGCCCGCGTGCCGCGCGAGAACCGGCGCGCCCTGGACGTCGAGCTCCTGCTTCTCGAGGTTCGCGAGGACCTCCCGGGCGCGGTCCGTGACCTCGACGGGAAGACCGGCGAGCTCCGCGACGTGGATGCCGTAGCTGCGGTCGGCCGCGCCGGCCACGACCTTCCGCAGGAAGAGGACGCGGCCATCGAGCTCCTTGACCGCCATGGTCGCGTTGACGACGGCGGTCTTGACGAGGGCGATCTCGGTCAGCTCGTGGTAGTGGGTGGCGAAGAGCACGAACGCGTTCTTGCCGGGCGCGTCGTGGAGATACTCGAGGAGCGCCCACGCGATCGAGAGCCCGTCGAACGTCGAGGTTCCCCTCCCCACCTCGTCGAGGATCACGAGGCTCGCGGGCGTCGCCTGGGAGAGGATCGAGGCCGACTCGAGCATCTCGACCATGAACGTGGACTCCCCGCGCGAGAGGTAGTCGGCCGCGCCGACGCGCGTGAAGATCCGGTCGATCGGCGACAGCCGCACGCGGGCCGCCGGCACGAACGATCCGGCCTGCGCGAGGAGCACGATCGTGGCGACCTGCCGCAGGTAGGTCGACTTGCCGCCCATGTTCGGCCCGGTGACGAGCAGGATGCGCCGGTCGGGCGCGAGGTCGCAGTCGTTGGGGATGAACGGCTCCTCGCGGCGGAGACGCTCGACGAGCGGGTGCCGGCCATCGACGATCGACAGGCAGGGGGACTTCGAGAGCTCGGGGCGCACCCAACGACCCGAACCCGAGCCCGACGCCGCGACCTCGGCGAAGCTCGCGGCGACGTCGAGCGCAGCGACCGCGGCGGCCGTCGCGGCCACCCGCTCCCCCGCCGTCGCCAGATCGGCGAGAAGCCCGGCATAGAGGCGGTTCTCGATGGCCGCGATGCGGTCCTCGGCGCCGAGAATCTTCTCCTCGAGCTCCTTCAGGGCGGGCGTGATGAAGCGTTCCGCGTTCGCGAGGGACTGCTTGCGGATCCACTCCGCCGGAACCTTCTCCTTGTGGGCGTTCGAGACCTCGAGCGAATACCCGAAGACGCGGTTGAAGCGGACGCGGACGCCGGAGATCCCGGAGCGCTTGCGTTCCTCGGCCTCGACGGCCAGGAGCGCCTGCTGGGCGCCGCTGCGGAGCGCGCGGAGTTGGTCGAGCTCGGCGTCCGCGCCCTCGCGGATCACCCCTCCGGCGGACGCCAGAACCGGCGGCTCGGGAGCGAGCGTCGCCTCGACCCGTGCGACGCAGTCGGCGGTGTCGGGCACGCTCTCGCAGAGCGCGTGGAAGCGGTTCGCCGCGAGCGCGCCGGCCGCCGCGAGCACGTCGGGCACGGCCCGGAGTCCCGCGGCGAGCGCCGCGACCTCGCGCGGGCCGGCGCTCCCCACGGCCACGCGGGCGAAGCGGCGCTCGAGGTCGCCGACCCTCTGGAGCTGCTCCTGCAGGGTCTCCGCGGCGTCGCGCCGCCTCACGAGCTCCTCGACGGCGTCCCAGCGGGAGGCGAGCTCGACCGGATCCCGCGAGGGATGGGTCAGGGTCTCGCGCAGAGCGCGCGCGCCGAGCGGGGTCCGGGTGCGGTCCAGGATCGCGAAGAGGCTGCGGGCCGTCGAGCCGTCCGAGGACTCGAAGAGCTCGAGCGTGGCGATCGCCGCCGCGTCGAGCCCCATCTGCTCACCGAACGCCAGGGGCTGGGGCGCGCCGACGTGGAGCAGCGCGCCGGGGCGCATCTGGCGGGCGTAGGCGAGCGCCGCGCCGGCCGCCTGCCGTCCCGGGTCGGCCGGAACGGCGTCCGGCGCTCCCGTTGCCGACCTCTCGGCCTCCTCCCACCAGGCGGCGCTGCGGCGCGAGACCGTCGCGGCGAACTCGGGAGCGTCGTGTCCCTCCGCGAGAAGGATCTCGCGCGGGCGAAAGAGCGCGAGGACGTCGCCGATGCGCGCGGCGGGGACCTGGCCGGCATGGAAGCGGCCCGTCGAGAGGTCGAGGAACGCGACGCCCCAGTCGGGCTCGGAGGGGGTCAGGGCCGCGAGGTAGCAGGGCGCGTCGGGGAGGAGCGACTCGGGGTCGAGGACGGTGCCGGGCGTGACGACCCGCGTGATGTCGCGGCGGACCAGCCCCTTGGCCGCCCGCGCGTCCTCGACCTGGTCGCAGATGGCGACCTTGCGGCCGGCGGCGACGAGCTTGGCGACGTGGTGGTCCACGGAATGGTGCGGGACGCCGCACATCGGCGCCTCGATGTCGGAGTCCTTGTGGCGCGCGGTCAGCGCGATGCCGAGGAGCGGCGCCGCGTCCTTCGCGTCGTCGAAGAACATCTCGTAGAAGTCGCCCATCCGGTAGAGCAGGATGGCGTCCGGCACGCGATTCTTCATCTCGAAGTACTGCCGGAGCATGGGAGTCACGCGCGCGCTGGGAGGACTGGAAGTGGCCACGCTGGGTGCTAGCATACCCGCGGGTCCCGAATCATGCAGATCCTCGCCATCGACACCGCGAGTCCCAGGCCGGCCGTGAGCCTCCTCGCGGGAGGTGCGCTCTTCGAGGAGACGCTTCCCTCCGACCGGCGCTCGTCCGAGGCGCTTCTCCCCGCGATCGCCCGGGTGCTCGCCGCCGCGAAGACGCGGCTCGAAGATTGCACCAGAGTTGCCGTGTGCTCGGGTCCCGGCTCCTTCACGGGAATCCGCATCGGCCTCGCGACCGCGTGGGGCCTGAGCCGCGCGTCCGGCGTTCCCGTCGAGGCCGTCTCGACGCTCGAGTGCATGGCGGAAGCCGCGGCGCATTTTCCGCTGGGGCCCGAGCGTGTCGCCGCGTTGCTGGACGCTGGCCGCGGCGAGCTCGTCGTGGAGCGCTTCGCCCTGGCCGCCGGATCCCGAGCCCGCTCCTTGTCGCCGGCAGTGCGGGTTCCGGTCGGCGAAGTCGCCGCGGCGGCGTCGGGCGATCCGCTCGTCGAGCTGCCGGCCGGTCTCAGCGGAACGCCGGCGGTCGTACCGGAGAGGACGCCGGCCTCCGCGCTGGCGCTCGCCGTTGCCCGGGCGCCGCGCGTCCCGTCGGCCGGGCCGGCCTCCGCGTCGTACTCCCGCCCGAGTGCGGCGGAGGAGCGACATGGCTCTTCGTGAGCCGGCCGCCGCTCCGTACAGGTTGCGCCCGGGCGGACCCTTCGACCTGGACGAGATCGCGCGCATCGAGTCGGAGTCCTTCCCCGCTCCCTGGAAGCGCGAGTTCTTCGCGAGCGAGCTCGTCGAGCCGCACCGCTACGTGAGGGTTCTCGCGCGCGATCCCGCGGGGCCGCCGCCCGTCGGCGGCGACGGCGGCGCGCCGCGAATCGGCGGCTACCTCTTCGCGGTCTCGCTCTACGAGGAGTTTCACGTCAACAAGATCGCGACGGATTTGCGCCTGCGCCACCAGGGCTACGGCCGCATGCTCCTGGAGGACGCTCTCGCGCGCGCCCGCTCGATGGGCTCGGCCGCGATGACCCTCGAGGTGCGGGTCTCGAACGACGCGGCGCGCCAGTTCTACCGCTCCTATGGCTTCGCGGAGGCCTATCGGCGGCGCAATTACTACCAGGACGGCGAGGACGCGTTCGTGCTGATTCTGACGCTGCCCGCGGGCCCGGGGCGCGGTTGAAAGCCGGATCGACGGGGTTTAGACTTGCCTCGTGACCGGCCTCGTCTCCTACCTCGTTCACGAACCCAACAAAAGGAGGTCTGACCCGATGGCTTACGGGAACACGGAGGTTCTGGATTCGGATCCGGAGTTCCGCCGCCTGCACACCGAGCACCGCATCCACGAGGAACGCCTGTCCGTGCTGGCGGCCAAATCGCGTCTCTCCGAGGAGGAGGAGTTCGAGGAGAAGCGTCTCAAGAAGGAGAAGCTTCTTCTCAAGGATCGCATGGAGGCCATCGCTCGACACCGGGGCGAGGTCGCCAGCTGAGGCTTCCCATCGCCCGGGAAGGGTGGATGTTCATCCTTCCCACGCTGGCGGTGACCGGAATCGCCGCCGTCGCCGGTCTTCCGATAGCGGCGGCGGTTCTGGCCGCCGCCGCGATCTTCCTGATCCAGTTCTTTCGCGACCCCGAGCGCACTCCCGAGGGAGGCCCGGACGCGATCGTCTCCCCCGCCGACGGCACCGTCCTCTCCATCACGGAGGCGCCGGAGTGTCCGCCCGGGGCGCGCCGGAGGCTCTCGATCTTCATGTCCGTTTTCAACTGCCACGTCAACCGGGCGCCGGTGAGCGGCCGCCTGCAGGACTACGCCTACGTCCCGGGCCGCAAGGACGCCGCGTTCGCCGATAAGGCGTCGACCGGAAACGAGCAGAACCGGATTACGCTCGCGACGGCCTCGGGCGCGATCACGTTCAAGCAGATCGCGGGCGCGCTCGCGAGGCGCATCATCTTCTACCCGCGCGTCGGCGACGCGCTCGAGCGCGGGCAGCGGATCGGGCTGATCCGCTTCGGATCGCGCGTGGACCTCTTCCTCCCCGACGGCGCGGAGCCGCTGGTCAAGGACGGCGACAAGGTCAAGGCGGGCCGCACTCCCGTGGCGCGCTGGCCGCGGGGCGCCTGAGGTCGTCGTGGCGGGGCTGACTCGGGAGCGTCTCTCGCGCGGCCTCTTCGTCCTGCCGACCCTCTTCACGGTCGGCAACCTCTTCTGCGGGTACCTCTCGGTCTGGTGCTCGATCCGCGGCACCTTCGAGATCGCGGCCGTGCTGATCATCGCGGCGGGCATCCTCGACGGGCTCGATGGGCGCATCGCCCGCATGACGCACTCGACGTCCGCCTTCGGGGAGCAGTACGACTCGATGGCCGACCTCGTGTCCTTCGGCGTGGCGCCCGCGGTGCTGGCCTACTCCTGGGGGCTCTCCGACTTCCACCGGCTGGGATGGATGGTCTCGTTCCTCTTCGTCGTCTGCGGGTCGATGCGGCTCGCCCGCTTCAACATCCAGACGCACGTCGTCGACAAGCGCTACTTCGTGGGCCTGCCGATCCCTGCCGCGGCCGGTTCCCTGGCGACGCTCGTGCTCGCGACTCCGGAGCGCCTGGTGTCGCGCGTCTGGATGGGCGGGCTGCTCGTCATCACGGTGATCCTGTCGTACCTGATGATCTCGACGATCCGCTATCGCTCCTTCAAGGACCTCGACCTCCGGCGCAAGCGGCCCGTGTGGATCCTTCCGGCGATCGCCTGCCTTTTCGCGGTCGTGGCGTGGCGGCCCGAGCTCGCGCTCGCTTGCGTCACGCTGGTCTTCGTGTCCTCGGGACCGGTGGGCAAGGTCGTCGGGTATCTCCGGCGGGGCCCGGCTTCTCCGGCTCCGCCGGTGTCCCCCTCGGCGTCCTCCTAGCGCTTCTTCGCCGGCCGGGCCGTCGGGGTCGGCGGGGGCGGAGGCGTGACCCAGTCCCGCGAGACCTCGGGACCGGCCGCCGCGATCGTGTGGAGACGGTACGCGCAGCAGGCCTTCGGCAGCGCGCCGCGGACGACGATCCGGGCCGTCGAAACCGTCTCGCGGGGAGCGAGGAGCGTCTCGTACAGGCGGACGCGGGTCGCTCGGCCGGGAGTGACGGGCCGGCCGCCCGAGTCGTAGACCTCGTAGCGGTCGAAGCCGCCGAGCTGGACGTCGGCCGCGTGCGCCGGCGCGACGTCGACCTCGACCCAGTTCGAGAGCCGCGAGACGACCGACGCGTGCGTGGACTTGTTCACGAGGTCCACCGCGACCGCGTTGCGGCCGAGGGGCTGGACCGTGACCTCGGGCTGGGGCGCGAGGCTCCTCCCGAGCAGGACGTCCTCGAACGCCGCGAGCGGCAGGAAGCGCTCCGCGTCGGAGGCGCCCTCGAACTGGATCAGACGCCCGAGCGCGAAGTGCTTGCCGGCGAGCGCCGATCCGAGCTGGTAGAGCATCTCGGTCTGCACCGGGAGGCGGAAGTCGACGCGATCCCCCGCCTCGAGGGCCAGGCCTTCGAACCGGACGGGCTCGCGGACCGTGATGTGGAACGACTCGATCGCCGCGTCGTTGCGCGAGAGGTCGTTGGCGATGTCGACGCGGGGGCTGCCCGACAGCGGATCCAGGAACCTCTCCGGGACTCCCTCCGCCGGGCCTCCGTCCGCCGTGGAGCGGATGCCGTGCCCGGCGGCTCCGAACGCGGGCCACCAGGGACGCCGAAGCGCGTCGATCGCCACGGGCGAGACCGTCTCGCCGTCGCGGAAGGTGAAGGCGACGAGCGCGTCGGCGGCCTCGAGCAGGGGCTCGAGCTTCTTGCGGCTCGCCTCGTCCGCCGGGGGCTCCGCGACCGCGATCGACACGAACGTCCCGGTCGGAAGCGCGGCCCGAAGGGACCGGACGAACGCCGCGTAGCCCGGCGCGGCCGAAAACGAGAAGGGAAAGTCGAGATGCAGTCCCGCGACGCGTCCATAGGAGCCGGCCGCGCCCAACGACGGACGCAGCGAGGCGGCGACCGCGGCGCCCATGCTCTTCGCGGCCGCGCCATCCTCGCCGCCGAACGCGCCCGCGAGCTCGGGGCGCGCGCGGAGGACCAGGACGGCCGGCAGGCGCTCGAGGCGGCGGGGCGGCGGCGCGTCGCCGTGCAGGCCCCATCTCCCGCTCTCGAGCGCGACCTCGCCGGCCGGAAGGAAGACGGCGACCACGCCGATCCGCTGCAGCGCGTCCTCGATGCCCGGCTCGCCGGCCCCGGCGGGGTCCGCGAACCACACCGCGTCCCCCCTGGGGGCCCGGGTCGCGCCCGCCGCCGCCGATTCGGAGGCCCTGTGGCAGCCGGCCGCGGCGGCGATGGCGAGGGCGGCCGCGAGCGAGGCCAGCGAGACGCCGATGCGGGTGCCGCGCCGCATCAGTCCGCCGCCCCCACGGCCGCGGCCGGGAGATCGAACCGCACGCGCAGGCCCCCATCCGCGCGGTTCTCCGCGCCGATCGATCCGCCGTGCTCCTCGACGATCTTCTTGGCGATCGCGAGCCCGAGTCCGGTCCCCCCGCTCTTGGCGGAGAAGTAGGGGTCGAACAGTCGCGGCAGGATGTTCGGAGCCACTCCGGGGCCGTCGTCGTCGACGGTGACGACGATCCGATCGCCGTCGTGAACGGCCGTCACCCGGATCTCGCCGCCGGCTCCCTTGCTCATGCCCAGCGCGTCGACGGAATTCCCGATGAGATTCGAGAGGACCCGGGAGAGCAGGCGCGGGTCGCCGTCGGCCGTCAGTCCCGGGGCCGCGTCGACGCTCAACCGAATGCCGGGCGCTCCCGCGTACGCCGCGACGGATTCGCGAACGAGCGCGCCGACGTCGGTGGGACGCCGCTCGGGCTGAGGCAGGCGGGCGTAATCCGAAAACTCCGCCGCGGACCGGCGCAGCTCGTCGGTCTGGCGCAGGACGTTGCGCACGCAGTCTTCCAGCACGCGGTCGAAGTCCGGCGACCGGCGTCTCCAGACCTCGCGAAGATGTTCGACCGAGAGGCGGATGGGTGTCAACGGATTCTTGATCTCGTGGGCGATGATGCGCGCCATCTCCGCCCATGCGGCGAGCCGGTTCGACCGCACGACGTCCGAGACGTCCTCGATCACGGCCATCCTCGCGCCGGCGCCTCCGAGCGGCAGCGGCACGGTGACGATGCGCCAGCGCTCGCCGGGCCGGGGCTCGAGGTCCTCCGCGATCGGCTCGCCGCCGAAGCGGGCGAGCACGTCGCGCACGGGCTGCATCGACGGGCCCGGGAAGACCTCGTCGAGCGTCGCGCCCTCCGACCGGCCGCGGCCGAGCGCGGCGGCGGCGGGGTTCGCCAGCAGGACGCGCCGGTCCACGCCGTAGGCGACGACGCCGGCGGTGAGCTGCGACAGGAGCGTCGCGAGGCGCTCCTTCTCGCGCGAGAGCGCGTCGGTCCGCTCCTTGAGATCGTGGGACATCGAGAGGAACGCGCGGACGAGCTCGCGCAGCTCCGCGTCGGGCGGCTCGACGAGCCGCGGGGCGAAGTCGCCCCGCGCGACGGCGCGCGTGCCCTCGACGAGGTCGGCGACCGGCCGGGCGACGCGCACCGCGAGCCGTCCCGCGACCGCTGCGGAGACCAGGAACATGAGGAGGCTGAACGCGGAGAACGCGGCCGTGAGCTGCGCCGCGTCCTCCTCCGCGATGCGCTGCTGAGGGAGGAGCAGGAGGGCGAGGAGGACCGGGCTCCTCACGCCGGGCACGCCCGGCACGCTGGCCAGCGACGTCGTCATCTCCTCGAACGGCGTTCCCTCGAGCAGGCGGAGGTCCGTCCGCTGGCGCGCGCCGCCGAGGCCGATCGCGGCGTAGGCCGGCGCGGAGACGCGCTCGGGCAGGAGTCCCGCGGCGTAGAGGTCGCGGCGGGAGGTCGCGACGAGACGGGCCTCCGGGGAGAAGATCGAGAGGTCGTAGCCCACGGCGTTGGCGAGCCAGGACAGGAGCGCGTCGTCGAGCAGGCTGAGCCGGCCGGGCGACTCCACCGACGGGAGGTAGTCGTCGAGAACGCGCTGCGCGGTCTCGAGGCCGGTGCGCGCGTGGTCGAGCGTGTCCTGACCGGTCCGGGTCCGGAGCGAGGAGCGCAGAAAAGCCGTGACCGCGAGCAGCGGGATCATGACGGAGAGCACGAAGAGCGCGATCAGGCGCCCGCGGAAGGTCTGCGCCGGGATCCAGTCGCGGATCCGCCGCCGGCTCGTGAGGACGCGCCACAGCAGCACGAGGCCGAACGCGAGCGGCACGGCCGCGGCCGGCGGGAGCAGCCGCGCCGCCGTCAGGATGCGCTGTAGGAAATCGGGGCCCGGGATCGCGACGAGCTGGAAGCCGTCGGCGAGGGGCCGCAGCTCGCCGCGCAGCTCGAGCCCGCGGTAGCGCAGCCGGGCCGGCAGCGGATGTCCCGCCTCGCGCACGCGCGTGAAGGCGGCCGGCGGAAGGTCCGGCCCCTCCTCCTGCCGGGTGCCGTCGGCGGCGTAGGTCGCGAGGACCGGACGCGGGGCCGGGACGCTCACGGGCTCCGCGCCGACGAGGCGGCGGTAGACCTCGAGCCGCGGCGGCAGCGGATCCCAGCCCGGCCAGTCGGCGACCGACACGATGACGCGGCCCCAGGGCTCGCCGCCCGCGCGAAGCTCCGCCGCCCGGCGCACGATGGCGACCTCGTGCCGCTCGATCCGGATCCCGGCGCCCGACGAGGCGGCCGTCTCCGTCTCGGGGATCAGGGAGAAGCGGCTGCGAAGAAGGCCCGCTCCGTCCAGCACCTCGTACGCGATCAGCGAGGGGGACGGGGCCTGGGTCTCCCCCTCCCGCCACAGGCGGTACGCGAGGTCCGAGAGGTCCACCTCGGAGACGGGCGCGGGCAGGTCGCGCGCGAGGTCGAAGGCCTCGGCGCGCTCCATCGCGCGCTGCACCGCGACGACGGCGCCGCCCGAGAAGCGGTCCGGCTCCGGCAGCCGGATCGCGGCGGCGGTCCGGAACTCCGCGTCGGCGCGCCGATGCTCGTGAACGGGCGAGGCGATCAGGACGAAGAGGAGAAGGGCGGCGGCGAGCAGGCGGAAGACGCCGGTCGCGAGCCCGACCGGCGCGGCCACGATCGGGCGCCGGCAGAGCTCGAAACAGAGGACGGCCGCCGCCCCCACGACGATCGGGTACGCGGGCGACGCCGACACCGCGGCGAGGCTGGCGACGATGGCCGCGGCGGTGACGATCAGCGCGGTGCCGATCCCCGGACGCGAGCTGGCCGGACTCGCCGCCGCGGCACCGAGCGCGAGCGCGGCGACGACGAGCGCGGTCAGGCCGAGCAGCTCCCAGAAGGGCGCGCTCAAGACCGGCAGGCGCGACTCCAGGTCCGGGAGGGCGATCCGCGTCGCGCCGAAGAACGTCAGCGCGAACAGGCCGTAGGCCGCGGGAAGGGCGAACGGCCCGGCGCGCGCGCCCGCCTCGCGGCGGCGCAGCCGGTCGAAGGCGAACGGCAGGAGGGCGGCCCCCGCGGCGGGAATCCAGACCTCGGGCCAGAGGAGCGAGCGGTCGCCGCCGGCGTCGACGTAGCAGAGCGCGGAAAGCAGTCCGAGGGCGAGCCCCGCCCCCATCGAGATCGGATCCGCCCGGCCCGAGATCAGGACGAGCATGAGGACCAGGAGCAGGCTCAGTGCGGCGGCCTTCCAGCGCGGGTCCTGCGCGGTCGGGGCCGCGGTGCGCCGCGCGGCGATCAGGACCGAGCCCGCCGGCGCCCTACCGGGAACGGCCGTCGTCGAGCCGTCCGAGAGCGTCAGGAGCGGCTCGCCCTTGTCGGGAGCGACCGGCTCCCAGTCGAGCGCCTCGCCCGTGAGGTTGAGCGCGCGCCCGAAGTCGGGCGCCTCCACGGGCAGCGACCGCGCGGCGCAGACGAGGCCGCCGAGCGCGCCGGTTCCCGCCACGCGCCAGTGCAGCAGCTCGAGGCGGGTCGCGGACCAGCGGACGGCGAGGGTGGCGGCCGACCGCGTCTCGAGGACCTGCGCCGGGGCGTCACCCCACCAGGCATGGACTTCGCCGCGCCGGTCCGCGAGCGCGATCCACGTGCCGGGCGCGGCGCCCGCCATCGCGTCGCGCGCCGCGTTGAAGAGCGCCTGGCGCCGGACGGCGATGCCTCCGCCCTCCATCGAGCGCGCGACCTCGGGGTCCGCGGCGAGCGCGGCGGCGCGGCGCTCGAGATCCTGCGCGACGTCGCGGAGCGCGGCCACCGAGGACTCCGGCGGACGGGTGCTGCGCGCCCCGCGCCAGGCGGGGAACCAGCCGTCCAGCCAGAGGAGGACGGGCGCGGCCAGCAGGATCGCGGCGAGGTTCGCGCGGATTCGCACGGTCACGCCGCGGTCGCCTCTCCTAGCCCAGAGACGGCAGGTCCACTCCCCGCTCGTGCGCCGCCCGGACGGCCTCCGCGTAACCCGCGTCCGCGTGCCGCATGACTCCGGTGCCGGGATCGCTCAGGAGCACCCGACGCAGCCGGCGGTCGGCGTCCGGCGTTCCGTCCGCGACGACCACCATGCCCGCGTGGATGGAGTTTCCGATGCCGACGCCTCCGCCGTGATGGACCGACACCCAGCTCGCGCCGGCCGCCGTGTTGATCAGCGCGTTCAGGATGGGCCAGTCGGCGATCGCGTCCGAGCCGTCCTTCATGGCCTCGGTCTCGCGGTTGGGCGAGGCGACCGAGCCCGCGTCGAGGTGGTCGCGGCCGATCACGATCGGCGCGCGGACCCGGCCCTCGCGGACGAGCGCGTTGAAGCGCAGGCCCGCGCGGTGCCTTTCGCCGTAGCCGAGCCAACAGATTCGGGCGGGCAGACCCTGGAAGGCGATGCGTTCCCGCGCCAGCGTCAGCCACCGGGCGAGGGAGCGGTCCTCGGGGAAGAGCTCGAGCAGGGCACGGTCCGTCTCGAGGATGTCGTCGGGCTCGCCGGAGAGCGCGGCCCATCGAAACGGCCCCTTGCCCTCGCAGAAGAGCGGCCGGATGTAGAGCGGCACGAACCCGCCGATCGTGAACGCGTCCGCGACGCCCGCCTTCTTCGCCTGGCCGCGCAGGTTGTTGCCGTAGTCGAAGGTCACCGCCCCGCGGCGCGCAAGCTCGAGCATCGCGCGAACGTGCTCGGCCATCGTCCGGTACGAGAGCTCGATGTAGCGGGCGGGGTCGCTCGCGCGCAGCCGCTCGAGGTCCTCGAGCGTGCCGCCGCGCGGCACGTACCCATTGAGCTCGTCGTGCGCCGACGTCTGGTCGGTCAGGACGTCGGGGACCACGCCGCGCGCGATCAGGCGCTCGAGGAGGTCCACGGCGTTGGCCTCGACGGCGATCGAGATCGCCTCACCTCGCGCCTTCGCGTCCAGCGCGCGGTCGATCGCGGCGTCGATCCGCGTCTCGCGGGCGTCGAGGTAGCGTGTCTGCAGGCGCTTCTCGATGCGCGCGCGGTCCACCTCCGCGACCAGGGCCACCGCGCCGTTCATCGTGGCGGCGAGGGGCTGGGCGCCTCCCATCCCCCCGAGGCCGGCGGTCACGACGAGGCGCCGGCTCAGGTCACCGCCGAACTCGCGCGCGGCGGCCGCCGCGAACGTCTCGTAGGTCCCCTGCACGATGCCCTGGCTGCCGATGTAGATCCACGAGCCCGCGGTCATCTGGCCGTACATCGTGAGGCCGAGCCCCTCGAGCCGGCGGAACTCCTCGCCGGTGGCCCACGCCGGGACCAGCATGGAGTTCGAGATCAGCACGCGCGGCGCGTCTTCGTGGGTCTCGAAGACCCCCACGGCCTTGCCCGACTGCACGAGCATCGTCTCGTTCGAGCGCAGGCGTCGGAGCGTCGCGACGATCGTGTCGAACGCCTCCCAGCTGCGCGCGGCGCGGCCGGTTCCGCCGTAGACGATGAGCTCGCCCGGCCGCTCGGCGACGTCGGGATCGAGGTTGTTCTCGAGCATGCGGAGCGCCGCCTCCTGGATCCAGCCGCGGCAGCGGAGCGTCGCGCCGCGGGCGGCGCGGATGGTCCGATCCGAATGGATCGTTCCCCGGGACGGTCCGGCGGCGACCGTGGCGCTCATTACGCGGATTCTATCGCGGGGTCCTGCCGCGGCCCCGGCGTTCAGGCGGCGTTCAGGCGCGCGGACGAGTCGAGACTCAGGCGAGCGGCCGGATCGCCTTCGCCATCGCGTCGCTCGAGAGGAACGCGCGCGAGCGCTCCAGGTCGGGATGGAGCTCGCGGTCGCGGTCCCACGCCTTGACGACCGAGCGGAACGCGGCGCGGACCCGCTCGAGCGGCGCGGAGGAGCGCAGCGGAAGCAGGAACTCCATGGCCTGGAACGCGGTCATGAGCTCGATGGCCAGCACCCGCTCCAGGTTCGCGACGACCTGCGCGAGCTTGCGGGCGGCGATCGGCGACATCGACACGTGATCCTCCTTGGCGGCGGAGGTCGGGATCGAGTCCACCGAGGCGGGATGCGCCAGGACCTTGCACTCCGAGACGAGCGCGGCGGCGGTGACCTGCGCCATCATGAGACCCGAGTGCAGTCCGCCCTCGCGGACCAGGAACGCGGGCAAATCCGAGAGCGCGGGGTTGACGAGCTTCTCGATGCGGCGCTCGGAGATCGACGCCAGGTCCGTCGCGGCGATCGCGGCGTAGTCCAGCACGAGCCCGACGGGCGCGCCGTGGAAGTTGCCTCCGGACACGATGTCGCCGCGGCCCGAGCCGCCGGATCCGCGGACGCGACGGACGAAGACCAGCGGATTGTCCGTCGCGCTGTTCATCTCGCGCTCGAGTACTTCGCGCGCGTGAGCGAACGCCTCGCGCGCGGCGCCGTGCACCTGTGGCATGCAGCGCAGCGCGTAGTTGTCCTGGACGCGGCCGCAGCCGCGGTGCGACTCGCGGATGGCGCTCCCCTTCAGGAGGGCGCGGAGATTGCCGGCGCTCTGCTGCGCGCCGGGGTGGGGTCGGGCGGCCACGATGCGCGGGTCGAACGCGGCGTCCGAGCCCCGCGACGCGTCGAGCGAGGCGGCGCCGACGAGGTCCGCGACGCGCGAGAGCTGCAGCGCCCTCTGGAGCGCGAGCCCGCCCACGGCCACCGACATCTGGACGCCGTTGATGAGCGCGAGCCCCTCCTTGGCGGCGAGCGCGACGGGCCGGAGGCGCGCCCGGCGCAGGGCGGAGGCGGCGGGGCCCTCGCGTCCCCCGACCCGCACGCGGCCCTCGCCGATCAGGGCGAGCGCGAGGTGCGCGAGCGGGGCGAGGTCGCCGGATGCGCCCACCGAGCCCTGCTCGGGGACGACCGGCAGGACGTCGGCCGCGAGCATCGCGAGAAGCGCCTCGACCGTCTCGACGCGGATTCCGGAGCAGCCCCTCGCCAGGGCGTTGACGCGCAGCGCCATCATCGCGCGCACGGCGCGGTCCGGAAGCGGCGCGCCCACGCCGGCCGCGTGGCTCCGGATCAGGTTGCGCTGCAGCGCCTCGATCCGGTCGCGCGGGATGGCGACGTCCGCGAACTTTCCGAACCCGGTCGTGACCCCGTAGACGCGCTCGCCGCTGCGGATGGCGCGATCCACGACCCGCCGCGAGGCCCGGATCGCGCGCCGCGCCGCGGGAGAGAGCGCCGCGCGCGCGGAACGATCGGCCACGGCCGTCAGCTCGGCCAGTCCCAGGCCGTTCCCGTCGAGACGCAGGGTTCGCACTGGTGTGCGATTCTAAGCGAGACATCCACCCCGAACGGTGCTAGGCTGCGCTGCTTTGCGCGGCGAGGCCGCGCGTGGCGAGCGTAAGAGGAGAGAACGAGTGAAGGTGGTCGCGGTCCTCGGGGGTCAGTGGGGCGACGAGGGCAAGGGGAAAGTCGTCGACTTGCTGGCGAACCGCTTCGACGTGGTCGCCCGCTATCACGGCGGCCACAACGCCGGACACACCGTCAAGTTCGGCGACCGGCACTTCGCCCTACACCTCCTGCCGGCCGGAGTCATCCGGGGACGGACCGGGCTCATCGGCACGGGAGTCGTCCTCGCCCTCGACGCGCTGATCTCCGAGATCGAGGAAGTCGAGGCGGCCGGGATCCCGATCGGCGAGAACCTGCTGATCTCGGACCGCGCGACGGTCATCCTTCCCTACCACCGCCTCCTCGACGCCGCCCGGGAGAGCGCCGCGGGCGACGCCAAGATCGGAACGACGCTGCGGGGCATCGGCCCGGCCTACGAGTCGCTGGCGGCGCGCCGCGCCGTCCGCGTCGCCGAGCTCTACGTCCCCGGCACGCTCGCCGCCCGCGTCGAGGCGATCGCGTCCGAGACCGGCGCGCTCCTGCGGGCGCTCGGCGTCGGCGACGTCCCGTCGCCGTCCGAGGTCCTCGCGATGCTCGCTCCCAGGGCGGAGCGCATCCGGCGGCACGTCTGCGACACGGGCCGCTACCTCCGCGGCCGCCTGAAGGCGGGCGCCACGCTGCTCGCCGAGGGGGCGCACGGGGCGATGCTCGACCTCTCGGCCGGAACGTACCCCTTCGTGACGTCCTCGCACTGCACCTCCGGCGGCGTGGCCACGGGGCTCGAGATCGCTCCCCGGGCGCTCGACGCGAGCCTGCTCGTGCTCAAGGCGTACTCGACCCGCGTCGGCTCCGGTCCCTTCCCCACCGAGCTTTCGGACGAGACCGGCGAGTTCCTTCGCAAGCGCGGCAACGAGTACGGCACCTCGACGGGCCGCCCGCGTCGCACGGGCTGGTTCGATGCGGTCGTGGCCCGCACGGCGGTGGAGCTCTCGGGCGCCGACGCCGTCGCCCTGACGAAGCTCGACTGTCTCGACGACCTCGACGAGATCCCGGTGTGCCTGGGCTATCGGCTCGACGGAAAGCCGGTCGCGGCCCTGCCCGCCCTCGCGGAGGAGATCGCGCGCCTCGAGCCGGAGTACGAGCGCTTCCCGGGATGGAAGGCCGTGACCACGGGCGTCACCCGCTACGAGGAGCTCCCCGGAGCCGCGCAGCGCTACGTCCGTGCGCTCGAGGACGCGGTCGGCGCGCCCGCCGTCATCCTCTCGACGGGCCCGCGGCGCGAGGAGACCATCTGGCGGACCGACACGCCCTTCGTCGCGTCGCTGCCGCCCGTGGCCGACGCGTCGCCCTCCGCACCGGCCGCGCGCTGACCTGACGGGCCCGGCCCCAACGCCCTCAGGCGGCGCCGTGCGCCCTGAGGAACTCCAGGACCGCTTCATGGCGCCTGTCGCGCTCCGCCCGTCGGGCGGGATTCGGCAGGCCCCAGTTGGCCTTTCCGAAGTTCGGGTACGGGCCCGACGGCTTCGGCGGCGGAGTCGAGGCCGCGGTCGACGGAATCCCCTGACTCGGCTGCGGCTTCGGATGGTGCTTGAGCCTGGCGATCTCCTCCGCGAGGAGCCTGCGGTCTTCCGGCGACAGGCGGTCGATCTTCGCCTTGAGCGCCGGATCGCCGTCCTCGTCGAAGTGGTGAGAGGCGGACGCCCGGGCCGCTCCCGCGCCCACCGCCCCGGCGGCGGCTCCGCTTCGTGGCGGGCCTTGCACCGCCGACGCGGCGCCCCAGTTGATGGTGAGGTCACCCACGAAGCCGCACTGCTTGCTCGGATCCCGCATGTGGAAGGTCAGGATCAGGCCGGAGCCGTCGGTGCCGAAGTCCCAGCGCTGGGCGTTGCGCTCGGAGTCGTCGTCCCCGTAGACCCAGACGTTCTGACCGAGGTTGAATCCCGTGCCCACGGCATGGCGGAGCCGCACCCGGTAGACGTTCTGCGTCGCCCACTCCAGCGGCTCGTCGTTGTCGCCGCAGTATCCCTCGTTGCCCCAATTCTTGACGAAGAAGGCCCACTTGTCCTGCGACGCGTCGTCCTGGACGTGGACGAACATGGCGTAGACGGGCTGCAGCTCGGCATGGACGCCGTGCTGCTTGTCGAGCCCCAGCATGCCGATGACGAAGACCTCCTTGTTGTCGATCCGTCCGTGCGCGGCGGCGTCGCTGTCATCGACGTAGTGGTGGTGGAAATCGTCCCACCAGGTGTTCGTGTCGTCCCAGTTGTCCACCGTCTGCTCCGAGTCGAACTCGATGTGGACGCCGCCGCTGTTGCCGGTCGCGGTCGCGAGCGCGAGATCCGGGCGGTTGACGTCGAAATAGTAATCGTCGTCGTCGTACCAGGAATTGGAGTGTCCGCCCCAGAAGACCGTGCCGGTGTAGGCCACCGGGAACCAGTTCCAGTGGCCGAAGCACTCGAGGCTCGAGTTGTTGTGCAGCGTCTGATTGGTGCAGTTCGCGGCGTTTTCCCAGGAGCTCGGATTCTCGTCGCCGCACGGGCAAAAGGAGCAGGGATCCGGCTGCGTCCCCGCAAACCACTGGGGGTTCAGCTCGAAGCCATTCTCGTCGATCGTGTTGGTGCCCGGGTCGGGGGTCTTGGTCCAGACCGCGTCCATCGCCTTCGGCGTCTTCTGGCAGCCGGCGACCGCGAGCAGAGCCCCGAGGCAGAGGGCGGCCATCCGGCCCGCACGAAGCGGCCCTCCCCCCGCGCATCGGCCGACACACGAGTCTCCAGCGATCCCGGATTTCGGGTTCTCCACGGCACACCTCCCGCGCCGGACGGCGCAAAGCCTCTCTCTGGAGAACGCAAAACCGCGACCGGAAGTGACAGGGAAGAGCTCGGTGCCGTCCTGGCGAAGAAACGAAGAGCGAAGGAACACATCGACGCCTCGATGTGCCCCTCCGCCCTCATCCGACTCGCTTCCGGCGTTACGGCGACTCGGTCGGTACGAAGCTGCCGTCGTTCGTCACGATGACCCGGTCGAGCCATGTGTCGGCCTCGCGTCCCCGGAACGTCAGCGTGTGCGATCCCGCGGACAGCGAGAACGTCCGCGGATTGAGCGTCAGCGGGATCGACGTGCCGTTCCGGCCGTTGAGCTTCGTCCACTGCCAGCTGCTGGACCACGTGCCCTGCGCGCAGTCGTACACGTCCTCGCTGCCCGAATCCATCTTCACGTAGAAGGAATCGTGGACTCCGTCGATCGCGCGGACGCGGCCCCAGACGTAGTACGTGCCGGACGACGGGACGGTGAAGGTCCAGGAGTCGGTTCCCGCGTTCGCCGTGCCGGTCTTGACGTACTGACCCCCGAACGCCCCCGAGTCGTTGGCGATCACCATCGGCGACGCCAGCGCCCCGTCCTCCGCCCCGAGCCGAAGCACGAAGCTGCCCCCGGCGCCCCCGGTGCTGCTGACGCTGTCGATCACGGCGGTGCAGACCGTCGAGTTGTTGTGGGCGGTCAGCGCCAGACCGATGTAGACGGCGCTCGCCATCGAAATGGTGGCGGAGCCGACCTGCGTCCAGCTCGTTCCGTCGGACGACGCGTAGCCGGTGAAGGTGCTGCCGCTGCGCACGAGCTTGACCCAGTACGGCGCGGCCACCCACGGGCCGCCCGTGTTCTCGGTGCTCCCGCCGGTCGTCACGCGGCGCTGGAACGCGAGCCCGTTGCCGGGAGTGAGAACCATCATGGCCTGCTTCGAGTTGGCGGCGAGGCTCTCGCGGATCATCACGCCGCCCTTCGCCCACGAGTTGGTGTTCTCCAGGCTGGCGACGCGCGCGATGATCGACCCGTCTCCGCTCAGCGACTCGTAGACGTAGCGGAACTGGTCCGAGCCGCCTTCGATGTCGGTGCCGGAGGCGTTGATCGTGAACGCGCTGCCGGAGTACGTCGCGCTGCCGGAAAGGCCCGGCGAGCCGATGTCCTGCTGCAGCCAGGGCGCCGGGAGGCCACCGCCTCCTCCGCCCGGAGTCGGGGTCGGCGTGGGCGTCGCCGACGGACCGGGCGTGGGCGTGCGGGTCGCGGTCGGCGCGGGAGCCCCGAGCACCGGGATGACGACGAAGGCGTTGAACTCGGGCCCCGTGATCGAAGGCGCCGCCCAGCCGATGGGCGCGGCGACGGAGAGGCCCGTCATCGGAAGCGAGACCGAGCCGCCGGAATAGGTCCCGGAGAGGACCGGCGCGCCGAAGAAGTCCTGCGCGTTGCGGATCTCGTACGCGGTGCCGACGCCGAGAACCGCGGAGAGGTCCACGCTGACCGAGCTCTGGTTGGGCCAGTTGAACACCGTGATGTTGGCGCGGCCCGCCTCGTACGGGCTCGCCCGGACGAAGACCTGCACGCCGCTCGGCCGGCTCGTCGTGTAGGTGTTGCTGGGATACGAGGAATGGCTGAATCCCGACGTCGTCCCGTAGAACGTGTTCCCGGTCATCGACGTCGGCGAGCAGCTGTCGAAGACCGTGTTGTTCGAGATGTAGTTGCCCGTAACGGTGGTTCCGCTGCAGCCGACGTTGTACCCCAGCTGGAAAGCCGAGTCGGGACCTAAGAGGCTCTTGTAGTAGAAGAAGTTGTTCGTGATCGTCAGATTCTGTGCGGTGCTGTCTCCCCCGATCAGGAAGTTCCTTCCCCCGTCGGGGACCGCGATGAGGCCGCTGCTCGAGAACGTGTTCCCCTGGATGTCGTAATTCTTGAGGTACGCCGAAGAGGAACCGTAGCCCTGGATCCCGTGGTCGAAGTTCTCGAAGATGACGTTGTTGACGATGTGCTTGGTGCCGGTGTTGTTCTGCGTGTAGATGCCGTGGCCGTGGCCGCGGTCGGCCCCGTTCCAGCCGTTGTAGTAGATGATGCAGCCGTTGATCTCGGCGTCGATGGCCTCCTGCCAGAAGCTGAAGCCCTGCCGCGTGTCGTGGATGATGAGGTTGATGAATTTCAGGCCCGACTCATTTTGCGTCTGCCAGATCTGGACTCCGTCGCCGCGGTGGATGTCGGTCGGATTCGAGCCGGACTGACTCGATTGCCGCTGCGTGTCGGAGTTCTTGATCTCGAAGCCCCAGAACCATGTGTAGCTGCCGCGCACCGACAGATTCGCGGTGGTGGAGCTCCCTCCGTCGAGCGTGGCCTGCTCGCCGGAGTACTGCCGGACGATGATCGGGCTGGCCGATGTCCCTTCGAGGTAGCTCACGAAGATCCCCGAGTACGTGCCGCCGCGCAGCCAGATGGTGTCTCCGGGATGGACCGCCGAGGGCTGGTCCAGTGCGTCCTGGAGGCGCCACGGGTTGCTGAAGGTGCCCGTGCCGTTTGCACTCGCTGAAGGGGAAACGTAGAAGTCTGTGGCCTTCGCCGACGCCGCGAGACAGAGGAGGACCGCGGCTCCGACCACTCGGAGCAAGTAGGGGTACGGTTTTTCCATCGGGTTGGCACCTTTCCGGTTTGAGTTGTGGAGACGCTTGCGAACTTTTGGAGGGTAGCGGCCGCGCGCGCGAGTTTCTACTGGCCGCAAGGTCCCGATTTTCGGGAGACAGGATTCGAACAGGCCTCGACTGTCCCCGCGTTCAGGTTCGTGAAGAGTCGGATGGTATTCTCGATGGCTCCAGCGCGTGGGCCGTTAGCTCAGCTGGTTAGAGCATCGGCCTTTTAAGGCAAGCCATGCGCGTTGAGACGGCAGGGCTTCCGAGTTTTCCCAAGAGATCTGAGGTCAACCCGTGCCAAGTGTGCCTCAGGGTGCCGTCGGTGCCCGATTTCATGGCACATCTATGGCACCGGGCGGCGGGGCGAGGCTTCGATCCGCGCTCGGCAACTTCTCGTCGGCCACTCCCTCCGGCGAAAAGAACTAGGATACCGGCACGATCCGCGGCTCCCTTGTGAGGCGCACCGAAAACCAAACGCTACGAAGGAGGACCTCATGTCGTCGGGTCATCAGTTTTCCCGCAGACCCCGAATGGTTCTCTCCACCCTCCTGGCGATCTCAGCTTGTGCCGGCTTCTCTTTGAACTCTGAGTTGCTCGCTCAAACTAAGAAAGAGCCACTGACGCCGGCAGTTACACCCACGGTGCTGCTGATAGAGGCAGACGCCGAGTGCACACTCTCGCTGGATGGCGAGGACAAAGGGAAGCTACTCCCAGATCAAGCCAGGTCATTCGTGTCGACACCCGGCGACCATATCGTTCGTGCGACATCGGTCGGGAATCCGGATATTTCCTGGCGTCAGATCGTTGCGGTTGCGGCAGGCTCTCAAAAAGCTGTGTTGATCACGATGAAACCGGTGACTTCGCAGCGTGAGCAATCTCAAAAGGACAAGGAACAGATCCAGGCGCTGCTCGGCCAGTGGCACTCGGCTGAACAGGACAAGTCCGAGAACTGGTACTTCAATGACCTAAAGGTGTCGCCGGCCCCATCGGGCGCTCACGGACACTGGGAGCACGTCTATCAAGGTAGAAGAGGTACCGAGACGCGCTGCGAGCTGGAAACCGACTTGTCGATCGTCGAGGGCAAAATTGTCGCGTCGAACTTCAAGGGACGGTCCAGAGACAACGGAAGGGCGCTATGGACTGATGAGACGAACGGTTTCATCTCCGAGATTCGGCAGGACTCACCAGATGCCGTATTCATCTCGGTGGACATGGACCGCACGAGTGACCCTTCTGGAGCCGTCGATTGTGGCTGCCACGGTAAGACTCTCTACAAAATGAAACGCTAGTCGAGGCCGCTTGTCAGCGAACGCGCGCTAGCTCTACGCGGATCGTCGGTCACTCTGGCACAAGCGTGAACGAGTCGGTGATTGACTGAGTGGCAACGCAGCCGCTAATCGTTCCGGTGGTTGTCCCGGTGATGCTCCCATCCGAGTGGATCTGCCCGGTGCCGCTCGCGGTCCCGGAACAGGGCGGCGTGAAGTACGCGTCGATGTTCACGCTCGACGAGCTGATCTGCACGGCGTCGATCGCGGCGTGACCCTCCGGGGAGAACCCGCTGAACGCGCAGCCGGCCTGCTCGATCAGCACATCGCCCGATAGAGTCTGACCGAGCGAGTTCGTGAACGTCCCGAAGTAGTAACCGCCGCGATAGGAACACTGACTGACATTGCTCGACTGCTTGTGGATAGAGAGGTCCGCGGTGATTAACTGGCCGAAGCAATCGTAGCCGGAAAGACGTCCGGTTAGTGTGCCGTTCGCGATCTTTAGCTTGGTCCCCGGAGCCGGCCCGAGGGTGCCAGACTGGTACGCGCTCGATCCGCCGAGCCCAAAGCTCAGGTAGGTGCAGTTTGCGGCGCGCAACTCAAGAAACGCCGTGCCATCCGCGTTGATGACCCCCGAGACGGAGCCACGCTCGGGGGCGGCCTCGTCACCGTACTGGACGAGCTGATAATCGGTGCCGCCGAAGGCATACTGCCCGGGCATGCACTCGCTGCATGCGCGCGTTTTGATCGGCACGTACCAAGTCTGCGTGAAGGTGCCCTGTTGGCCCGCGACGGTGAAGGTAACTGACCCCGCGTAGGTCCCTGAGGGATCGGGGAGCTGTGGTGGAGTAGAGCTGCCACCGCGGTCCGCGAGGACGGGGC
>Ga0070666_10000258_pt1 | contig 35205 bp, 38 predicted proteins | sample KBSS23metaG_FD_64677 | JGI IMG/M metagenome (GOLD analysis project Ga0070666, IMG submission 64677) | Switchgrass rhizosphere microbial communities from Kellogg Biological Station, Michigan, USA - KBS S2-3 metaG | ecosystem: Host-associated > Plants > Roots > Rhizosphere > Soil ... | reverse complement strand
GATGCAATGCGTTGCGCGCGTGAACTCGCGCGACAGGAAGGATTATTTGTCGGCACTTCGTCTGGCGCTACATTCGCCGGTGCTCTGCAAGTGGCGAAAGACGCGCCGCCTGGCAGCACCATTCTTTGCATGTTGCCCGATACCGGCGAACGCTACCTAAGCACGCCGTTATTCGCCGATATTGCAGAAGAAATGACTGAAGAGGAAATTGCACTGTCCCGCTCAACACCTGGATATCGCTTCGACACGAACACCGCAGCGGCCGTAGTGCAGCAGGAATCAGTGACTGCCGACGCTTGCAACGAACTGCAAAACGAAATCAAAAATACGCAACAGCCAATCGTGATGTTCGCGCTCGAGTGGTGCGAGTTCTGCTGGTCGGTGCGAAAGTTATTCGAGCGGTATGAAATTCCCTACCGAAGCATCGATCTCGATGCCGTGAAATATCAGCAGGACAATCGCGGCGGGAAATTGCGTGCCGCGCTGCGTGAACACACGGGCTCGAACACGTTGCCGCAGATTTTTATCGGCGGCGAGTTTATCGGCGGCGCCACCGAGCTGTTCGACGAATGCCTCGACGGCCGCCTCAAGCAGCGATTGCTTTCGCAAAATATTGTGCTGCGCGAAGAAATAAAAAATCCCTACAGCTTTTTGCCGAAATGGCTGCAGCCGCGCGCTTAGTCTTGGCAACTGTCGCCCAGAGAGGAAACAACTCCTGATGGAGCGCTCTGTGCGAAATTAATTGCGCATGGTTATCGACATGCATGACCATGGCAGCGGGCTATTTCAAAAACGAATCGACGCATGTAATTGGTAAGAGGAAGACAACAACCGCAATAGACCACGATTAATTAAGTTGGAAAAGCGTAGTTGATTTTTCTTTTCTAACTGTGTTAATTATTTTGAGGAACTACTGCTGGGTCCATCCACATGGCTTCCCATACATGACCATCAGGATCTGAAAGATTGCGGTTATACATAAAGCCTAGATCTTGAGGTGGATTGATATCGGCCGTGCCGCCATTTGCAGTAGCTGCTTCATTAATAGCGTCGACGGCTTCGCGAGTATCGAATGATAGGGCCAACATGACTTCGCTTGACGTTGAAGGTGGAATAGGGCGATCTGTGAAAGTGCGCCATTTTGATTGCGTGAGCAACATAACATTTATTGCTTCGCTCCAAACCATACATGCTGCGGTTTCATCGGTGAAATGGGGGTTATTGGTAAAGCCGATCGATTTATAGAAAGCCACCGATTTAGAAAGATTGGTAACAGGTAGGTTAATGAAAATTAGTTTTGGCATTGTCAGTTACTCCATGAGATTTATTTCATTAGTTTCAATTTATATAGCAGCGTGATTTTGTTGTAGAAAAATCCATACTGAATATTTTTTCAATTTAAAGAGCAATTCTTGAAGTGGGTGCTTCAAGCAAGCGCTGATACGTATCGAAAGGCCGCCATCGCTAACACGGCTAACCCCAGCAGTATGACTGCAAACCCAGAGCTTAAAGCGGCTCGCCTGCGTAGCTGCACACCGCGATGGGATAATTGTGTGGCGATCTCCGTTGTCGTTGCGACAGAACTCTGTTCACTTAATTTTGCCAGGTTGATTGCCGTCGGGCGTCCTACGAAGAACCCAACTGCAAGAGAAAGTAACGCCGCCATTGCACCGGCCTTCAACACCAGACCACTCATCGAATCGTCGTGCGCATGTAGCGATGCAAATAAATAGATGCCGGACAGGATGGTTAATAGTGCAGAAACGCCAGAAAGGGGGCCGACCCGCTGCGCAATGACGCCAACCCAGCGCCCCGCACCCTCCTGCCCATACCTAACAGCTATGGGCATAATAACCAAGCCTAAAAGAAATGTGCTGCCGGCCCAGATAATTCCCATGAGGACATGGATCGCCCTGGTAAGTACAATCAATGCAATGGCTGACATGATATTTCCCTCAAGATCAAATTCACTATACATACTGTATACTCAAAATTATGGCTGTCAAGAAGAAAGCTCGAGCGTATTGCAGCGAGGTCCGCACTGCCTCCGCAGATGAGACGCGCGGTAGCATCATTAAATCTGCTCGCAAACTGCTGGCGGGTGGCAAAGGGGTGCCTAAATTTTCCGTGGATGCTGTCGCGCGCGAAGCGGGTATCACCCGACTGACAATCTATAATCAGTTCACCTCCAAGCGCGGGCTTCTTGAAGCAGTTTTCGATGATATGGCACAGCAGGGAGGTTTATATGAATTGGCCTCGGTCTTCACCGAGTCTGATACAGAAAAAGCACTGCGTCATTTTGTGTCTATTTTTTGTGGCTTTTGGGCAAAATACGCGAAGGTGATGCCAAATTTTTCAGCTGTCGCAAAGCTGGACGCTGAGATTGCTTTAAGTCTCAAGCAGCGGATCGAGCGCAGGCGAAAATCACTTCATATGTTAGTGAGTAGATTCACCGACATTCGAAATCAAAATGATCTTATCGATATTCTGTTTGCGCTTACCGGTTTCGAAATGTTTGAGGCGTTGTCTGGGCCGCATCGTAGCAAGGCAGTTGTTGAAGAACTCATCTGGCAGCTTGTCAGCGATTCAGTACATCGCTTTACTGAGAAACGATGAAATAAAAGCAACAAAGGCGCTTGCATTCGCAAGAGCTTAAACGGAAAACGGGGACAGATTTATTTTCTAAGGAGTGAGATGAGCCACGGAAGGCGAGAGTGGTAGTACCGAATTGCCCGCATCATATTGTGCAGCGGGGTCACAATCGAAATGCTGTTTTTGTGGGCGATGAGGATTACACGTATTACCTCGAAAATTTGATACAAGCGAAGCGCGATTTTGAATATCGGCGTCTCGGCTACAACGTTGTGATGGTTGTTGGAATCGGTTGTTCCAAACCTGAGAAAAGTGGTGGGCCTTCCCGGGCTCGAACCGGGGACCTAGCGATTATGAGACCCTCCGTGCGTGTCGTTAACACCACAAATTCTACGGGTTGTGCCGGGTTTTTAATTCGCTCGTACGAGATTCCTTACCACTCAGAATACTCCTCGTACCGATTTCACTGGTTCGAAGTTGCAAGTTGACTAGGTGGAGCGTTAATCGTGACCGCTCTTACCACTTTCGATGTTGAGTGAGTGGATTGCATATCTGGAGCGGCTTCGATAATTGCTTCTCTAATCGGAACACGCTTTGCTGAAAGGGTATTTGGATTGAGCAGGGCTACCGCACTTGATATCGAAATGCTCATCGCTATCTGATTTTCTTTTTCCGAAATATAGCGCATCGAACTTTTAATGATGCTCGGAGAATTATGCGACGCAGGCGGCTCGTGCCATATTCAGTTTGACGCCCGTTAATATATGGGGCAGAGGGCGTTTTTTTATTACGTCGCAATAATACCTTGGTAGTCATCAGCAGCTGTTTGCCTCGGCAATGCCCCAGAGGGAATAACAATAGTTAGGAATGGTTTGTAGGCGCTCAAAGCGCTGGCGCGGTTTGCTGCAACATTTAATCCTGTTGCTCCTCCCGATTGAGCCGCCACTCCTTGATAGTCATGAAGCAAGGATTGACGATTCGGATAAACGTTACCCGTGGGTAATACAAGCAGCACAAAGGGCTTGTATGCCGCTAATGCGCTTGCTCTGTTGGCTGCTGTATTGATAGGCATTACACATCTTTACCTTTCGTGAAGGTAGTTCCGTCATCACTTACAGTGCTCGTTGCAACTGTGGCCGAGTCCCCATCGTTTCGGAGTATGGTTGTAGTAGCTGTTTGTGTGGACTTGTTGCGTGCTTTCATAAACAAGAAAGTGATCTTGTCTTTAAGACTTGATGTGGCAGCAGGCACTGCAGCAAGCTCTGCATAAGTATCTGTAGTCAATGCCGCTACGACTTGATTCTTGACGCTTGTTGCCATAGCCGTTGTTAAGTTGCCATTGGTTGGAGCATTCGTCAGATTGGTGACCGTGGTAATTGTGCCCGCGGTAATATTAGTCGGACTGGCCACACTCGATGGAAATGTTACTCCTGCCGCTGCCGTCACTGCCTGCCCCGCCAATTGTGTCGTATTAACGTTAGGCAACAATGATGAACTGGCCGGACTGCCCGCAAAAACCACATAGGCAATGGTCCCGGTCGGTATCGTCGCCCACGTATCAACCGTGGCGGTATCAGTGCTGCCGGTATAGGCCGTAATCACCCGCGATTGGCCTGCTCCGGTAGCAGCACTCACAATAACAATCGTGGCCCCGATCAACTCGAAATTGGCAAATGCCGCAGCAGAACGTAGCTGGAGTGTTGTCCCTGTCGCCCCCTGCGCCGTACCAGAATCAACAATGCCAAACTCCGGGAAACTTCCGGTTTTGCCCGACAAAACAGCAGAATTCCAGTAGGTCACATTGGCATCAGCACGGCCACCAGACACATTAATCTGGTTAGCCCCAGTCCCCGTAGTCGGCAACCCCCCGGCCGAGCCGCTGGCCACATTAGGCAATGCCGTCAACCCAAGGCGTACCGAATCATAAACATCGGCGGCCACCACCCAAAAATAAACTGTATGAGTTGCTAAATTAGCCGCTCCGTTAAATGTTACCGAGGCAATACCAGCGGTTACTATGACTGCATTAGGTACATCAAATCGATAGAGCCCTGGCGCATTAGTGCTAGAAACCTCAACAAATCCCCCGCTGGAATAGGCTCCGCCCACCGTCTGAGTCGCCAATGTAATACTGGTCAAAGTTCCGGTTGGGCCCAATCGATAATAAGCCGTGAGACTCGATGTGTTAAAAGCAAGTCCAGTAATTGGGTCGCCAGGTGACGACGACGACGCTTTTTGCACGAGCCCTATATCTACCGTCCAGCTCGTCGCTCCCGCCTTAACAATGCAAGTCTGTGTGCTCATCGCTAAAACCCTGCCTGATTATTAATCATTGATAATAATTTGGCTCGATTACCACCACTACCAACGGATAAATCCAAATTTTGCAGCGTGCCACTTACCGTCGCCCCCGTCCCAATATCCCATTTCGCCAACGCATCAACATAACGATAGGCTTGTCCGCCATCGGTTACAGATAATGTTGAGCCAACCTGACTCGTATAGCCCGAGTCCGAATAAATTTTGAGACTGACTACTGTCCCGGTACGTGAAAAGTCCAGATAAAAATTTATATTTAATCCGACGCCCGTCCCTTGATAGCTTTGCTCGGATGTCGGCGCATTTTCCTGCAATGCGCTCGAATTAAAATAACTCAAATATAGCGTTGGATTTGTCGCTGTATTATTCCACCGCACCAATGTCGCAGCACCATTAGTTATCGTCGTGCCATCCGTCAGTACGCCCATTGCTACATCGAGGATAACAACACGCGAATTATTAGAGCTAGCTGCAGAAAAATTAATCGGACCATAATGAAAATGGAAATCGCCCGAATAAAAGCCAGCACCCTTATCTTTTGTTATATGGCCTTGTGAGTCAGTGCCATTAAGCGATGTAATTGCAATAGTCGAGGAGGTGATAACAATTGCCGAGTCAGGATCGGTCTCGGTCCACGTAGTAAAATTTTCATTGGCCATTTTTTAAAAAACCGTCAACAGTTTTGTTGTATCCACACCAATCACGCCCCCAGTACTCGATCCGGTTAATGCCACCGACGGACCAGTTATACCCCAATCAGATGGCGTTGTTGATCCAGATGACCAGCCGGCGCCGAATGTAATCGACCCGCTCTGAATCGAATTAACATCGAAAGCAAAATTGGTTTTCCAGTTCGCAAAGGTAGTATTGGTGAAAAATATATCGAATGTATTCGCATCGGATTTATAGAGGTTCCGATTGATGCTCACAAAACCAATATCCGATGGCTCGTTGGCATCACAGGAATCAAACCGCATCGCAATGCCGGTACCAGCAAAAACATTATTCGTAACATTCGATCCCTGATTTACATATTGATCCGGGGCCAGCGAGCAACTGCTCTTTTTGTAAAACCAATCAAAACCTGACCCGTAAAAAGTGTTGTGGTCGTAAACAAAATTGCCAGCGAGATTGAGGACAGTACCATTCGAGTCGCCGGAATACACTCCAGCGGAAACTAACAAATTGTTAGAAAAAACCGTACCGAGCATATTTATCATTACGTTTTCATTAGCGTTGCGGATGAAATTGTTTTTGATGACGCGGGTATATTGGTTTGATGATGTCGTGCTCGCCTGATCATGTTTCTGGTAGATCGGATGATTGGAGCCGTCGAGGCTGCATCCGACGACATTGAAATTACCAACTTGTGACAAATAAATCAGCGCCGAGTTGTTGCCACTGCCGGCGGTGCTATTAAACGTGCACAGCTTAATATCAATGTTCTGGTTTACGTTGTCGCTATCAAAATACAGAATTCCATCGTTGTCGCCGCGATTGGCCGTCTTCGTCCCTTTGAGATAATAAAATCCAATCGTTCCTATCGTCGCGACGTTTACGCTATTAAATCCGCGGTTGCCCGCATTAATTGTCAGCCCCCAAAAATTGACCCAGGTTGGGCCATTGAGATCAATACCATCCGTGCTAACGGCATTGGTATTGATCGTTACTGTTTCGCCCGGATACGCCAATATCTCGATCGGATTGCTCGATGTGCCTGCCGGAATTGTCATCGTCGCTGGTGGTGTATAGGTGCCTCCACGTAGCCACATGCGACGATGACCGGCTGCAGATAATTTTGCGAGATTAGTATTGCTAAATGTTTGAAGGGGGCTTGCTTGGGTCCCCAAATTTGCATCATTGCCTGTCGTAGCGACAAACAGATCATTAACAGCATCCGGGACAGGATAGGTCAGACCGGTTGAGCCACCACTGGCTGACCAACTTACCCGACAAATTGGCCGCTGCATGATAATGGTGGCAGCCATTAATTTGATTGCTCCGCAAAACGTAAAATATTGACTGTCAATTGAGTGTCCACTTCTGCATCGGCAGCTTGCGATACATAGATATCCCCCACTTGCGGGACGCGAACCGTATAAGTGCTCGATGCTGTCGACTGGACGTTTAAAGTTATAGGGCTTGTAGAAAGTGAGCCACCCGACTTATTCCATGCGGCATTATTACCTGCAAGTACTGACGCCGAAGCCAAAGCAAAGCCGAGAAGAAGAGTTCGCATTTTCAAATGCCTAAAGCCAGGTGCGCCGATCAAAAGGCGCGTTAATTTGCTGCACAGCCAAGTACAGACCTATAGGGCTTTAGAAGGAAAAACTAAGGAGAGCTGGATTTCGGAGACCAAATTATATGCGTAAAATATTTAAATGATTCCATTTCTTAAGTCCTTTTGTCCCGTAACTGCCCTGCCTCATTTAGAGGCGTTTTTATATATGACTCAGTATGTGAATAGGATTATCGGCTGTCAATACATGAAAGGGATGCTAATTAAATTTAATAATCACACCTCTAGGCAAAGAAAACTTACACGACTGGCACCCACACATTACGCGATCCCAACACGGACTTGTCCGCCATTGACGGCTAGGACTGTGATAAAAACCGTCATCGCCGATGAGAATCGATTGGCCTACGGCTCATAATCGCGATTAATATTGTAGTAGACACCATTGCCGTTTTGCGGACCTAGCTGACCGGGGAAACGTAAATCCAACAGATCATAATGTCCGGTCGAATCCGCTGTGATTTCCGGCGTAGTTAATCCAAATGCGTCGCTCTCCCAACGCCACACGATGCTATTCCTAAGCCTATCAGGCTGCGGCGTAATATTTTCATGTTCTGTTTCGTCAAAAATCAGGCGAATTCTCTGATATCTGATTTACTGCGCAGTAAATAATCTGAATTCGACCCAAGGCAGGCGTTATGATCTGCTTGAGGCTCTGGTCGCATACGTAATCAACGCCATCGCTATAAAAAATAAAATGGCGTGATAAGAAGGGACAAAGCTGCGTAGAATTTCAATTCCTTAACAGTCATCGCAGGGTAAAAGAAAAATATCGTTGAAAATGATCCCTCTAATGACTCTGCACCACCAAGAAACAACAGCCAAAAGCATAAAGCCAGATGAGTAAATAAAAAAATAAATGTCATCACTGCTTGCGCACGTAAAAAAATCGCATGTGATCTGCAAATTCGGGCGCCTCACCAGGAGAATATAGCCAAAACTTACTATTGTTTTCAAAGTGGAGAACATCGAAAGATTCTTCGCCATCTTTGGCTTTGGTAGCTATGGCAACAGATGCTGGCGCAGAGGCCAGCACGCTATAGGAAGCTTTAGTTTCAAAACCTTCGATGGTCGTAGATTTTCCATTGGCTTCGCATTGATGCGAAGCCATAGCGTAATTCATTACACCATTGGAAAAAGTAAGCGTGGATGATTTGGCCATACACTTCATCAGAGCAACCGCAACCGATGAATATGATCTTTGTTTAAGATTGAACTCTAGCGTTGCGTTTTCATCGACAATCCATACACCTTCAAGCCGATTGTTTTGGCCGTAAGCAGCGCTCATCAAGCTCAGCAGGATTAAAATTTTCACAAAGTTGCGCATCGCACTTCCTCGTTGAATTAGCACTGTCCAGTCTTCCATCTCTCAAATGTACATTCCGGCGTCAATGGGCTCGGTTCAGGGTCTTTCTTTTTTTCAGGTGGACATTGTTTTGGTTCAGGTGGTGGTGGCTGACACTCACCCAACGCACCATATTTTTCTTCGCATTTAATTAAACATGGCCCCGAAAGCAGCGGCCTCTTGTCGCAACCAAGTCACAGGTGCGTAAATTGTCATCGCAGAATGGATATACTAATAATCTGAGCGGATCGAAAAAGCCCAACTCGAAAGCCGGGCTTTTTGTCTTGTATTTTTTATTTTTGCATCATAGTTTGTGGGCAATTGGAACTGCTTCGGGAGCTAGATCAGGATACTCCGTAGCTATTTTTGCAGAAATACTGCTATCCATAGTAGTAATAACCCGTCCAATTTCGCGTTTAATTTTTTTGAACTCTTCTGGTGTAAGCTCTTGTTCAAGAGCAGGTAAAAAAGAAAACAAATCTTTTCCACATTGTTCGACGATCTTCATCAGCCCCTGAGCTGTTATTCGTGAAATAGGCATTCTTCAACCTCCAGTCAGTATGTCGGCCCCACCAAGCCCTTGAATAATCGTACCGATCCGGCTAAAAATGTTGAGCAGGTTGACTTGATCGGTTCATTTATCAATTAGCTCTTACCAGTCGCAGTGTTGACGAAGCGGAGCAATGCGACGTTTTAAAACTCTACAAAATTTTAAGTAAACATATTAATCGGATCATTTTTTTATTTATTAAGGTTTGAGCGCTCCGATTTCTGTACGAGTTAATTTCATGTCTTTGCGCGAATATTTTAAATATCTAAATATGAATTAGATCACTCGCAATATTAGGGGTGACTCAAAGCTTCTGTTTTCGCAACCATCCATTTCCCGGACTCTTGCCTTAAGTAAAATACAATACTTCCTTCTTTGGTTTCTCCAGTGATATTGATTGTCATTGTCGATTTCCCGTCGGCACCGTCACTTTTGTAGGTGAAACTATCAAGCGCCAAGGATATTTTTTTTATCCCTCCAAACTCTGATTTTATGGCGCTTGACTGGTCAATATAGTTTTCTGCGCACGAGTACGCATTGCTATTTCTTATGAAGGCATAAAGGGCCGAATAAATGATTAGGCCGAAGAGTGCTGCTATTCCTAAGCCAATCAGGCTGCGGCGTAATATTTTTATATTCAAGTTTTTTCCTCAAATTAAATGCATTTCCTTTAATTTTTACGGCCATAGAGACCAAGCTCCACTCCAGCGGACCCTTCAAGCCTCAAGCCGCCGCCACTTCCAGGGAAAGAAATTCCGCCTGTAGTGCCGCCATAAAAAGAGTTCGAGCCGTCATTGTTGTTTTGTGCGCCGGCCTCAACTCCTTTCGTAGCGGTGAATCCTGGAAGGGCGCCGCTTACTTCTCCATATACACCGCCACTTATACCACCGGATGCCGGCCCGGAGTTTTTTCTACAACCGCAATCTTCATCGCCCCCCGGCCTAGCGCCATTCGGATCGTAACTAAATCCACCGCCCGCGCCCGCGCCAATACGAATAGTGAAATATCTCCCACAATCGTCTTTGCCAAAAATAAATCCACCCCCGATACCGCTAAAGATAGCGCCAGAAATTGACCACAGCCCAAGCGGGTCATTAAAGGTAAGTGGATTTCCGCCAACATAGGCGTAAGTATTCAATCCACCACGTAACCCAATCGGATCACTCTGCAAATACCGCCCGGTAAACGGCTCATAATCGCGATTGATATTGTAGTAAACACCATTGCCATTCTGCGGCCCCAGTTGACCTGGGAAGCGTAAATCCAACAGGTCAAAATGTCCGGTTGAATCCATGGTGGTTTCCGGCGTGGTTAAGCCAAATGCGTCGCTCTCCCAACGCCACACAACTTGTTTGGTGCTGTCCGTCATTAAGCGTGGTGCAGCCTGATGATCGGTATGGATATACGTCAGCGTCGTGGTGCCGCCGAGTAAGTCATCATGGACCTGGGCCACCGGCACGTTGTCCAGATAAATATATTCGTCGCGATCATATGGATCGGTACCACCCCACCAGTTGAATTTGGCGAGATATTTTCCATCCGGTGTGTACAGATAATGGTACTGCCCCAGGTTGGAAACCCGACGCCCTAGCGCATTGTTCGCATAGCTGCCCAACACCATGGTCTGCGGGCCGACCGTTGCTGAGTTTGTAATCAATCGATCCGCCTTGTTGTAAGCGAAATTGATCATTCCGTACTCGTTGGTTACATTGCCAGTCCCATCATAAGCAACGGGGACACCGCGCAGTGTTGCTATGCGGTTCGATGCTGGCACGTAGGTAATGGGTACAACCGTGGTGTTATTGCTCTGGTCGGTGGTAGTGAGCTGTGTCCGATTCCCGTTGGCATCGTACTGATAGGAATTCTGCCCCCAGGGTCCCATGTCACTCGTCACACGATCGATGGCATCGTAACCGTAGGTTTTTGTGTAGACGCCGGCCTGGTCGGTGAGAGCGGTAATGTTACCCGCCAAATCGTAGGTGTAAACGACGTCTCTGACAGGGTTCGATGTCGTCGTTGAACGAGACAGTCGATAATTCGCATCGTATTGCAGTGTCGTCGTAATGCCGTTGCCGAACGTCAACGCGCTCATCGGACCAAAGGGCAAGTAGCTGACGCCGCTGATCACGGTTTGCAGCGGTGCCGATGACGAAGCCTGCCACTGCACCTTGGTGATTTGTCCTAGCGCATTGCGGGTGTAAGTCACGATATGTCCGCTCGGTGAGTAAATAATTTTGCTCAACCGATTGTTATTGTCGTATTGATACTGCGGTGTATAGGTTTTTGCGCCGATGGTGTCGGTTTGCGCGGTAATATTTCCGGCCGCGTCATAACTAATCGCACTCGTTCCACCATCATTTCCAAAGCTCGTCAGTCTTCCTATACCGGGATTGCCATTGGCGATGCCGTCATAGGTGTATAACGCATTCTCCGCCGTGCTCGCCGGATAAGTGATATTGGTCACGCGCCGATACGCATCGTAGACATAATCACTCTCGACATTGCGGGCATCGATTTTTTTCACGAGGGCGTTGGAGCTATCGAAAGTGTATTGCGTCAGCCCGCGATCCGGAGAATTCTCCGATATCTGATTGCCCGCGACATCGTATGCGTAAATCGTTTTGGCGCCGTTGGGGGCCGTGACGTTGAGTAAGCGCGCCTGAATGTCGTACGTGCGTTGCGCCACTCCGCCTAACGCGTCGGTAGTCGTTTTTAGCGTGCCGTTCGGGTAATACGCGTATTGCGTTGCATGGCCAGCCGGATCTGTAACCGATGTGAGTTGTCGATTGGCATCGTAAGCATATTGCGTCACCCGACCCAGCCGATCGCGAACCGAGGCCACATCCAATTTGTTGTACGTATATTGATAATACGTGCTATCGGGATAGGTGATTTTGGTTATGCGATCGAAGTTGTCGTATTGATAAGTCAGTGTGTTACCCGCCGCATCACTGCGTGTGGCGAGACGGTTTGCTGAGTCGTAAGTAAACGAGGCAACGGTAGCGTTGTAGGCGTCCTTAACGGTGGTCAAATTGCCCAGCGTATCGTATTGATAAGTTGTCACATGGCCGAGAGCATCAGTGGCTGTTACCAGTTGTTCTGCGCTGTTGTACGTATATGTGGTAATTTTTCCATTCGCATCCGTGTAGGTCAGCGGTCGATGTTTTGAATCGTATGTGAATTGGGCAATCGTGGTGTACGCATTGGTTCCTGTCAGCTGCCGGACAGCGATGACATCAACACCATTCGCGGCGTAGTCATAGAGCATTTGGCGTCCTTTGGGATCGATGATGCTCGTGCGATTACCTTGGCTGTTGTAGGCAATTTGCGTGAGTTGCGTAGTGCCATCTGCCATGACGCGGCCGATGCGGCTGGGTTGATCAAATGTTCCAATGAGACCGCCCGCATACGGACCAGATTGTCCGGGATAGTTATACCAAACGCGATTTTCCAGTGGGCTTTTGGTGCTTTCGATAACGCCTGAAGTAATGCCTGAGGCGCCGCCTGTTATATGAAGGAAGTGCTTGATTTGCGCTTTGGTGTAATCAGTATGCGTCGTTGGATAAATCGATTTATCCCAAAAGAAGGTATTACGTCCATCTATATATAAATTGTATGCGGTGATTCCTGCGGGAACCAAAGATTCCGAATAGGGAATACCGGGAGCCTGTTGTCTGAACTCAGCTCTCTCAGTCTGTCCTAATGGATCCGTAATTTCCAACCACCGTTGTGTGCCGTTGCTGCCATACACAAATTGCGTTGTCCCGTAGGGAGTGGTCATCGAATTGATTAACGAACTAGCGTCGTAAGTAAATTGCGACGTGAGCCCTAGCGTATCGGTAATTTGTTGTAACCGACCAGCGGTGTCGTAGTTCAATTGTGCGGATCGACCGAAGGGGTCGGTAATGCCTGTGATGAGCAGCGGGTTCGAGAAGGAATAACTGAGCGTAGTGATTTTGCCCGTTGCATCTGTGATCGAATTGAGCCGTTGTTGTGAATCATAAGTTAGCGTGACGGCATTACCAGTGGAATCTATTTTCTGAGTTAGAAATAGGCGGCGTGGATATGCGGTCGCGCCATTACTCTGTGCATACACCTCTATGCTGCCATCGGGTTGCGTCCGTCGATAACTCACCGTCGTACCGGATACCACACGTGTCAGCACGGCACCGTCATAACTTTCCGAAGAAAATGTGCCGTTGGTGCTGCTGTACCCCGTGTAATTTACTGAGCCACCACCGGCAACATAGCGCATAACACTGGCACCCGCAGCGTTAGGATCGTCTTGAATATATGAGAGCCAATTAATTGTCCATTTCGGGCTCACATTAAAAAAATTAAATACGGAAGGTTGACTCGCTTCGCGTTGGTTATAGGTCAGTGTGATGAATACAAATGGTCCTTTAGCTGGCTTATAGCCAACCGGTGTATCCGTCAAATTTAGACTTACAACCATAGCGTGAAAGTTGTAACCACACATGCCTGGGTTTTCGCATGGAGCGTGTCCTTTATTATCATAAGGTCGAGTCGCTGCGGGATCATTGCTCGTGGTATATCCCATCCCGTGAATGCGGCTGGCTTCAGCCAAGCTAACCTCGCGAAAACCATCAGAGAGGCTCTTCTCGGGAATTAAAAAATATCCGCTCGACTCGCTGTCGAATGCTTCTTTCGTAATCCAGAGATCGGTACCGAATGTCGGGTCTTTCATGTGATAGCGATCGCCTTCTTTGGCGACCACTGCGGCGAAGTGATTGACTTTCCAATGCACCAATGAGGGAATCGGTATTTCTTTTTTGGTTTCACGATAAGCCAATTTGTACTTTAACTTGGCTTGATTCGCCAGGCCTGCAACTTGAGCTAACGAAACGCCTTTAGGACTCGAACGATAATCATCGAGAAATTTAACTTCTTGCAGCGAATGATTCGAATTGAGCATTAAATTTTTTAATGCTTTCGGACCGCAAAGATAAGCGACGCCCGGCTCATGCTGCATCATCCATAAACCCTCCTTGGCGCCAGTTACTGCTTCGGTCGCGGGACCAGAAACCGGTCTATCGCCTACTTCTTTCAATAATTCGGCCAAGCGATCGCTGTGCCCAAGGCGAGCATGCATACGCACCAGTTCACCGGCCGCGCGATCAACTATAACTTTGCCTTGCGCATCGGAAATGTTGCGACCTTCACGCCAGACAGCTTCCCACGCATCAATAGCTTTAGAAAAATAACCGTAGTGGTAATACGACAGACCAAGGTTTGTTAGCAGCGAAATGCGCCAACCGGATTCGGGGTAACGTGCGAGGTAATCGGTAAATAAATACAAGTCGTCTGGCTGGGCTTGCTTTTGATAAGCAAGAGCCGCCGTCAGTAGTGCCGAATCTTCTTCGGTGGAGGTTTGCTTAGTAGGCGTGAGTGGCTCTTCAAACAGAGCGAGTGTGTGGAGCGCTGTATGAGTTGATGTTGTTGATGTTGTCGATATCGGTACATTGGAAGTTGCGCTGGCGCTCGCTCCGTAGGACATGCTGATGCAACCTACTAACGTCGCAGTTAGAACGTAGTTCATTGCTTTTCGCGAAAATCGAGCAGGAATATGAATGGTATCCATGTGTCCTCCATGCAACAAAAGGCAAATAAAAACTCATGCTTGCGAAAGCAAGCGCTGCAAAATGGTCATAAATTTATGGCGCACCATTGGCAATGGTGCGCGGTATTAAAAAAACGGTGGGATTATTGAGAATCGTCCCTGAGCAACATAATCACTGTCCATGCAAATTGAGCGGATGGCTTAACGCTATCACAGGGTATTTTACGGAACAATGAAATAGTTAATATCAGTTTTGCATATAGGATCGGTTAATTCGCATTTTTTAATCGCAGTTCCTTTGGTGTATGAAACAGCAAATGGCGACAACATCATTAATTATGATGTGATGGTGGTGTGTGTTCTGTAGGTGATCTAAGAAAAACGCCTAGAAAAGATTAGCTGTCTACGCATCGTCTCAAAAACTCATCCTCGTTAATCTCGCCGCATGTTCCGTTTTGTCGCATCCGCGATGACGGTAGCAACATTCCTGCGACGATTAGATGATGATCGTGGATAAACCCATTGCAATATTGCTTGTCAGCGAATTCGCCGTCATTCGACTCGGTATCTGTGCGTATCTAAACGACTGCGCCGAAATCACCTGCCAGCACCAAGCGCAATCACTGCAGCACGCATTCGATTATTTAACCAATCATGATGCCGATGTTGCGATAGTCGATCTTGCATTGCTAAAGCCGTCCGGCTTATCCGCCCTTCGTCAATTACTCAAGCACGATCCCGGTATCAAGATCATCGCATTAAGCCGTAATGAGAAAGAGCCGTTTATTACGCAGTGCATGGAAAACGGTGCTTTGGGTTACCTGTCGCTGAAATGTTCTCAAGACGAACTGATCGAAGCGATCCATACGGTGTATCGCAATGAGAAATACTTGAGCCGCGATGTTGCTTACGCTTATGCGATTGCCAATTTGAATAAAACCGATCATGCCCTGTCGTCACTGACGGCGCGCGAGTACCAAGTATTCACCATGTTGGCCAAAGGCAGTGCCATTGCAGATATCGCTGGTGCGTTATTTATCAGTCGGAAGACCGTTCACGTGTACCGCACCAACATTTTTACCAAGCTGAAACTAACCAGTGCGTTCGAACTGACGCTGTTGGCATTGCGCCATGGTGTGATATCGATTGATGTAATGGAAAGCTAATTATTTTCCCTCTGTTGATCGTCTGCCATTCCTGATTGATCGTTGCCTCAGCTTTCTGTTCGTAGACGGTATAGGAAATTTTCCTAGTTCTAATTGGATCGTTTCCTATGGCGAGCCTCGGCGCTGCCGTCTAGGTTTTTGTTGGCATTTCAAGGCTATTTCAAGGAATTAAATATGAGTGGAAAAATCCGCAGGAATTTTGAGGCGGTAATCATGGCTGTGCTGTTGGGCAATGTTGCCATTGCCGAGCCGGGCACCTCCGATCGTTCGTCCGCTGCGAACGCCGCTGAGTCTGTTGAGATGGAAATGGAGACGGTCGGCGGTCATCTAAAAGTCACTCGGCTTGATGTTGCCGATAACTTGCCCTTGCAGACTATTTATTTAAATGGTGCTCAAGTTTATCAGGACTACGTGTGGGGCCTATCACTCGACCATAAATTAAGGGTTGGCCCTAACGATGTCATCGTGATTGATTTGCTGTCGGGTGGGAATACGGAGTGTGTAGATGGCCATGCAGTTTTAGGGGTGCGTCCCAACAAAACAACGTGGATGGCGCAAAACATTAATTATGGCTGTGCCGTTACGTTTGCCGTGGTGGGTGATCAGCTCGTGATTACCAATGTGACTTATGAAGGTCGGCGCCATTGGACGGACAAAACGCTTATTTCAATGGACGGAGTCGTCACTCATGCGCGCTAGGGTTTCGGTGTGGGCAGTTGTTTTTCTGGTGCTGGTCACGGGGTGCGACAAGGCGGCAAGCGTGGTTGCCGTCGACAAGTACAAAGATTTACAGCGGTTCGTCGGCAAAGGACCCAATGCCTTATTGGCCGATCCACAACTGGGCAAAGTGATTACCGGCTTGGTTCCGTCTGCGCTGAATAGCTGTATGGACGACGTGTTTAATTATGCATCGGACATTGAGCGGCTGGACAACGGAACCATTCGCACCAGTGCGAACGGCTCCCGTGCCGACAGTCAGCGCGTCGGTTATGTGTCGGTCGAGCCGTCCGGGCGTATCGATGTCATTCTGTGGTGCGATCACAATCGCGATTATTACTTTTGGTACAGCACGGCACCGCTTGAGCAAAATGCCTCGCCCGATTTAATTGCCTGGGCACGGCTGGTTGGCAGCAACAATAGCCCGACACTACGTCGATTTGGAAAACGGTACATCTAAAATTTCGATTATGAATCGATACAGAATGGTGCGCTCGCATCTGCAACGAGCGAAAAGGACGATGAGGAAAAAGAGCGAAAAGCCCCGAAAGTCGCGGCGCAGGTTAAGGCTTCGCAGGGGGAGTTTGTTAGGGCGGGTGCGGTCATGTGTGTCAACGCAAAATCGTTCTATAAAGTCAATGCGATTGAAATGACGGGTAACAACTATGTGTCGTTGCCGAGTGATTGCGAATATGCCGGCAGCGATATAGCGGTGAACGTTCTTCGCCAGTTCAGCGATCCGACTGTCGGCGCTATCGTTGTGGTGGGTAATGCCGGTGGTTCGGCGTTCGTTCGGATGAAGGATCTCAATGGAGGCTAATCGCATGAAGACGATTTACACACTGGAATGCAGTCGGTGCCGGCACATACAGCAGGTCAGTGCAGATAATCCGACCCACGCTAAGAATCAGGCGGGCCACTGTCCTCGTTGCGAGAGCAAGGGTGTGTCGTGGTCGACATGGCACATCCGCTAATTTTTATTCGGTGAGAAAAACCCCATGAACGATCGCGTCACTGTGCTGCCGGAAAATATCCGTAAGAACCTCGCTAAATTCACTGAGCATCAACAGCTGACATGCCTTGAATGCGGGTATTCCGGATTGATGGGTGTGGTGCGCACGAAACGTAAAGTCATGTTCGGTAAATTGGTATGGCCGATGGTCATTGCGTTTCTGGTGTTGAGCCAGTACTGGTGGTTCATGATGCACACCGAGTCCGGTCAGATGGCGATGATGCGCCACTTATCGTTTCCGGATGACTATCCCGTGATGGTGGGGGTGGACTTAATGGTCGAGGCGATCTTCGGCCATACGTCGGGATGGGTGTGGGTCATGGCTGGTGCGCTCTTTGTCGGTCTGTTGGTTAAGCAGCGGGTGTATTTCCAGTGCCCACATTGCGAGAAAGAATTATTGAAGCGGTGATTTAATTTTTGGTGTCATTCAATATTCCTGAGGCAGCAACACACAGGTCGAACTGCGGTCAGACTCGGTAATAATGTAGACGGCATTTATTTCATCGATTTTGTATTTCGACAAAATACGCAGTCCCGTTTTAATGGCGTGTAAATTCGTTTCGATGTCGTCGCTGCACAAGTCGCCGAAGTCGCCGCTGACATGCCGTCTCAGCAGGTCTAGCGTGGATACTTGATGTTGATTTAGCAGATCGAGTGCGGCGGGTGTGGCGACAATATGACCCAGTTCGAACATGGCGATTCCACAGCAAGCTATCGAGCCGGGAGTGTCCGTGATTCATCGAATGCGGATCAACGATGAGACACGTACGTTTTAATGGGTTTTTACACCGAACCCAACAGCAAGAAACATCCGATAGGTTTCGCATTATCCCCACCATCCCCTACGTTCTACCGAAGGTCAACGGCGATGTACCGGATACTGATAGTTTGATTTTATCCGCGTAACCTGAATGCCGTGACCCAAACAATCACTGCGCGATATCCCGCAGTTTCCGCAGCGCTTGGCGATGCAGTACGCAAATTCTTACCTGAAAAAATAGTGGCTGGCCTCCGTTGTCCTGTGGGCGATTTGGCTGGATGGTTCCCCTGTCGTCAATCGGGAGCCACAAGCATGCACAATCTCACCGAAGAACATGTCGAATTAATCGCACAGATATTGATAGAAGAATTCGGCTGCGATTTGCACGGTGAACAACTAGCGGAGCACGTAGCGACGTTACTTGAAGATGTTGCGGGTTTTGAAATGATTTCCGATGACGTACTGACCCAAACCATCGATCAAATTCGGAGTGCGTACCATGTCGCCACAAGTTGTTAGTGAAAAAGAAAAACCGGTTGTCGTTGCCAAGAATCCGGCCAACGTTAAAAAAGCGGTTTCACTCGGTCGAGACATTCTCAAAAACAAACCCGACGCAACCAAAGCCGATGTTGCATTGGCGATGTTTGAGTTGTTGATCGACGAACCACGCGAAATCATCGCGCAAGCATTCGTCGACGGTGCAGGTCTCACGCCGAAAGGCGCCATGACATATTTCTATAACACCAAACGCAAACACGTCAAGGCATCGAAACAAAAACCGGTTGTGTAATGCCTCTGGTTGTTGGGTGGGGTGGCGAGTCAATTCGTGACCTGCCGGCCCCGTCGATTTTTCATTGCCGTGGACAGCTGCTTTAGAAATGCCATGTCGCGGTTCTTGGTGGCCGGTTGCCGCAAATCCATTGGGCCATCATTTGAGGTCTTAATGCGGTACTCCAGCCAGATCACGTGCTCGTTGCGCTGGTTGTCGTAATCCTCTTTGACCTTCTTCACGGTTGAGGAAGTTCTGTTAGGAAATCCTAACGTTTGATCGAGTATGTGTAGTAATTGGTTCCAGTTGGTCATGGCGTGCGATCTCCTGTGCTGGCGTATTTATCTCAAGCAGCAAGACGGCATCGATTACATATGATGGGTTAAGTGGGGTACGCAGGCATTAGCTGCATTGCGTGTTGTGCTTCGTATGCGATCAGTTGTGGACGGAATTTGCCTATGACATAACATCGACCGCAGCCAGCGGCATTACATGGGGGGGCTGCGTGCCAAGTAAGTCATCTCCAAAAAACACGATGCACCGCGAATGTGTGTTGCAGCAGGCGACATGGCATTCGTGATCACTCGTCGCGCGCAGCGCGTGATGTCGCTATACCAAATAATTAATTGCAGATGAGCTGGGCGTTGCGTTTGGTCTTGGTGTGCCCATGCCGGATCGAATACATCCGGTAATAGATCAGCGATCCAACGAATGCTGGATAATTAAAGTTGATGGGGAATATTGGTCATCGACAACGGCGCCATGTTGCGCCTATCGGCGAATGAATTGCACACCATCACTTCCCGTTGGTCATTCCGGTGTGCAATTCACGTGCGCTTGCCAAATTTTAAACACAGGTCGATTTATAATAGCCTTGGTCCTGGAACAATTTGCCTTGGTGTCGTCATGCGTCAAGTCCGCTTCCGCTTAGTCTGCCAGCAACCGGTTTTATGTAAATCGGCTAGTCCACTGGATCGTTCCTGATGGTGTTCCACGTTAACTAAGCCCGTGGCATCTTTGCATGGCATTACCCATGCTGACGTTACTGAGTGAAGGAGTGTGGGTACTGGGACCGTGGCCCGTTCTGCCGCTCGTTGTTACTTCTCACGCCTAACTGTTGGCTTTACTCGTCTTGCTGGTTATTACCCTAAAAAACAAAAATTGAAAAAGGAGCGAAATGGGGTAACGCGTATCGGTGACGATTGGCTGGAATACCATGTGTTGCGATCATCACCGTCAGTATTTATATCGATCCCCTTACTAGATTCCATTCGCAGATAGATTCAATTGGGGGTTATCGATGTGCGATGTTGTATTGAGTGTCGAATTGCATGGGCTTTGCCCAGTCATTACACTCAATTTTTCCAGTCAATTGCATTACTGTTACTGTCGGCCCTCAGCGGTCATCCTTATGGTCTAGCTGATGAGTGAATCCCAGTGCATGGCCAAAAGCTTCCGTTAGTCGGGAAGGACTAGCCGAGAAAAACGTATTCGGGTTAATCTGGAGGGCAGCTAGGGACAGTTGCTCCGTTCTCAGCGCTGGTGCGGCTTCCAAGCAATTCGAGAGGCCGATTTAATGGACTACATCAACCGACGCATCTGCATTAATGTCGAAAAAACCAAGATTACCCGACGCGTGCGTTCAATTAATGCGGACGTGTCCGCTTACTGCTTAGGCTACAAAAATGAACCTCGGTCCATGGCACGCCGAAGATTTTGAATCGCTGTCTTGGCATGACGTGCATGTTCATGGATTTCGTCTTGACTCATTCAATCCTGAAGAAGGTTCAGCTGACCTTATTCTTGACATAGATTTCATATTGAAATGGCAAGAGGCAGAAACTGGATTTTTATTTACGCTTTGTCCGGCCGAATTAAGATTTCACGAAGTATTCGGTTTGAAAATCGAATTGGACTATGCCACACCAACCGCGGGAATATGTCCATTCTCAATCAGCGGCATCAGTCGTGAATCACTGGAGTTTGCAGCAGGGGTTCGCTCATTTCATTGGTGTATTTCGTTCAATTGGCCTCGTGGCTCGTTAGAGTTTGATGCCCCTAAGTTTACGCAAACGCTTATGGGTAAGCCTATTATTCAGTCGGGGCAATGGCTTTTACCAGTACAACGCGCTGGGCATACGGTTTAGTAATGAGTTCAAGTTGGTTCGTCTCGCTCCCTCGGGCTGACAAAGCGATGTGAGTTTCGTTAGCCCTTTAACACGAATGTTAGGGCTCACCTTTGAATAAGGAGAAAGCTTTGAGTACTAATGCTAAAGAATGGTTAGAGTTTATTGAAAAAGTTGCGCACGAACAAGATTTTGAAATCGAGGGTTCGGGCACAAGTAGACGGCTTTACATTGACAGGTATCACGCGGTTGCGTTTGAGCTGAAAATTAATCGAGTTGGCTATTTGCAGGCGCAGCAGTGGGAGAGCGGCTCTTCAGAGGAGCACGAAGGTAAATACGGTCGCGCAGTATATTCAATACGCTCTTACAGTGATGTTGCCCAATTTTGTGCAATCTTGCTTGCCAGTAGCAGTTTGCGTGCGAAGCGTCGAGACGAGCCCTAACAAGTGCTCAATCAGACGGAAAAGGAAAATCCATGCCATTAAATATATTCATCGATAATTCGAACATCTGGTTGGTCGGACGCAAAGTGTGCTCAATCAAAGAACCCGGTCATGAAACTGCATTCAGAATTCACTTTTCTAAGCTATTCGATTTTGCTTGCGACAATCGTCCGGTTAGTTTTGCTTATGTTGGCGGTTCGGTTCCCCCCAACAACGATGATCTATGGAGGCGCTTACAAGCAATTGGCGCTACCGTTGAAACCCAAGAGCGAGCAGTTTCAGGCGGAGAAGTCGCAGTCGACGAGGCTATTCAGCTTCAAATGGCTAATCGCGTTTTAGATGTAGAGCCACCGCAAACGTTCGTTCTGTTAACCGGAGACGGGAGCGGCTATTCAGATGGTAAAGGTTTCATCAGACAGTTGGAGCGAGCACTGAAGCACGGATGGAAAATTGAAGTAGTGTCTTGGGATGAAGGTTGCAATCGTCACCTAAGAGCATTTGCCCAAGAGCATGGTACTTATCGCTCGCTTGAGCAAGCTTACAACCACGTCACGTTCATCAATAATGTCCGGTGGGCAAAGTAAATATTGCTAAGAATCATGTTCAGCGTGCGAGTGGCTCCGGTGCTGACTGACTTGCAATCGGCATCGGGTAATAAGAGTGACGAGATTGACTGGATTATTATTTTTAGATTCCAGTCCAATCTCAGGTTTCACGGATTACATGTCGACCGGGTTAGGAACCGATTCGATCTTGCGATCCCGTGTTGGCAATATCCCGCCCGGTACGGGTCGGTCAACGCCAGAGAAGAATGTATTGTCGATCTTATTATTATCTTCTTCGGTTCGCAGCCTTAAGCCCAGCGCATAGAACCGACCACCGTTGCGTTTCTCGACGGGATAACCGCGAGCGCGCAAATCGTTGGAGACACGGTCTTCGCCGATTTCACGATACCCTTTCTGTTCCAGCCATTCTGAATACGCGGCTTTGATATCCTGCAAGCTGATGCGGTCCTTCGGTGAGTCGACGCAGCAGTCTTCTAAGAACCGGGCAAAGCGGTCGTTGTCCTTCACATAAGTGCGGGTCGATTCGATGATGCACGCTGGCGGACTTAGCTTTTGTTCTTGATATGCGCGGCACCCCGTCAACGCCCAGTTCAAAATACCGGGTAGCTCTTTCTCCAGCACGTCCGTACGGAACTTCGGGTTGCGTTCTTCCAGTGGTAATTGGAAAGGAAACGTTACGAATAGAATGCGCCGAGCAATTGAATAGTCGCCGGTGATTCGAGGGGGATAATTGGTGGTTAAGATCGGTGTCGTCACCGGCTGAAAGGTAATGGGCGAACTATAAATCTTTCGCGCTTGAATCTTGCCGGAATCGACCAACGATTTAACCAACTCCTCATCGAGCAGAGCACCTTGCTTGCTTTCATTGATAATCGATAAGCGCACACCTTTCAGTTCGGCCAGGTAATACTCCTTATTGGATTTTGACTCCATCACCGTAGTAGCCGACGAGTTCATTGCGTAATCGCCGAGCAGCGACACCATCGTATCGACCAGTGTTGATTTGCTATTGGCGCCGTGACCGCAAAAGATGGTCAAAATCGATTTGTCGTCCGTGCCCAATAACGACTGGCCAAACAGACGTTGGATAAAAGCGATCTTACTTTGATCGCCCTCAAAGATGCGCAACAGGAATTTATCCCACTCCGGCGCCAGTGCGGCGGGATCGTAATCAGTGCCACAGCATTTGCTGATGTAGTACTGCGGTTGGTCCTTGATGAACTCACCGGTGCGCAGATTGAGGATACCGTTCTTGACGCCGATGAATTGTCCCTTGCTGTCGAAGTCGGTAAACGATTTGCTGACACCGGGTTGCGAACGAGCCAAGGTGTTCATCGCCGTGATGTGTGTGAGTGCTTGGCTTGCGGCATACCATTTGCGATTAGTTTCCATCCGTTTGCTGATTTTGCCGGCATCCTCGGGCTGCTCTTTGTGTTGTGCGACCAGTTGCGCGTATTCGTTATCGAGAGAGTCCAATACATCATCGATGGCACACACTTGGCTGCCGCCAATGTCAGGCTCCCAGCGCGCGCCATTCCAGCGATACCACTCTTTTAATTCGTGTATCCATTTATAGCGCTCGTTATGCAGACTGGCCCAGCGTTTGGCATTGCCGAGGTCAGTGTATTGAAATGAAGTTGGCAGTTTGGTGCGTGTATTATCGATGGCGAGCGTGATGATGTTGTCGCCAGTTTTTTCATTAGTTGACATGGTTGTATCTCCGGTTGGTTGTTTGGTTTTGTCCAGTTGAGTAATGCCAGTGGACGGTGTGGATTGATTGGAAGGGTTGTTGATGTCATCAAAGTTCATGATGATTGTTCCTATAAAAAGAAAAGTTGAATTGCTAGTTCGGGTTACGTTGTTAATGAATATGCAAGAGAGCGGCTATGGTGGTTTCATGGGCATTTCCTCCGGGCAATAAAAAAGGCGCTCAATGCGCCTTCTTGGGTTTTGAAAAATGTTTTCAGTTACATCACATCGGTAAACCAGATGGCGACGTTGTCGGCGCCGTACGTATGGCAGAGCTGATTGAATTGATCAGGAAATTTGAATTGGTAAATCATCATTGCGATGGTGAGAACTGCGTTGTAGTGACCACGGTTGTATTGGGCGGGAAAGTTCAGCTCATCATCAATCGTATTAATAATGTCGCCGTAGAACTCACTGTAATACCCGGTGTTGTAGAGGCGGGTTGCGAGCGCATAGACATCATTAATTATCTGGCGAGTGTCGATGTGCCATACGAGCGAAGCCAGTTCGCGGTCATAGTTCTGTTTTCTGGCGGTGATTGTAGGGCTTTTAGCGGGAGAATTTGTCATGGTTGTTTCCTTGAGTTAGTGAAAATAAAAAAGCACCCGAAGGTGCTTTTGTTAGAGTTGGTTGTCTGCTTCATTTCAGTAGAGCTTGCTCAATCAGGTTGAATTCACCTCCCGCGTCATCGCATAAAAGTTGGTAATCGTCGGGTCGCTGCTCTTTAATCAACGACAGTGTGTAAGCAGCGCATGCGCACCACAGGTCCTCGTACAATAATGGAACGCCTTTCTTTGTTTTCGTTTTAAGATTTTTGTCTATCAGGCATTGGTCGTACACGGCCTTCATATTTTTGCACAAGCGCTGAAATGCCGCTTCTTTCTTTCTCATTACTGATTCGAGTTGGATGATGTTGGTCATTTGAAAAACTCCCGATGGGTGATAAGTGCGAATTTTCTGTTGACGCCGACAGTCAGCGTGCACATGTCCTTTGCGACACCCGCCAATCCTGCAGGGTGCCATTCATTTAAATATTCGTATTCAGCCTTGTGTTCATTTTCCATTTTGATAAATGCAATTAGCAGAGATAGGTTCCACAGCGAAGCGTTGTAGCACCTATCCTGTTTGTATCTAAATTGTGGTGTTTTTAACATGGGGTAAGCTTCTGCCATCTCGTTGTAACTGGCGATGGTTGCTTCAATTAAGAGTTGTGTGGGTGTTGGTCGGTACATTTTTAATTCCTCATTTTGTGGGCAAAAAGAAGCCGACGAAATGTCGGCCTTTGGTTGGGTTTGCTTAACGATTAATTACCATCTATTTGATAAATCCATCCGGAAACTGGTCCCACGTCCTACCATCAAGCTCTCGCTCAGGCTTTTTATGGCTAGAGCCAACTTGCTTTAGGAAGAATGGAAGGCCATGCGCGACCGCGAAATCGCGAACCTGTCGAGCCCAATCAGGGTCAAGTGGCCGCGCACGTTCCGTTCCTGTCTCTGATCCGAGAACGACCCAATGCACATCCGCGTATTTCGACAAATCGATGGGGCCGAGCATCGGCTCTATCATCACAAAGCGATGACCTTGAATGCGAAGGAGATGCGGAAGTCGGCTATCTGCTAACTTTTGGTTTTCGACAGAAACACCACACGCTAAATAATTAGGAACACCACTCGGATAGCGGCTCATCATGAAATCGGCCATTCTCTCCGCGCGCTTGCTCCACAAAACATACTTGGTGGTGCCCCGCAATTTGCCGCTCGGTAGATTGTTATTCTTTTTCTCGCGTTGAACGGCGATTGCGTCAACCGTATCGAGAATACGATTGATGGTCGCATCGGAGACTTTGTCCCAGAAAAGGTCTCCGTGTTGAACGACACCAACAATTCCTTTCTTTGCACGCAGCTTGGCTGGGTCAAATCGCGACTCTATTTCCAGTGCAGAGCCCTCAGTGAGAGTGCTTGGAAGATTTCGAAGTCTGATTTGCCAAGGCATGATGCCGTCAAGCCACCAGCAATCACGACAGCCAGCGGAATATCGCTGACAGCCGACAATAGGATTCCAATCAGAGGTGAGAATGTCACCGGGGTTATTTTTAGCCATTTCAATTACTCCTAGATTTCGGACAATAAAAAGCCGCACTAAGCGGATTTGGTTTGAGATTGGTTGGAAAGAAATTTCTGAACGGCACGGAAGTCGACCATGAGCGGCGCGAGTCATCGGTGACTGTCAGGGTGGAAATCATCAGATTTAAAGAGCCGAACGGTGCGGTGACCGTATGGGCTGAACTCTACGGAAGGTGCTAGTCTTAACAGATAGGCTGTGATTCGTATGTCATTAAACTGTTAAGAGTTTAAGTATGGGTATATCGTTGTTTTATAAGCACCAAGATCCGATTTACGACGGAAATTACGAGCTGTCTGGATACTATTGGTGGTACAAATTCTTGGGGTTGAGCTGGTATAACGAGATTGGACCGACGCACTTTCTGTACGAGGACTTCGGTGACGTGAATGTGCCGTTCGAGGATTGGTGGTGGGCGCACACCGAGCTATTTGAGCCAGTGCGGCACTCACCGATGCTACAACTAGAAACGGTTGACGACTTTAGTGCGTCCATTAAGCGAGGCGAGATAGTTATCTCATTCCGTAAAGGTGCTTCACAGAACCAAATACTCGGTGAGATGCCAATGTGGTTGTTGGAATTGGGCATTCGCAAGGAGGCGCCAGGTAGAAGAAAACACCGCGATGAGCAATTGGATGCCAAATACGAGTTCCATCAGCGGCCAAACGTCAATGCGTTGAAGATTATGTACAGCTGCTATGTCCACAAGCGAGATAACCCAGCCGCTACCGCCTATCAAATTGCAGAAGCTGTCGGGATTTTGGGGGGCAATAAAATACAGTTGAAAGACACTAGGCTTAAAAAGAAGGACACCAAATACGAGATGGCTGATAAGAAGAATAGAGTTGGCGCGATTGTCTCTCGCTATCTGCAAAAAGCGGACGACGTGATTAAGGGCGTTGAAGCTGGCGCGTTCCCGCTCTACCGTTCTGCTGAACAAAAGAGAGCCTCCAAGGAAGCCAAGCGGTTAAGAGAATTGAAGCGGAGTCGCTCCCTATCTACAGATTAAAGAACCTCCGAATCATGGGGATTGATGGATTGCTTCATAGATGGATGAGCCGGCTGACTGGGGGATAGTTATTTTGCGAAAACTGAGCCATCTGAGCAATTTCCGCCACATTCGATAGGCGCCATCTCCGTACATGGAATTGCCTGTTGCCTTACGAAGGAATATCAGGGACGGTGGGACTCATTCGTAACATGTAGTGCGAATGTTCGTAAGGGTTCCGCCATGAGTATTTTCAAGAGAAACGGAGAGGGTAATTTTTATATACAGTTTAATTTCAACGGCAAGACGTACGTTAAATCGTCGAAGACAGCCAATAAAAAAGTGGCTGAGAAAATGGAGCGTGATTGGAAAGCAGAAATTCATGCGCAACAAGAATTAGGCGAACGTCAGCGAATTACATTGAAGGATGCACTGGACGGTCATTTAAAAAGCAAGGTCGGTACGAAAGGGTATCAATATGCGAAAGGCAATATCAGCGTATTGAATCAGAAATTTCCGACCGATTTATATTTGGATGAAATTCGCGATTGGCACCTGACACGGTTTAAGTCGCACCGTGAGCAGGAGAAATGTGCAGCGCAAACTATCAAGCATAACTTCCAAGCAATTCGTAACGCGTGGACATGGGCCAAAGACAATGGCTATCTGATAAAGCCGTTGGAATATCCCAAGATGAAATTGGCGAAGCATCGGTTGCGCTACCTGTCGCTCGATGAGGAGAAGCGGTTGTTGGAAGCGCTGGACCCAAAACTGGAGTTTAAATTTCGTCCCAAGTACGAAGATCGTCCTGATGATGAAAACAAGCATCGCCAAGATAATTATGACCTCGTTGTATTGTTATTGGATACCGGCGCACGATACAGCGAGATCGCCAATATCACGTGGGACCGCATCGATCTCGATCAACGAGTAATTCAGCTATGGCGCCCCAAGGTTCGTAACGAATCGATCATTTACATGACTGGCCGGGTGTTTGACATATTAAGTCGTCGAAAAGATCAGGCTGTTGGTCAGAATGTATTTACTAATGACAAGGGCGCGGCGCGTGGATATAGCGCGAAAGGGATATTTGCTGCGTTTGACCGCGCCGGTCTGAAAGACTTTCGAATCCATGACCTTCGACATACATGCGCAAGTCGGTTAGTACAAAACGGGCTGAGTCTGTATGAAACGGCGCAGATGCTAGGTCATGTCGATGTTCAGACCACCCAGCGGTATGCACATCTTGAGAACCGCGAGATTGGTCAGCGGGCCAGGGATATTATGGAGAGGTTGAGCGGTAGAGGTATGTAGTCGGCTAATTGGATGTTTCAATAAAACTGCGCTGCCTTAGATAGCATCAACCTATGTATACCGGTAGTTATCAATTTTTTGAAGTTCGCAAAAGAGTCGATCAGCCAAGCTGATTATTGATTCACGGCGATCGTTGATCAAAATAACATCAGCTCCACTTTTTTGGGGGCAAATTGTAGAGTGGTATTCGATTTCTTGGTCTGTACGTGCACTTCGCGATGCGTCAAGTTCGGAGTTTTCCAGTAGCTTTACACGATATGCTTCCCAGTCTGATGGGAGGATTAGGGTGGACACTGCTTTAGGAAAGTGCTGCTTAAAGGACTGATGATCTTTTGCGTGTATTTCTTTGATTGCTATTGCACCTAAGTTTTTGCCACCAAAATCTTCCACCGCCATGCCATACAGATTCCCCAAAACCTCGTCGACTTGGACAAAAAAGTGTGCGTCTCTGAGGTTGTTGAAGTCGTCATTCGACAGGTATCCAAATTGCTCGGGTTGGTCTGAGGATCTTTTGGGCCGCGTCGTATATGTTTTGGGCCTATAAAAACCCTTGCCAATGGTTAAAAAGTGATCAATCAGCGTTGTTTTGCCGATGCCTGATGGGCCACCGATCATTATAAATTTTACTTGGCTAAGCATTAGATACACCATAAGCATAAGGACAAGTACGGTACGAAAATTCATATTAAAATGGAATATACGATATTTTTTTATTACCCGCCGGTGGACTAAATGGACTGCGATAACAAAAACTTGAGGATAGTACTGCTGCAATCGGGTGGACGAGATTCTGCAATTGCAGCAGCGAATTTGCTAGAGAAGGGTCATGAGGTTTTAGCTGTTACTTTTGCCGCAAATGCGAGGCAAATGGGGGAGCTTCCCAGGGGGCGGGCTCGCGAGATCGCAAGCCGCTACGATAAGTACTCGTGGCAAATGATAGAGTTTGGTGGCTGGGATCGCCCATTTAAACAGGCTATTGTCGACAAGTTTGGCGAGTTGCCAAAGTCGTGTCTAGCTTGTGCACTGTCTAAAATGACAGCTGCTTTGCGTATCGCACAGTCCATAGGTTCTAACGCTCTCGCGATGGGGTATACGGAATATCAAAATCATTGGGCCGAGCAGACACCGGTCGCTATTGCCACTCAACGTTCAAATTTAGAGGCACGAGGTTACAGTTTTCTATTGCCGGCTCAATCAGTCGACTCGAAAGCCTCTGCCATCGAAATTCTTGCGTCATCTGGTCTGACTTCGCATGCTCTAGAAAACCCTTGCTGTATTTCACAGTTTGGTACGCAGCCAATGGGCGCCGATTTGATTGTCGATATCGTTAATTTTTCGTTCGCTTACTTCGATAAGGCTTTAGCCGTGCCAATTGAGGTTGTGGACTCTTTGGGTGGGGGTGCCATATGCCCCTAACTCTCCAAATCTCCATTTACATGGCATCAATAGCGGCTATGTTGACCTTCATGAAGATGATTTCAGGACTCACGGGCTCACAAATGGTGAGAGTGGGGATTTTAAGTACGGCAACTATCAGCGCCGTTTTTGTTTTTGTTGCCGGCTTGGTTAAAGTGGTTCTGAGCTTTAAGTTTATTCAAGGTTTAATTTTTCCATATCTGGATTGCGCCAAAGTAATTTCAACTTTGTTCTTCCTTCTTTGGATGGCCCTTGTATTGTATTTTTTTGGGTTGGGAGTAATTGTTCGGCTTTATGTTAGGTCGCTGCGATTCAAAGATTGGGGAACGATAAAAAATCTTAGAGCATTGCCTCCAGTAAGTTGGATTAGGCAAAGAAAAAGAGCGAAATCGGGTGATTTGCGGGATTATGAAACTTATCCGGTGGCTGCATCGGGGGCGAGGAAACCCAAAATATTGACGGCCGCAGATCCCTGGGAGTTGCGTAAGGAAATAATTCACTATATCTCTGAGATAACCCAAAGCACAGCCGAAGAAATAAACTACGTTTGCTGTAATGTTTCTCCAGCCAATATTTGGCAATGCATTAAAGCTGAACTAAACGATCAGTTAGTTCAATCCTTGAAGCAGCGGCTAGTGTTTGTTGACGCTTATACGACGACCTTTGGTTTCGAGGACGAAATATTGTCAGAGCGAGTCCGTCAGATGCGAAACCATGAAAAGGTAGACGTGGTTGATTGTTATTCTTCCGCTGGTGTTCATAGTGGGACTGCTGCAGCTTTTAAAATTCTAAAGAAAAAGGCTGAAGCGGAGCAGAGGACCAGAAGGCCGTGTACTGTTATTTATGACTCTTTATCCGTATTGGCAATTTCGGAGACTGATAATGAGGTTTCGGAGTTTGTTATTCATCTGACGGCTGCTGAGCTGACGTATGACATGCAAACAATTTTTTTAGAGGCCGATGTTGAGAATAGAAAAAGTCCTGTTCTGGACGTTATGAGAGCGTGCTGCGGTTCTCCCACGACGGTGGCGTCGAAATGAAAATTAATGATTTTTTGTATGGCGAGTACGAGTTTCCGGATTGGATCGTGCCGCTTATACATACACCTGCGATTCAGAGGTTGAGGTGGGTAGCACTTTCTAACGTGCCGTCATTAAGTTACCCAATGGTTTCTGGGGTCAGTCGATATGCCCACTCATTGGGTGTTTGCATCCTGGCAGCGAAGATATCCAAACAGCTTTGCCTGAGCGAGAAGGCGGCAAGAGAGCTCCAGTGCTCAGCGTTGCTTCATGATGCGGGCATGCCTCCATTGGGCCATCTTACGGAGGAGGCTTTAAGCGATATAGGCGTTGAATTTGATCACGAGCTGAGCTTGAATAGTATTTTAATGGGCCAGGGGCGTCGATTTGAAGTTATGCCAGATGGTAAGAAAATAGGAGTAACGGAAGCTTTTCAAAAGGCGGGTGTAGAAGCGGTTCATGTCTTCGAGAATATTAAAGGTACTGGTGTTAATGGGAGCCTTTTAGCCTCAAAAGTGGATTTAGACAATATTGACAACATCGTCAGACTCCACAAGCTTATTTTTGGTTTGGAGGGGGGGTACGATCCGGCATGTATTGCCTATGACTATTTTGGGGCAAAGCGCGATGCACGAGAAAGCGCTCTTGACCAGTGGAAAAAAACTAGGATCGAGTTGTATACCAAGTTGATGTTTTCGGTCCCAGATCTGGCGCAGAAGGCCACAATCAAGCGACTTATGAAGAGCTATTTTTCTCATGAGTTCGCTAGTAGGGATAAGGAATTAGTTATCGATGAAGTGAGATTTTTGAATGACTCACAATTCATGATAAAAGTTTTAGATGTGGCTCGATGCTTAAAAAATCCGGTCTCATATCATTCAGGTGATATGGATAGAGTAGTTAGTTATGGCTGGGTGGACTCTGTGGAAAAAGATAAATTGAAGTTGGTTAAAGTTGCTTTAGGAGAAACAACTCCTGACTATTATGTCGATTACATTCCCGATAAACGATTCAAATATACTGATGGGCATGCGCAACCAAAGGATGGAGCATTGGTTGCTTTATTTAGTACGGAAAAAAAGGATGGCGTTAAAGATAGAGCTTTGATTCAACTTCTTACGGACCAACTTCCGAATTGGCGAATGGGCTTCTTGCCAAGCGCAGATCAAGAAGAAAACTTTCAGCTCGGGCTCGTATAGTCCTGTGGCGGAAATAATTGATCCAATAGTTATAAATGATAATGATCCGAGCCCAACGGAGAGTACGCTATTACACCCATATCCCGGTTCAATGCCGGCGTTTCTCGCATCAAGGCTGATTGAAAGGTATTCAAACTCTGGCGATATGATTTTTGATCCGTTTTGCGGATCTGGTGTTGTATTGGTTGAATCTATAAAACAAGGGCGAAATGCTACAGGCATGGACTTGCTGGAGATTCCTCTGTTCATAGCAAAGACCGCCACATCGATGCCAAATGCAAGTGATATTCGCGACTGCTGGATGCGAGTGAAGCATGCTGCTCTCAATGATGTGTCGATATTTTCTAGCTTAAAAAGCCCGGGGCTTCCTGGTGTGTGTGTCCAGGAGCTAAGCAATTGGTTTCATGCCGAGACACTCGCCGAAATTTTGGCTATTCGAAATCATGTTGGCCTTTCCAGCAAATCTAAGTCTGAAGTTGTTATTGCTTTGGTTCTAGGTGGAGCTCTACTGTCTCTTTCAAAAAGAGTTAGTCGTGGCGTTTTACATTGGGGTTGGATAGCCGATAATGTGCTTCCCGGGAAGCTCGATCTCTATGTTGTCAATGTATTCCAGGAGATGGATTGGCGGATTAACCGCCTAGTTTCTTTTATGGATGCAACAGGCACTGAGGATTTAATTTCGCGAAATACGTGCATCATTAAAAGGGTTGATTGGACGTCTGAGCGTGAGAGCGAAATCGAAGTTTGTGATTTATTGCTTACCTCACCACCGTACCCATACTCTATAGATTACACATTGGCTCTTAGATTGAGTCACTATTTGTATGGAATCGATTTTAATGAGATGCGGGCATCGGAAATCGGCGCGAGATATAAGCGAAAAAGAAAAGCGAGAAGGGATGATTATCTTTTTGAAATAAGAAAAGCGCTACATGGCGCAAGTAAAGCAGTTCGCGATGATGGGCTTGCAGCTTTTGTTCTTCCTCATCCAGATGACTATCCAGCAGCCTTAAATCTTTCTGAAGGCGAGTGGATGAATTATATAAACGATAGTCTTTCTGGAAGTTGGCAGGTTGAAGAGTTTGGTGTGAGGGATTGTTTGCAGCGTAGAGTGGTGCACTCAACTTTGGCGAACAGGCGCGAGTTGGTCCTGGTTTGCCGCAAAAGTAATTCAAAATGAAAATAATTAATTATCCAGCCATGGCTAGCTTGCCATCAGTTAATGCCGTGGAGAGGTTTGTGTCAGAGGTGGGTATGCCCAAAGGGCTTATTCTCGACCCGTATTGCGGAACGGCTCGGCTCCTATTGCCGTTCCGCAAATTATCATACGATGTGGCTGGTGTTGATTGTTCGCCTTTGGCGTTGCTGGCGGCTCGAGTATCGCATCAGCAAATTAATTTGGATATGTTGTTGGCCCGGCGTAACCAGATCGTTGAAGAGGCCAAAAAATCAAAGATAAAACCAAGCATGGGGGATTCGGAAGGTTTTTGGTTTGAGCGTAAGTCGTACGTTGAAATTGTTAAACTGTTGGAGGCTATAGAGAGCTGCGAGCTGCCATCGAATGCTCGTCGAGTGTTTTGGTTGTCCCTGGCTGATTGTATTAGAAAGGTGTCATATTTAAGAGAAAATGAATACAAATTGCATCGCATGAAAGCAGATCTGCGAGCTGACTGGTGTCCGAGCGCAATTGATGTCTTTACTCAGGTATCAGCGCAAATTATTGAGAGGCTGGCGATCCTGGCTCAGTTCAGAGCAAATGGGAAATATCGGTTTTTTCTTGGTGATATTAGTGAGAAAAATGTTGCAGCGCGCATAGGTAAATCGGTTGCCGCAATAGTTACATCTCCGCCGTATGGCGATTCGCGCTCCACAGTGGGATATGGACAGTTTGCTCGGATTCCTCTGATGATTTTGAAGCGAAGCGCTTTTTTTGCAGCTGAGTTTCCTATCGACTACACATACGATTTAGATTCGTCCTGCCTTGGTGGGACTCGGTGTAAAGCTGCCCCGCCAGAGCACATCACATCTTTTGCTAAGGGATTACCTGGTGGTATGGGGCGTTTTGTCGCTGATTATTTTTCTAGGCTCAATGTTTTGGATTCACTTTTGCAAAGCAAAGGGCTTATGTGTTTTGTTTTGGCTGATCGAATCCATGATGGCGCCAAGTTTCCTCTAGTTGATCTGACTAGTGAGTTTATGGCCCGGTTGGGGTACAAAAATCCATTGCGTATGGAGAGGCAGTTATCACTCAAAAGATTGCCGCGAAGTATGAGGTATCGCTACCAAGATACTTACAAGGGGCATGAGGCGATGAATTACGAGACTGTACTAGGTTTCGTGAAGGCATCTTAGCGTATTAATCTCCTAAATATCATTTGTTGCCTGTCATCTCTTACTAAAATCCGTACGATGCTATACAGCCTGTAATTTCGCGCGTTGCAAAGCATGCGGATTCCGCAGGAGTCCGTTGTTCCATGAATTCCAAAAGCGAGGACTAGAAGATAATTGTGGTACGACTAGCTAAAAGTAACTAACTACTCGCTGTAAAAGCCGCGTCATTAGTGGAGATGGTGGGCCTGGACAGACTTGAACTGTCGACCTGCCGATTATGAGTCGGATGCTCTAACCAACTGAGCTACAGGCCCGCTAAAGCGGATAAAACAAGTATAACAACACGGGCCATCGGATTATGAGTCGCGTGCTCTAACCAACTGAGCTAAAGGCCCGAAAGCAAACGCGGCGCATTATAGAGCGCCGCGTTGGTGTGACAAAACTACTATTACTCGTCGAGAAAGCTGCGCAAATGATCGGAGCGTGAAGGATGGCGCAATTTGCGCAATGCCTTCGCTTCGATCTGACGAATACGTTCGCGCGTTACATCGAATTGTTTGCCGACTTCTTCTAGGGTGTGATCGGTATTCATATCGATGCCGAAGCGCATACGTAATACTTTTGCTTCGCGCGCCGTCAGCCCTGCGAGCACTTGACGGGTGGCTTCGCGCAAACCTTCGCCGGTGGCGGCGTCGATCGGCGATGCGATTGTCGTGTCTTCGATGAAATCGCCCAAGTGCGAATCTTCGTCGTCGCCGATCGGTGTTTCCATCGAGATCGGTTCTTTCGCGATCTTCAGCACTTTGCGTACTTTATCTTCCGG
>Ga0070666_10000257_pt1 | contig 35224 bp, 29 predicted proteins | sample KBSS23metaG_FD_64677 | JGI IMG/M metagenome (GOLD analysis project Ga0070666, IMG submission 64677) | Switchgrass rhizosphere microbial communities from Kellogg Biological Station, Michigan, USA - KBS S2-3 metaG | ecosystem: Host-associated > Plants > Roots > Rhizosphere > Soil ... | reverse complement strand
ATCGCCAACGCCTACGTCCAGAACCAGCGGGATCTTCCGGCCTATCGCGCGGCGATGGAAGCGGGCGGTCCCGCGACGATGCGGGGCTTCCGCCTCTCGCCCGACGATCGCCTGCGGCGCGTCGTCATCCAGAACCTGCTCTGCCACGGCGTGATCGTCAAGCGCGAGATCGAGGAGCAGTTCGGCGTGGCGTTCGACGAGACGTTCGGCGACGCCCTCGGGAAGCTCGAGGCCTGCCGGGAAGACGGGCTGGTGGAGATCACCGATCGCGAAATCCGCGCGACCTCGCTCGGCCGGATCTTCCTGCGGAATCTCGCGATGCCGTTCGACGCATACCTCGCGGCGGCCTCCGAGAAGCCGATGTTCTCGCGCACTCTTTGATCCGCCGTCGCGTTCCGCGTCCGGCGCTCCGCGCGATGGCGAGAGGGCTGTGCCCTCACGCGCCATGACCGATCGCGCCGTCCTCTTCCTGCAGCTCGGCGGGCCCGAAACGCTCGCCGACGTCCGCGGCTTTCTGTACCGGCTCTTCGCGGATCCGGAAGTGATCCGGGTGCGCTCGGGGATCCTCCGCCGCCTCATCGCGGCGACGATCGCGGGCACGCGCGCGGGAACCTCGAAGAAAATGTACGCCGCGATCGGCGGCGGATCGCCGATCCGCCGGCTCACGGACGAGCAGTCGGCGGGGGTCGAGGCCCTCCTTCGGGACGAAGGGAAAGAGGCCCATGTCCGGACCGCGATGACCTGCTCGCGCCCGCTCGTCGAGGACGTCGTCCGGGAGCTCGCGGCGGGGGGCTGCCGGCGCTTTCTCGCCTTCCCGCTCTATCCCCAGTATTCGCTCACCACCACGAAGGGCGCGCTCGACCGGGCGCGGGCGGCGGTCCGGCGATTCGCGCCCGGGGCGTCGCTCATGGAGTCCGGCTCGTTTCCCGCGGACCCGGGGTTCATCGCCGCCCACGTGGATCTCATCCGGGCCGAGCTCGCGAAGTTCCCCGATCCTTCTCCCGGCGCGACAATCGTGCTCCTCTCCGCGCATTCGATCCCGAAGAAGCTCGTGACGGAGGAGAACGACCCGTACGAAAAGGAAATCGGCGAGACCGCGGCGGCGATCCGGGCGGCCCTCGAGCCCGACCGGCGGGTGCGGCTCGCCTATCAGTCGAAGCTCGGCCCGGTCGAATGGCTCGGGCCCCAGACGATCGACGTGCTCGAAGACCTGGGACGACGCGGGGAGAAGCAGGTTCTCGTCGTTCCGATCGCCTTCGTCACCGACCACATCGAGACGCTCTTCGAAATCGATCAGCTCTTCGCCCGCGCCGCGGCGGCCGCGGGGATCGAACACTTCCGCCGTACTCCCGGGCTGAACGGTCATCCCCTCTTCCTCCGGGCGCTCGCGGGGATGCTGGCGGCGCGGGGCGAATTCTTCCGATGACGGCGGTCGAGACGGTCGTCATCGGGGGCGGGCTTTCGGGCCTCGTTCACGCGCACGCGCTGGCGAAATCGGGTTCGAACGTCGTCCTCCTCGAGCGGGGGGCGGAGCCGGGAGGCGTCGTCCGGACCGTCATCCAGGAGGGCTATCTCCTCGAGCTGGGGCCGAACACCGTTCGACCCACGCCCGCGCTGCTCGCCCTCGCGCGGGAGGTCGGCGTCGCCGGAGATATGCGCTTTTCCGATCCCCGGCTGCCGCGGTTCGTCGAGCTCGACGGGCGCCTCCGCCGCCTCCCGTTGGGGGTTCTTTCGCCCGCCGTCCTTCTGCGGGCGGCCGCCGAGCCGTTCGTGCGGCGTCGCGGGGAGGGGGACGAGGAGAGCGCGTTCGACTTCGTGGCGCGTCGGTTCGGGCGGGCGATCGCGGAGAGGCTCCTGGAGCCGTTCGTCTCGGGAATCTACGCGGGCGACGCGCACCGGCTCTCGGCGGCGGCGGCCTTTCCGAAGATCGTCGCTTTCGAGCGGGAGCACGGGAGCGTTCTGCGCGGGCTTCTCGCCTCCCGTCGCGGCAAGGAAAAATCCGCCGAGCCACGTCCGAAGGGATTGATGTCCTTTCAGGAAGGGCTCGGCACGCTGCCGCGCGCTCTCGCGTCGGCGCTGGGAGAGCGGTTCCGCGCCGGCGTCGAGGTCGAGCGGATCGAGCCCGGGCCCGGCGGGTGGCGCGTGTTTTCTTCCGTCGGAGACATGTCCGCGCGGAACGTGGTGCTGGCCGCTTCGGCGGGGACCGCCGCGAAAATCGTCGCGCCGGCGGCGTCCGAAGCGGCCCGCGCGCTCGCGGCCGTGCCCGCGCCAGAGGTCTGCGTGGCGCACTGCGCCTGGCCCGCCGCCGCGTTTTCCCGTCCGCCCTTCGGTTTCGGGCATCTCCTGGCGCCTCGCCCGGGCGAGCCGGTGCTCGGCGCGGTCTGGAGCTCGGCCCTTTTTCCAGGGCGGGCCCCCGCCGGGCAGGTCCTTCTCACCTTCTTTCTCGGCGGAAGGAGAAACCCCGCCGCGGCGCGCCTCGACGATGGGGCCGTCACGGCGGCCGTCCACGAGGATGCGCGCCGGGCGCTCGGAGCCACCGAGCCGCCGCGGCTCCTGCGCGCGACCCGGTATGCCGCCGCCATTCCGCAATACGAAGCGGGCCACGCGGCGCGCATCGCCGCTCTCGAGGAGGCGGAAGCGCGCCTGCCCGGCCTGCATTTCCTCGGCAACTATCGCGGCGGGATCTCCGTCGGGGACGTCGTCGAGAATGCGATAATCTCGAGAAAATGACCGACGAACTTTCCCGGCTCCTCCCCGAGCCGTGGCGCGTCAAGGTCGTGGAGCCAATCCAACTCCTCGATCGGCGGGCGAGGGAGAAGCATCTCAAGAAGGCCGGCTACAACCTCTTCGCTCTCCCCTCCGAAGCCGTCTTCATCGACCTGCTGACCGACTCCGGAACCTCCGCCATGTCGGACGAGCAGTGGGCGGCGATGATGCGGGGCGACGAGTCGTATGCAGGAAGCCGGAATTTCTTCACCTTCGAGTCGACGGTGCGCGAGATCTTCGGCTTCCCTCATGTGATCCCGACGCACCAGGGCCGCGTCGCGGAGAACCTCCTCTTCTCGACGGTCGTCAAGCCCGGCCAGATCGTTCCCGGCAACACCCATTTCGACACCACCCGCGCCAACATCGAAGCCAACGGCGGGGTGCCGGTCGATCTCCCGATCCCCGAGTCGAAGGACCTGGATTCGGACCACCCTTTCAAGGGGAACATGGATACCGCTCGGCTGGGCGACCTCCTCCAGAAGAATCTCGGCAAGGTCCCGATGGTGATGCTCACGATGACGAACAACTCGGGGGGCGGGCAGCCCGTTTCGCTCGAGAACGTCCGGGCGGTCAAGGCCGTCTGCGAGAAATACGACGTCCCGTTGATCATCGACGCGTGCCGCTTTGCCGAGAACGCCTTCTTCATCCGCGAGCGGGAGGCCGCCTGCCGGAACTGGTCCGTGATCTCGATCGTTCGCGAAGTCTTCACGTTCGCGGACGGCTGCACGATGAGCGCGAAGAAGGACGGGCTCGCCAACATCGGGGGGTTCCTCGCGCTTCGCCACGACGACTGGGTGCAGAACCTGAAGAACAAGCTCATCCTGATCGAAGGATTCCCCACTTACGGAGGTCTCGCCGGGCGCGACCTCGAGGTCGTCGCGCGGGGGCTGCGCGAGGTGCTCGACGAGCGCTACCTGGAGTTCCGGATCCGGCAGGTGCGGCGCCTCGGGGAGCGGCTGACGGCGGCGGGGGTCCCGATCGTGAAGCCGGTCGGAGGCCACGCGGTGTACCTGGACGCGCGGCGGTTCCTTCCCGACGTTCCTCCGGCGCAATACCCGGCCCAGGCGCTCTCCGTGGCGCTCTATCGCGAAGGCGGCGTTCGCACGGTCGAGATCGGCGGCGTGATGTTCGGCCGCCGCGACGCCAGAACGGGGAAGGAAGTCGCTCCGGAGCTCGAGCTCGTTCGCCTGGCGATTCCCCGGCGCGTCTATTCGAATACCCATCTCGACTACGTGGCTTCTGTCGTTGGGGAATGTTTCCGGACCCGGGAGACGATCCGCGGCGTGCGGATCGTGAAGCAGGCCCCCTACCTCCGGCACTTCACCGCCGAGTTCGAATCCGTCGACGCGTGAGCCGGCGTGCGGGGGCGTCCGTGGCGTCCCGGGGCGGGCGGTTTTCGGTATTCCGCCGATGATCCGGGTTAATATTCCCGCCGGGTGAAGAGCGCGTGATCACCGGATTCAACACCGACATCAAGCACGGAAGCCGGGTCTTTCACGTGCAGACGGAAGACAAGGGAGCGGACAACCCCTTCGTGGAGTCGCTCGTGTATGTCGGCGGCGAAATCGTCGCTTCCAAGAAGACCCCCTACGGAGAGGCGCTCAAGAGCGGGGACAACGCCGCGGGCGTCCAGGAAATGATGGAGCTCCAGCACCGGAAGATGATCGCGGCGGTGCAGCGTGGCCGATTCGACACCGCGTCCGAGCCCGCTGCCCGGGCGGGGAAGGACGAGTCTTTCGAGAGGCCGCTCCCGAAAGCGGAGCCGGCGGAAGGCGACATCCCCCCGGGGGCGGTCGTCGTCGACCGGACGGCGAAGGGCGACGAAAAGACGCTGGACCAGGTGATCCTCGAGTACCTGGCCTCGGAAGTTTCGCAGGAGCACCTGGACCTGACCCTGTATTCCTCGCCGGAGTTTCATCTCGGGGAGACCGTCGAGATCCGGGTGAAAGCCGAGACGTCGCTGTCTCGGCGGCCCATCATCGGCGCGGCGATCGTGGTGAAGGTCATCTCGACGGTCGACAAGCCCGTCGTCGTGTATCAGGGGAAGACCACGTCGGACGGTTCCTGCACCGCCCATTGCAAGCTGCCGGACTATTCGCAGGGGAACGCGGCGCTCATCATCCAGGCCACGTCCGAGACCGGAAGCAACGAAATCAAGTACCTCGTGCGGCGGCGCGCGTGACGACCACCGCGACGATTCGCGTTTCTGTCAACGGAGAATCGCGCTCCCTGGCGCCGGAAACCGCGATCGCGGAGCTCCTGCGTGCCCTCGGCGTCTCGACCCCCCGCGTCGCGGTCGAATACAACCTTGAAATTCTCCCGAAGGCGCTGTACGACGAAACGCGCCTGAAGGAGGGAGATATGGTCGAAGTCGTCACGTTTGTCGGAGGCGGCTGACAGCCGAGCGCAAGCGCGGATCATCCATCGAGCGATACGGGCGCGGGGAACCCGCGCCCCCCTCCAACGTACATGATCGAGTACGCCTCCGGGTGGCGCGGGCTCCTCGCCTCCCGTCTGGCTCGCGGCTGACTGCGCCTCGTGGTGGTCGCCAACGGAAATAGCGCGAGAGATCAGCGCAGGTGAGGGAGCGCTGGAGCGGATCATCCATCGAGCGATACGGCCGGGGTATCCCCCTCTCCCCGCGGGAGAGGGACGGGGTGAGGGAACCGGGCATCGTCGTCCACGATTTCGACCGACGTGACGAGTTCGTCTCGCCCGGGGACGGGTCCTCCGGAATTCAGCGTCCCTTCACCTCGTCCAGGATGTCGCCTTGAATCGTGTATTGTTCCTGGCGGACCGCCGCAAGGCCGCCCTCTTTCGATGAGCGGTTGACCTCGATCGTGAACGAAACGGGAAGAAGGAATTTTGGTGAGGCGTCAGGGAATCGAACCCTGAACCTAGAGATTAAGAGTCTCTTGCTCTGCCAATTGAGCTAACGCCTCAACGGAGCCGGAGGATACGGGAATCGCCGGGCCGGTGCAAGAGCGCCCGGGGCCTGCAGGCTCGCGATGGCATCGTCGTTGCTCCATCTCCTGCTCGGAGGTCTCTGCCATGAAGATTCGGAATTACCTTGCCATCTCGATCGCCGCCGTTCTTTTCGGCGCGCTGGCCGGCATTGGCTGCAACAACAACGACCACGGAACGACGCCCACGGGGGGGTCGCTCGCGCAGGTCGAGCTCGGCGCCCCCAGCGGAACGGTTCACTCGGGATCGTCATTCAACATCGACGTGAAGGCACGGAACCTCGGATTCTCGGTGCTCCACAACGCGGTCGTCCACGTCGTCCTGCCTCCGCCTCTCGTCGTGGAGTCGGCGGAGGTCACGGCCGGCGGCGGGACGGCGACCGTCAGCAACGGGGTCAACGGGGGAGTCGTGGATTACGCCTTCGGGACGATCGACAAGAACTCGCAGTCCACGGGAACGATTCACGCGCACGGCACGCTCGCTTCGGGGTCGAACAACGTGAGCGCGAAGGTCACCGCCCAGCTGACCTCCGACGAAGTGCACGCGGGGGACGCCGTGGCCGACGTGACGATCGTCATCCAGCAGTAGTGCCCCGGCCGGCGCGATGAGCCCGTTCCGCGGCGGCGGACGGGCTCTTCGTTTATCCTGATGTCGCCGGCGAGAATGGCGGAACGGCAGACGCGCAAGCCTTAGGAGCTTGTGTCCGAAAGGGCGTGAGGGTTCGAATCCCTCTTCTCGCACCACCCGATTCCGCTCGCCCGGAGCCCCTCGCCGAAAAGGGGTCTACAATAGGGTTTCGGGCTTCGGCCTGCCTGCCTGGCCAGGGGGTGCACAAATGAACGGCGACTGCGAACGGTGTCACGAATCCCACTCTCTTTTTTCGATGGGAGGGCGGCATTACTGCGTCACCTGTTATTCCGACCGGCGACGCCGGTTGACGGCGAGCTACCGCGGGCCGGAGCGCCGGTATCCCGCGACGCCGAATCCGGCGCGATGGTCCCGGCGATGGGACGACATCCCCGAAATCTGACGGCCGCACCCCGTTCGTCCCCGGCTCTGGCATAATCGCGTCGAGGGAATTTCACCATGAAGATTCCGCGTTTCCGGGCGCTTCCGGCGCTCTTCCTGTTTGTCTCCGCGCCGCTCGTCGCCGCGCCGACGCCGTCGGAGTCGGATGTCGCCGCGCTCTGGGCGGATCTCGGCGCGGTCTACTCGGACCTGCACCGCCACCCCGAGCTCTCTCTCCACGAGACGCGCACGGCCGGAGTTCTCGCCGCGCGCCTCCGGCGTCTCGGCTTCGACGTGACGGAGAGAGTCGGCGGCACGGGCGTCGTCGGGGTCCTTCGGAACGGCGCCGGAAAGACGATCATGCTGCGCACCGAGCTCGACGGCCTGCCGGTGGAAGAGAAGACGGGCCTTCCGGATGCGAGCCGGGATCGGACCAGAGACGATTCGGGGGCGGACGTTCCGACCATGCACGCGTGCGGGCACGACGTGCACATGACCGCCTGGCTCGGGACCGCGGCGATGCTGGCCGGCGCGAAGGGATCCTGGTCGGGCACGGCCGTTTTCATCGCGCAGCCAGCGGAGGAGCGCGGAATCGGAGCCCGCGCGATGCTCGAGGACGGCCTCTTCACGCGATTTCCCCGCCCGGATGCCGTCATCGCGCTCCACGACATTCCGACGCTCGACGCCGGGACGGTCGGGTTCACGAGCGGGCCCGCGCTCTCGAGCGCCGACTCCGTCGACCTGACGATCTACGGGAGGGGCGGCCACGGCGCGCATCCGGAAGCGACGGTCGATCCGATCGTGATCGCAGCCCGCACGATCCTCACGCTCCAGACGCTCGTGTCGCGGGAAAACAACCCTCTCGATCCGGCGATCATCACCGTCGGCTCCATCCACGGCGGCTCGAAGCACAACATCATCTCCGACGAGGTGAAGCTCCAGCTCACGGTGCGCGCTTTCGACGAAGACGTGCGGCGCAAGCTCCTCGCCGGCATCGAGCGTGTGGCCCGTGCGGAAGCCGAGGCGGCCGGGGCGCCGCGCGCGCCCGAGATGAAGATCGTCGACGTGAGCTCCGCGGTGACCGTGAACGATCCGGCGTTGACCGCGGAGGTCGCCCGCTCCCTGCGCCGCACGCTGGGAGATTCCCGGGTCTTCGAGGTGCGCCCCGAGACGGCATCCGAGGATTTCAGCCAGTTCGGGAAAGCGGGAGTGCCCTCGGTGATCTTCCGGCTCGGCGCCGCAGCGCCCGGAGCGCTCGAAGAAGCCCGGAAGGCCGGCAAGGCCGTTCCGTCGCTCCATTCCGGATTCTTCGCCCCGGACCGGAAGGCGACCATCGAGACCGGCATCCGCGTCGAGACCGCCGTCATGCTCGATCTCTTCGGGCGGCGCTGACCCCGCCTCCCGGGGTCCGGCCTCCTCCGATTCCCTCAGCGGCCGCCCGCGCGGGTTTTCGAGGTACGGCCAGAGGCGGCGCACATATTGTCAACCTCGCCCGGTTGGGGTGACATTTATGATGAACACCGGCACGTATCCATCTTAAACGTTTGAAAATAAAAGACCAATTTTTGCGATGTCTTGGCGTGGGATTTGCGAACTCAATCGACAACTCTGGCGTATCGAGTCGAAGGATTGGGAGGCACCCATCAGCGAGCCAAGGATCGCCAAGAAGTGTCCCCGGTGCGGGGAAGTATTTCTGATCCCCTTGAGCGAACGCGCGCTCATCGAAGGCTACTTCCACTGCTCGAAGTGCGGTTTCGTCGAGTACGGCCGCGATCGCTCGGAAGATCCCGAACCTCAGGACGGCGAAGACCCACCCGAGATCTGATCCCCGCCCGCATTCCGACGAAGAGGGCCGGCCGCGGCGGGCAAAAAGCGTTGGGTTAAGCTTCCTCCGCAATGTTTCCATCCCTTCCCTTCGATCGGAAAACCACCGCGAGCTCGACCGGAAGAGGCGCTCGTGCATGAGCTGATCGCGCAGCTCGAGCGCCACGGCCTTCCCGTGGTGTTCGTCAACGTGCTCCTGGAGCAGCTCGGCCTGCCGATCCCGGCGATCCCGACGCTGATCGCGGCCGGCGCGCTTTCGGCGACGGGGAAACTGTCCGGCCCGATGCTGATCGTGTTGGCGGTCGGCGCCTCGGTCGCCGCGGATTCGCTCTGGTATCTGCTCGGACGCCGGCACGGCTACCGCATTCTCCGGGTGGTCTGCGGGATCTCCCTTTCTCCCGACTCCTGCGTGCGGGAGACCGAGTCGATGTTCGAACGTAAGGGAATCGTCTCGCTGCTCTACGCCAAGTTCATTCCCGGCTTCTCGACGGTCGCCCCCCCGCTCGCGGGGGCGGTCGGGATCGGGTTCCCGCGTTTCCTTCTGTTCGATGCCGGCGGCGCTTTCCTCTGGGCCGGCTCCGGGCTCGCGGCCGGGCTCGTCTTTCACCGGGCGATCGACCGCGTCGCGGCCGTCCTCGAAGGGATGGGATTCTGGGCATTCGTCGCCGCCGGGTCGGCGCTGGGGCTCTTCATCGGGTGGAAGTGGTGGCAGCGGCGGCGCTTCTACCGGTTCCTCCGGATGGCGAGGATCAGCGTCCGCGAGCTGCGCGGCCTGATCGACGCCGGGAAGGCGCCGGTCATCGTCGACGTCCGCAGTCGCGCCGCCGCGCAGCACGATCCCCGCCGGATTCCCGGCGCTGTCCGGCTGCTGATCGAAGAGATCGACGAGGAAGCCTCCCGGCTGCCGAGGGATCGCGAGGTGATCCTCTACTGCACGTGACCCAACGAAGCATCGGCCGCCCGTGTGGCGCGCCTTCTGATCGACAGGGGATTCACGAAAGTGCGGCCGCTCGAAGGAGGGTTCGACGGGTGGATCTCCGCGGGGCTCCCCGTGGAAGGGGAGCCGCTCTACGCCATCCGCCCGGCCGAACCGGCGGCGGAAGACGCCTGAGCCCGTTTCCTGACGCTACTCTCCCGGCCCCATGCCGGCCTCCCGGCTCGACGGGGAAGCTCCGGCCCGCATCTTCGCCCGGTACCGCGCGACGGGAACCGGCCCCATCTCCATCATCCCATCCATGAATTCCCGCAGCCGGAAGGCCGGGCCGCGCTCGCGCCGCACGTCGTCGTAGAGCCCGCGAACCTCGCGATAGCCGAGGTAGTAGAACGTCAGCTGCGGCGCGCTCGTGATCGCGCGCGTCCACATGTTCGCCGAGAACTGCTCGTCCTGGAGGGCGTCGTCCCTGAGGAATCGCAGGAGCTCCTCGCGCGACATCCCCCGGGCGTGGATCCGGATGTCGGCGATCGTCCGCGCGATGTTCTCCATCTGTTTCTTCAGGTGGGCGACGCGGTCGAGCGGCCCTCCCCAGCCTTCGTCGAGCATCAACCGCTCGCAGAACGTTCCCCACCCCTCGACGAAGATACCGTCGGGGAAGAGCGCCCTCGTCTTCCGCGGATGCCGCGCCGCGAACTTGAGCTGGAGGTAGTGGCCCGGCAGCGTCTCGTGCGGCGTGATCATCGTATTGAAGTGGTCGTTGAAGTCGCGGAAGAAAGCCTCCCGCGCGTCGGCGGTCGCGCCGTCGGGCGGGGTCGGAAGGAACCAGAGCGTGCGGGCGCCGGGGGAGAACGGGCCGGCCGCGTAGATCCCGCCGACGCTCTGCCCGACGAAGAACGAAGGAGAGCGGTCGGTCCAGATCGTGAGCGGCTCGGGGAGGGTCACGATGCCTTTCGTCTTCAGGAAGGCCTCGACCGCCAGCACGTTCTTTCGATACTGCGAGACGAAGGCGTCCACGCTGCTCGCGTGATCCGCCGCGGCGCGAGCGAAGAGCCGGCGAAGCAGGTCGCGGTCGTCCTGCGGGGCCGGCGCGCTCGGGAAGAGCGAAGGCCAGACGGACCGCCCGAACGCGGCGGCTTCGCGCCGCTTGTCGGCGAGATCCCGCTCCGCGTCGGCGAGGACCCGGTCGACGCTCTCCGTGACGCCCGTCGCGAGGCGGAACGTCTCGGCATAGTCGGGGCCGAGCCGCGGCGAGCCGGTCGCCCGGAGGGCGAGAGCGTCGAAGAAGCCCGCCAGCGAATCGAGAGAATCGGCCGCTTCCGCTCCCGCCTGCCGTAGCTCCCGATCGCGCGGCGCCCACTGCGGAAAACCGTCGCGGTAGAACGTCGCGCTCCCGCGCGTCTGGGAGGCGGCGATCGCGCAGAGCTCCGACGAAATCGAGCCGGGGGGCGAGGCGGAGAGGGCCTCGCGGGCCTCCCGCGCGAGCCGCGGCACGAGGCGGGCCCTCCGGGTGGCGTTGTCGAGCCTTTCGGCGAGCGGGCGATCCTCCCGGATCAGGAGGAAGACGGTGGCGTTCCCGACGATCTCGGTCCAGTAGAGCGGATCGCGTTCGGGTCGTCGCCGCACCGTGAGATCGTGGATCTCCCGCTCCGCCTGCCGCGCGAGGGCCTCGGCGTCCAGCCGGTCGTCGAAGGACCAGGAGCGAGCCGCGCCCGGCTCCCGAAGCGCTCCGAGGAGCCGGCGGTTGGCGGCGATCCACGCGTCGAGCCGCGACGGGTTCGGATCTTCGAGCTCGCCGTCGTGGCCGTGGAATCCCGCCTGGGTGGCGACCGTCGGAAACGTCGCGAAGTAACGCGCGACGTAGTCGTCGCGGAGCGGAGCGAGGGGAATCGTTCCGGCGAGGGCGAGGGCGGGAAGGAGGAGCGCGCGCACGCCCCGATCATAACGATGCGGCGGCGCGTTACCGCAGCGCTTCGTCGACGAGCCGCTCCTGTTCCCGGTGGAAAATCTCGGCCGAGCCCGTCGCGGGGCTCGGTGAAGGAGCCCGGCCGACATAGCGGATCCGCGGCGCCCCCGGCAGTTCGGCGAGGTTTTCGGCGACGTGCGACCAGGCGCCCATGTTGCGAGGCTCTTCCTGGACCCACACGAGATCTTTCTCCGTCCCTGCGGCGGCGAGGACCGCCGTGAGCTCCGCGGAAGGAAACGGCGCGAGCTGCTCGAGGCGAAGGATCGCGACGTCGGCCTTCTTCTTTTCTCGCGCTGCGAGGAGGTCGTAGCAGACCTTCCCGGCGCAGAGGAGCCAGCGATCCGACCCGGCATGCCCGGGGTCGGAGATCACCTTCTCGAAGCGTCCCCGCGTCATCGCTTCGAGCGGGGAGTAGGATGCCGCGAAGCGCAGCAGACTCTTCGGCGTCAGAATCACGAGCGGCGTCGGCGCCGCCTGGTGGATCTGGCGGCGCAGAAGGTGGAAATACTGGGCCGGGGTGCTTGGCGAGCAGACCTGGAGGTTCCCTCCGACGGATAGCTCGAGGAAACGTTCCGGCCGCGCGCTCGAATGCTCCGGGCCCTGTCCTTCCTGGCCGTGGGGGAGGAGCAGGACGAGGCGGCTCGGCTGCCCCCATTTTTCGGCGCCCGAGGCGATGAACTGGTCGACGATCACCTGCGCCGCGTTCACGAAGTCCCCGTATTGCGCTTCCCAGAGCGTCAGGGTCCTCGGCGCGGCGACGCTGTATCCGTATTCGAAGCCCAGGACGCCCGCTTCCGACAACGCGCTGTCGAAAACGAAGAAAGGAGCTCCCGATCCGGCCGATGCGAGCGGCGTCCAGCGATTTCCGTTCCGGGTGTCGTGGAGGACCATGTGGCGCTGGGAGAACGTGCCCCGGCTGCTGTCCTCTCCCGAGAGGCGGACGGGAGTGCCTTCCCGGAGGAGAGAACCGAAGGCGAGCCCCTCGGCCGTCGCCCAATCGACGGGAAGCTCGCCCCGCGCCATCCTCTCCCGCCGGGACAGCAGCGTCGTGATCTTCGGGTTCAGGTGGAACTCCCGCGGGACCCGGGCGAGCGCCGTCCCGATCTCGAGGAAGCTCTCAGCCGCCACGCCGGTGTCGGGAGGTTCGGCGTCGGGAGGAGACGGGACTTCCTTTCGCTCCGTCCACGGGGTGTCGTGCTCGGCGATTTCCTTGGCCTTCGCGAGCGCGCCTTCGTACCGGCGGAGCCGCTCGGCTTTCAGCGCCTCGACCTCTTCCGCCGTGACGACCCCGTCGCGGACGAGCTTGGCGGCATAGAGCGAGAAGACGCCCGGATGGGAGCGCACCCGTTCGTACATCAGCGGCTGGGTGTAGCTCGGCTCGTCTCCCTCGTTGTGACCCTGGCGGCGGAATCCCACCAGATCGATCACGACGTCCTTGTGGAACTCCTGGCGGTAGTCGAGCGCGATCTGGAGGACCCGATGCGCCGCTTCGGGGTCGTCGGCGTTGACGTGGAAGATCGGAACCTGGTTGATCTTGGCCATGTCGGTCGAGTAAAGCGACGAGCGGCTCTCGCCCGGCGAGGTGGTGAAGCCGATCTGGTTGTTGACGACGACGTGGATCGTCCCGCCGGTCCGGTAGCCCTTCAGCTGCGACAGGTTGAACGTCTCCGCGACGATTCCCTGGCCGGCGAAAGCGGCGTCGCCGTGGATGAGGAGCGGAAGGATCCGCGTCCAGACGGCCGGGCCGCGCGATCCGAGCGAGTCCTGTTTGCCGCGCACGAACCCCTCGACGACGGGGTCCACGAACTCGAGGTGCGACGGGTTCGGGACCACCTCGATCGCGACGGTTCGGCCGCCGGAAAGGGTTCGGACGCCGCGGGCGCCCCGGTGGTATTTCACGTCCCCTTCGTCGGCCGGGAAATCGGGATGGACGACGCCCTCGAAGCTCGCGAAGATCCGTTCGCAGAACTTTCCGATCACATTGGCGATCACGTTGAGGCGGCCGCGGTGCGACATGCCGATCGTGATCTCCTCGATGCCGCGCGCGCCCGCGCCTTCGACGAGCTGGTCGAGGAACGGGATCAGGGTTTCTCCGCCCTCGATCGAGAACCGCTTCTGCCCGAGGAACCGGTTGTGCAGGAATCGCTCGAACGTTTCCGCGGAGAGGAGCTTCCAGAGGATCTGCTGGCGAACCTCGGGTGGCGGCGGCTCGGGGACCGCGCCGATCCGGCGGCGGAGCCACTCTTTTTCGGCGGCGTCCTGGATGAAACGGTACTCAACGCCGACTTTCCCGCAGTACGAACGGCGCATGATCTCGAGAATCGAGCGGAGCGGAAGCGTCTCGGCGCCGCCCAGGCCTCCCGTGATGAACTCCCGGTCGAGATCCCAGATCGTGAGCCCGTGGGTTTCGAGATCGAGCTCGGGCACGTGCCGGACGGGGGAGGCGCGGAGCGGATCGATGTCCGCGATGAGGTGGCCGCGCACGCGGTACGCGTTGATCAGCTCGAGCACGCGCGCCTGGTTCTCGATTTCCCGGAGGCGCGAGACGTCCGCCGAGCCGAGACCCGGGTTGCGGTCGACCGCCCAGTGGAAGGGGCGGTACGGGATCTCGAGATCGGCGAAGAGCTCTTCGTAGAAAGAATGCTCGCCGAGCAGCAGCGCCTCGATCCGTCCGAGGAAAAGCCCCGACTCCGCTCCCTGGATGATGCGGTGGTCGTAAGTGCACGAGAGGGTCATCACCTTGCTGACCCCCAGGTTCGAGATCGCCTCGGGCGCCATCGCCGAGAAGCCGGGCGGATAGTCGATCGCCCCCGTCGCGACGATCAGGCCCTGTCCCGGCATGAGGCGGGCGATCGAGGACGTCGTTCCCATCGGTCCCGGGTTCGTCAGCGAAACCGTCGTCCCCTGGAAATCGGAAAGGGCGAGCTTGCCGCTGCGCGCCCGCGCGATGACGTCGTCCATGGCGCCGACGAAGGCGGAGAAGCCCATTTCCGAGGCGCCTTTCACGTTCGGCACGAGCAGCGTGCGCGTGCCGTCGCGGCGCTCGACGTCGACGGCGAGGCCGAAGTTGACGGCCGGCCGGACGATTCTCTCGGGCGTCCCTCCGCTTCCGTCGAAGGCGTCGTTCAGGGCCGGGAAGTCCTTGAGCGCGCGCAGGACCGCAAACGCGACGAGATGCGTGAAAGAGAGCTTCCCCTGGTCGCTCGCGGCACGGTACTCGTTGGCGAGCCGGCGGTTCTCCTCGAGGAGCTTGATCGCGACCTGGCGCTGCGAAGTCGCGGTCGGAACCTCGAGGCTCGCTTTCATGTTCTGGGCGATCTGCAGGGCGGCGCCGCGGATCGGGCGGCGTTCCGGGTCCGCGAGGACGGGGGCGGCCGGCGGGGCGGGCGGGGAAGCGTCGCCGGGAGCCTTCGCCGCCTCGGGGGCCGGCGCCGTCTTCGGAGGAGCGGGCGCGGCGGGCGGCGCGGAGGGAGGCGGAGGGAGCGCGGCGCCTTCGGCTCCGGTCAGCGCGTCGAAGTGATCGCGCCACTCGGCGTCGACCAGCGCGGGATCGCTTCGGTAGCGGTCGAGGAGCTCGAGCACGTAGTCGGCGTTGACGCCGTACTCCTCGAGGATCGAGTCGATCGGGCTCGGGCGAGGGGGGCGAAGCGTGGACACGAATTCGTTCCTCTCCGGGGCCGGGGCCCCGCTCAACCTATATCATCCCTTCCATGAAACAGGCAGCGTGGTTCGCTTTCGCCCTTTCCGCCGCTTCGTTGACCCGGGGCGCTTCGCTCCCGAAGACGATGCGCTTCGACTATTTCCACACCGGAAACGCCCGGGAGGAGCGCTTCAGCCATGATCGGGTGGTCCTCGAGCCCTTGCCCTGGCCGGGGAATCCGGCCCGGCCCCTCGACGACACCAATCTCGGGAAGTATTTCTTCGAGGTCCAGGACGCCGCGACGGCCAAGCCGCTCTATTCGCGCGGATTCGCTTCGGTGTTCGGAGAATGGCAGACGACGGGCGAAGCCGCCAAGCTCGACCGGACGTTCTCGGAGTCCCTCCGGTTTCCCGCCCCGGACGCGCCCGTCCGGATCGTGATCCGCGAGCGCGACGCGAAAAACGCCTTTCGTGACGTCTGGACCGCCGAGGTGGATCCGAAGAGCATGTTCGTGGATTCGTCAGCGCCTCCCCCGCCCGCCCCCTTGCTCGCGCTCCAGAAGAGCGGCGACCCGGCGCAGAAAGTGGACTTCCTGATCCTCGGCGACGGCTACACGAGCGCGGAAGAGCCGAAGTTCGAAAAGGACGCCCGCCGCCTGCTCGACATCCTGTTTTCCAAGTCTCCCTTCCAGGAGCATCGAGGCGACTTCAACGTCTGGGGACTCTGTCCCCCCTCGCCGGAATCGGGCATCTCGCGCCCATCGACGGGGATTCATCGCCGAAATCCCGTCGGATCGACGTACGACGCTTTCGGTTCGGAGCGGTACGTGCTGAGCTTCGACAATCACGCGTTCCGCGAGATCGCCCAGTTCGCGCCCTACGAATTCGTCGAGATCCTCGTCAACGGCCAGACGTACGGCGGCGGGGGAATCTTCAATCTGTACAGCACGGTCGCGGCCGACAGCTTCTGGGCCCCCTATGTCTTCGTCCACGAGTTCGGCCATCACTTCTCGGGCCTGGCGGACGAGTACTACACGTCGGATGTGGCCTATGCGACGGGGGGCGAGCGCGTCGAGCCGTGGGAGCCGAACGCGACCGCGCTGAAAGATCCGGCGCTTCTCAAATGGAAAGATCTCGTTTCTCCCGGAACTCCGCTTCCGACACCGTGGAAGAAGGAAGCGTTCGAGAAGCGGTCGCGCGAGATCCAGGCGAAGCGCCGCGAGATCCGCGCCGCGAACCGTCCGGAGGCGGAGATGGACGCGCTCTTCCGGGCCGAACGCGACGAAGAAACGAAGGTCCTCGGTACCGACGCGAATTCCGGGAAGGTCGGGGCGTTCGAGGGTGCCGACTACGAGGCCGCGGGCTACTACCGCCCGCAGGAGGACTGCATCATGTTCACCCGCGACGAGGTGAGTTTCTGCGCGGTCTGCCGCCGGTCGCTCGAACGCGTGATCGCGCTCTATACCGGCCGTTGACCCGCGGAGATCGGAGAGTGCCGCCTCGCGCCCGAGGGGCGATGCGTCCAGGGCACGTTGCTTGCTTGCGAACGATTCCATGAACACCCTGGCGGAGAGAACGGAAGTCCAGATCCCCGCGGGAGAGGTGACGCTCGCCGGAGAGCTGCGGATGGACGAGAACACGAGATCCGTGGTCCTCTTCGCGCACGGCTCGGGCAGCAGCCGGCACAGTCCCCGCAACCAGTTCGTCTCGGGGATCCTCCGGGAGCGCGGTCTCGGCACGCTCCTCTTCGATCTCCTGACGCCTGAGGAGGGGGAGATCGACTTCGACACGGCCCATCTCCGCTTCGACATCGCATTCCTCGCGGAACGGCTGGATCGCGCGACCGCCTGGCTCCTCGCCGAGTGGCCGGGGCTCGCTCCCTTCGGGTATTTCGGGGCGAGCACGGGCGCGGCGGCGGCGATGGTCGCTTCCCTCCGGCACGGGCCGTCGATCGGAGCGATCGTGTCCCGCGGAGGGCGCGCCGACCTCGCAGGGGACGCGCTGGCGCGCGTGACCGCGCCGACGCTCTTTCTCGTCGGCGGACGGGATCCGGCAGTCGTCGCCGCCAACGAGGCCGCCTTCGAAGCGCTGCGGTGCGAAAAGAGTCTGCACGTCGTACCGGGCGCCACTCACCTCTTCGAAGAACCGGGAGCGCTCGACGAGGTGGCGGGGCAGGCCGCCGAATGGTTCGTCCGGCACCTTCACGCCTGAGCCCTTCGGAAGGGCGGAAATGATCTTTCGAGATCGCCGCGCCGCCGGACGCTCCCTGGCGCTCCTCCTCTCCGAGCATCGCGGGGCTCCGGGCCTGCTCGTGCTCGCGCTGCCGCGCGGCGGCGTTCCCGTGGGATTTGAAGTCGCGCGCGCCCTCGACGCCCCCCTCGACGTGTTCGTCGTCCGGAAGATCGGCGTTCCGGGAAACGAAGAGCTGGCGATGGGCGCGATCGCGAGCGGCGGCATCCGGGTGCTCTCCCCGGACCTGATCCGCATGCGCGGCGTCACGCCCGAGGCGCTCGAAGAAGCGGCGGGAAGGGAGGGCGCCGAGCTCGCGCGGCGCGAGAGAGCCTATCGCGGGATCCGCCCCGCCTGCGACATCTCCCACCGGCGGGTGATCGTCGTGGACGACGGAATGGCGACGGGATCGACCATGCGCGCGGCCGTCATCGCGATCCGGAGCGCAGGACCGGCGCGCGTCATCGTGGCCGCTCCCGTCGCTTCGGAAGAGGCGGCCGCCGCCTTGAAGGCGATCGCGGACGAATGCGTGTGCGCGCTCCGTCCTCCCGCGTTCGCCTCCGTGGGCGCGTGGTACGAGGATTTTCGCCAGACGACGGACGAAGAGGTGCGGGAGCTCCTGCAGGCAGCGGGGTCGGCCGCCGGTTCCTGATTCCCTCGCGGTGCTACTTCAGGCCTCGAAGAAAGAGCAGCGCGGCGATCGAGAAGCCGATGACCGCCACGGCGGCGCGCGATTTTTCCTTCCCGATCCGGCGGGCGAAGCGCGCGCCCCCGTAGCCGCCCGCGATCGCGCCGGCGATCATGATGAGGGCCGCCCGCCATTCGACGGCCCCGCGGAAGATGAAGTATGCCGCCGCGACGGCGTTGATGCACATCCCGAAGAAATTCTTCAGCCCGTTCATGGCGTGGATGTCGGAGAGGCCGAGAAACCCCAGTGTCGCGAGCATGAGGATGCCGATTCCCGCTCCGAAATATCCTCCGTAGATCGCCACCCCCAGCTGAAAGCAGAGCGCGGCCGCCAGGCGCCTGCCGGTCCGTCGCGGGGGCGCGGCTTCCGAGCGCCGGGAGAGGGCGCCCTGGGCGAGGAAGAGCGCCGTGGCGAAGAGAACGAGAAAGGGTGCCAGCCGTTCGAACGCTTTCTCCGGGGTGGCCAGGAGGAGAATCGACCCGATGGCTCCGCCGAGGAGGCTCGGAAGCAGGAGCGTCTTCAGCCAGGCCCGATGGGCGGACACGTCCCGCCGGTAACCCCACATGCTCGCCGCGGCTCCCGGCCACAGGGCCACCGTGGACGTGGCATTGGCCACGATGGCGGATTCCCCCATCAGGAGGAGCGTGGGATAGGTGAGGATCGTTCCGCCGCCCGCCATCGCGTTCATCGCCCCGGCTCCGAGCGAGGAGGCGACGAGCGCCGCGACGTGTGTGCCTGTCACCGCGGGGAAATCTACCACCATCCCATGGTCGCGCCGCGGAGAACGCGCGTGGCAGGATACGCAGATGCCGGAGTTGCCGGACGTCACCGTCTACGTCGAGTCCCTCGAGCGAATGATCGGCGGACGCGTCCTCCATCGCGTCCGGGTTTCCAGCCCTTTCGTACTTCGCTCTTACGATCCGCCGATCGTCGAAGCCTCCGGCAGGGTGGTTCGGGAAGTGCGCCGGCTGGGAAAACGGATCGTCTTCGCTCTCGAAGGACAACTCTTTCTCGTCGTGCATCTGATGATCGCGGGACGGTTCCACTGGAAACCCCCGGGCGCGAAGATCTCGGGGAAGAACGCGCTGGCCTCTCTCGATTTCGACCGAGGATCGCTCTTCCTGACGGAGGCGAGCCCGAAGAAGCGGGCCTCGATGCACCTGGTGCGCGGAGAAGAGGACCTCACGGCGTTCTCGCGCGGCGGCCTCGAGCCCGTCGACGCCTCCCTGGAGCGGTTCGACGCGACCCTGCGCTCGGAAAATCACACGTTGAAGCGGGCCCTGACCGACCCGGGGCTCTTCTCGGGCATCGGCAACGCCTATTCGGACGAGATCCTCCATGCGGCGAAGCTCTCTCCGATGAAGCGGACGGACCGGCTCACGCCCGAGGAGGCGGGGCGGCTCTTCCGGGCGACGCGGCGGACGCTCGCGGAGTGGACCGAGCGAATCCGGCGCGAGACGGGAGAAGGTTTTCCCGAGAAGGTCACGGCATTTCGTCCGGGGATGGCGGTCCACGGGCGTTACGGCCAGCCGTGCCCGGACTGCGGTTCGCCCGTTCAACGCGTCGCCTATGCCGAAAGCGAGGCCAACTACTGCGCGACCTGCCAGACCGGAGGGAAGCTGCTGGCCGACCGGGCGCTTTCGCGGCTGATGCACGATTGGCCGAAGACGCTCGAGGAGTTGGAGGAGCGCAAGCGGCGTTAGGGGCTCGCTCGAGGGCTGGCCGCGCCGAAGCCTCGGCGAAGGCGGGAGGCCCGCGAACCCGCGGCACGCCCATGGAGTCGCGCAGCGCAGCTGCGCCGCACCGCTACCTCTCCCCACGGGAGAGGATGCCGCGCTCCGCGCGGCAGGTGAGGGGATCCCGCAGGATCGCTTCGCGAGACACCGCTGCGCGAGAGGGAGGAAGTTGCTAGGGGTGGCGCCCCTTCGGGCACGGCGCGCGTGACGATGCGCGGCGCGGGAAATGACGGCGCCGCGCAATGGCTTTAATTCCGTGCTTCGCACGGATTTCGGCACAGACCCTTGCCGATGTCATCCCGAGCGGAGCGAGGGATCTCGGTTGCGGCTAGGGTCGGGCGCTCGGCCGACCGGGTCGGGAAACCCGTTTCGCGAAGCGATCCGTCGAGGTTCTGTCGGCCGCGTCTCTCGGTTTGACGCCGACGGGACGAATCCCGATAATCATCGGAAAAACCACCGGAAAAGGAGGCGTTCATGACACCGCTCACGGCGCTCTGGCTTCCCATCCTGCTCTCGGCGGTCTTCGTTTTCATCGCGAGCTCAATCATTCACATGGCTCCGCTCTGGCACAAGTCGGACTACCCCAAAATGCCCCGGGAGAGCGAGGTGATGGACGCGCTGCGGCCGCTCGCGATTCCGCCCGGCGATTACATGGTCCCGCGCTGCGCGAGCGGCGCGGAGATGAAGTCGGCGGAGTTCCACGAAAAGATGGCGAAGGGCCCGGTGATGATCGCGACCGTGATGCCGAACGGCCGGATGTCGATGGGACGGAACATGGCGATGTGGTTCGTCTATCTGGTCGTCGTCGAGGCGCTCGCCGCGTTCGTGACGGCGAGGGCGATCGCTCCGGGCGCGACGTTCCGGCGCGCTTTCCGGTTCACGGCCGCGGTGTCGTTTATCGCCTATGTCACGGCGCTCTGGCAGCTGTCGATCTGGTACCGACGCGCGTGGAGCTCCGTCATCAAAGAGACGTTCGACGGACTGATTTTCGCGGTGATCGCGGGAGCGACGTTCGGATGGCTCTGGCCCCGGTAGACCGTCGGCCGAGCGGCGCCAACCCCTCGGCCCTTCGTGCGGGCCGGAGAATCCCCGGACGTCTCCCCCTGGCGTTCTGGACTTCCGTCCTGCTCGTGGCGTCGGCGTGCGGACGGACGGGCTCTTCTCGTTCTTCCGGCACCGCGCAGACGCTCCCGCCCTTCGCGGCGGCGTCGGGCGTGACGCGGGCCGGGGGGAGCGGGGATCCCGGGCGAGGCCGCATCGTTCCTCTCCGACCCATGACGGGCGACGTCGAAATCCTGAGCGGCGACCCGGAAAAGGCCGGGGAGCCGTTCGTCATGCGGATCCACGAGCTGCCGGGGACCCGTGTGCCCCTGCATTCCCATCCGGTCGACGAGAACATCACCGTCGTGCAGGGCACGTGGTTCTTCGCGATCGGAGAGACGTGGGATCGCGCGGCGCTGAACGCGCTCCGTCCCGGCGACTACGCTTTCGCTCCGAAAGGGAGCTCGATGTTCGGTTATTGCCCGGACGGGGCGATCGTTCAGATTCACGGAGTGGGGCCCTTCCTCATTCATTGGAGGCATGGCGCGCGTACGCTCGACGACGGACGCGCAGCGGAGACGTTCTCGTTCCACAAGGGAGAGCGAGTCGTCACGTCCCGAGGAACGGGCACCATCCGGCAGGGATACGCCTCCGGAGACATCGTGCAGTACGAGATCGAGCAAGAAGACGGAAGCCGCTTCATGGCGGATGCGCAGGAGCTGCGCCGGGTTTGAACGGCTTCGAAGTCCGCCGGGCTACGGAATCCCGCCGGCGAGAATCGTCGCGAGCTTCTCCGAGTCGATGTTTCCGCCCGAGACGATGCACACGATCTTTCCCGTTCCCGCCCTGCCGGTGAGCGCGGCCGCGACCGACGCCGCTCCCGCGCCTTCGGCGACCACGCGATTTCGCTCCACGAGCATCCTGATGGCGGACGCGATCTCCGCGAGGGAGACCGGGATCGAGCCGGCGAGGAGGGCGCGAACCATCGGCCACATCTCGGCGAGAAGCCCTTTCGATCCGATGCCGTCGACGAAGCTCGCCGCGTAGGCCGGAACGACCGGCTCGCCGGCGGCGAGCGAGGCCGTGAGCGGTGCCGACGTCGCCGCTTCGGCCGCGAAGACTTTTGTTCCGGGGCGAAGGGACCGGAGCGCGCAGGCGATTCCGCTGCTCAACCCGCCGCCGCCGTACGGAACGACGACGGCGTCGACGTCGGGGAGGTCATCCGCGATCTCGACGCCGATCGTGCCGTTACCGGCGACGACGGCCCGGTCGCTCACGGGATGGACGAAGAAGTCTTTTCGCCGAGGATCGCCGTGCTCGGCCAGAACGCGCCACCACTGATCGAAGGATCGCTTCTCGATCGTCGCACCGAGCCGTTCGATCGCGCGAAGCTTGGCCGCTGGCGCCTGATCGGGAACGATGACGGCGCAGGGAATGCCGAGGCGCCGGGCCGTCCACGCCACGCCCTGGGCCATGTTTCCGGCGCTCGCGGTGTACACGCCCCCCGCGAGTCGGGCGGCGGGAGCCGAAGCGATGGCGTTGGTGGCCCCGCGCAGCTTGAAGGATCCGATCGGCTGGAGATTCTCGAGCTTCAGGAATATTTCGACGCCGGGCGGCGCGTCGCCGTTCCACCGCACGAGAGGCGTCCGCATCACCCACTCGCCGATGCGCTTCTGGGCCGCGCTAATCTCCTCCAGGGAGACGGGCGAGAGCGCGTTCATTCGACTCGCCGGCCGCCCAGATCGAGCTCGACCCCGGCCCCGACCTCGCGCGCCCGCTCCCAGAGATGCCCGGCCGCGGCGACGTCCTCGATCGCGAGGCCGAGGGACTTGAAGAGCGTGATCTCGTCCGGCGAGCGGCGGCCGGGAATCTTTCCCGTCAAAACGTCGCCGATCTCGCCGCGGATGTGGCCGTCCGAAATGGCGCCTTCCGCCTTCGCGAGGAGAAAGTCGCCGGACTCGTGGAGCGTCGAGTCCCGCCGGTCGACGAAGAGGGAAGCGCGAGCGACGGCGGAGGCGTCGAGCTCGCGGGCGGAGGCGACGCTCGATCCCACCGCGTTGACGTGAGCGCCCGGCGAGAGCCAAACTCCCTCGAGCCACGGCTGCCGGGAAGACGTCGTCGCGCAGAGAAGGTCCGCGCCGCGCGCGGCGCCTTCGGCCGAACCCACCGCCTCGATCGGAATCCCGTGGCGCCGCGATTCCCGTTCCGCGAAAGCGCGGGCGTTCTCCGGATTCCGGCTCCAGATTCGCGTTCGCCGGATGTTGCGCACGGCGAGCATGGACTCCAGGTGGGTTCGGGCCTGCGTTCCCGAACCGAAGATCGCGAGATCGCCCGCGTCCTCGCGGGCGAGCAGCCTCGTCGCGAGCGCGGAAACGGCAGCCGTGCGGATCGCGGTGATCTCCGTGGCGTCCGCGATGGCGAGGAGACGTCCGTGCTCCGGCTCGAACAGCAGAACGACGCCCTGGTGAGAATCGAGCTCGGTGCCGTGGTTTCCCGGGAAGACCGTCACGACCTTGATCCCCAGCCGGCCCGGCAGGTATCCGGGCATCGTTCCGAGTCCCCCGGCGCGGTCGGGGGTCCAGACGATGGAACGGAGGGGAAGGATCGCCGAACCTTGGGAGAGCGCCTGAAATGCTTTCCGCATGACGTCGATCGCTTCCGCCATCGGAAGGAGACGCCGGACGGTCGCGTGATCGAGAAGGAGGGCCAAGGGACGTCATTATGGCATCCAGGAATGGTCGATGGCACAGGACCTGCTTGAATTTCGGCGAGGAGGTGATGTTTTGATGAAACGAATACTGGCCGGGCTCGGCGCGCTCGTCATCATGGTCGTTCTCGCCGGAGTTTCGAAGGCGAGCGACGACGTGACCGTCATCGGCTACGTGAGCGACAGCATGTGCGGGCTCAATCACACCGACATGCAGGCCAAGCACGGCGGGGTCGCCCAGTTCTCCGACGCGGCGTGTGTGAAGGCGTGCGTCGAGGGCGGCGGAAAATACGTCCTCGCCGACCGCGACGGGAACCGAACTTACAACCTGAAGGATCAGAAGAAGGTCGCCAAGTACGCGGGCCAGCGGGTCCAGATCCACGGCGATCTCGAGGGGGACGTCCTGGAGGTCGAGAAAATCTCGGCAATGCCGTAAACGTCGCTCTGTTGTCCCTTTCAAAGCCCCGCTCCGGCGGGGCTTTTTTCGTGTATTACTATGGGCCGTTCTGGCCGGGAGCGGCGCGGTCGTTTACTGCTCGTGACCCACGGCCTCGACTTGAGCTCCCATGGTTTCGACCGAGATCCCTCGTCGCTCCGCTCCTCGGGATGACCGCGTGGAAAAGCCGATTCCGACGAGCGAAGCCGTAGAGCCTAGGTCGGGCCCCGGAGCGGTCGAGGGTTTACCCGAGCCGCGGAGGACGCATCGCGGATAGTCTCCCCGAAGTAACCGAGGGGAGGAGGTCCGCGATGCGGGAACGGGAGCGCCGCGAGGAACGGGGATTCGAGAAGAGAGCAGATGTCAGGAACAAACCTTGAGAGCGCCGTTATCGGTCGATGGCCTCGTGCCAGAGCCGAAACGGCGCTTGGCCCGAGCAAGCTCCCGTGACGGTTATTGCCATCGGAAGATCTTGAGCGCTATGCCAAAGCTCACGACGCCCCACGCCGCCAGGATCGCGCATTCCGCGATCACGGCGGTGATCGACTTGCCTTCGAGCATCACCGCGCGGAGCGCGTTGTTCAACGCCGTGAGGGGAAGCGCCTGGATGACCGGCTGGATGGCGCGCGGGAAACGATCCGCCGAGAAGAACGATCCGGAGAGGAGCCACATGGGGATCATCACGAGATTCATCAGGCCCGAACCGGTCTCGAGCGTCGTGGCGCGGGCGGTCGTGAGGAGGCCGATGCCGGAGAACGAGATCGCGCCGAGGACGCAGAGCGCCGCGAGCGACGCGATCGATCCCCGGATCGGGACGCCGAAGACGAGGACGCCGAAGAGGAGGATGAGCGGGACCTCGAAGACGAGGAACGCCATCCGCCCCAGGAGATGGCTCGCCAGGTAGTCGCGTTTCCGCATGGGAGTGGCGGCGAGGAGCTTCAGCGTCTTCTTGATGCGGGAGGTGAGCACGGAGAACCCGATTCCCCACATCCCCGTGCCCATCAGGTTGAGCCCCAGGATTCCGGGAAGGAGAAAGTCGATGTAGCGGGAGCCCTTCTCCCGCACGAGCTCCGGCGCGGCGGCGACGGGGTCGCGCGCGCCCGCCGCCTGCTGGATGGCGTGATCCACCGCCAGGCGCGCCGGGCGCGACTCCGGCCGGGTCGGGTCGTACCGGTAGCGGAGCGGCGATCCCGGCTCGACGAGGATCGCGATCTTGCCGAACGTCAGCGCCTTCCGGGCTTCCGTTTCGTCGGAGAACTCGCGCACGAGGAGGTCGGGGCTCTGCGCGACCGCGGCGCGAAGACGGTCGGGCAGCGCTCCCGCCTCGATCCCGACGGGGAGTCTCTCCGGCGGCTTCTCGCGGAACGCGAAGCCGAGCGCGAGGCCCATCAGCACCGGGAACACGAAGACCCAGAAGACGGCGCCCGGCTCCCGGAAGAAAGCGAGCAGACGGATGCGCGTGAGCTCGAGGATCGGCGGACCGATCTTCGTCTTCGCGTTGCCGGCCGAGAGGCTGCGGCGGACGCTTCGCCCGCCCTCCGGGGCGGCGGACGGAGGAGTCGGATCACTCATCGCGAAGCTCCCGCCCGGTCAGGGAAACAAAGACATCCTCGAGCGTCGCGCGATGGGTCGAGAGGGTCACGAGCCGCGCGTTTCGTCGGTCGAGGATCGGGAAGAGCGACGGGATCGCGTCCACCAGCGAATCGACCGAGAGCGACCAGCGCCCGTCGATCATCCGCGCTTCCCGGGCGCCGGCGATCGCCCGGACGTCCGCTTCTGCGACGGCAGGCTCGGTCGAGAAGGCCAGGATGTTCGACGCGTGCAGGCGGCCGATCAGCTCGGCGGGCGTTCCCTCGGCGATGATCCTTCCGTGGTCCATCACGGCCACGCGCTCGCACAGGCGCTCCGCTTCCTCCATGTAGTGCGTCGTCAGGAGGACGGTCTTCCCCCGCGCCTTGAGCTCCTCGATCCGATCCCAGAGCTGGAGCCGGCTCTGGGGGTCGAGCCCCGTCGTCGGCTCGTCGAGAAAGAGGACCTCCGGGTCTCCGATCAAGGCGCAGGCGACGGCGAGCCGCTGCCGCTGGCCGCCGGAGAGCTTCACGACCCACGTGTCCCGCTTTTCTTCGAGCGACAGGAACCGCATCGCGTCTTCCGGGTCGACTCCCCGCGCGTAGAAGGAGCGGAAGAGCCGGAGCGTTTCGAAGACGGAGAGCTTCTCGGTCGTTCGCGATTCCTGGAGCGACACGCCGATCCGACGGCGGATCGCGTCGGCGTCCTTTTCCCACCGGAGTCCCGCGATCTCGACGTCGCCCGCGTCCCGCTCGGTCAGGCCTTCGAGGATCTCGATCGTCGTCGTTTTTCCGGCGCCGTTGGGCCCGAGCAACCCGAAGCACTCTCCCCGGGGAATCTCGAGATCGATTCCATCCACGGCCTGAACGGTCCCGAAGGCTTTTCGCAGGCCGCGGCAGCGGATGGCGGCGACGTCGTTCACGGATGCGTATTCTGTCCGAAAAACGCTTCGCGGAGAACATCCTGACCTTCGGGGACTTCGGCTCGATCACCCGTGAATTCGTCGAGCCCTTTCGGCCGGCGTTCGGCGACGCGCCCCTGTCACCGCCGGTTGCGTATGATCGGTTCATGGACCGCTTCGGTAAACCCGCGACGCCGCATCCGGAAAGCCTGCTCGTCGGGCCCCGGTCGCGCATCGCGGAGCTCCAGTCGCTCCTGCACATCGTGGGAGAGTTCGTGCGGGGCTTCCGCGCGCTCCATTTCGTGGGGCCGTGCGTGTGCATCTTCGGCTCCGCGCGATTCAAGGACGATCATCCTTTCTACGCCGTCGCGCGAGAAATGGGGGCGCGCGTGGCGCGTCTCGGTTTCACGGTGATGACGGGGGGCGGTCCCGGGATCATGGAAGCCGCCAACCGGGGCGCGCGCGACGCCGGGGGCCCTTCCATCGGCTGCAACATCGAGCTGCCGATGGAGCAGCAGCCGAATCCCTATCTCGACCGCTGGATCACCTTCCACCATTTCTTCGTGCGGAAGGTGATGATGGTCAAGTACGCGTACGCTTTCGTGGTCATGCCGGGAGGCCTGGGAACGCTCGACGAGCTCTTCGAAGCGCTCACGCTCATCCAGACGAAGAAGATCCTGTCGTTCCCGGTGGTGGTGATGGACCGTGCTTTCTGGAGGCCGATGGAGGAGATGCTCACGAAGATGGTCGCGGAGGCGACGATCGCGCCGGAGGACCTCCACCTGATCCTTCTGACCGATTCGGTGGACGAAGCGATCGCCCACATCGAGAAGCACGCGATCGACGCTTTTGGCCTTCGCCCGAAACCTCCCTCCGCTTCGCGGATGCTGGGCGAGTCGGAACCTCCCCGCCGCCGCTTGCCCGTCGTCCCGCGCGTCCGGGGCTGATCCCGGGGGGGAGGGTCCCCTCAGGCCTTTTCGGCGCCGGCCAGAATATCGGCGGGAACGTCGTAGTCCGACGGCCGGATCTCGGTCATTCCCTGCGACTCCCAGATGCCCATCTCCCGGAGAGGCGGCCGGTAGATGTGGAGCGAGAGAGACCTGCCCTTGCGGGGAAAGAGCCGGTGCAGGAGGGTCGGGCTCGTGAGGCAGGCGTCGCCGGAAGCACGGTCGGCGCGCTCGAGGAGCTCGGGCTTTCCGGCGGGAGTCTCGAAGGTTTCTTCGACGAGCCCCCCGGAATAGACGAGCATCGAGCCCATCACGCCGCGGTGGTCGTGGATCGGGGTCTTCTGGCCCGACTCCCAGGCGATCAGCATGACTTCCCACTCGCCCGCGAGATAGACGGGATGCCGCATGTAGCGCTCGCCGCTATAACGAATGCATCCGAGATACGGCTCGATCTCGCGCGCGACGGGCGCCAGCACCGATTCCGGCGTCGGCCGGTCCGGGCGCGAGCTCAGTTCGCGAAGGAGCTCGTCGATGATCTGCGGGAGCTTCATGCCGTTTCGCGTACTCTAGTGCCCCGAATCGGAAATAGCCAATTGCGCCGATCCGGACTTGCGGCAGGTCAGGGCCGGTTCGTAACGACCTCGGGATCGCTCTGCGCCGCCGCATCCCGCAGCTGGGCTTCGACGGCCCCGGCGTCGCCTTCGCGGTGGAGCGCCCGGAGCGAGCGCAGCAGGCCGTCGAGAGAGCGCGGGCTGCGCGGATTTCGCTCGAGGTCCTCGCGATAAACCCTTTCCGCTTCCGCGGGCTTCCCCGCGCGCAGGAGGGCGCGGCCGAGCTCCTCCCGGACGGGCTCGTACCACGGCGGCGGTTCGTCGTAGGCGAGCGCGTCCTGGAGCGCCACGGCCGCTTTCCAATGCACGATCTCGTTGCCGGCGTCGCCTTTCGCGCCGGCCATCCGGGCCTCGAGCGCTTCCGCGGCGAGAACGAGCACGTCTCGCGACGGGTTCAACGACCACAGGGAGTCGGCCGGCACCTGCGGGAGCGCGTCGAGGAAGAGTTTTCGTTCACGCGCGGCTTCGTCCACCCTGCCGCTCGAGGCCGCGGCGAATGCCCGGGCGAAGTGCGCCGTCGCCGTGGCGACGGGAAGGGCCGCGTCGGGAAGCGGCGCCGTCGCGACCGCGCTCCACTTCTCGAATCGAAGATCGACGAGGAGCGACGTCGGCACGGCGAAATCGACCATCGGGACGTCCTTCGCCGCCGCGGCGGCGTTGGCCGAGAGCTCGGCCCCGGCTTTCCGCGCTTCGGCGTATCGGCCCTGCATCATCGCGGCGGCCGCGAGGAACTGCAGGTTGTGGTTGTAGTACATGAGGGGATACATGCCCTCGGCGCCGCTGGACTGGAAATACGCGCGGTCGGCGTCGGCCGCGCGCGCGTTGCTGTCGGCCGCGCGGCCGTAGTCGCCCGTGCGCATGTACACGTGGGCGGGCATGTGGACGAGGTGACCCGAAGCCGGCGCGAGCGTTTCGAGCCGTCCGGCGCTCGCGAGCGCCCGCTCGGGATGCGCCGACGCCTCGATCGCGTGGATGTAGTAGTGGTTGGCGCCGAGGTGAGAGGGGCTGCGCTTCAGGACGGATTCGAGGATCGAAACGATCTCCTCCGTTCCCGGCTCCGCGCTCCCGTCGGCCTTCCAGAGCTTCCATGGCCGGAGGTCCATCAGGCTTTCCGCGTAGAGCGTCGCCGCGTCGAGGTCGTCCGGGTATCGGCGGGAGAGCTCGCCCATCGCGCGCGAATAGTCGGCCGACAGCGCCTTGAGATCCGCCTTTGGATCCGCGGAATAACGCCGCGCGACGACCTCGACGTAGGCGCGCTCCGGCGCCGGCGACCCGGCGGCGCGCTCGAGGGCCTTGCGCGAAGCATCGAAGGCTCGCTTCTCGTGATCGGGATCCACGTCCATGTTGATGTTCGGACCGAGGGCGAGCGCCATCCCCCAGAGCGGCATCGCGGCGGAGGGGTCCAGCGCGGCGGCCCGCTCGAAGGACCGGATGGCTTCCTCGTGATTGAAGCCGTAGAGGAGCGCGAGGCCCTGGTCGAAATACTTCTGGGCTTCGGGATTCGAAGTCGTGATGGGGTGATGAACGGCTCCGAACCCTTCGAGCAGAGCAGCCCCGGAGGCCGCCCTCGAGAGGAGCGCCAGACAGGCGATGGCGAGGAGCGCCGCGGGTCGTTTCATCGTCCCTCCTCGGTCGAAGAGCGCGCCCGAAGAGCGAGGCGCGCGGGCGCGAGGCACCGAGAGTCGTCGCACACCTGGAATTCGACATCAACATCGACGCTGGCGGAGGCCCCGGGCCCGTCGGCCACCTCTCCGCTCGCCGTCACGGAGAAAACGCCGGAGAGGACCGACAGCCGTTCCCCCGCGACCTCGACCGCGTGCGGGACGGGATAGTCGAAAGGGGAGAACCCCGCCGAGCCGCCGGCGATCGAGACGCGCGTCGGCACGAGATCCGGGCGCGCGGGGACGTGGCTCTGGACGTGCCAGCCCTTCTCCAGCGCGAACCGGACTTCGAGGATCGATCGGCCTTTCCCGTCCGGGCGCAGCGAAGCGGAAACGCGGACCGGCCCCGCGGCGGCCTCCGAGGCACGGGCCGCCGGAGGAGCACCGGTGCCGGACGCGAGTGCGGCCACCGTCGTCGCCGCCGTCGGAAAGGTTCGCGCATACGGCGCTGCCGCGGAGAGAATCGCGTCTGCCGCGCTCCGCAGCCCCGGTTCGGGAGCTTCGCGATCGAGCCGGAGGAGCACGCGGGCGGCGACGCCGTTCGGCGAGGGAACGACCTGATCGAGGTATTCCTTGGCGAGGTCGAGCAGGTCGCGCGATCCTCCGGCCGGCGCCGCGCTCTGGAAGAGCCCGCCGGGGCGGGCGTCGCCGAAACGCGAGACCATGGCGCGGGCGAGCCGACGCGCGAGATCGGCGTCCGAGCGGTCGCCGGAAACCTCCGCGAGATCGAGCAGGGCGTCCGCGAGGAAAGCGTAATCCTCGAGGAACCCGTCGATCTTCGCGACCCCGTTCCGCGAACCGTGCCAGACGCGATCTCCCGTCACGTGCTTCTCGACGATATACCGCGCGATCCGGCGGGCGATCTCGAGAAGCCGCGGATCATCGAGATCGCGCGAGGCCCGGGCGAGGGAGGAGACGGCGAGGGCATTCCAGGCCGTCAGGACCTTGTCGTCCCGCGAGGGCGGGACGCGGCGAGAACGAACCCGTTCGAGCTTCGCCGCGTCGTCGGACAGGCGCCGCTCGATCTCCGGGCTGCCCGCGCCGTGCCGGGCCGCGAGCGTCGTTGCCGCGACGAGGCGGCGCGGGAGATTCTTCCCTCGTCCTTCCTCGAAGCCGTGGGGCGTGTTGCCGCGCTCTTCGATCTCGAAGGCCTCGCGATAAAGCGGGGCTTCGGCGGAACCGAGGATCGCGTCGATCTCGGAAGCGCTCCAGAGGTAGTACTTCCCTTCGACTCCCTCCGAGTCCGCGTCCAGCGCCGAGGCGTAGGCGCCTTCCGGCGTTTTCATCTCGCGCTCGAGCCACTCGACGAGCCGGAGGGCCGTCTGCCGATATCGCGGATCGCCGAAACGGCGGGCGGCGGCGGCATAGACGCCCAGGAGCTGGGCGTTGTCGTAGAGCATCTTTTCGAAGTGGGGGATGAACCACTCGTCGTCCACGGAGTAGCGGTGGAAACCGCCGCCGACCTGGTCGAAGACGCCGCCGTCCTGCATGGCGTCGAGCGTTTTCCGGAGCATCGCCGCCGCGCGCCCGTCGGGGGAGCGGAGCAGGTGATCGAGGGCGCCGTGCGGCGGGAACTTCGGCGCGCCGCCGAAACCCCCGTGCGCGGGATCGAAACGGCGGGAGAGCTCTTCCTCGATCGACCGGGAGAACGCCGCGTCGAGGGGTTCGGCGCTCTCTTTCGGCGGCGACGCGATCGCGCGGCGCACGGCCGCCGTCACTTCTTTCGCCTGGGACTCGGCCTCGGGACGATGGTCGCGCCAGTAGTCCGCCAGGCGCGGCAGGAGCGTCCGCAGACCCGCGCGGCCGAACTTGTCGTCGGCCGGGAAGTACGTGCCGGCGAAGAAGGGAAGGCCGTCGGGCGTCAGGATCGCCGTCAGCGGCCATCCGCCCGACCGGGTGAGGAGCTGACAGGCGGTCATGTAGACGTTGTCGATGTCGGGCCGCTCCTCGCGGTCGACCTTGATCGAGACGAAGGCCCTGTTCAGGAGCGCGGCGATCCCTTCGTTCTCGAACGACTCGCGTTCCATCACGTGGCACCAGTGGCAGGTCGAATAGCCGATCGAGAGAAAAACGGCCTTTCCTTCGCGGCGCGCCTTCTCGAAAGCCTCGTCGCCCCACGGATACCAGTCGACCGGATTGTTCCGATGCTGGAGGAGATAGGGGCTCGACTCGTGGGCGAGGCGGTTGGATGGGGCGGCCGGACCGGCTTCCGTCATGGCCGCCAAGGCTAACACCAGCGCCGCCGCGCGCCTCATCGCCGGGGGGCGAGATCTCCGAGCGTGACGTTCAGCACGGCGTTCTGTTCGACCGTGAGCTTTCGGAAGAGGCGCCGGAGGATCCGCGCGACGCGATCCGTTCCGGATGGTCCCACGCAGAGGAGATCGGGGGACACCGCCGTGATCACGCGGGAGAGAGGAACTGCGCCGAGCGGATGGGCGACGACATAGCCCTGGTCCCGATTCCCCGAGAGCAATCCATCCGCGAGGAGCAGGGCCGCGAGCGACTCGATCTCCCCCGCGTCCCGGCGGAGCTCCCGGGAAACTTCGTCCGGCCGCACCGGGGAGCCCGGGATCGCCGCCTTGAGCAGAATGCGGACGGCGAGCTCCGCCCGTCCCTCGCCTTCGACCACGGCCGCGGCGATGCGCCCCGCGTCGAGCACGAAGGTGAGCTCCACCCCCGCCAGCACGAGCTCCCAGAAGAGGAACAGCGAGAGGAGCAGCAGCAGGACGAGCGACAGCGACCCGTAGATGATGTTGATCGTGTGGAAGAGCTTGAAATAGAGCGTGAACGCCACCTTGATCACGCGCAGGAGGAGGGCGACGATGACGGCGGCGATCGCGGCGGACGGCCACGAGACGGGGGCGTTCGGGATGAACTTGTAGAGGAGCGTCAACGCCGCCGCCACCACGAGGGTCGCGAAGAAACGATCCGCCACCGCGGAGGTGAACAGATCCTCGAACGCCGCCCGCTTGCGGAGCTCGCCGAGCCCCGTGATGAGCTCGCCGACGAGGAGCGCGCCGATGAAGACGCCGAGCGTGTAGGTCGCCACGCGGGCGAGAAAGCGCTTCCGCTTCGGGGCGCCCCAGACGTGGTTGACCGTGTTCTCGATGATGAAGATCAGCCGGAGCGACGTGGCGAGGAGGGCGACCAGCCCGATCCCGCTGATCGCCTTCGCCGATTCGATGAACTCCCGCAGATTCGCCGTGATGCGGGCGCTCTGATACGGGAGCGCGAAATTGATCGCGTCGAGGATCGCGTGATCGTTTTCCTGGAAGAACGTGGCGAGAAGGAGGGCAAAGGTCGCGGCGAACGGAACGGCCATGACGAGCGTGGAGAACGTCAGCGAAGCGGCCAGATCGTCGCCGCGGTCGGCATAGAAGCCCTTCACCGTCTGAACGGCCGCGCGGCGAACTTTTCGGAGGAACCGTCGCGCTCTTCCGGTCTCCCCCGGGGCCGGCGGAGTCCGGGTCTTCACGGCCGGAGATCCGTCCGTGGCCGGACGAAGTCCGAGAAGGCGTGGATCAGGGAATGTCCTCCCCGTCGCCCCGGGCGGGGAGCGCGACGTCGAAACGCAGCTCGTTCCGGATTCTTCCGGCCAGCGCCTCGCGGGCCGGTTCCTCCCCGTGGACGAGGAACGTGCGGGCGGGCGCCGCGGGAATCTTCGAGAACCATTCGATCAGTTCCGACTGGTCCGCGTGGGCCGAGAGAGCCGGGATCTGCTCGATCCGGGCGCGCACGGGAATCGACTCTCCGTGGATGCGCGCGAAACGCGCTCCTCCCAGGATGTCCCGCCCGAGCGTGCCCTCGGCCTGGTAGCCGACGAAGAGAAGGGTCGTGTCGGGATCGGGGAGCCGCTGTTTCAGATGATGGAGGATGCGTCCCCCGTTCAGCATCCCGGAGGCGGAGACGATGACGATGGGCCCCCGCGCGCGGTTCAGGCTCTTCGAGTCGTCCACGGTGCGCATGAGACGGACCGAGCGTCCGTCGAGAGGGGAAATGTCCGCGTTTTCGAGATCGAGAGTCTCGATGTCGTGCTCGGAGGTGAAGTCCCGGTAGATCTCGACGGCGGAAACCGCCATCGGCGAGTCGACGAAGATCGGGAGATCCGACGGGATCCGATTCTCCCGCTGGAGCTGGCGCAAATAATACAAAACTTCCTGGGTCCGGCCGACCGCGAAGGCGGGAACGAGGAGAACGCCTTTGCGGGAGATCGTCTCCGCGACGACCCGCTCGAGCGCGTCGAGAGGCTTTTCCGGGCCGTGATTTCGATCGCCGTAGGTGGATTCGAGAAGGACGTATTGCGCGCCGAGGATGGGCTCAGGATCTTTCAGGATCGGGACGTCCCTGCGGCCGACGTCGCCCGAGAAGAGAACGGAGGAGCCTTCTCCTTTGACGAGGATGAAACCGGCGCCGATGATGTGCCCCACCCGGTGAAAGGAGAACTCCACCCCGGGAAGAACGCCGGAGGACTGGTCGAACGGGATCTCGGCGAGGAGCCGCAGCGCGCGGTTGGCGTCTTCCTCGGTGAAGAGCGGGTCGGCGGGGCGGTGGCGCGAATACCCCTGGCGGTTGGCGTATCCCGCCTCTTCCTCCTGGAGCCGCCCGGCGTCGGGGAGCAGGTATCGAAGGAGCGCGCGCGTCGGTGCGGAACAATAGACCGGGCCGGCGTAGCCCTCCCGCACCAGGCGGGGAAGGTAGCCCGTGTGGTCGATGTGCGCGTGCGTGAGGAGCACGGCGTCGATCTTCCGCACGTCGATTCCCAGAGGCTCCCGGTTCTTCGCGCGGAGCGCCGAGTCGCCCTGGAAGAGGCCGCAATCCACGAGGATCGTCTTTCCGCCCGTTTCGAGCAGAAACCGCGAGCCCGTCACGGTGCCGCTCGCCCCCATGAACGTGAGTCTCTGCATGGCGCGAAGATATCTCAGGGGAACGCCGGGCGCGCCGGGGGAAGGGGCTCGCTCGAGGAGCCCCGAGTTCGAACGAGGGCCCGAGGGATTGCGAGAGGCGGTATCGGGTGGGCCGCGTGGGGTTAACCCCAGCTCCGCGCGACGCGAATAGAGATAGGGTTTCGATTCGCGTACCGCGCGGAGCCGGGGCCCCATCCCCCGCGTCTCCCTGCCGCCTCTCGCCCCGGCCCCGCGAACCCGCGACACGCTCTCGCTCGCGGGCGGATGCATCCCCGAAGGGGTTAGGGAGTGTCTTAAGGATGCGCCCCTTCGGGCGCGTCTCGCATGGTGTGGCGCGGCGCAGAGAATGACGGCGCCGCGCAACGGGGTTTGTTCCGTGCTTCGCCCGGGGTCACCGGGAGAAACCACCCAAGCCGCGACCGAGATCCCTCGCTGCGCTCGGGACGGCAAGGCGGGTGTTTCCCCCACGTCACGGTCGCGATCCAAGCTCCGCGAGTGTCGCGACGCTCGCTCCGGTGGGGCACCGGAGCGGTCGAGGGTTTGTACCCGAGCCGCGAAGGTCACGGCGCGATTAGTCTCCTCGAAGTAACCAAGAGGAGGAGGATCGCGCCGTGGGAGGCCGAGCGGTTCCAGCGGAGCGTGGCGCTCGGCCGACGGTCGTGGAGGAGGTCTGCGATGTGGGAGGTTTCGCGATCC